>Ga0302325_10009480_pt1 | contig 21228 bp, 14 predicted proteins | sample Palsa_T0_2_FD_201948 | JGI IMG/M metagenome (GOLD analysis project Ga0302325, IMG submission 201948) | Peat permafrost microbial communities from Stordalen Mire near Abisko, Sweden - Palsa_T0_2 | ecosystem: Environmental > Terrestrial > Soil > Palsa > Peat permafrost | place: Sweden: Abisko...
GCCGCCCGCGGCGTCCCTGAGCTCCTTGCCCAGGTAGCGCAGCGACAGGTCGGCCAGGTCGAAGGTCCGCTGGCCGGGCAGGGCGAGATAGGCCGCGAGAGCGGTGTCGCTGGTCAGGCCCTTGAGCGTCCACCCGTGCGCGGCGAGGGCGTGGATCGGCCCCTTGGCGTCGTGCAGCGCCTTCGGGTGGCGCTCGTCGGCCAGCCACTCGGCCAGCGCCCGGTCGTCGTCCGGGGTCAGCTGGGTCGGGTCGATGTACGCGCCGGCGCCGTCGGGGGTGGCGAGCGCGATCGCCTTGGCCACCCCGATTCCACTGCCCCAACTGCCCGCCAGAGCCAGACCGGTCCGTTCGACCGAGCCATGATTTTCCAGCCAGGCGGCGACCTGCCCGGGGCCGAGGACGGACGCGTCGACCTCGAAGCCCCCGAGCTCTCGATCTTTGTCTGCGGTGTCGCCGGCGGCCTGGGCAGGCGCGCCGGGGAGGCCGTCGGGGAAGGTCGAGTAGAGCCGGTCGCGCAGCACCCGGAACTGCAGGGTGTCGAAGAGATCGTGGACCGTGTTGCGGTCGGACCGGGCGGGGGCGAGCTCGTCCGGTGTCGCGCCGACCGTCTCGGCCGGCAGGTCGCACAGCAGCTGGGTGAGCTGGCGGTTGCGGAGCACGTTGCCGAGGTTGGCGCGGAGCGCGTCGCCTGCCTTGCCCTTCACCTCGTCGACCCGGTTGACCAGGTTCTCGAGCGAGCCGAACTCGACGATCCACTTGGTCGCGGTCTTCTCCCCGACGCCGGGGATGGAGGGCAGGTTGTCGCTCGGGTCGCCGCGCAGGGCGGCGAAGTCCGGATACTGCTGCGGGGTCAGCCCGTACTTTTCGACCAGGGAGGCCGGGTCGTAGCGCTTCATGTCGGACACGCCGCGGCTGTTGTAGAGCACGGTCACGTGGTCGTCGATGAGCTGGAAGGCGTCGCGGTCGCCGGTGACGACGAGGACGTCGTCGCCCGCCGCGCTGGCCTGGGTCGCGAGGGTGGCGATGATGTCGTCGGCCTCGTAGCCGGGCGCGGACAGGTGGCGGATGCCGAGCGCGTCGAGCACCTCGAAGATCAGGCTGATCTGGCTGCGGAACTCGTCCGGGGCCTTGGTCCGGCCGGCCTTGTACTCGACGTACTGCTCGTGCCTGAAGGTCGGCTCGGACCGGTCGAACGCCACCGCGACCCGCGTCGGCTTCTCGTCCCGCAGGACGTTGATCAGCATCGCGGTGAAGCCGTAGACGGCGTTGGTGGGCTGCCCGGTCGTGGTCGCGAAGTTCTCCACCGGGAGCGCGAAGAACGCCCGGTACGCCAGCGAGTGCCCGTCGAGCAGCAGGAGCCTGTCAGTCACGCTACGCATCCTATGACCGCCAGGGCCATTGGTGGCTCCCTGGCCGCGAACGCCGGTCCTGGGAAGCGCGACACGCCGTCGCTACGAGATTGTTATCAATACCCGATTGGCCACGCTCCGCTGCTAAACGGGGGGTTCACCGTTGCAGGCTGCCGGCCACGGGGTGCGGGGATTGCCCTGTTCGCAGCCGCTATGGACCGCCCTTGCGGGCACATCCCCGGCGAACCACGGCAAACTATGACCGACTTGGGTAAACACACCGGAATCACCGGGGAACCGTCAGCAGTCCCCCCGCCGAACTCCGCTTTGCCGTTGGGACTCGGGATCGCTAACGTAACGACGGCGGATCCGGGGGCCCAAGTAGAGAACGTGTCTGCCCGGGGAAGGCGGACACGGTACCAACGGGTCCCCGGGTCCCCCACTGCTGGTTGCTGTGGTTGCTTTAGTTCCGGGTGCTTCGCGGGGGCGGGATTGCTACTCAGACTTCTCTTCGGGTGTCTCGGCCTTGTCGGCCTGGTCGGAACCCGTGGTCGTAGTGAGCGTCCCCTCGATGACCGCCTCGGCGACCTTTCGCATGGTCAGCCGCCGGTCCATCGACGTCTTCTGGATCCAGCGGAACGCCTGCGGCTCGGTCAGGCCGTGCTCGGACTGGAGCAGCCCCTTGGCCCGGTCGAGCAGCTTGCGGACCTCGAGGCGGTCCTTGAGGGTGACGACCTCGGAGTCCAGCGCCTTGATCTCGCTGTAGCGGCTGACCGCCATCTCGATCGCGGGCACCAGGTCGGCCTTGGTGAACGGCTTCACCAGGTACGCCATCGCGCCCGCGTCCCTGGCCCGCTCGACCAGCTCACGCTGCGAGAACGCGGTCAGGATGACCACCGGGGCGATCCGATCGGCGGCGATCCGCTCGGCGGCCGAGATCCCGTCGAGGACCGGCATCTTGACGTCGAAGATGGCGAGGTCGGGCCGGAGGCTGGTCACCTTCTCGATGGCGGTCTCGCCGTCGGCCGCCTCGGCGACCACCGAGTAGCCCTCCTCTTCGAGCATCTCCTTGAGATCGAGGCGGATCAGGGCCTCATCTTCCGCAATAACGACACGCAACGCATTCTGGCTCACGCAGCAGAGCCTACCGGAGAGTACGCGGCGTGATCGGCGACGCCTCGGCGTTCCTCGCTGGGATCGCCTGGGATCGCGCGGCAGACGCGGACCTGGGGTAGATTGTCGTCTGGCGCGCCTCCAGGCGGTGGGCCGGTACAGCGCGATTGAGATGTTGAATTTTGTTGTTAAATATGCCGGAATGACGGAATCGGTATACGTAGACGGCTCAAAATCGTCCGCCCGAGAGGGTATGCGGGTTCGAATCCCGCTTCCGGCACTATCACCCCAGTTCATTTGCCTAATAGCGAAAATGTCAGTGGTGCGAGAGACGATGTTCTCATGCATCCGCGTTCTCATGCATCCGCAAGCAACGGTGGACAGGGCACGCCAACTGTCCCAGCAAGGCTTGATCGACCGCGAGGTTGCCCTGATCGTCGGGGTTCCGCTTAGTGCCGTTCGGAAATGGCGTACAGGCGCCCGGCGCGCTCCTGACACGGAACATAGGGCTGGATGTCCGCGCTGCGACGGAGGTCCGCTCGACGAGACTGCTTACTCGTATCTCCTGGGCCTGTACCTAGGCGATGGCTGTATCTCTCGGGGAGGCGCCCGCACCAAGGACGTATGGAAGCTCTCCATCGCCTGCGCGGATGCTTGGCCAGGACTGATCCAGGAGTGCGGGCGGGCTATCCGGGCGGTGAGGCCCGCCAACAAGGTGCCGATGGTTCAGCGTCTCGGCTGCACCGAGGTGAAGAGCTACTCCCGCCACTGGCCTTGCCTCTTCCCGCAACACGGGCCGGGAAAGAAGCACCTGCGCAAGATCGAGCTCGCTGAGTGGCAGCAGGTCATCGTAGAGCGGTATCCGGGAGAGTTTGCTCGGGGGCTGCTCCACTCGGATGGGTGTCGGGCGCTTAACCGGGTCCGGCACACGCTCGAGAGCGGGGAGCGCTGGTACGAGTACCCGCGGTATCTGTTCGTCAATGAGTCCTCGGACATCCTGCGGTTGTGCGGCGAGACGCTGGACCAGTTGGGGGTGGAGTGGCGGTTCTCGAAGCCCAACACGATCTCGGTGGCGAAGCGGGACGCGGTGGCGCGGCTGGACGAGTTCGTCGGGCCGAAGTACTAACCCGGCGGCCGGCGGCGCTAGCCCTCGCGGACGATCCTCAGCTCGGTCCAGGCGCCCAAGTGGATCCGGTCGCCGTCACGGAGCGGCACGATCTGGCGGCGGGGGATCTCGGTCCCGTTGACCAGCGTTCCGTTGGCCGATCCAGGATCGACGACGGACCAGGAGCCGTCCGCGGCCTCGAGGAGCACCGCGTGCAAACGGGACACGCCCGGGTCGGACGGCGGCCCGCTCAGGTCGATCTCGGGGTCGATGCCGCTGTGCGCGCTGAGCCGCCCGACGCGGACCTCGGCGCCCGCCAGCCGGAACCGCAGCTGCGGGCAGGCGACGGGGAAGCTGATGCCGCCGGCGCCGGGGCGGTTCGTCGCCTGCACGCTGTCGTAGTAGGCGCGGTCGGCGCTCACCACGGCGGTCCAGCCGGCTCCGCTGGGCATCCTCGGCCCGGGTGCCTGCGGCGCGGGGATTACCGGCCTGGGGACGGTCGGCGGGGCGGCGGCCCCCCGGACGTCCATGGGGCCAATCGCGAAGCCACACACGTCGCAGAAGTCGTCGTCGGCCGACTCGTGTCCGGACGGGCAGGTCGCCACCTCATCGCCCCGCTGACAAGCCTGGGACTCCCGTTACCCGATAAATGGCTATTGGGGCGGAAATGGGATCAAAACCACCGTGATGTTGTCGAGGCCGCCCGAGTCGATGGCGAACTTGACGAGGTCGGCGGCGGCGTCAAGCGGACGCTCGAGCGCGGCGGGCATCACCATGGCGGTCAGCTCGGCCGCCTCCTGGCGGTAGTTCCAGAGGCCGTCCGAGGCGACCAGCAGCACGCCGGGCCCGGTCGGGGTGAACTGCTCAAGGTGCGCCAGCGGGTCGGGCAGGTCGGCCCCCAGCCAGCGGGTGATCACGTGGGCCTGGGGTGAGGCCATCGCGTCGTCCATCGACGCCAGACCGGCCGCGACCATCTCCTCGGCCAGCGAGTCGTCTCTGGTGATCCGCCTGGAGCCGCCGGTGATATCGATCGTGTCGTTCGGGCCGCCGGGGGTCAGTCCCTCCGCCGCGAGCCAGTACGCCCGGCTGTCGCCGAGCCAGCTGATCGTGATCAGCTCCTGGCTGACCACGGCGGACACATAGGTGGCGGCCGGCGCCCCATCAGCGCCGACCAGCCCGGCCAGCGCCCGGGCAGCGGCGTTGACCGCCGTCAGCGACGCCTCGGCCGGGTCGTCACCGCGCTGGATGCCCTCGGCCAGCAGCTTCATCCCGGTCCGCACGGCCGTCAGCGACGCCTCGTCCGGTCGCGGCGCCGAGGAAACCCCGTCGGAGACGATCGCGACCGCCACCTGGCCGGTGGCGGTCGGCACGACCGCAATGTGGAACGCGTCCTCGTTCCGGTGGTGGCGCAGCCCCCGGTCGCTGACGCCGACGACCTGGCCGAGATCCTTCTCGACGTGGTCGGCGTTGATGACCAGCGGCTGACCGCACGACGGGCAGCGGCCATCGGGGCCGGCGAGGACCGGCTCACCCGAGTCGGCCGAACACGCCGGGCACTGCCTCGCCCCCAGCGAATCATCTCGCGACGTGCTCATATCCCCGCTCCTGTCCGCCGGCGGCGTGTCCCGCTCGCCAGGACATTAGCCTATGTCCACGCGGGTCGGGACGCCATTTTTTGCCTATTGCAATGGCTTTTTCGGTTGGCAGGCAAAAACCAGGGGGAAACCTGCCCCCCGATCAGGGATAGGGCAGGTTGATGGCGTCCCCGATGCGGTGCACGCGCAGCGCGTTGGTCTTGCCCGGGCTCCCGGGCGGGCTGCCCGCCACGATGACGATCTTGTCACCGATCGCGCACCGGCCGAGGCCCACCAGGGCCGCGTCGACCTCGTGCACCATCTCGTCGGTGTGGTGCACCGTCGGCGAGATGAACGTCTCGACGCCCCAGGTCAGGGCGAGCTGGCTGCGTGTCGCGGGCTCGGTCGTGAACGCCATCAGCGGGATCGGCGAACGGTACCTGGCCAGCCGGCGGGCGGTCTCGCCGGTCAGCGTGAACGCCACCAGGGCCTTGGCCCCGACGATCGCGCCGACCTCGGCCGCGGCGCGGGCGATCGCCCCGCCGGTGGTGGTCGGCATCCGGGACAGGTGGTGCTCCGCCCGCAGCGACGTCTCCGCCTCGACGATGATCCGGCTCATGGTCGCGACCGTCTCGTTCGGGTAGGTGCCCACGCTGGTCTCGGCCGAGAGCATTACCGCGTCCGCGCCGGCCGAGACCGCGCCGGCCACGTCGGAGACCTCGGCCCGGGTCGGCCGGGGCGCGTTGATCATCGACTCGAGCATCTGGGTGGCCACGATGACCGGGCGGGCCCGCTCCCGGGCGAGCTTGATCGCCATGGTCTGCACCGTCGGCACCTGCTCGAGCGGCAGCTCGACGCCGAGGTCGCCGCGGGCGACCATGATGCCGTCGAACGCGTCCACGATGTCGGCCAGGAACTCGACCGCCTCCGGCTTCTCGATCTTGGCGATCAGCGGCACCCCGGTCCGGCCGGAGTCGTTGATGATCTTCCGCGCGAGCTGGGCGTCGTCGGGGCTGCGGACGAACGACATCGCGATCATGTCCGCCCCGGTCGCCAGCGCCCAGCGCAGGTCGGGCTCGTCCTTCTCGGTCAGGGCCGGCGTGCTGACCTTGACCCCCGGCAGGTTGATGCCCTTGTGGTTGGAGATCTTGCCGCCGACGATGGTCCTGGTGCGCACCCGGTCGCCGGTCACGCCGATGACCTCGAGCTGGACGTTGCCGTCGTCGATGAGGATGCGGTCGCCGATCCGCACGTCGTCGGCCAGCCCCTGATAAGTGGTCGACCCCATGTTCCGGTCGCCGGGGACGTGCGCGGTGGTGATGGTGAACTCGTCGCCCGCGGCAAGCCGGAACGGCCCGTCGGGGAAGTCCCCGAGGCGGATCTTCGGCCCCTGCAGGTCGGCCAGGATGCCGACCGCCCGGCCGGTTATGTCGCTTCCGGCCCGCACCCGCTGGTACGACGTCAAATGATCGGCCTGGCTGCCGTGGCTCATGTTGAGCCTGGCGACGTCCATGCCAGCGCTGATCAGCGCGGTGATCTGCTCCTGGCTCGATGTGGCAGGCCCGAGTGTGCAGACAATCTTTGCCCGGCGGCTCATCGCTGATCCCCTTCCAGTGGTCTATACCACCCTAACCGATCAGAGGCCGTGCGTGATCGGGGTCACAGAAGGTTCACGCTTCGGTCGCGCAACCGCCGCCCGGAAACAGCGCGTATGCCCCTAACGGGACCCTAACGGCGCGCGCCTCCGCCAAAACCGCCCGTCGGCGTAGTTTCTAACCGATGTCCACGCCAGCCAAGATCAGGAACGGCGCGGCGGCAGCGGTGGCGCTCGCCTGCTGCCTTGCCGCTGTGATCGCCGTCGCGTCCGGCGCGCTCGGCGGCCAGTTTCAGGCGATCGGGAACCGCGACGCGCCGACGGTCGACTCGACGACCGGCCTGTACTTCTCCCTCAACGACATGGACGCGCAGGTCGCGAACGTCCTGCTGGTCGGGGGCGATGCCGCCCTCGCCACCGACCGGTCGCAGGACCTGGCGATCTACGGCCGCGACCGCGCGACCGCCGACGCGGACCTGACGCAGGCGCTGGCCACCTCCGGCGGCAACGCCGCGGCGCAACGCGAGCTCAGGTCGGTCCTCGACGGAGTCGGCCAGTACGAGGCCCTGGCGGCCGACGCGCTGCTCACCGACCAGCAAGGGCGCAGCTCCGTTGGCCGGGCCCCCGCCCCCTCCCTCGCCTACTACCAGCAGGCGACCGACCTCATGCGGACCACCATCCTGCCCTCGGTCTCCTCGCTCACCAGCGTGAGCGCGGCCAGGCTAGACGCCAGCTACTCCGACGGCACCTCGACGGCGTGGACCGCGGCCGGCGTGGTCATAGCCGCGGGCGTGGCGCTCATCGCCATCCTGGTGGGGCTCCAGCTCTACCTGTCAGCCCGCTTCCGGCGGCTGGTGACCCCCGCGCTCGCCGCCGCGACGCTGGTCGCGGCCGCCCTCGTGATCACGGCGGCGACGCGGCTCTCGACCGAGGCGGGTCACCTGAAGGTCGCCAAGCAGGACGCCTTCGACTCCATCCTCGCCCTCACTCAGGCCCGCGCGGTGAGCTACGACGCCAACGCGGACGAGAGCAGGTACCTGGTCGACCCGGTCCGCGCGGCGCAGTACCAGCAGGCGTTCCTGGCCAAGTCGCAGCAGCTCGCCGACGTCGGGAACGTCGGCATCTTCGGCTACGACGCAGCGCTCGGCGGCGACATCCGCGCCTACGACGCCGACAACAACGACGTGCGGTTCGGCGGCTACCTGGGCGCGGAGTTCCGCAACATCACGTTCCCTGGCGAGCGGGCGGCGGCGGTCCGCACGCTGCTGGCCTACCAGGTCTACGAACGGGACGACAGGAAACTGCGCGCGATGGCGAAGACGGACCTGGCGGCCGCCGTCGCGTACGACATCGGGACCGCACCCGGGCAGTCCGACTCGGCGTTCAACCAGTACGACGCGGACCTGTCGTCGGTCATCGCCATCAACTCCGCCGCCTTTACCGACGCGATCCAGGCGGGCCAGGGCGACACCGCTCCCTGGAACCTCGCGTTCCCGGTGGCAGGCGCGGCGCTGCTCGCCGCGCTGGTGCTGGCCGGCGTCCGGCCCCGGCTGGCCGAATATCACTAAGTCCACATCCATCACACCGAACGGACCGTGGTGCCCGTCTCTAGCCGCTGGTGACCCTGAGCGCGGTCCAGGCGCCCAGGTGGATCACATCACCGTCGCGCAGCCGGACGGCTTCGCCCGCCGGTACCTCGTCGCCGTTGACCAGCGTGCCGTTGGCTGACCCGGGATCGACGACGGACCAGGTGCCGTCGGGAGCGCTGACGAGCACCACGTGCAGGCGCGACACGCCGGGGTCGGCGGGAGGACCGGTCAGGTCGATCTCCGGGTGGATGCCTCGGGACTCGCTGCGCCGCCCGACGCGAACCTCGGCCCCGGCGAGGCGGAACCGCCGTTCCGGGCAGTAGGCGGGGAATCCGATCGTGGCGGCGTCCGGGCCGCCTGCATCCTGGACGCTGTCGTAGTAGGCGCGGTCGGCCGTCACGACGATGGTCCAGGTGGCGCCGTCGGCCGTCGCTGACGATGGGATTGGCAGGGACGGTGCGATCGGCGGGGACGGTGCGATCGGCGGGGACGGTTCGGCTTGCGGGGGCAGTTCGGCTTGCGGGGGCAGTTCGGCATTGAAGTCGAAGCCGCACGACTCGCAGAACTGGCCGACCCGCGGGATGCCGCAACGCGGGCAGGCGCCTTCGGCGGGACTGACGCCACCGGGTGCCTGAGCGGGCACCGACCCGGGCGCCTGGGCGAACGGGGCGAGCACCGCGGCGCCGATCAGCGTGCCGCAGACGTCGCAGTAGTCATCACTGGCCGACTGGTGGCCGGACGGGCAGGTCGCCATCGCTATTCCTTCTTGACCCGAACCGTCTTGGCCGACCTCGTATCGAGCGCCATCTCGTCCGCGGTGCTCACCTTCCTCTTCAGCCGGACCGTGCCTGTCGCCTCGTCCACCACGTCCACCACCTTGGCGAGCAGCTTCGCGGTGTCCTCGTTGCCGGCCGCGTGCGCGAGCGCGACCGCCCGGCCGAGCTGGGCGGTGGCGGTCTCCTCGTCACCCTGCTTGCTTGCTTCGAGCCCATCCTGGATCGCGGCGGCCAGTTCGGCCTGCCCGGTGTAGTGCGCGACCCCCGGGTTGATCCGCGTGGACAGCGCCTCGTCCTCGGTCCAGGTCGCCCGGATCAGGCCCTGGCCGAGGATCTGCTGGCCCGACGGCGAGCTGGCCACCAGGCTGACCCGAGCGGCGAGCATCTCCTGGCCCACTGCTCCGACGTTCACCTGGACGCCCACGTGGTAGTCGCGGCTCTCCCCCGGCGCCCAGGCGCCGGTGGGATACTCACCCACTTGCGGGCCCCCGGCGAGCGGGCCGGTCTGCGAGCGGCGGCCCGTCAGGTCGTCGATGGCCGGGGCGACCTGCTTCACGAACTTCACGATCGCCTGCTGCGGGGTCCATACGCGCAGCATCACGTCGGGCAGCTGCTTGCTCATGGCGCCGCGCATCATCTCCTCGAAGTCGGCCGCGAGCCCGGCCGGGTCGGGCACGATGTCGACCGTGCCGAGCAGCGCGGTGGAGATCTTGCGCAGCTCGTCGACCACCCAGTCGGTTCCGATCCCACGGCAGTCGCAGCGGAACGAGCCCTCGCACAGGCCTATCGCCGCGGCGAGCTCCTCGGGCGTCTCGTGCTGGTTCTTGCCGTCAGTGAGCAGGATCGCGTGCCGGAGCGTGGCCGGATGGGACTGGAATATCCGGTGCGCGAGGCGCAGCCACTGGCCGATCGCGGTCCCGCCGTTGGACCGCAGCCCGGCCACGGCCCGCTTGGCCTCCGTGCGCGTGCGCGCGTCCGCGACCGCCATTGACCCGTCCGTCGGGTAGACGGGCCACGCCGTGCTCGTGCCCGCGACGATCGCGAACCGCGCGCCGTCCCTGATGACGTCCACCGCGGCCGACGTCGCCGCGCGCGCCGCCAGGATCTTCTCCGGCGGAAAGTCCATCGACCCGGAGCAGTCGACGATGATGATCTCCGCGCTGCCGTCGGCGCTGTCCTGCGCCGGCGGTGCGCCGCCGGTTGCCTCCGCGTCCGCGGTCACCGTGACGACCGCGCTGACGTCACGCCCGCCCACGGGCAGGTACGGGTTCTGGTCGATCTGCACGGTGAATCCGGACAGGCTCGTCATCGCTCACTCCTCGGTGAAGTCTCCGGCCACGCCAGCGGAAACGGCATGAGTACGGTCGTGATGTTGTCGGCCCCGCCCGCGTCCACCGCGAACTTGACCAGTGCGGCGGCCGCGGCGAGCGGATCGGTCAGCGCGGCGGGCAGCGCCATGGCCGCCAGTTCCGTCGCCGCCGGCTGGTAATTCCACAGCCCGTCCGAGCAGAGCAGGACCACCCCTTGATCCGGCGGCTCGAACCGCGCCACGTGCGGCTCGGGTTCCGGCAGGTCCGCGCCAAGCCACCGGGTGATGACGTGCGCCTGCGGTGACGCCATCGCCTCTTCGACGGTGGCGCGGCCGGCCGCCACGAGCTCCTCGACGAGCGAATCGTCCGTAGTGAGACGGCGCGAACTCGAGAGGTCGGCCGACAGCCAGTAGACGCGGCTGTCACCGAGCCAGCACACCGTCACGCCGGTGCCGTCGACTACCGCCGACGCGTAGGTCGCGGCGGGCGCGCCCGCCGGGCTGGCCAGGGCGCCGACCGCCGTCGCGGCCGCTTGCACGGCCGCGGCGGAGGCGGCGGCGGGATCGTCGCCCGCGCGGACCGCGGAGAGCAGCGACCCGGCCGCCGCCCGCACCGCGGAAAGCGACGCTTCGTCAGGGCGCGGCGACGACGAGACGCCGTCGCACACCACCGCGAGCGCCACCGGCTGGCCCGATACGCGGGTGGCCGCGAGCGCCATCGCGTCCTCGTTGCGAGCGTGCCGGAGCCCGCGGTCGGTCACCCCGGCCGCCGGCCCCACGTTGAGTTCCTCACGGTCGCGGCCCGACGGCACCTTGCGTCCGCAGAACTCGCAGTAGCCCTCCGGGCTGACCCCGGCCGGCGGCCGGCCGGCCGCCGCGCAGAGCGGGCACTCAAGCGCGCCGTCAGCAGCGCCCGAGCTGACCGCCGCGGGTGCGAGCTCCGCGCCGCACGCCTCGCAGAAGCCGTCGTCGGGGCCGATCGGCTCGCCGCAGGCCGGGCACGGGTTGGTCACGTCAGGGTCCGCGGCCGGACGCTGTTCGCCATGTCCACGAGTTCAACCCGGCGGGAGGGATCCTGGGTGAGGCCCGCGAGCGCCCGGTAACCGCGCTCAAGGCCGAAGCGCAGCGCGCGCTCGTTCGGTTCGCAGCCGAGTATGGCCCCGCCGCCGTCACTGGCCCCGCCGACCCGCGCGCCCGCTGGCCGCGCGTCCGCCACCCAGTCGAGGGCGGCGTGCAAGATCTCCACCGTGAGCTGCTGCCGTCGCAGGTCGTCGAGGGACAGCCGGACAAGCCTGCCGTCGGCCTGGCGCACGTCGGACGCGGACACCCCGGCCCCGCCGGCGATCAGCAGCCGGACCGCGGCGATCTGGGCGGGCGCGTGATAGCTGGAGGTGTCAGGCACCGCGGCCACCGCGGCGATGGCAGCCGGCCTGTCACCGAGCGCGAGGCAGGTCCTGGCCGCGCCGAATGCGGCGCTGACGTAGGACCGGTCGATCGCCCAGACGAGCTGATAGTAGCGACGCGCCGCGACCTCGTCCGCTAGCGCCTCGGCGGCGAAGGCGAGGGCGAGCTTCGGCGCGGGCTCGCCCGGCAGTTCGTCGTAGACGGCGGAGAACGCCGCCCTGGCCGCGTCCGGCCGGCCGTTCGCGAGTTCGCGCAGCCCGTTGTGCCAGGCGATCCGCCAGTCGGCGGGATCGGCCGCGGCCAGCTCGGCCAGATAGGCCCCGGCGCCATCCGGGTCGCCCGCCGTGATGAGCGCACGGGCCAGCGCCAGCTTGGTCTCCGGCGACGTGGCCACCGCCGGCGGAACGCTGCCGCCCGCGACGCTGCCCCCGGCGACGGCGGCGAGCAGCGCGGCCGCCTGCTGCTCGGGCGGCACGGTGCCGAGCGTGGCCAGGTAGCCCGCCGCCGGGTCGGTGCCATCCGCGAGCGGAGCGGGCAGGCCGTCGATCGCCTCGGCGGCCGACGGCGGGCTCACCCGGAGGCGGTCGCCGGTGATCGGGGTCAGTTCGGCGCCGATTGCGCGCAGCTCGGGGCTGAACAGGCGGGAGAACGCCGGGCGGGGCTGCCCGTCGGTGGCCGACAGCACCTCCCTGAGCACTCCGGTGGTCTGCTCGGCCATCTCGGCCGCCGACTGGAAACGGCGGTCCGGGTCGGGGTTGGTGGCCCGGCGCAGCAGGCGTGCGAACGACTCCTGCTCGGACAGCAGCGGCACCGCATCGGGCAGCCGGTACTTGTACTCGCCCTGGTAGCCGGCGAACTCGAAGGTGAGCACGGCCAGCGCGCGGCCCACGGTGTAGAGGTCGGAGCTGGGCGACGGGCCGTCGGCCTCGATCTCAGGCGCCTGGTAGCCGACCGTCCCGTAGATGGGCTCGTCACCGTCGATCGGCCGGACGCCGCCCATGTCGATGAGCTTGAGCTGCTCCTCGGTCTGGATCACGTTGTCGGGCTTAAAGTCGCAGTAGACAAGCCCGCGGTCGTGCAGGTAGCCGAGCGCGGGCAGGATCTCGATCGCGTAGGCGAGGGCGTGCGCAAGCGGCACCGCCCCGCCCCCCTGCCGCGCGTCGAGCCTGATCTCTTTGAGCGACTTGCCGCCGACGTACTCCATCACGATGTACCCGGCGCTCTCGCCGTCGCTCGCGCTCGCGTGCTCGACGAAGTTGTAGATCCGCACGATGTTCGGGTGCTCGACCTGAGCCAGGAACTGACGCTCGGCGACCGCCGCGGCCATCGCGTCCGCGTCACCGGTGTTGAGCAGTCCCTTGAGCACGACCCAGCGATCGCTCACGTTGCGGTCACGCGCGAGGTACACCCAGCCGAGCCCGCCGTGCGCAAGGCAGCCGAGAACCTCGTACTGCCCGGCGACCAGCTCCCCAGGCTCGAGCTTGGGGCTGAAGGAGAAGCGGGTGCCGCACTGCCGGCAGAACCCTTCGGTCAGCCCCGCGCGGCCGTTCACCGACTGGCCGACCCGCTCGCCGCAGTTCCCGCAGAACCGCCGGCTCTCCGGCACCCGCGGGTCGGCCAGGATCGCCGTGGTGGGGTCGCGCGCCGGGACGGGCGGCACCTCCACCAGCCCGGCCCCGAGCGCGCCGCGCGAGGACCGGCCGCTGCCGGCCCGCGAGCCGCGAGTGCCGCGCCTGCTGCCCGAGCCGGTGGCCGTGCCCGAACCCGCGGACCAGGGCGCCGACCCCTGACTGCCGCTCGCGCCGCTGCGCGCACTCGCCGCGCTGGAAGCACTCGCCGCGCTGGGAGCACTCGCCGCGCTGGGAGTGGTCACGGGCGCCGGCGCGATACCGCAGACCGTGCAGTACCCGTCCTCGATCGTTCCGCCGCACCCAGGCTGTGCGCAGGTGGCAGCCGTCATTGACGGCCCCCTTCTCTCGTCGTGGCGTTGATTGCCCGCTGATAGCCGTCCACAGCCGCCGTGGCCGCCGGCAGGTCGCACGGCGCGGTCCACAGCAGGTCACGCGCCTGGCCGTAGCGCGTCACCAGGTCCGGGTCCTCAGCCGCCCCAAGCCGGGCGGCCTTGGCCTTGTACGCGCCGAGCAGCCCGCGTAGTTCATCGCGGTTGGCGAGGCCCGTCGCGGCCGACCGCTCGCACTCCTCGGTCCGCTTAACGTCGGCTGCCAGCGCACCGTCGCAGCGGTCAAGCTCAGCCGCCAGCGCGGGCCACCGGCCCGCCGCCGCGAGCGCGGCCAGGCTGTCCAGCGGCGGTTCGGCGACGCCGGGCGGCAGCGGCGGCAGCCCCCCGATCCGCTGCGCGGCGCGCTGCCACGCCGTGACCGCGTCCGCGCGGGCGGCCCGGGCCGCGGCGACGGCGGCGGTGAGCCCGTCGATGCGGTGCCGCGCCTGTGACCGCACCCGGTCAAGCTCGGCGATCCGGGCGGTGAGCGCCGCCACCTGCTCCCGGACCAGGTCCGCGGCCGCGGTGTCGACGCGGCCGCCGCCCCACAGCCCAAGCGGATCGGCGTTGGCCGCTTCCCGGCTGGCCCGCAGGCTGGCCTGCGCTTCGCGCAGCGCCGCCGCGACCTCGGCGCCGAGGCCGGCCGCCCGCGGCGGGCCGGCGCTGAGCTCCGCCTCGGCCGCGTCGAGCCGCTCGTTCACCTCGGCCCAGACCGTCTCTACGGTCGAGGTCACCTCCGCGACCTCGCTGAACGACCGGCGCATGGCAGTGACCGCACCCGTCAGCGTGACCGCGCGGACTCCCGTGTCGGACAGGTTCCTGTGCGCGAGCGGCACGGCCGCGCGGGCCAGCTCGAGGCAGGCGCCGGTGAGGAGCGAGTCGAGCTCGGGAAGGTCTTTCTTCGCCGGGCGATGCGGGCCGGTGCCGAGCTCGGCAACCCGGTCCACCACGGCCGAGTAGGCCAGGTAGGTCTCCCAGAGGCTCGCCAGGGTCGCCGAGGCGGCGTCCCAGCGCTCGCGCGTCTGCCCGGACAGCGTCGCTCCGTCGAGCAGCCGCCTGGTGAAGCCGCCGTCGAGTTCGAGCAGGTTTGCCTGGATGGCGTCCCGCTCCGCGAGCACTGCGGCAGCCGCCTGCCCGGCGGCCGATTCGGCCATCACCAATGCCCGCTCCAGTCACAGAACCAGCTGCTCCCCTATCCACCATTCTGCCGCTATTTCCGGGTGCTCGCTCCGGCATCATGATCCCTAACGACGGTCATGCGCGCGGGCGGGCGATAGCCGCCGCGCCCGCGAGCCACCGGGCGCGCCGGCGCCGGGGCCGGGGCCGACGCGGCAAGGCACCGGGAACAACGACCGGTAGGCCGGGGGCCCGATGGGGAGCAGGGAAAACAGCTCAGCTCGCGTAGCCAACGGCTGGCGGCGCGGGAACCGGGGTGCCGACCCACCGGGCGTAGCTGGCCGCCCACGCGCCGTCGGTGCGCTCCTTGGCCAGGACGGCGTTCACGAACCGGACGAAGTCCTGGTGCTGCTTCGAGATCGCCAGGCCGTACGGCTCCTGGGTCAACTCCGGGCCGACCAGCTTGGTGAACGGATCCTGCGCCTCGAGCCCGTCAAGGATCGAGTCGTCGGTGGAGATCGCCGCTACCTGGTCCTGCTGCAACAGGACCAGGCAGTCCGTCCAGTAGGGGACGGTGACGGGAATCGCGTGGTAGTGGGTGATGAGGGTCGCGGAGTCCGATCCCGAGGTCGCGCACACCTTCTGGCCGCTCAGGTCGGCCAGGCCATTCGCAGTGGAGTCCTTCAGGACGAGCACCCGCTGATGTGCCTGGAAGTAGACGCTGGAGAAGTCGACCTGCTGCAGCCGGGCACAGGTGATCGTCATGGTGTGCGCGACGATGTCCACGGTGCCGTTCAGGATGTCCGGTATCCGCTGGGCATCGGAGATGGCCTTGTACACGACATGGCCGGGGCTCCCGAAGATCGCCTCCGCCACGGCCTTGATCATGTCGATGTCGAAGCCCTCGATCTGCCCGTCGAGGGGGTTGAGGTAGCCGAAGTGGTAGGTACTCTGATCGACCCCGGCGATGAGAAAGCCCCGGGCGCGGATCTTCGCCATGAACGAGCCGGCCGTCACCTGCGGCGGCCCGAGCGGCGCCAGGCTCGCGGCGTCGGGATTACAGGTGGCGGCCGCGGCACCCGCCCCCGCCCGGCTGACCGAGCGGGCGGCGATGGCCGGCGCCGCGACGCCGGAATGGACCGCGACGCGGGCGGTCGCCGTCACGGCCGGACGCGCACCCGGCCGGGCGGCGCATCCAGCGGAGACGGCCATGGCGATCACGGCCGCGAGGGCGACCGCGCCTGCTTTCACGAGCCGTGGCCGTGCGTTCATCGATACTCCACGAGCCTGCGGCTCAGCCCCCAGGCGCAGCTGGCCGCCATGACAAGCGCCGCCACGGCGACGCCGGGCGCGAGCGCGGTGAAGTCGCCCGCGGCTGCCTGTGCGCTTTTATCGAACGTGGCCTGATCGGCCGTCGTCCCGGCCGACAGGTCGGCCGTCAGCTTCGCGAACGGGACACCGGCGTCTGCTGGCCCGGTGCCAAGGACCGATGCCACGGCCTCGGCGTGGCTCCCCTTGTCGTCAAGCGCGCGGACAGCCGCGTGGGCCGCGTACCAGGCTCGCGCGTCGAGGACCGCGGCGTCCGCCGCCGACGCCGCCGGGCTGCCCGCGGCCGCCGCCTGCGCGGCGGTGAGCAGCGTTCCAGGTCCCGGTCCGAGCGCCCGCTCCTCGCTGACGTAATCCTGCTGGTAGACGTCGTCGCCGCTGTTGTCGATCAGGGTGAGGCTCTCGTCGGCGTGCGCCTGCTGGGCCGCGATGCCGGCCTTGGCGAGCGCCTCGACCGGCGTCGAGCCACGGGCCTGCGCCGCCAGCATGTCACCGCGGCCCGCCGTGTACGCGGCGGCCAGCCACGCGAGCGAGACGATGAGGGCAAGTCCAGCGGCAACGAGACCAAGGTTGAGCACTCGGTTGGTGCGCCTGCGGAGCCAGCGTGCTGCCCGGTACAGCAGGTAGCCGATGACGAGGCCGACGGCGAGGGTCACGCTGATGAGCGGGAGTCCGGTCGCCTGGGCGCTGGTGGCGTCCAGGCTCACGTTCTCCGCGGCGTCCATTCCGCTCGCGGCCGGCAGCAGCGTGCTGCGCATAAGCCCCGAGGCCTCCCGCAGGTAGGCGGCACCGAGCGGCAGGCCGAGCCGGTTGTCGGCCCGGGCCGTTTCGACCTCCCCTGCATACACGGGAAGATCCTCGGCGAGCGTGTTGAGATCCTGCGCCGCGGCGCCTGAGGCGGCGCCACCGTTGGCGGTCGCCGCCTCGATCCCGCTCGCGGCCGCGCCGATGTCGGCCAGGTACCGCTGCCGCACGGCGGGCGGCTCAAGCCCGCCGGTCAGGAACGCCGTCGCCGCGGCGTCGTTCGCGTCGGAAAGACGCGAGTAGATCTGCTGTGCATCGAGGCTCAGCGGCTCGCGGGTGGCGACCACGCTTGAGGCCGCCGCCGCGTACTGGCTCGCGGTGAAGCCCGCGAGCGCGCCCCAGGCGAGGCTCAGCAGGACTCCGATGATCAGCAGCAGGCGCAGCCTGCCCGGGGTGGTGGACAGGGTCGGACGGAACCGGCGGAACCGGCGGGGACGTGCGGGGACGGTCGAGCCAGCCCGTCCGCCGGCGCTGACCGCCGTGCTCGCCATTCGATCGCTCCCTAGGCCGGACCGGAACCGCCGCGTGCGCAGGGCCCATTGTGTGCGTCGTCGTCCGCCCGCGCGCGCAAAGTCTCCCGCTCGTTATGGAACTTCCCCTCTCCAAGCATGACGAGCGGGGAAGTTCCATAACAAATCAGACAAACGGCCGGGCGGTCGGTGCGATGGCCACCGGGAGCTCCGGCCGGTCGAGGCCGCGCAGGTACTGGTCGACCGAGGCGGCGGCGCTGCGGCCCTCCGCGATCGCCCACACGATCAGCGACTGGCCCCGGCCCATATCGCCGGCCACGAACACGCCCGGGACCGACGTCTGGTACCCGGCGTCGCGGGCGACGTTGCCGCGCGGGTCGAACTCCACCGTCAGATCGGACAGCAGCCCGGGCTGCTCGGCCCCGGTGAAGCCCATCGCCAGCAGCACCAGCTCGCACGGGATCTCCTGCCGAGTGCCCGCGACGGCCGTGAAGCGGCCGGTCTCGAAGACCACCTCGGTCAGCACGAGCCCCCGAACCTGGCCGCCCGCGTCGCCGACGAACTCCTCGGTGGAGACGGCGTAGACCCGCTCGCCGCCCTCCTCGTGGGCGGAGGCGACCCGGTAGATCATCGGGTAGGTCGGCCACGGCTGGTGCGCGGCCCGCGTCTTCGGCGGCCTGGGCATGATCTCGAGCTGCGTGACCGACAGCGCGCCCTGCCGCAGCGACGTGCCGAGGCAGTCGGCGCCGGTGTCGCCGCCGCCGAGGATCACCACGTGCTTGCCCGCGGCGCTGATCGGCGAGTCGGGGCCGAGCCGGTTGGCCAGCGGCAGGTACTCCATCGCCTGGTGGATGCCGGACAGCTCGCGGCCCGGCGTCGGCAGGTCGCGCGGCACCCGGGCGCCGCCCGCGAGGACCACGGCCGAGAACCCGTCGAGCTGCGCCGTCGAGGTGACCGGGACCCCGCACGAGAACCGGGTGCCCTCGGCCGTCATCTGCTCGAGCCGCCGGTCCAGGTGGCGCTTCTCCAGCTTGAACTCGGGGATGCCGTACCGCAGCAGGCCGCCGGGCAGGTCGTCGGCCTCGAACACCGTCACCTGGTGCCCGGCCCTGGTCAGCTGCTGGGCCGCGGCCAGCCCGGCCGGCCCGGAGCCGACGACCGCGACCGAGTGCCCGGTCAGCGCCTGCGGCGGTAGCGGCAGCACCCCGCCGTCGGCCCACGCCCGGTCGATGATCTCGACCTCAACCTGCTTGATGGTGACCGGCTCGGCGTTGATGCCGAGCACGCAGGCGGTCTCGCACGGCGCCGGGCAGAGGCGGCCGGTGAACTCGGGGAAGTTGTTGGTGGCGTGCAGCCGGTCCGCCGCCGCCGCCCAGTCCGAGCGGTAGACCAGGTCGTTCCACTCGGGGATGAGGTTGCCGAGCGGGCAGCCCTGGTGGCAGAACGGGATGCCGCAGTCCATGCACCGGGCCGCCTGCCGCTCGGCCCGCTCGGCCGCGAACGGCTCGTACACCTCGCGCCAGTCGGTCAGCCGAACGTCGACCGGACGTCGCGGCGGCGTCTCCCGCGCGGTCTTCAAGAAACCCTTGGGGTCACCCATAACGAGATACTCCTCACTGTGTCGCCCCCAGGGGCTTTGCCCCCCGGTGACCCCCCGCCTGCGGCGCTAGCCATGGGCCGCGGCCATGACGGCCTCGTTGACGTCCCGGCCCTCGCGCTCGGCGGCCGACGCCGCCGCGAGGACCCGCTTGTAGTCCTTGGGCATGACCTTGGCGAACCGGCCGAGGGAATGCTGCCAGGAGGCCAGCAGCCCGGCCGCCACGGCCGACCCGGTCTCCGCCTGATGCCGGAGCAGCACCTCGTGCAGGAACTCCGCGTCGGCCTCGACCAGCGGGTCGACGTCGACCATCTCCCGGTTGAGCCTGATCGGATTGAGGTCGAGCACGTAGGCGATGCCGCCGGACATGCCGGCCGCGAAGTTCCGCCCGGTCCGCCCGAGCACCACCACCCGGCCGCCGGTCATGTACTCGCAGCCGTGATCGCCGACGCCCTCGGCGACCGCGAGGGCGCCGGAGTTGCGGACGCAGAATCGCTCCCCGACCTTCCCCCGCAGGAAGATCTCGCCCGCGGTGGCGCCGTAGCCGATCACGTTCCCGGCGACGACCTGGGTCTCCGCGTCAAACGGCGAGTCGGCCGCGGGCGCGACCACCAGCCGGCCGCCCGACAGTCCCTTGCCCAGGTAGTCGTTGGCGTCGCCGGTCAGCCGGAGGGTGATGCCGCGGGGCAGGAACGCGCCGAACGACTGGCCCGCCGACCCGGTGAACGCCACCGCGATCGTGTCCGGGGGCAGCCCCTCGCCGCCCCACCGCCTGGTCACCTCGTAGCCGAGCATGGTGCCGACGGTGCGGTTGACGTTGCGGATCGGCAGCTCGAGACGGACCGGCCTGCCCTCTTCGAGCGCGCCCTCGGCCAGCTGGATGAGGGTGTTGTCGAGGGCCCGGTCGAGGCCGTGGTCCTGCTCGATGGTCTGGTGCAGCGGCCCGCCTTGCTCCGGCGCGTGCAGCACCGGCGCGAGGTCGAGGCCGGCCGCCTTCCAGTGCGAGACCGCGCGGGCGGTGTCGAGCAGGTCGACCCGGCCGACCGCTTCCTCGAGCGACCGCAGGCCGAGCGCCGCCAGGTACTCGCGGACCTCCTCGGCGATGTACTCGAAGAACGTGACCACGAACTCCGGCTTGCCCGAGAACCGCTTGCGCAGCTCCGGGTTCTGGGTGGCGACGCCGACCGGGCAGGTGTCCAGGTGGCAGACGCGCATCATGATGCAGCCGGAGACCACGAGCGGCGCCGACGCGAACCCGAACTCCTCGGCGCCGAGCAGCGCCGCGATGATCACGTCGCGGCCGGTCTTGAGCTGGCCGTCGACCTGGACGGTGATCCGGTCGCGGAGCCGGTTGCGCAGCAGCGTCTGCTGGGTCTCGGCCAGGCCGAGCTCCCAGGGCGCGCCGGTGTGCTTGAGCGAGGTCAGCGGGGCGGCGCCGGTGCCGCCGTCGTGCCCGGAGATCAGCACGACATCCGCGTGCGCCTTGGAAACGCCGGCCGCGACCGTGCCCACGCCGACCTCGGCGACCAGCTTGACGTGCACCCGGGCGGCCGGGTTGGCGTTCTTCAGGTCGTGGATGAGCTGGGCCAGGTCCTCGATCGAGTAGATGTCGTGGTGCGGCGGCGGCGAGATGAGGCCGACGCCCGGGGTGGAGTACCGGGTCTTGGCGATCCACGGGTACACCTTGTGCCCGGGGAGCTGGCCGCCCTCCCCCGGCTTGGCCCCCTGCGCCATCTTGATCTGCAGGTCGTCCGCGTTGACCAGGTACTCGCTGGTCACGCCGAACCGGCCGCTGGCCACCTGCTTGACCGCGGAGCGCCGCAGGTCGCCGTTGGCGTCGGGGCTGAACCGCTCGGCGTCCTCGCCGCCCTCGCCGGTGTTGGACCGCCCGCCGAGGCGGTTCATCGCGATCGCCAGGGTCTCGTGCGCCTCGCGGGAGATCGAGCCGTAGGACATCGCCCCGGTCGCGAAGCGCTTCACGATCGAGGTGACCGGCTCGACTTCCTCCATCGAGATCGCCGGGTGAACGGTCCCGGCCGACTCCGGACCGTCATCGATTCCCCTGATCCGCAGCAGGCCGCGCAGGGTGGCGAGCTTGGCCG
>Ga0302325_10009481_pt1 | contig 21228 bp, 20 predicted proteins | sample Palsa_T0_2_FD_201948 | JGI IMG/M metagenome (GOLD analysis project Ga0302325, IMG submission 201948) | Peat permafrost microbial communities from Stordalen Mire near Abisko, Sweden - Palsa_T0_2 | ecosystem: Environmental > Terrestrial > Soil > Palsa > Peat permafrost | place: Sweden: Abisko...
GTCCCTTGGCAAGGATAGGGACACCACTCATTCTGGATTTGAGGGAGGGGCCTGCGTTTTTTACGGGCACGAGGTATCTGCACTTCTCGGAAGCCCAGACTGCGCGTTCGTGGCGGGTGGCCCGCCTGTCATCGCTTTTACGGGCGATCGAGTCCAATGAGATTGCCAGACTGTAAATCGAAACCCTCTTGCCCTCGCATGGGCTGAATGATGGGGGATGCGGGTTCTGCTTTCGGTGGGTTCACTTCCGGGGACGAAGTCGTTGGGCGACGGGGCCCTGCGCTTAAAGACTTGCAATCCGCTTTTGACGATGGCTTGCAAGTCTCGCAAGCGAAGTTTCTGGACGACATATGAGTAGTGGCCCGCGCGTGGAACATTGGAATCGGGCGCAGAAGCATCACTTCAGGTGGCGCGGCTAATCTGGTAGGTATGGCCTTTCCACGCAATCTTTCGTTTACCGTTTTTTTTGATTTGATGCCGTGTGTCGGCTATCGTTGGATTAATCGAAATTGACCCTCGCCACAGTCCATTACCAAAATAACGTTCCTAGCCCACGTCGTTCATTCCCGACGTGCAGCAGCGAATCCGGTTTCATGGGAACGCAACCAACCAAGAACTCGCCTATCAAACTCCTGCTGATCGGCATTCACTGCATTGCAATGACCAGCCAGCGGTACCTCCCACAGAACTATTTCGGCCGGATTGTGGTCACGGATCTGTTCGGACTGCTGCGGCGGAATGTTGTCATCCGCCATCCCGTGTATCAGAAGAATCGGCACGCGGCTTTCGACTACCGACCTCTCTGGAGAGGCATCCGCCAAGTTGGTATCGCGAGTCAGACGCCCGTACAGGAAGGCCAGTTCGACAGCGGGTCGGAGAGCCACTCTCCCCGACCACGTTCCTGTGTGCAAAAACTGGCCCACTCGCACGTATGCGATCTGGCGGAAGCTGGAGAACGATGATTCGGCGACCACCGCACAAAATGGTGTCGTTTTTACAGCTTGAAGAACAATCGCTGCCCCCATGGACTCACCCATACCAAAAATGCATTTGGGATGCTGCTGCGACACCAACCAGTCGAACCACCGATGCACGTCCTCGCTCTCCTTGAGTCCGTAGGTCGGGAAATCGCCCTCACTTTCGCCCTGAGCGCGTGAGTCTGGCACTAAAACGGCAAAGCCATTTGAAAGGAATAGTTCGGCAAATCCCAACATGCCTTCCCGATTGGCCCCGACGCCGTGGAGTAGTATTACCGCGTCACCGTTCGCGTTTGCCGGACGTGCAAACCAACCTCGAAGATGGCTACCATCGCCTGCTGTGACCGAAACGTCCCGCAAAGCGGCACCGAAGCGGTCGGCAGTGATTTCGGCTGACCGGCGCTCGGTCACACGTAATCGCTGAGGGCGGAATGCCAATTCTGCGAGAAAGATGGCAAGGATCGCGCAGAACACGGCGTAGCAGACCACCGCCACTCGGATGACGTGCCGTGCTCGCATCATCATGCCCCCAGGTATTGTTACGTAATATGGGCGCAGTTAGTTCGTTGAGTCTAAGATCGCACGGCGCTCGGCAGCGGCATCTTGATGTGATTGAAGTCTCGAGCGCCGCGAGTGCAAGGGCAAGATGACCAATGTGATGGCCCGCGAACGATGCATGCTGCCAGGTGATTCGTCTCAATCGTCGAAACGTGCGTGTCATCGCCTCAGGGTAATCTCAAGCACGACAGTGCAATGCGTGCTCAAGACCACATTCTGATGTTTCTCCTTTGCGGCCCAGACTTTCCTGTTAATGCGTCTCCACCATGGTCTTCGCCAACTTATGCAGCGAGTCCTGATTCACAGTACGCGTATAAAACATGTGGCCGCCGGGAAACTCGTGGACCTGTACGCGGTTCACATCACCCATGATCGGCATCTGGTCTACGCTGAGTACTGATCCCATGAACGGGCACGAGAGGTCGTTCCATCCATGCACGATCAACACGCGCAGCTTGGGATCGGCAGCAACCGACTCGCGCAGGTCTCTCACCGCACCGTTACGCAAGTCGTCGTTGCGATCCCATTGCTGGTTGACGTCGTAGTCCAGGGCCTCATAGCGCGCATCAGTTTTCCATCCAACCGTCCGCGTGATGAAATCCACCATGGCCGTGGTGGTAGGCGCGACGATGCTCTCAAGAATCGGATCGCCTGCCTGTTGCCTCGGGGCGTAGGGGAACGGATCGGGTGCGGTGACGTTCGAGTCGTACACACTGCCGATTAATCCTTGCGTCCGGTGCACCTCGCGGAGATAGGCTCCAATGTTCAGTCGGCCACCGGCAAACTTCACGAACTTCGGATCAAGCCCCGTCATTTCAGTTACATGCGCAATCATCGCATCGTTCGCGACCGGGTCGCTGCGACCTTTCAGCAGCGCTTCTGCGTAGTCTCCGCGCGTGTAAGCGATCACCTGCTGCATCGCCGCGTCAGTCAGCTTGCCTTCGGACTCCAGATGTGCGGCGGTTATCGACGGCAGGTCGATCATCCAGGGAATCGGCGACAGGTCCCCATCGCCTTCTTCTGGGTTCATATATGGACTCACCAGTACCAGGCCGTTCATGCCGACGCCGAGCCTTGATTGCAGATAGTGTGTCATCAGTGGCCCGCGATACCCGCCGTAGCTCTCCCCTACCAGATATTTTTTGTCCAGCATGCGGTCGTTCTGCACCAGCCACTTGTAGATCACGAGCGAGAGGTACTCGATGTCCTGCTTCGGTCCATAGAAAAGCTTCTTCGTCTCCGCCTCGTCCACCAGAGAACGCGAAAATCCGGTGCCGATCGGGTCGATAAAGACCATGTCTGTAAAGTCGAGCCATGTGCCAGGATTGTCCGTCAGCGTCGCCGGGTCCGAAGGCGAGTTGCCCTCATTCGCAAACGCAATATGCTTCGGCCCGATCGCGCCCAGGTTCAAATAGACGGACGAGGCCCCCGGCCCACCATTGAGCGCGAACGTGACAGGCCGGTGCGAACCGGTGTCGTTGCCTTTTGGTTCGTCCAGCGTGAATGCCGTGTACACCACGACGCCGGTCGGCTTCTCGTCCTTGCTTTTCAGCGTGATTGTGCCGACCGTCGCGCTGTAGTGAAGCGTCTTGCCGTTCACGGTGATCGTCTGCGGGACAGACTTGTCCGCGGGCAGTGGATTCTTCATTGGTTCGGCGGATTTTGCCGCCGCAGGAGTTGCGCTGGCATCGCCCGGCGGCTTAGCAGATTCGCCATGCTGAGCAAATGCAGGAAGAGCAAATAGTATGAGTGCAATAACAAGGTCGGTGCAAGTCATTCTGAATAATGTAATCCACGATCACAGACTGACGCAAAATCCTAGCGTGTTCAGAAGATGACGCCGCGACGGGCAACGCCGGCGCTGGTGCTATTGCTGGTGCTGCTGCTGATGGCGGTGACAATGATCATCATGATGTTCATCGCGATGATGACAACACTGCTGGTGATGATGCTGATTGGCGGCGAACAACATCGACAGGGACTTTTATGAGCGCGCGAATGCAAGCAGCGGAACGATGTCATGATCGTTCGGCGGCCTGCAAGACGGCGATCTAACGCTCGCGCACTGCGCCGGCTTCCTGCAGATTCGCGCCTCCCCTCGAAAACCGCTCCCCCCCCGAGCTTCATCCCTACAAGATCCGCCATGAGACGGGCGTAGCAACTGCGAGCCCCGAACGTGAATGTGACGTCGAGCTATACTTCGCGGGGGAAACTGGTCCCCCCGCCACTCTACTGCTTGTCGTAAACCGACACCGACTTCACTGCCTTTCCGTTAGCGTCCGTGCCCTTTGAAGTGAGGGTCAACATCTTTCCATCGTGAGAAACCGTTGCCGAGCTGGTGCCCACAGTTTTGGCTCCCTTTTTCAACGTGGCTGAAGTCATGTGCGAGTTCAGCTGCTTGATCGCAATGTGGTCCGCACCATAGGGCATTCCAGTTCCGGTCACTTCACTATCTTTGCCGTCGAGCTTGGAGGCGAATCCGAAACTAAAGGCGGTACCGTCAGGGCCTAAGCCCTCGAACTTGTAGGTGACCGTGTCGCCATCCGCCGACACTGTGCGGGTCAGGCTTTTTGGAGCCTGCCCCGCCGGATACTTCGACTTGTCCAGGTTTAACTTCCATGTACCAACAAAGGCCGTGCCGTCGGCGAGCATTGAACCGGCCAGGGCCAAACACACTACGGCTACCGCGAAAATCGAGGAACTACGCTTCATGAACCTTCTCCTTAGTTGAGACGAGTGGTGAGATGTAATTTTTTCGGAAAGGCAACCGAAACCACGAAAGCCTATCCTCCTCGGCCACGTGAGTCAAGGCGGGTGGCCTGACGGCCTGACGGAATCGGGGGCCTGGGTACCGCAGATTTAGCGAGAAAAAAGCGCGACGAGTGCGCCAGCCACAGCTGAGCCAGGACACACTTTTCTGGACGAAATAGGTGACATTCCACAGACCGCCTGGCCGGTCCCGATCATGATTGCGTCGAACTGCTTCATGGGGTGGTCAGTGTGCTCCCTGTGTGTAGAGCTTCCCGTCGTTGGCTGCCTCGTCGGGAGTCTTGCCGTCCTGACGCGCGACAATGTACGCGGCGTACCAACCCGACCAGTGGTGCTTCGGAGCGGTAGGTTCGTATTCGCCGTGGTGCTTCTCAGCCTCTTGCAAGAGCCCGGTCAGAGTCGCGACATCCAAATTACTAAGTCCGCGGCCAGGCAGTCGCGTTGTGACTTCCTGAAACAGCCATCCGTTGCCGTCGGGATCACGAAACGTGGCGAACGAGTTGTAGGTGGCATGCTCGGGTGCCAGCCCGCTGATGCGACCGCTGCCGTCGACCTGAAACTGAGCGCCTGGCGTCCCGGGGTGGAACACCTCACTCACCTCAATACCGCGTGCGACAAGATCTCTGCGCGCAGCCGCAACATCGGAGACGATCAGGTAGAGGCCTTGGGCCGATCCCGGCGCGGCTGATGTCATCTTCGTGCCAAACTGAACCGAGCACCCTGAGCCTGGAGGCGTGAACTGGACAACGCGGAAGCCGTTGTCAAAGGGGAAATCGGCGTCGAGGCGCCACCCGAGTTTGGTGTAAAACTCCTTCGAGCGGTCAACATCCGCGACCGGGATGACGACCACCTCGAACTTCACGTCTACTCTCTCGGCGCTAGCGGCGCTGATCGGTTCACCGCTCGGAGACACACTCAGGGTTGGCATATTTTCTTCTCCTTTATTCCTTACCAAATCGCGGCCAGGTTCTTACGTATACAACCGACTTCTTCGGCTAGGCGACGACGAACGGCTGCCTGCCGTCGACGTCGTAATTGTTCCCATGGAGGCAACGTTGGTAATGATGCAAGCCTCGATCCTGATGACAGAGCTCCCTCCGATTACGACCACGGTTTGCCCAAAGAGTTCTGGGTTCCGCTTCCGGCAAGTGACAAGGCAGCCATCACTCGTAATACAACGGCAACTTCTTTTGCGCGTCGCTTTGGGGCTGATCGTGGTTAATCCAGAGCTGCGCATGTTCCTTCGCAATGATTGCCGCTATTTTGTCCATGGACTTGAGTGAGGCCTCCTTATTCCAATTATTGTCGGGGACATAGCGATGCTCGAAGCTTGTCTGGAAATGCACAACATCTCCGCTAAGAATCACCGGGCCAGTTTTGGGGAGCCGCACGAGCAAAGATTGGTGGCCGGGGGTATGTCCGGGTGTGGAGAGCAGCACGAGGCTTCCGTCGCCAAAGATATCGAGGTCGCCGTCGATGAGCTTTACCGGGTGCTTCTTGTTAAAGGCGACGGTGTCTTGTCGGCTCCCTGCCCATTCGTACTCGACTCTTTGCACCACCATCGGCGTGTTAGGAAACATTTCAATGTTCCCTGCGTGGTCCGGATGACTATGGGACACGGCCATCAGCTTGATGTCCGAGGGCCTAACGTGTATCTCTTCGAGCTGAGACGCGAGCGTTACTGGTTTGCGCCAGATCGGGCCAGTGCCGGGCCCCCATTCGTGAAACACCTCCTCATGATTCGGCAGTTGGGCTACGGCATCATCGATGCCTGTGTCCCACAGGAACCACCCCTGGGTGTGGTGGATGAGGTAGCAGTGCCCGGGAAAGCCGACGGGCTTCCCGACGTTGGCTCCCGGTGTCCAACGCGATTCGTCGGAACCACTGCCATCGCCGCAGTCGATCACATAGAGGCGGTCTACTCCGGACTTGGCTTGCGAATTGGCGGCGGACATCCGCACCCAAGGGATGGCGGCCGCCAAAACTAAGATGGCAACCAAGAAGGTGCACTTGACGTTTGCCTTCACGAAATCCTCCTTTCAAAATCTGATCGAACTGGGTAACCACCATCGAGCTGTTGTCTCAGCAACGAGCTGCTTCGTCGATCGATCACCCCAGCAACTTGCCGGCGAGCCAGGAATCGACACTGAACTTTCCCGGACCGGAGCAGATCAGCCAGACAAAGAAAAGCACGTACAAGACTTCTGGAAGGTAAAGGAAATCATCGAGCCAGTTAAGCGGCGAAAGTCCTTTAGGCAAGGTGGAAAGCGAGCTGGTCAGGGTGGCAACAGTCATATCGATCAATAAAGCCGCGCTGGCCGGGCTCGATAGAAACCCCACGGTCAGCAAGGATCCGGCAACGAACTCGACACCCGACACGAAATAAGCCGTCTGGCGAGGAAACGGGACTTTGGCCGTAACGAGCGTTTCGTAAATAGCTTTCTCGCCGCCGGCGACAAACAGTTTGTTTGCCCCCGAGATGGCGAAGAACAGCCCGATCGAAACACGTACCAGCAGAATGGCATAGTGTTCCAAATCACCGCTACCGAGCAGCGCAAACTGGACCAACCGTTTCCAATCCATCTCTTGTCCCTCCATCGGAAACCGCAAATGGCAGTGCCGTGAGCGAATTCTCGCGCCTCGAGATTATGCGTCGATCCGTTCGACCCATTGAGCGCGAAACGCGGGAGCCGGGAATGGGTCGGCAAAGTACTGTGTTTCCCGCGCAACCTTGTCGCCGCTGAACTCCATGATGCTGACGGTATGAGACGGCTTGCCGTCATACGTCAGAACGAGCTCGGTGACCCAAAGATCACCACTGCCAATCATTCGTCGAACCGTAAACCGCTTTTTGCTCGGCTGACTGGCGCGTTGGTTCTGGATGTTGCGTCGACCGCGGGTTCGCTCGCCTGACTGCGGGTAGTCGAGCACCGCGTCTTCGTGATAGATGAGGTGCTCCGTTTCAAAATCGTTGGCATCAGACGCCGCCCAATGCTGATCGAGTGCCGCACGGATCTCTTGATCCCGTACTCCAGAACACTGCGCCGTCTTTGCTTGATCGTTCTTTTGTTGATCGCCCATCTTGAGCCCTCAATTCGACAAGAAGCTGAATGCTTTGGCGGAATCGGGGTGTACGACTCGTGAAGTGGCACTGTTTCGTCGATCACCCTCGGCCCTCTCCAGCGCGCAAATTGCCAGCTCCTAGAAGCAGCCTGCGCGGTTGGAGGCCGACTAAGGTTGGAACCCTTCCGCCATCCACTTGGCGAATAGTTCAATCCGAGATTGCTGCCAAGGACCTTCGCCTTTTGGTGGTGGGGGCGGCATTACAGCGCCGCCGATTCCACGGATGCGATCGTAGATGGCGCCAGCGTGCTTTTTGACGTCATCGTAACTTCCCAGGTTGAATGCCTTGCTCATGCCTTGAATGTCTCGCTCGGTAAAGAGCGGGCGAATGTCCATTTGAAAGCTAGTCGTTTTCGTCATTCCGCCTCACAGGTATTTTGGATTATAGGGATGCCGCGGTCTTCTTCGTGAATCGACCACTTCCCTTCTCGTAAGGGAATCGCTGTTCGTTTCAAGTTGGAATCGAACGACTTAAGGTAACGTCGATCCGCCCAACGCCCGAGCAAACGCCTTGCAATCAAACAAGCTCAAAGAGGGCAAAAGCGAATGCACCCATAGCCGACGACAATCTCAAGAACTTCGAGCCTTGATCCAAAATCGCCGTTCGGTGTGACAAAAACCGTCCGGCGACATAAAACTGTCACCATTCAGCCAGAACAAAGTGGGCTGCGCAATTGGACGATGGTATTGCCCATACTTTCGTATCGACTGCAGCGTCTTCTTCATGGCCGAGCCATCGGCTCTTCTCCATCCAGTTGGTCCTGAAACTCGATCAAATCGAAGGAAACCTACTGCCGCACACTTGATGCGAAGCGATCTTCGATACCATCGTCTGATTGTATTACCCCTTCACCTCTGGCTTAATGGAGGTGGACACACTTGGATCGATCTTAGAAAAACTTTTTTGTGACGGAGAATGCACCATGAGCAAGCATCTCGAATCGCTGTATCAGAACCTTCTCAGCGGTAATCTACCTCACAACCTAAGTTGGAGCGAGGCCGTCGAACTGGTCGAGCATCTGGGTGAGGTCCAACCGCATGGAAACGATGAATTTGTGTTCCGCGTAGGCGAAGGTCGCGTTTTTTTCAAACGGCCGAACACCCATGATCTTGGCGTGGAGGAGGTTTCTCGGCTGCGTAAATTCCTGAAAGAAGCCCGACCGGGTGCGCATGTAGACAAAACGGCCGAGCCCAGCCGCATGATTGTCGTCATTGATCACCACGCCGCCCATGTTTACCAGGATCTCGGTGGAAGTCGTCCGTCAGACGAACATGAGGTGCGACCTTACGATCCTTACCATTTCCATCACCATCTGATTCATCGAAAGGAAGCTCACTACCGCGGCGAACGCGTACCCGAAGAGGATTCGTTTTACGAGGAGATCGCGAAAGAGATCACTCCTGCAAATGAGATCGTCCTCATCGGTCATGCTACTGGAAAAAGCAACGCCGCAGATTTCTTGAAAGAATACTTGAAGACCCATCATCCCGATATTTCTCGACGGGTCATCGCTTCCGAGAGCGCAGACCTCTCGGCGGTAACTGAGCCTGAAATTGAGGCTCTTGCAAAGCGGCACATGATTGCAGTTGTCTAACGGCGTGGTTTGAAACCGAAATTACACCCAACGCCCGCCAGTGGTAGGCAGTTTTTGTGACCCACATCTCTCACACCAGACACGGCTGATACTTAACTGTCGACCGATACTATCGTCCCATTGATTCGCTCCGACGCTTCTGGTTTAATTTTGCTCGCAGCATGGACTGATCGCACGTTCGAAGGAGAGTTTTTGTGATGGGTCGCATCCTTAGCGCAGCGAAGCCCGATTCAGGCAGGATGCAGTGATCCGGCGCATAGCAATCGCGGTGGCCGCCTTTGTCTTTTTCGGACTGCTGGGTTTTTCCTTGCTGTCGTGGCGAGCCGCGATTGCCCCCATTGAGCGCCCGAACCCGGCAAGCTTCACCGCCGAGTCAGTCGCCAGAGGAGAAGTTCTGGCCGCGGAGGGACACTGCCTGTCTTGCCACATCCGGCCAGGCGGACAACCATTTGCTGGCGGGTACGGGGTGAACACGCCATTCGGGATCATCTATGGAAGCAATATCACGCCCGACTCGGAAACTGGCATAGGTGGATGGTCACTTGAGGCGTTTACCCGCGCCATCCGCGAAGGCGTTTCACGAGACGGCTCTCATCTTTTCGCTGCGTTCCCGTTTAACGCTTATACCGAACTGCAGGACGACGATGTCAAAGCGTTGTATGCCTATTTGATGACGCGGCCGGCGGTCAGCGCTACCGTGCCTCCGATGACGGTTCCGTTTCCCCTCAACGTCCGCTTCCTGCAGGAAGGATGGAAGATTTTATGTTTCAGAAGCGGACGCTACCGGCCAGATCCGGCAAAAGACGCCCAATGGAATCGCGGGGCCTATCTGGCTCAGGCGGTCAGCGATTGTGGGGGCTGTCATACGCCGCGCAACGCACTCGGCGGTGAAAGGCTGAGAGACGCCTATTCGGGCGCGGTGGTTGATAACTGGATCGCACCACCGCTCACCGAGGCAAATCCCTCGCCCATCCCGTGGACGCAAGAACAGTTGTTCAGCTACCTGCGCACCGGAGTAGATCCACTGCACGGAGCGGTCGCGGCCACCATGACTCCGACCATCCGCGACGCGCTGGACCTTCCCGTTGTCCCAGATAGCGATGTTCGAGCCATCGCGCTCTATGTTAGCGATATCGACCGCGCAGGCACGCGTGAGTTGAACGTCGAAGCGGTAACGAGGGAAGCGCTGAAGAATTCATCTCTTGGTAGCGGCCAGGATTATGACCCCGACGCCGACCTCTATGCCTCTGCCTGCCTTTCGTGCCACTACAACACCGGCACAGTTCCACTCTCCGCCCGTCCGGAGCTAGCACTCAACAGTGCGCTCTCGCTGCCCGAACCGACCAATTTCATTCAGGCCGTGCTGAGGGGCATCGGCAGCACGGAAGGTGCGCGAGGCCTGGTCATGCCCGCCTACGCCTCGTCTCTCAACGACGCTGAACTGGCCAGACTCGCGGCTTATCTGCGTCGCACCCGAACGACCCGGCCACCCTGGACCGACCTGGAAAACAAGGTATCTGTTGTCCGCCGGGAGTTGGCGGCATCGCACTGAGAGAAAACAGAGAGAACAGGAGCATGCGATTATGACCACATTCAACCTCAATGGCCACACCGTTGCGGTGCGCAGTCCGGATGACGCGCCGTTGCTCTGGGTGATCCGCGACGAGCTTGGTCTCACCGGAACCAAATTCGGCTGCGGGATTGGCATGTGTGGCGCCTGCACTGTGCATGTGGAGGGCCGCGCCACTCGTTCCTGCATCACCGCGGTCGGCGCGGTCGCCGGCGCCGAGGTAACGACGATCGAGGGGCTCGACCCACAGGGCAAACATCCGCTGCAAACCGCATGGCTTGAGCTGCAGGTTCCGCAGTGCGGGTACTGTCAGTCAGGACAAATTATGCAGGCAGCCACGCTGCTAAAGGATTATCCAGACCCCAGTGACCGCGACATCAGCGCCGTAATGGGGGGGAATGTCTGCCGCTGCATGACTTACATTCGAATCCGCAAAGCCATCAAGCTTGCAGCATCGAGAATGCGAGGAGCGACGCATGATTAGTTTGTCTGCCCACGGACTAAGAGGTTCGCCCGAGCTTTCGCGGCGGGGTTTCCTGATCGCAATCGCGGGAGCTGGCGTCATGCTGGGATACGCGCGCTCCGGCCTCGCCCTCGTCGGCGGGTCAACGGGGAGTGCGAGCGATTTGTTCGAGCCGACGATCTGGTACGGAATTGATCCGAGCGGTACGGTGACCGTCAACATTATTCGCGCCGAAATGGGCCAACATGTCGGAACCGCCCTGGCCCGCATCGTAGCTGACGAGTTGGAGGCCGATTGGAACAAGGTTAAGACTGTCACCGTCGACTCGGATCCAAAATGGGGACTGATGATCACGGGCGGTAGCTGGTCCGTGTGGCAGAGCTTCCCGCTGCTCAGCCGGGCGGGCGCGGCCGGGCGCATCGCCTTGGTCGAAGAAGGGGCAAAACTTCTCGGCGTCAGTCCACAAGCTTGTACGGCGCGCGATAGCGCTGTGCACGCCAAAGGAAAATCGATTTCCTACGGCGACATTGTGGCGCGCGGAGATTTGCGCCGAACGTTCACGCCGGAACAGTTGCAAACAATGCCGATCAAACGGCCGGCCGAACGCCGCCTGATCGGAAAAGATGTCATGGCGCTGGATGTTCCCTCGAAGGTCAACGGCCAAGCCCGCTACGGTCTCGACGCAGTGGTCGACAGCATGATCTACGCGCGTCCGCTAATTCCTCCGACGCGCTACGGATCAAGGGTACTATCGATCGACGATTCTGCGGCGAGACACGTGGATGGCTATATTCGAAGCATCGCTCTGGATGATCCGTCCGATACGGTTCCTGGCTGGGCCATGGTTTACGCCTCCAGCTTCTCGGCGGCCAATCGCGCAGCCGACCTCGTCAAGGTGAAATGGCAGTCGGGCGAAACTGCAAATGTTTCTGAGCACGATCTCCAGCAACGCGCAGCCGAACAGATCACTGATCCAAATGGCGGCTCCTTGTTTGTTGACGATCCAAGTGTAGACACAGTGCTTGCGTCGGCAAAGAGAAAGATCGAGCGGACCTACACCACGTCCACTGTAATGCATTTTGCCCTGGAGCCGGTCAATGCCTTGGCCTTCGAAAAAGATGGCGTAGTGGAAATTCACACAGGGAATCAATGGCAGTCGTCGATCCTGCCGGTGCTGGCGAAAGCTTTGCGCCGCAGTCAGGAGAAAATCGTGATGCGCAGCTATCTGCTGGGTGGGGCATTCGGTCGTCGCCTGGACGGAGATTATGCCGTGCCGGCGGCGCTTGCCAGCCTCGCGATAGGCGGCAAGCCGGTGAAGATGGTCTGTACGCGATCCGATGACATGCGCTTCGACTGTCCCCGATCCGCATCGCGGCAGGTCCTGCGTTTGGCTTGGGGCGAAGGAAACAGGGTGGCGGCCATGGATCACCACGCGGCGGCCGGCTGGCCCACGGCCACGATCGCTCCTTATTTTTTGGGTAAAGACGCCAAGGGTGCTCCCTACGATCCCTTCGCCATTTCGGGAGCCGACCACTGGTACAACGTAGGCGCACACCGCGTTCGGGCACTTCGCAATGACTTAGCGGAGCGGACATTCCGGTCCGGCTATTTACGATCGGTCGGTGCCGGCTGGACCAGTTGGGCTGTCGAGAGCTTTATGGACGAGGTCGCCCACGAAGTCGGCATCGATCCAGTCGCGTTCCGGCTGAGCTTGCTTGACGGCGCGGGTGGCAACGCCGGGTCGGCACCGAATTCCGTAGGCGGGGCGCATCGGCAGGCCGCGGTGCTCTCCCGCTGCGCGCAGAAAGCCGGGTGGGCCAGTACCATGCCGAAAGATGTCGGGCTCGGCATTGCCTCCACTTTCGGGCAGGAGCGTTCAATGCCGACGTGGATCGCCTGTGCTGCTCGCGTGCGGGTGGACCGCTCAAACGGCCACGTGGCAGTAGAGAAGCTAACCTTAGTCGTCGATGCTGGAACCGTCATTCATCCGGATAGCGCCGCAGCCCAGGCGGAGGGGGCTGCTTTGTGGGGTCTTTCGACCGCTCTGTACGAGGGAACCGAGTTCGTCAAAGGGCAACCGAATGATACCAATCTCGATACCTACAGGGTGCTCCGTATGGGAGAAATCCCGGAACTCGAAATCGAATTTATACCCAGTGCCGAAATGCCAGTTGGACTGGGCGAGCCCGCGACTACCGCTGTTGCCCCGGCGATTGGGAACGCGATCTTCGCCGCCTCGGGTGCACGTCTTCGTCATCTGCCAATTCGTCCTGAAGCCGTGCTCCAAGCTCTCGCGCATCAGGCTTGACTCGTGGGGATGTTGGACTGGCTTCCCACTCATGGGAGCACCCCGCAGATCAACGCGACCAAGACCTTTTGCAGCTGAACTCATGCCGCGTAGCTCATTTCTAAGTCCGAAAGATTGGCGAAAAGGACCCTTTCGCGCCGCCAATGACGGGTTGCCTGGGCCCACCTCGAGGGAAATATCCCGCGACTGACAAAGTAGGTTTCTGCTGAATGACCGGAAAGTAGATGGGCGCTTCCGGCCGATTGGCGTACTCTGACGAGATGCAGGAACCGCTTAGCCACGCCTCCAGTCGAGTCATGTCGGACACTTAGACCCAGGGCGGTCACGATCCAGAAACGCAAAGCTCAAAGCTTTCTGCCTCGGGCCATCTCGAACTCCTTCTGGTCCAGTTTCTCTCATCCCAACCGGCACAAAAGCTCGGGAAATCCCAGATGGTGATCGCTATCGCCATCTCGAAACCAACGTTGTCCGATTTCGGACGATGAATTTTGATTTCGAACTGAAAGCGCAACCGCAGGCATGGCCTTATCAATCGGGCCGGTCGCGAGAAATTACTACAAGGCTCGCCATCAGAATTTTTACAATGGTTTTACATTCTTATGACAACTGGCTGCGTGTTCCTTCGGTACGTTCATCAGGCCAGGAACCACAACTTTCATTGGGAGGCAGAGAAATGACCAGACACATTCGTAGATTCATCGCCACGGCGTTGGCAATTGCGGTCTCTGCCCTCACCACCGGCGCTGCCATGGCGCAGAGCTACTCCGGCAATTGGCAGGCGACTGTCACCCAGTCGCAGCGCTCCAACGGCACGTACTGCGTGGCTCTAACCGACGATGGCAGCTACGGCTGGCCGCACAGTGGCGAGGCTTCGCTGATCCCCAATAACAGCCCATATCCCGGCTATTTCACAGTGATCGATGGGCTCATCACCGTAACTTTCACGTATCCGTCGGGCGAAGGCGACTGTTGTGACTTCTTTGTTTTCTCTGCTCGCGCCAGCAACGGTCACATCGGCAAGGGCGCCTTCAACTATTTAGGCCTAACGGACAATGGTCTGGTGGCGTTCGGCAAGAAAGACGGCTGCTGAAATCGCCAAATATCTAAAGACTGGATCCGCGGATCAGGCGCTGTGTATTACGCGCTGTCGTCCCGCCACAACCGAGATGGTTGAAGCCATCCTCAAATATTGTTGGCGTAACATACGGCGTTCAACAAGACTGGGCCGCATGCTGACCGGAGATCTCCTGATTGTTCACGGCAGGAACTCTCCTGTGCGCGTTCGAATTCGCGTCCCCGCCGCCGAAGCATGGTCCGCTGAGTCGGGTCAATGAGATGAACGAAAACAATGGCTGGATCTATTTGAGAATCGCAGAAAAGGCCACGCGAATCTGCAGGACTGGCACACAACTGACACGCCGGAATTAACCCGGAGCCCGGCAAAACCGCGGAGCCCGACTGACTGATATCAATCGGACCCCAACGCGCAAACGTGGAAGAGATTGCTTAATCAGTAGACCTGAATTGCAAATCAAGTGGCTTCCGATGGTTCAAATTTAGGACGGAAAAATGCAATTCAGACGTTGGCGGTCGGAACAGGGATGTCGGGGTCGGCATCTTTCCATATCGTGAGGCGAAGCACCAGGCGGAAGAACCAGCCCCGCACGCTGCGGGGCTGGCCTAAAACAGAGTTCTTACTCCTTGCCCGTACCCGTCAGATTGGATGTTTGCGGGCTATTCACAGCGTTATCCGACACCTGCAACGTCCCCGTCTCTACTCCCACTCCGGTTGGAGTGAACACCACTTCGATGGTGCAGGTGGCGTTCGAGGTCAATTGGGTCTGGCAAGTTGTCGACGAGACACTGAAGGGACCGGTCGTTGAGACCGAGAGGTCGTGAAGGACTATGTTCTGGTTGTTCTTCAGAGTGAACGTCTTCGCCGCACTCGATTTCCCGACCACCGTTGCCGAGTAAGTCGCCTTCGCAGGTGTTAAGGTCGCCTGCGCTTCGCCGGTGCCCGACAGAGATACGGTTTGTGGACTGTTCGTTCCGTTGTCGTTTACCGAAAGCGTCCCTGTCAGAGACCCGCTCTGGGTCGGAGTGAAGGTAACGCTAATCTTGCAACTCTTTCCCGCAGCCAAGCTGCTGCCACAGGCATTCGTTTGCGAGAAGTTAGCGCTCGTTGTGATGCTGCTGATGTCGAGCGTTGCGCTCCCACCGTTGCTGAGCGTGGCCGTCTTCGGCTTGCTCGTCGCCTCCACCACCACCGTGCCAAAGGAGAGAGCGGTCGGCGACACACTGATGCCGGTAACCGCCGGCTCCACCGTGAGGCTCAAATACGTCGTGCGGGTCAAGCTGCCCGACACGCCGGTGATGGTTACGGTCACTGTGCCTAGAGCAGCCGAACCTGTGGCTGTCAGGGTTAACGTGCTGGTGGTGGTTGTAGGATTCGGGTTGAACCCTGCTGTCACACCGTTCGGCAGGCCGGAAGCGGATAGTTGAACGCTGCCGTCGAAGCCGTCAAACGGATTCACCGTGATGGTGCTTGTGCCGCTGTTGCCCTGCGTGATGGTTACGCTATTCGGATTCGTGCCGAGGTTGAAGTTGGGACTCCCGCCGCTGCCGCAACCGGGGAACGTAAAGCTGCCGATGGCGGTGCTCCAGTTGAATCCACCGTTCTGCCCCGTCGCCTGCAGATATTCCTCGGTGAACCAGAAGGTACAGTCATCGGTGGGATCGATGGTCATCGAAGTGTAGTCGCCCCAGCGATCATAGCCGTCGCCGCTCTGCGAACCTTCGCCCTGTTGTAGCACCACTTCGGTTTCAAGGGTGCCTGCCGCGTCGCCCGGTGTGCGACCGGCATAGACTAGCGAAGGATAGTCGCCGGCGTTCGCACTGGACTTACTGTAGCCGACTGCGATGTCCTGGTTCTGATCCATCGCCATCGACGGCATCCAGCGATAACTGGAGTCGGGTGCATACGTTCCGGACTGGAACACCGTGGGACCGGTCTCCGGATTGTGAATTTCGTACCAGCGCGCACCACCACTACTCCCGGCTACAATCGAGTGGCTGACCAGCAGCGTCGTGTGGTCGCCGAAGTTGCGATAGACCAACCGGTACATGAGACGGTCCGACAAGGCCTCCAACAGGTCACTGCCCTCCGTGGGCTGAGGCACGCAGTCGTCATGGCCCCCGTCGGCGGAGCACAAACCGGTCCAAGCGGCAACCGGAATCAAGGTCGGTCCGGTGAAGGTCGACTCCGACGGCTCGACCCAGTTAACGCTGAACTCGTACATACTCAGGTTGGCGCTGCCATCGGGATCGAATGTCATAAAGAAGTTGGGAGTACCCGAAGCTGGAGGCGTGGCCCCGTCTAGATCGGAAGGCAACAATGAAGATATGCTCGAACTTTGCTGGAAGCACTGCATGGTAGCCGTATTGCCGACGAGCATGGCGGAGCGGTCCGCCGCGCAGGCATTGGCTCCGACAAAAGAGCTTCCCGAGATCGTGAAATTGTTGAAGGTGAAGTAATAGGCATCCGGCCATACACCAAACTTCGGATAGTCGGGGAAATTGTTGAACGGAAACGCATAACGGTAGTAGGCGCCGGTCGCATCGGAAGTCTGGGATACGGCCACGCACTCGTAATCCGGGGCGGATCCGTTGAGGGCAAACTGGGCCACGACCCACTGCTGAGCGGCCGCATCAAATCTCACAACGGTGTCGCCGCTGTTGTCGCTCTGGCAAGAGCCGCCGAATCCCGACCAGAAATCATTTCCTGAGAGCGGACCCAACAAGGTGTTCCCGCTCTTGTCGAAAACCTGGTACGTGAGGTTGACGTATTGCACATATTGCGTCGTGCCCGCCGCACCGTCATTATCTGGTGGCATGCAATTACAGAAAAAATCGTCGCCGTAGCCGATGCCCTCGAATTCGACGTTCGGTCCCGGGGTATTCTCAGGAATGGGCTTTGACTGCAACACCGGGTCTTTCTCAGCCTTTTGGCTCCAGTTGTGCGGGATTGCGGGGTTCTCGATCTCGTGCCGAGGAGGCGTGCCCCATTCCGGAAGCAGCGGTGTGATCTCGCGAAGCACCGGTCCCAAGTCGTGTTTAAATTCCTTGATCACGACTGCTCCCTTTTGCACTGATTTGGATGGTTGAGCGAATATCGGTAACGCCAGACAGAACATCACCAGGAACGCCACTACCACAGCACGTTTGGTCACCTTCGCCTCCTTAAAGGCTAACTCTCTCATTTCTTTTCGCCTATCATTTCGGACGGATCGAAAATGCCTTCCCGTTCGAATACCAAAACATCGTCGGCGTCCAGCTTTTCTTCGTAGGAGCCGCCGCCTTTGATCCCCTTGAACTTTCCGGTGCCACGCAACAGACTCGAGCGTCCCGTCGCGGTCGCGGGACCCTTTTCTGCTAACACCTGGCCCATGCTCTTCCAGGTCAGCTTTTCGCCGTTGTCCAGCGTGTCGGTTTCAAAACCGTTGCTGTGCAGAATGCCATCACTGTTCTCGGTAAATCAACCTCTCTCTGTCGATTCAACAAAGCACGCTGTCGAAGACGCACAACGGCGGCGCAGACTTACTTTCCGATTGCTAAGGCTTACCGCAGTTGGGTTAAAACCCCGTCGGACCGTGGGCGGAGCTTTAAAGGGGAACTACTATCGCCCATAGTTTATACATCGCTTTTCAGGAAAAGGCAAAGGAAAACCCGCCAGCCTTGGAGGTAAAGAAACGGCACCGGGCGGGTGAAGCGGTTTGCAACTCGAGCGAGGTTGGTCGGAGTGATCTTTAGGCGGGGCAGTCTGCTTCAACCCCCGTGAAGGACCTCACCATCTTCAGCTGTTTTTGTCACTTTTGTCGAGAAATCGCAGGTGTTCTAATCTCGGCCTATCCGCGGTCTTCCTCGTGCCTACCGTCACAGGTGTGGAGGCATCCTGGCAACCGGAACTCCGACAGGGTGTGGGGCATGGGCGAGAACCGTTTCATGGCGGTTGGAGCCATCTTGGAGTGCGCCATCACGGACTCGGGCACACAACGCCACGAAATCGTGGCCTGATTCCCGCCCGTCGCCACATCGGGCCCTGGGATCGTCGGTTCGGGAAAAGACGGTCCAGACTGCGATGCCAGCCATCATGCGGCCCGAAATCGGTGTCCACAGACCGGCGCCAAGGAGCCCGGCAGCAGCACCCTCGACCACCGCTGTCGACAACGACCGATTTAAAGCCAAAGCGCGTCCGCGAAAGTGGAAACTGGTAATCGCCGCAGTCACCCGAAGGGACAACAGTCCCATCCCGGGCCATCCACGGTCAAATGTCGAATCTAGGCGCTGCATCGCAACTCCGCTCTTCGAAAAATAAGCGATCGGTGACGGAGGGGCTTGGGTAGAAACCTGTTCGCGGTCTGCTCTAGCTCAGGTCCTAACTTTTTAGTTGACAAACAAACCCGAGCGGCGGTATTGTCCTAACACTTTAGGAGATGGGGATGGGTAAGAAAAAATCCCAGCAGCAGCTCACGCGACTGGAGTTGCAGATCATGAATGTCTTGTGGGACCTCGGCCCCGCGAACGTGCAAACCGTGCAGGAAAAACTCGCGGAATCACAAGAACTGGCCTACACCACCGTACAGACGATGCTGAATGTGCTCCATCGCAAGGGTAAGGTGCGGCGAACGCTTCGTGGCAGGGCGTTCGACTACGCACCCCTGTTGACACGAGACAAGGCAGCCAGCAATGCGATCGGGGACATGGTCGATCGCCTGTTTGGCGGCTCCGTGGATGGACTTCTGATGAGTCTGGTAAGGAGCCGGCAACTGGATCCAAGAAAATTGGAGGAGTTGAGCAGCCTGGTAGAGCAGCACGAACGGGGCAAGAAGGGAAAAGCCGATGAATCGGATTAGCGATATGGTTGTCACCTACCTGGTAAATGCCCTGTGGGTTACATGCGTCGTCGCAGGAATTACCGCGGTTCTTTCACGATGGTTGCGTCGCGGCCCCGCTTCCTACCGGCATGGGCTGTGGGTTGTTGCGTTGCTGCTGGCGGCGGTGCTTCCGCTCGCCGGTCTGCGTGGCTCTCGAATCGATGACCGCCCGACGCCCAAGTCGGGTGCAGAGGCGAGCGTTGTTCAGCCTGCTGAGAAAGTCATGACTGGCACCTCTTGGGCTCTCTGGCAGCGAATGCGGCATGGCGGCGAGGCACTTCAGTTCGGCCCGCTCTCGGTCGGAATGATCGCAATGCTCTACCTGGGCTTCGTTGCCTGCCGGGCAATTCGCCTTTTTTACGGTTGGTGGGGTCTGCGCACGATGTTGCACCAGTCAAGGGAGCCTCAGGTCCCGCCCGCGATGCGCGCCATCGTCGAGCGCTGTCAGTTGTTGTTGAACATGAGACCTGTACTCCTATTGTCGTCACGGGAAGGCCATGGGCCGGCCACGCTCGGAATCCGTAGCCCGATTCTGCTTTTGCCGGAATGGTTTTTCTCGCAAGCGTCGGAGGACGAAGTCTCTGCCGTGCTGGGTCACGAACTGGCGCACATCCAGCGACACGACTTCGTTCTGAATCTGGCTTACGAACTTCTGTTCTTGCCCATTTGCTTTCATCCTGTCGCTGCTCTGATCAAGGCACGCATCGATCAAGCACGCGAATTGGCCTGCGACCAGATCGCAGCGCAATGTTTACCCTCGCCCGCGCAATACGCGCGCTCACTCTTGAGCATTGCCCGGTCCTTGGCGATGACGCCCCGTCCGTCAACGATTGGCTATGCCTTGGGACTGTTCGACACAAACACCTTGGAGGACCGCATCATGAATCTACTCGTACAAACCAGTTACTTTCGCAAAACGTGGACACGAGTCTCGGCCCTTGGCGCATCCGCGCTCTTGGTAGCGACTTGTCTCGGACTCTCTGGATTCTCCGTTCAGGTCGCTCAAAACCAGAACACAGACGCTGATCTGCAGGCATTTGTCGGCACTTGGCAGGCGAAATTCAAGGGCAAGACTTTTCAAACGATCAAGCTTGCGAAGAAGCAGGGCGCGCTCACCGGAACGGTCAGTCACGCCGATATCATTGTGGACCCGAAGACTGGGGAACTCACCGACGTTAAGGCACCCGGGGGGGATGATGACCCGATCAGTGAAGCCAAACTGACCAACGGCAGGTTGCTCATCACATCTTATGAGGATGTCCAATTTGAAATGAAACTCACGGGAGCGAATCAGGCGCAGCTTCAGGTAGTGATTCCGCCGGAGGTCGCCGGCACCGTTCCGCCGGTCAAGCCATGGAAGTTGGAGCGAGTGAAGGCCGGACAGTAACGACGGCTAGCCGCCGATGATGGGGTCAGATTCGATTACGTAGGAAGCTTCGCTCCGCCCTGTTCGGCCACCATATACTCGGCGTACCAGTCGGGCCAGTTCGCATCGGCCCCGCCGATGCGCTTCTCGTGCTCTCCGTGCGCGGCCGCGGCGCGGCGAAGTGCGCTCGCCAAGTCGCTCGCCGATGCGAAGGTCGTTGTCGCTGGGTCGATGCGCCCGGGCAGCCGCGTCGTGATCTCCTGGAACAGCCAACCATTGCCGTCGGGATCATGGAACGAGGCAAACGACCGGTAGCTGCGATGCTCGGGGTCCCGACCGCTGACCCGTTGCCGCCCAAACAGGTAGGGCTCATCGGGGCCAGCGTATACGCCGCTGGCGTCATGGAACACCTCGCTGATCTCGACGCCGCGACCCAGCAACTCAGCGCGGGTCGCCTCGATGTCGGAGACGATCAGATATAAGCCCTGTGCGGAACCGGGGGTCGCCGCGGTGACGTTCTTGCCGAAGATGATCGAGCACCCCGAGCCCGGCGGCGTGAACTGGAG
>Ga0302325_10009483_pt1 | contig 21226 bp, 21 predicted proteins | sample Palsa_T0_2_FD_201948 | JGI IMG/M metagenome (GOLD analysis project Ga0302325, IMG submission 201948) | Peat permafrost microbial communities from Stordalen Mire near Abisko, Sweden - Palsa_T0_2 | ecosystem: Environmental > Terrestrial > Soil > Palsa > Peat permafrost | place: Sweden: Abisko...
TACGCTGTACCTTGGCCTCGAGAGCGCGCCTCGCGGTCGACGATCTGGTTGAGTATGAACCGGAGAAAGCAGAGCGCACCGTTGTAATTCTGCTCAGCGAGTTGGAGACGTATGGTCTACTCGCCAGAAAATATCCTGATAAGGGAGACGCGCATCATGAGCGCCTCATGCTGCGTGAGCCTATCTACCGAAACCTGGTGCCTGCGCTTATTCGTTCTGTCGAAGCCGGTAGAAGCGCGGTCAAGATGTGCGAGGCTGAAACCGATGCGGAAGTAGCCCTGCGGGTTTCTTTGTGGGAGCCAGCCGGGCGGCTATTGCTTGAACTGCAGAGACGCTACGACGCCGTGGCGAGGTTAATCCATGCTCAGCAGCCAGCGTGATGACATCGGTCCACCGTTGTCGGCCTACGATCTATAGAGCGCATCTGTACGCCCGTCAAAGCATCCTCTAAATCCAACCGCCTTTTTTCTGTCTGGGCGTCTCCGCGGGCGACCCGATTAAAATTGGTTCGGAAAGTCGTGGGCGGTTTCTGATCGGCTCCAGATTCGCTATCACATTCACGCCGCACACTGCATTATTGGATCGCCCATTGCGAGAAGCGAGCCCCTCGGCCGCCCAACTCTCTGGAGACTCTATGCCAAGCGGTATCCGGCCTAGGACAATTTGCGCCGCTGTACTGTGTGCACTGATCATCCTCACAACACTCCGCGCGGGCGCCGCGGAGGAGCCGAGCAACGGGGTTTGGAAGTACGCGCCCCCGCAGGCTTCGATCAACGGTGAATTCAACAATGAGGACGCCGTCGGTCTTGCCGCAGTCGCCCGTCGGCTACCCAGTTTATCGAACCCCGTTGCCGGCAACATAGCGACCGAGAATCAGATGGGTGCTAATGCCCGACGAGCGTCTCACGCCCGTGTCACGCCCAGAGCGCCAACGAGAAAGAATCTGTGAATCAGGCCACTGGTACCTTGGCCGCGCGGCGCATCCTGGTAAAGTATGCCAGCGCCGCGGTCCTGTAAACGCTCTATGGGCCCAAGCGTTATTTCGATAAGGCTGCAGCAGGTGGAATGATGATAACGAGGACTCAGCGACGCTGTGCGTGGCTCTTACTGGCCGCTATGAGCGCGGCCGGTTGTGTGACTCGCAGTGAGCAATCAAATGCCGCGAGCGACGGCTTGCCGGGCACGCCGGATTGCGTGTTCATACTCTACATCCAGAATTTTGACATCATCGATACCGCTACGCTGATCGTATACGCCCCGAATCCGAAGGATGCTTTCCTCGTTAAGTTGTCCCAACCGGTGCCTGATCTGAACAGTCGTGAAAGTATCAAATTTGAGGCTGGTCATCATGATGGCCGCCTATGTGGGGTGGATGGCGATACGCTGGTCCGTACGCCGCCGCCACAGCGAGTTGCCGTCGCCGCGGTCCGCGCTCTGAGGGCTGCTGACGTCAAGCAGCTCAAGGCCGCCGCTAAGGGCGGCCTCGCAACGCCGCCAGCTGCAGCGCCTGCGGAGCCGGCCCCAGCCCAGCACTGACTTTTGTTAATTGCGCTCTGGTTACCTCACACAGGCGTAGAGTGTGGCGCCCCAAATCCATGTGGAATTTATTCGCGTGACTTCAAGCCCAACGCGGCACAACCAACATAGATCGTGACCCACAGTCGCCGATCCGAGCCTCCCGCTGAGCCTCAGCCTTCGAGCGCAACCGAGTCCGCATGCGCCTCGCTTTCGAGGCGTGGGTTTTTCAAGATCACCGGCGTAACAGGATTGGCCGCCGCCGCATCGCCTCTCGCGCCTTTCGCCGGTGAAGCAATAGAAACTCCGGCCGATGGCACGCCCGAGCAGATTCATCTCACTTGGGGCACCGATCCCTCGAACACGGTGTTCGTTTCGTGGGCATCTGCCGCACAAGCCGTGAATCCACGCGTGAGCGTGCGAGGCCCTTCTGGCGAGCTGCGCCTGATTCACGCTCTGCAGCGCGCCTATACCGACGGACTCAACGGCCAGACGGTGTTTACGTATCACGCCAGGCTGGACGGGCTCAGACCTGGCTCGAGGTACCACTACTCGGTGAGCGCTGATAATGACCGCCATCGAGAGTACCCCTTCAGCGCCTCCTTCGGGACCGCCCCCGCGGGCAGGGCGCCATTTCGCTGGACCAGCTACGGCGATCTGGCGACCCCCGTGACATCCTGGGCGTTGTCTTCGCCTCAGAGTCGCTACGCCGTGGAAGCGGTGGAGCGGTTCAAGCCCCTGTTCCACTTACTCAACGGTGACCTCTGCTACGCCAACTTGAACCCCGCGACGCAGCCCGCCGTGTGGGCCGACTTTGGAAACAACGTCCAAGCCTCCGCCGCGCATCGCCCCTGGATGCCTTGCCCAGGAAATCATGAAATTGAATTCAACAACGGAGCGCAGGGATTCGATTCCTACCTCACCCGATACTCGCTGCCGCACAACGGCACGCCCTTCTCCGGTCTGTGGTACCAGTTCAAGGTAGGCTCGGCACTGTTCATCTCGCTGTCCGCCGATGATGTGATCTATCAGGACAGTGGCGCCTTTGTCGCCGGACCTTTATCACTGCAACCAGCCGCCAGCACCGGCAATGGACCTATCGAGCCTGGCAGCTCGCTCTATATTCGTGGCTACAGCGGCGATGCGCAAACGCGCTGGCTGGAACAAACGCTATCCGCAGCGTCCAAGGACGACAGCATCGATTGGATCATCGTGCAGATGCATCAGGACGCGCTGAGCTCATCGAAGAACGGTAACGGCTCGGACAAGGGGCTTCGTGAGGCGTGGCTGCCGCTGTTCGATCGCTATGGCGTCGATCTGGTGCTCTGCGGTCATGACCACGACTACGAGCGAAGCTGGCCCGTGCGCGGTTGCAACCATAATGTTGGCCGGGACGCGATCAGCGGCGATATGGTGGATACGTGTCAGCCGAGGCCAGTCGTCACCACCGACCCGGCGGGTGGCACGTTCGATACCAGCCGCGGCACCATTCATCTTATTTTGGGCGGCGGCGGCACCAGTGCGCCGCTCGACGCGTATGGCGTGGATCGGGCGAGCGGCCTGCCACAAGCCAAAGTCATCACCAAGCCGAACCGCCCAGTACCCGGGACCGTTGCGGGGACCTTTGCCAAGCCCGCTGCCGACGCGCTGGAAGAAGCCATTTGGTCGGCACGCCGCGACACCGCCACGGGCTACGGCATCGCCGTCTTCGACCTGGATCCCGGCATTGCGCGTGGTAAGACTTCAATCACCATTCGCTACTACCACGCCGCCGGAGCCGACCGGATACCTACGTCGAACTACGATCTGTTTGAGACGGTGGTGCTTGCAAAAGCCACACGCGCCTAGTTCAGTTTGCTTGCCTTCGGCTGGGCGCATACCAGCTTGACGCGCACCCCACAACGCCCGCTGAGGACGCGAATCTATGACAGCGCGCCCGGCGGGCAAGCGCCGAGCTAGAGGGACGATTGGCCGATCTATGCAGTATGTGCCAGGCACTCTCGAATGAGTTCAAGCACGAAGTTCTTCGCCGATATAAGCCCACACATAAGAAGCGCTGCGTATGTCTCAGACAAGCTATGTCTTGTCCCGCACATTTACTCCCACTTTTACGTTCGTTACCGCACAGACCCGCACTAGCCCAATGATCACCCTACTTCCACCGCAGATGTGGTTGCGGGTACGGCTGCTCGACGACTCCGTACTCAATTGGTAGCTCCCGAGGCAAGCCTCGATAATCCAACATAAACGCCGATCGGCGCTGAAGGGCGGTCCGGTTTCGTGATGGATCTTAGCGTCAAACCACAATATTCGTCCGCGGCCGCCGGAGGCTCGGCCGACACTGTAGGCCGCGCCCAGGCCGCCTGTCGGATCATGCAGCTGCCTTACCCTTCAAGTGCGACGGACGCAATCGCCTTCTAAAGCGATCAATCGTGCGTCGCATATTTCGCATTGAATTGGCTAGCTTGGCAATTACCCTCGGGTTGGCCGTCAGAGTCGCGACCGCCGACGTCGTAGCGGTGGTTTCATCAAAAAGCCCGATAACAAGCCTCAGCAGAAATCAGGTTATGGACATCTTTCTGGGCCGGAGGACACGCTTCCCCGACGGAAGCTCCGCCGTGCCGATCGATCAAATCGAAGGATCGCCCATACGCGAGGAGTTCTACACCAGGCTCGCTGAGATGTCTCCGGCGCAGATCAAAGCCTTCTGGTCAAAGGTCATATTCACCGGCCGGGGCCAACCGCCAATCACTGTGGCCACCGCCGCGGAGGCAAAAAAGCTGTTGAGCACAAACCCCAATGCCATCAGCTACGTCGACCAGACCTTGGTGGACAGCAGTCTCAGAGTTGTGCTCGCACCGTGAACAATTGCTCGGCCAGAATCATCGTGATCGTACTAAGTGCGATTTCCGTGTATGCCACCGGCGCCTATTCAGCGGATCAAGACGCCGACACGCAGATTCTTTCATTCAGCGGCTTCGGAACGTTGGGAGAGGTTCACTCCAGCCAGGATAAGGCGGATTTCACCGCAAGCATCTTCCAACCGAACGGCGCTGGCTATACTCACAGCTGGAGCAGTGACGTTGACAGTCTGATTGGCGGCCAGCTCAGCGCCAATTTCGCTCCGAAGCTTTCGGCGGTGGTGCAAGTCATAGCGGAGCAGAATTACGATGGTAGCTACACCCCCCATGTGGAATGGGCAAATATAAGGTATCAGTTCACGCCTGATTTCAGTATCCGACTCGGTCGTGCAGAGCTGCCGACCTTTCTCTTCTCTGATACTCGCAAGGTCGGCTATACCTACCCCTGGATACGCCCACCGGTCGAGGTGTACAGCCTGTTACCAATCACTGCAAGCGACGGCGTACATCTGAGCGCTCGTTTTCATCTTGGCGACGTCACCGACACTCTGCAGGGCAGTTATGTTCAGAGCGATACACAACAGCCGAACAACAACGGAGTCGCCATCGCAAGGGATTCGTTTAATCTGTCCAACACTGCTGAATATGAATCATTGACTTTTCGTGTTTCTTATCAGCACGCGCGTCTAACTATCTCCGCACTCGATGCCTTTCTTGACAGCTTTAAAACGTTTGGGCCGCAAGGCGTCGCCATCGCGGATAAATACAATTCCGACAACAAGCCCGTCGTGACCGAAGTAGCCGGCGTAAGCTACGATCCTGGCCGCTGGTTCGTGACGAGCGAGTGGGGCCATGCCTATTTCGATTCGTTTCTCGGCGCGAGGACCGCCTGGTACGTGAGCGGCGGCTATCGGGCTTGGAAATTTACGCCCTACGTCACTTACTCTGAAGGGTCCGCAAGCAGTAATTCCGATCGAGGATTGACTCTGACCGGATTGTCGCCGCCTCTGAGGGGGCTCGCGACCGGCCTTAATGCCGGATTGAACAGCCTGCTGGAATCGATACCCACGCAGAAGACCGTCTCCCTGGGCGTGCGCTGGGATTTCCTGAAAAATATCGACCTCAAGCTGCAGGCGGATCACACGCGTCTCGGCGCCGACTCCTCCGGCACATTGATCAATTTGCAGCCTGGGTTCCTTCCCGGCGGTACGGTCAATCTCTTCAGCGCCACGATCGATCTGGTGTTCTGATCAAGTCGTCCTGACCGATTGCCGACGCAGAGTCCGGAACTGTCACTACAATTTCCCTGTCGCGCTTTCCGGCGGCGCCGGTTCTCCAAGGGCTTTTACCATCGAAGTTGCGCGGCTACTTACCTGATCAGCAAGAGAATAAGCCCCCTCGGCACGTAGTGTCCGCGACAATCGCAGCAGGAAATCTCTCTCCAAATGCCGCGCTTCCTGGCTCCTGATTTCACCGCGTGCCACTGCCATATCGGCTGCGGCAAAGAAGCCAGAGATTTCCGCGACCATTTTGCCGAAATAGTATGATTCTCCCACTCGCTGGCGGTCTTGCGAACCCTTTATGTATGTGGGAATTCTATATTTTGCCAATGGCGTTTCAACGTACGAAAACTTCACGCCACCGCCAGACATCCGATACCAGGCATTGCTATCCTCTGCGGTCATGCAGAAGAATGGAAATTCCAATGCGACGGACGTACGGACGGCCGTCGTAGATGTGAGGTTTGCATACCCTGTCTCGACGCCAATTCGTTTCCATGCCTCGTATCCACGCGGAGCGTTAGAGGCCTGTGCGTCCAGGATTTGAAGAATCGCCTCTGCGAGCAAATGTCGTTCGACACGCAGGCCGTCCTCGTCTATCACATCGAACGTTGAATAGACCAGCCCCGTCTCGGGGTCGGTATCGAATGCAGCCCGTACCCTCTCAAGTCGGTCCGGATAGGACACATCATCCGCGTCGTTGAACAATACAAACGCCGAGCCAACTCTTTGCGCCCAACTAACCCCGACATTTCGGCACACTCCTTGCCTGACACGCTCCGGCATAAATATGCAATGAATCCGATGGGGATCGCTAGCTGCAATTGCCTCCAACCGCTCTCTTGCGGAACAGTCCGGCGAATGATCATCGACGATGACCAACCGCCAATGAGGATCTGTCTGCAGCTCTATGCTGCGTACCATCTCGGTTAGAAAGCCGGCGGCGCGCTCGTTATCTGCGTAATGCGGGGTGACGAATACGGCATCTTCATTCATACGGCGCGCTCCGTAGATCAGGACCTCAATAGAGCCGATCTGCCGACCCTAGAAGATCTTGCCTGGATTCAGAATGCCATGGGGGTCCATAGCTTTCTTGATGGCACGCATAAGGGCAACTTCTTCGGAACTGCGCGACAGGTGTAGGAACTCGCGTTTCGCCGACCCAATGCCGTGCTCCGCCGAGATCGATCCTTGACGTTTCGAAACGACGCCGTAGACGGTCTGTTCAATGTCCAACTCTGGCACCGAATGCCCGGACATACACACGGAGACGTGCAGGTTCCCGTCTGCAACGTGCCCGAAGTACACCGCCGTGAGTACCGGCCAGCGAGCCCTGATCTCCGCACCTATCTCGGCAACCAATTCCCCGATTTCTCCGGTCGAAACACTCACATCGAAGCTCAATTGAGGCCAGTGCACGGTTTTCTGCCATTCCCCCGGGGAATCCCGTACCGCCCACAGTTCGCCCGACTCGCGGTGCGACTTCGCGACGATCGCGTCCCTGACCAGACCTGACCCTATTCCCGCGCCGATCACTTCCTCATAGCGCCTTTGATCGGCATCAGCATCGATGCCCATGGTTTCGATCAGCACGTACGCGCCGTAGCCGAGCTCCAGTGGCGGCTTGCGCCCGAGGCCGATTGTGCCGAGCTGATAGAAATCAGACCACATCACTTCGAACGCCGTCAGCTGCGAACCAAACCCAGCGCGCGCCTGCTTCAGCAGACCGATGACGCCGTCATAATCGTCGACCGCGCAGAGGCCGGTGCAGACGCTTCGGGCCTTGGCGAACAGGCGCAGCACGGCTGCCGTGATGATGCCGAGCGTGCCCTCAGAGCCGATGAATAACTGCCGCAGGTCGTAACCGGTGTTGTTCTTGATCATCTTACGCAATGCATTGATGACAGTACCATCGGCGAGTACCGCCTCCACGCCTAGCACCAGGTCGCGAGCCATGCCGAACCGCAGTACGCGATTGCCGCCGGCATTGGTCGACAGGTTACCGCCGATCTGGCACGAACCGCGTCCACCCAGATCCAGCGGGAAAAAGAGATCGGCGGCGTCGGCGGCGTTCTGAACGGCCTGCATAACGACACCCGCCTCCACCGTTATAGTCCCCGAGGCCGTATCGAGTTCCCTGATGGCGCGCATGCGCTCCAGCGAAACGACTACGCAGGGCCCAACGGGCACGGCACCGCCGGCCAGCCCTGTCATTCCGCCCTGCGGCTGGACAGCAATGTGTCGTTGATTGCAGTAGCGCAGGATGGCGGAAACCTGCTGCGTTTCGCGCGGATACGTGAGGGCCAGAATACCGACCGCCGGGTCACCTTGGACACAGAAGTCACACGTGTGGCGCACTACGTTTTGTGCGTCCGGCGCCACGACGATATCGGCGCCCACAAGATGAGCGAGGTCGGAAACCACGTCGTAATGCGGATTCATTTACTGCTCGCGCGACCACATTCGGGCGTGTTCAAACTGGCCGCTCGCCTCCCACCGTCGTACGATACATCTCTCGACGATAGCCCTGATAGTCGTTGTACGCCTGATGCACGCACAGTCGGTTATCCCACAACGTGAGCATGTTGGACTCCCAGCGTAGACGGCATGTGAAGGCGGGCTGAGTAAGGTGCTCGGTCAGGAATTGCAGAATCGGCATCGATTCCTCAGGCAGCATGCCCTCTATGCCAATGCCGTAGGAAGGATCGACATACAGGGCTTTCTCGGCAGTCACGGCATGCGTGCGAACCATTGGATGAGCATTACCCTTGATCTTGCGGACAAGCTCATCTGAGAGACACTCGGCATCGCGCGTGGCCGCGAGGCGCCCCATAGGGCTATCTCCGATAGCGACCGCTTCTTGCACCGACCTCAGAACATCTCGCAAAGAGAAATGCACTTTGAGCCCATCGATCATGTGACGATAAGTTTTGCTCAGCATTGCATAGGCCAGCGCGGAATTTGCCCAAGTCGTGTCGCCGCCAAAAGGCGGAATTTCTATGGAGTACAAAATCGTAATTGATGGAGGCTCTGACAGGAACGGCGAGTCAGTGTGCCAGCCTTCTCCGAACACCATTTTGGACAGATCATCAGCTTCCCTGATGACAGGATGCACATTGCGATGACCGGGCACTCCCTGAGTGTAGGCGTCCTCGGCGAAGGGACCGAAGCGCAGGCTGAGGGCCTCTTGATTCTCATGCGTCAGCTTCTGGTTACGCAAATAGACCATCTTGTGCCGGAACAAGGCATGACGCATCTCGTCGAACTGTTCGTCGGTCACTGCAGCTGCATCGATACCGCATATCTCCGCACCCATCGCAGCGGCCAAGGGCAGCGCTTTGATATGCCGGTATTCGGCCGCCTGATTATTGAATTGACCCGTTGGATGAAGTCGCATCGCGCCCCCTACGATCGCGAGCCCGCACTGAATAACGGTCAGAGTACCACTTTGGTCATTCTTCGGGCCGTCACCGCGGCGTCTCAGAGTGCGACTCGGCTACCACTTCGTATTCCCCTATCGCGGAGTCTACCTGCGGCACGTGGGCCGCGAGCAAGTTGTGGCAGATGCCAATCACGTACCCTTCTCTAACGCCGGCTAGAGCTATCAAGTCAGTCATCCAATAGAAGGTGGCGATGCAAGCCTGTCGCTTTAGCTGTCGGATGCCATCTTTCGGGAACTGACGCCCCGACCTTCGCTGAATGATAGCCATTGGAAGCCGAGGGCTTATTGCTGACCTTGGTAAGTCGCAGCCTGGGACCACGCACGACTCGCGAACCTGGAGCGACTCATGCGCGCCGGCAACTGGCGGACCGTGTCAAAGTTCTATTGGCCGGCGATCTATCCCGGCGCTGGACTCTGACGCAAATTGCGGCGCAGATCGGCGGTTCACCTGAACGCCACGTCAAACGCGGTCTGCTTCACCGCAACAAAAGTCCCTGAGAGAGGCTGTAGATCGCTGATTCGGGCCGGATTTGAGAATTCAGGGGGTCACGCCACCGAAACTCGTGTTTGCTACCGCACGGACAGACGGCCGAGCGGGGCCGCATCCTGTGGCTGGGGGAGGGCGCTCACTGCTCTCTGCGAATGGGATTTTGCAGCCCCGATTCAAGCAAGCGTCCAGCTCGGCGTCGATACGCCAATTGAGGCGAGCGACGGAGCGCACTCGAGGAACTCCTATGGCGGCTGCGTTGGACGGCCTTGAACGAATTCTGGACGATGCCAGTATCGGTTTTTGGCAGTTGCATGTGCCTTCCGGGAAGCTCACGCACAACGACGCCTTTCGGCGTATGACTCAGATTCAAGCAGACGATGTGAGTCAAAGCCCGGACGGCTGGGCCGATGGGGTCCATCCCGCCGACCGGCAGCAGGTAATCGATCAGCGGCAACGCCTGATAGCAGGCGAAATCGAGGCCTACTGGATCGAATATCGGCAGCGGCGTAGCGACGGCGACTGGGTCTTGCTACGAACCCGGGTATCGGTGATTGAGCGCGATAGCGCAGGAAAAGTGCTGCGCGCTTGCGGCACTTTGACTGACATAACCCGCGAGCGCGAACTCGCGCGACTCATGAGTGCAGTCTTCGATCGGCCGTTTCAATTCATCGGCCTCTTGACGCCCGAAGGCGTGCTGGTCCAGACCAACAAAAGCTCACTGAAATCGGGTCATAGACTCGAAGATGTGCTCGGGAAACCGTTCTGGCAAGAGCCTTTCTTTGCTTACTCGCCGGCGCTGCAAACGCAGATACGCGAGGGCATTGTCCGGGCGGCCGGCGGCGAATTGGTCAGGTTCGAAATCCGCCACCCGGATCGGGATGGAATATTTCACACCGTAGACTTTACCCTGACCCCATTGCGAGACGATGACGGCACAATCGTCAATATAATTCCGGAGGGCCGCGATATCACCGACCTCGCGTGTGCCCGGGAGGCACTGCGAGAAACCCAGCAGCGGCTGAACACCGCGACCGAGGCCGCCAACATAGGTCTGTGGGAGTGGGAGATTCAGCACGACCGAATCTGGTTTAGTGATCATTGGTATCGGATGTTGGGCCTGCAACCGAGTCCTGTGCCGAGCTCAAGCAAACTTTGGACCGACCTGATTCATCCCGATGACCGCGCACGCGTCATATCCGAGATGGAGAATCAACTCAGTGAACGAGCCGCCGAGTATCGGAATGAATTTCGGACGCGCCGTAGTGACGGCTCGTGGGGTTGGTTCCGCTCGACGGCACGTGTCGTTGATCAAGACGCCGACGGGAAAGTATTGCGAATCGCGGGAGTCCTGATCGATAGTACCGATCGGCACACTGTCGAAGGACGCCTCCTGCTTGCGACCCAAGGCGGCAACGTCGGGCTTTGGGAGGCCCATCTTGGCGGTGGCGCCGGCTGGTTCAGCGATCATTACTGGCTCATGCTGGGCTACCAGCCCGATGAATTGCCCGCCACGTTCGATACCGCCCAACAGTTGGCGCACCCTGACGATCGATCGCGCCTACGTGACACGCTCCGCGCTCTGCAAGCGGGAAGTACAGTCGAATTCGACCTGGACTATCGCGTTCGGCGCAAGGACGGCTCGCTACGATGGATTCACTCTCAGGGCCAGGTCATTGAACGAGCGCACGACGGCAGTCCGGTACGCATCACTGGAGTTCAAATTGATGTGACCGACCGCAAAGAGGCGGAAAGACGTCTTGCTTCGGCAGAGCGGCTCGAATCCATAGGACGATTGGCCGCGGGTGTGGCGCACGAGATCAACACACCGATGCAGTATGTGAATGACAATGTCTATTTCATCCGCGAAGGGGTACAGGAGTTGCTCGCCCGTATCAATGCGCTGCAGGCCACGCTGCCAGCCAACCCTGTGCCTTCGAGTCAGATGGATCTGCAACAGGAGCTGCCCACAGCGCTGGAGAGTGTCATCGATGGTTTGGCGAGAGTTACGGAAATTGTCCGCTCTATGAAGGAATTCTCGCACCCGGACCAGGCCGTCATGCGCCCTGTTGACCTGAACCGTGCCATACAAAGCACGCTGGTCGTGGGTAGAGGCGAGTTCAAACACATTGCCGATGTGGAAACCATATTCGGTGAGCTTCCGCCGGTCATGTGCCACGGCGGCCAGATCAATCAGGTGGTGTTAAACCTGGTAGTCAACGCCGCCCATGCCATTGCCGACGCCACCAAAGGCACAGGTGCAAAAGGGCGCATTACAATCAAGACCATCGTCGATGACGGCGACGTCGTGATCTCAGTCGGCGATACAGGCGGCGGTATCCCGGAGGCTATTCGTCATCGCATATTCGAGCCGTTTTTTACGACCAAAGGTTTGGGACATGGTACCGGTCAGGGACTTGCCATCGCCCATAACGTGATCGTCAATGGGCATGGCGGCGCATTAAGTTTTCTTAGTCAGACCGGCCATGGCACAACATTCCTCGTGCGGCTGCCGATTGAATGCCGGACCGCTGAATTCAGGGGTGAGGCCGCATGAGCGTGTGCCGCCAAGGGCGCTTAGGCCGCGACCTGCAGTGTACGGTTGCTCAGCACGAATCGCTCGCAAGCAGGCAGGCCGGCAATGAGCAGCAGTGAATGCGTACTTTGCGTCGACGACGAACCCGAAGTGTTGCGCGGACTCACGCTGCATCTGGCCAAATGCTACAGGGTACTGACCGCCACCAGCGGAGCGACCGCCCTGGTGCTTCTGCAGCACGACCCGGATATCGCAGTCATCATATCCGACATGCTGATGCCCGGGCAGAGCGGCGCCACCTTTCTGGAGCAGTCACGTGCCCTCGCACCCGATGCGCAACGAATCATGCTCACCGGGCAAACTGACTTGGCCTCGGCTATCGCGGCGGTTAATCTGGGACAGGTGTTCCGCTTTCTGACCAAGCCTTGTCCGCCTCCCGAGCTCATGGCGACAGTTCGGGCGGCCATGGAACTTTATGAATTGCACGCTCTTGAGCGCACCGTCCTGCGGCGCAAAGTCGAACACGGCCAATTGCGCGTCGATGCGCTCACAGGACTTGCCAGTCGGCTGCAGGTGACTGAGATACTCGAGACCGCGGCCGCGGCAGCGACCGAAGCGGCCAGCGCCGTGGCTGCGTATTTTATCGACGTTGGCCGCTGGGATGAACCAGGTGGCCACGATGACGCCGAAGCCGATTCCGTACCGCAGACTCTCGCGACTCGGTTAAGGCAATACTGTACCGGAGCCGCCGTGGTAGCGCACTGGGGCATCGGGCAGTTTGTCGTCATCTTGCCGAGCCACGGAGTGGCCGATCTGGATCTATATGTGTGGGGCGAGCAGCTGCTGCGGGCGCTGGCCGAACCCATTGTGCTGAATAAGGATCGTATTGCGCTCTCGGTCAGCGTCGGAATCGCGCGCCTGGTGGATCGCCTGCAATGGCAACGGCTCATTCAATCTGCCGGCATGGCGGCAAGGCAAGCGCGGCGCGAGCGAGAGCCTCGGGTCTGCCTATATCGATCGGAGATACCGCTACAGGCCGAACGTGAGCGCGATTTGTTGCGCGCTTTGCGCGAGACTTTGGATCTCGAAGGGTTGCATCTGCATTACCAGCCCATAGTAGATGTGAATGCCGGCCGGGTGCGCACCGTGGAATGTCTGGCCCGCTGGCACCATGAGAGGCTCGGCGACATTTTGCCCGCGACTTTCATAGGACTGGCGGAGCAGCACGGAGAGATTGTGCGCCTGGGTCAGTGGGTATTGCTGCGCGCCCTCGGCGAGGCTGCGCAATTCATGACCGACGGCAGGCCGTCCTTGTCGGTCAATGTATCGGCCCATCAGCTGATGGACCGGGACTTTGTGTCGCATCTCGCAAAGCGCGTGGCTCTGAGCGCGATGCCACCTGGGGCGTTGGAGCTGGAGCTGACCGAGTCAGCTCTGGCCGCGGACATGGAGAACCTGAGTGACGTGCTGAAGCAGATTCGCCGTCTTAAAGTGCGGATTGCAGTGGACGATTTCGGCACCGGCTATTCCTCGCTGTCCTATCTGAGTCGCCTACCCATTGACGTTATCAAGGTAGACCGCGTGTTTGTGCGCGATTTCAATCGGGGTGGCAAGACGATCATTAAGGCAGCGCTCACGATCGCCTGCGACTTCGGCCAGGAGGTGGTCATCGAAGGAGTCGAAACGGCCGAAATGCTGGCGCAGGTGCGCGAACTCGGCGCTACCCTGATTCAAGGCTACTGGTTTGCGAAGCCGATGGCGGCCGCGGAAGTCTCGGAATGGAAACGCGAATTCGAACACCGCACAGTAACCGTGCAAGATGTCCCGACGTATCCCTGAACGGGCAATAAAAAGTCATTTGTCGTGCCTCCCGCGCTAGTAGCGGCGCAGAAGCAAAAAAGACGTGCACGAGATTGATTGGAGTAATGCTATTGTCGCGGCTCGCATGCATGCCGAATTCGCCTGGGTGAACGGGATGCGGCGGCGGCTGCAGATAATTTCGGCGAACTGCCTTGCGGAACGAAGACACGCGGGTACATCGTGAAAGCCACTTCCATTGTGCAAGTTAAAAACGACCGGGTGATCGTCACGGAGTGGCGCTTCGCGCCGGGCGCTGATACCGGGAATCACGTGCATGCCCATGACTATGTCGTCGTGCCGCTGACAAACGGCACGTTGAGATTGGAAGAATCAACGGGCACGAGGGAAGTCCATCTTAACGCCGGCGCTTCCTATACGCGCCCAGCCGGCGTCGCGCACAATGTCATTAACGCCAATCCCTACGAATTCCGCTTTGTGGAGATTGAGCTGATTTAAGCTGCCGCGTTGGCAATGATTCGGGCTATTTTTGTTCCTTGAGGAAAGCGATGATGTTCGCACGGCTTTGCGCGTCAGCGATCTGGAAAAGCATTTTTGCCCCCGCGACCACTGCGCTGGGATTGGTCAGCCAGCGATCCAAATTCGCTTCATCCCAAGTCAAGCCCGAATTCTTGAGCGCAATCGAATAGGAGTAGTCCTCGACACTTCCGGCACGGCGACCGACGACGCCGCGATGTCTGGGGCCTAAATCGTCGTCATTGATGGAGTGGCATGCTTCACATCCTTGGTACAGCGCTTGCTTTGCGGTTCACGATCATTCAACGTGAACGGCGGTATCGACTGTTAAGACTTCCAGTGGGCAGCATTTATTCCCGCTAGCCCTTTTGCGGGAAGTGTTTTTGCTTCCGACGACCATAAACACCGGACTTACGTCGATCGGGCGCCTATAAGACAGGCTATTGCTCGCTCAGACATTCTGAATTCTGGTAAGGTTTGCGTTTAGCTACCTGAGCTCCGGGGCGCGCAACCGCGGAATCGATGTCGCGATAGGGAATCCTAAGCAATGGAGCGTCTCAATCTCGTCGACGGCAGTCGGCGCACGATTGCCGCGGCACCTTTCTGTAAAGCGGATGCCGAACGCCTGAATTCTGAGCCAATGATGAGAACGACACTGATGTCTGCATCCGCAAGGCTGCCGCGCAGCCTGTCGTGGCTCATTTCACTGGCGCTTGCCGCCATTTGTACAGCTGCGTCCGCCGCGCCCTCACCGGCGGACATGGACCAGGATCTGCTGGAGGTCACGGTTCCCCGTTTGCAGAGTTACTACGCTCAGCACAAGTACACAGTCACTCAGGTGATCAAGTGGCATCTGGAGCGCATTCACCGCTATGACGGAATCTATCGGGCGCTGGAAACTGTGATGGAATCCGAGGCGCTCGCAGCGGCAGCGAAAGAAGATGCGGCAGCGGCGAGCGGGACAGTAGTACGAGGGCCGCTTTGGGGCGTGCCGATCGTGATTAAGGCCAACACCAGTATCGAGGGCCAAGTCACGACCAACGGATGGTCGGGGTTCACCATTCCCGGCCACGAACTGATCGCTCCCCGGGACGCGCCCATCGTCGCGAACCTTCGCGCTGCCGGTGCGGTTCTGATCGCTCACGCGAATATGCCGGATTTTGCCAATAGCGATACCAATCGCAGCAGCTCCTTTGGTCGCACAGGTAACGCCTACGACGTCCGCTTTTCTCCCGGTGGGTCCTCGGGCGGTATCGTTACCGCCATAACAGCCAATATGGCGGTGCTCGGCAACGGTACCGACACCGGCAATTCCATTCGCATGCCCTCCGCGACCAGCGCCGTCATTGGCGTGTTTCCCACGCGGGGCCTCGTCAGCATTGCGGGCATCGCGCCGCTCGACTGGCTGCTCGACAACACTGGGCCGATAGCCCGCAACGTAACCGATGCCGCCATCGCACTGACCGTGATGGCGGGCGAGGATCCCCTTGATCCCGCCACCATGGGCTCGGCTATCCACGCGCAGCGTGGCCCGTACACACAGTACCTCAAGGCCGACGCCCTCAAGGGCAAGCGCTTCGGAGTGCCATCGTTCATCCTCAACGGATATGGAATCCCGTTCCACGGAGTGCCGGCCGCGGTAGCCGACGATGTTGCCGCCAAACTCGAAGCCGCGCAGGCGAATTCGCTGCAGCCAGCGACACGCGCCGCCTTCATGAAGGCCGTCGAAGAACTGCGCACCGCCGGTGCTACGGTGGTGTTCGACGACTCGATTCTTCCGGAAGCCTTTGCCAAGCTCGCGAGCCGAGTCAGCACCTATCCTTACGTGCGCGAAGGCACTGACCATTTCCTGAGTCAATTCGGGCCGGCGCAGTACCACTCCGCGGCGGACTACAGGAAGGCCGTCGGTTCCCCCCTTGGAGCCACCATCATCGGCGAGGAGCCAAGCAATGCCCGGTTTGGCGACGTCGTGGTGACGCAGGTTGACGTCGAGGTTGCCTCAGACGCCAGAAGCAATTACTACGATCCGCGTCGGCGAGCGCTAGAGGCCTACCTCGAACCACTCGATCGACTGCATCTCGACGGGTACGTCTATCCGGCGATCCAAATGCCACCGGTCGACGAGACCATGCCGCAGGACGGGCGCGTGAGCGAAGGGCCGCATTCCGCAACGAGTTGGGTGAACATGATAGGAATTCCCGCGGTCGTGGTCGTGGGCGGCTTTTATCCCGGCGGCCTGCCGTTCGGGCTCGAAATCTCCGCACGCCCGTGGAAGGACGGCGATCTTCTCGGCTACGCCTATGGCTGGGAGCAGGCGACGCACCACCGCCACCCCCCGGTGCTGGTAGAGCATGGTCTGCTGGCCCATACACCCTAGGTGGATACCAGATTTAGCGATTCTCCGTTCTGCCGGTAGGTTCGCCGGCACTGACTACTTTGTCCGTTGGACCTTGACGCCGCCGGCGCGCAATGAGCGAACTACGCGCTCCGGGGTCTTGTGTGGAACCATCAGCAAACTGATTTCCTGCAGCGACGCCACCAGAAATGGCGAGGCCGCCATGAGCTTCTCAGCCGATGCCAGAACAATGGTCTCGGCGGAACGTTCGTGTAGAGCGCGCTTCACTGCCGCCTCCTCCGCATCACCGGTGCTCAGACCGGCATCGGGATGCGCACCTGTCACACCCATGAAGTACAGGTCGGCTCGTAGACGCGAGGCGGCATCGATTACCGTCGCTCCGACATTGACCATCGAGTGCCGGAACAGCCGGCCTCCAAGCATGATGATGTCGACGTGAGAATGCTTAGCAGCCTCCAGCGCTACGTTGGGGCTGTGTGTGACGATCGTCGCGTGCAGGTTTGGAGAGAGATGACGTGCTACCTGGATGGCCGTAGTACCGCCATCCAGGATGACGACTTGACCCGGTTGGATTAATAAGGCCCCGGCGCGGCCCAGCTCAATTTTGTCCTTGGACGAAACCTGCTCGCGCACCTGAAGGTCACCGACAGCCGCCGAGGCAGGTAATGCGCCACCGTGAACACGCTGTAGCTTCCCCTCCTGCGCCAGTTCGCGCAGGTCACGACGGATCGTGTCCTCTGAGATCTCCAATTCATGAGCCAGGTCCTTGGCAACAATCTCGCCCTCTTCAGTCAGGCGGGTAAGGATGAGTTTCTTGCGCTGAATGGTCAGCATGGCCGGGCCAATGCTCTTTGTGTGTAAACAAGGACGCGGAATATACAGCGCAGCACCCCGAACCGTTGAGGTGATGCCTTGCCAAATGTTCGCCGCAATACTACTATTGCACGATCTTGCACGCAATTGCACGTTTATCATGGACGACGAAGATGCTTCTTATTCGCCCAAGCCCCTGCTAGTGCTGATAGCAGGGCCGTATCTATCGGGTACCGATGGCGACCCGGCAAAAATTTCGGCCAATCGCGCGCGGCTCGAAAGTTTTGCATTGCCAATCTACCAGCGCGGGCACCTGCCTATGGTGGGCGAGTGGATGGCGCTGCCGATCATTCGTGCGGCTGGAGGACGAACTGAAGGCGATGAGGTGTTCAGGGCCTACCAGTACCCGGTCGCAGGTCGGTTGCTGGGATGCTGTGACGCAGTACTGCGGATCGGTGGCGCATCGCAGGGCGCCGATCTGGATGTGGCTCGCGCGCGCGAACTTGGTCTACCCATATACACAAACGTGAACGAACTGCCCGAGCGTCTGAGCCCTGCAGGGTCTAGCCTATGAACCGAGCCGCTGCGGCCTCGCCTGGCGATCGGGTGCGTATCATCGAAGAGCGTCTTCTCTCGGATGACTGGTACATTCTCAGGAAGACGACTTTCGAGTACCGATGCCGGGATGGTCACTGGCGGCTTCAGAACCGGGAGACGTACGATAGGGGAAATGGCGCCGTGCTGTTGCTGTTCAACGTTGGACGCGCAACGGTAGTGTTGACCCGGCAGTTCCGTTTTCCTGCTTACGTAAATGGCTGCGCAGATGGACTATTGATTGAAGCCTGTGCAGGATTGCTGGACGGAGATGATCCGCAAACCTGTATCCGCCGTGAGGCGGAGGAGGAAACCGGCTTTGTTGTGAAGGCGCCGCGCAAGGTGTTTGAGGCCTATATGAGCCCGGGTTCCGTCACAGAGAAGCTGCACTTTTTTGTTGCGGAATATGACACCCGCGACCGAGTTTCGGCCGGAGGCGGCGACATTTCCGAGGGCGAAGACATCGAAGTAATTGAGTTCTCTCTGGTTTGCGCGCTGCAGATGATTGCAGCCGGCGCGATTCAAGACGGTAAGACAATCATGCTGCTGCAACATGCAGCGCTCCTCGGACTTGAGCGATTGAGCGCCCTCGGCGTTGTCTCGCCATAGGCTGACGACCGGCTCGTATGGCGTCTCATTGAGGCCATGATGTAGGGTCGTCACAACGGTGCATACGCCGCAGCTTATCTCGAACTTCCGCTATCGGCGCTGGTATCACTTCTTGACTGCAAGAATCCCATCCCCATTCAGCTTCGCCTCAAATCCAGCGTGTCGCAATCGATTGAGCACCTCGTGAGCTACGTCACGATGGCTCGTCAGTTTGTTCGGAGCGCCAGTATAGTGAAATAATTTACCCTTGCGTTTGAGCACCCGGGCCAGCTGACCGTAAAACTCCTGCGAGTAAAGCTCCCCCGCAATTCCGAAACGCGGAGGGTCGTGCAGTATCGCATCCACTGACTGGCCGGGCACCGTGACGATCTGCTCAGCAATATCTCCCAGGGTTAGTGTCAGCCCGCTGCCGACCGCCGGTGACCACGGATTGAGGCTGCGCAGCCAAATGACGTCAGGATTCTTTTCGTAGGAGATAACCTGGGCGGCTCGTCCCTGCACGCACCACGCCGCGAAATAGCCTAGGCCGCCGCAAGTATCCAGTATCAGTTTGCCAAACGGGCCGATCAAACCTACTTTGCGCTCCGCATCCTCGTATGGTGAAATCCGCTGTGTGGGCAACATCTTGATGCCATCGATCTCAAACGTTGGCGGGCCCCAGTCCGTCGGAACCAGCTTGATCAGTGAAGCCGAGTAACGCGCCGCAGCCCGAAACGTCAAACCATCCCAATGGTAAATCGTTCGGTCCTTGCAGGACTGTGGATACGGAAACAGTTGATCTTTCCAAGTCCATCCCGACTCGCCCACCTCGACGCTCGTAGTTGAGCGTTGCAGATCCAGCGAGCATGCAACAGAAGTCGCGCCCGCGCTGACGGCAGCGCGCAATTCCTTAAGTACTTTCAAGGTCAGTAGTGGCCCCATCGGTCCCTCGGTATTGGCCGGCGGGCGCTCAAAACTCCTCCAAATGGCGGCTGCTTGCGAGTAAACTGAGGCGTCCGGCCCGCATTATCCTCTCCATTTAATGACGGTAACGCGAACAGCACACGCACACCGTCCGGCGCAACATGCTACATGTAAGCCCTTTAATGAGCCCGTCGATCAGTCTCGTGCTGTAACGGCCTTGCTGCATCTGCCCGAGAAAGACACCATTTCATGCTGAAACGCTTCCGGGGTTATTTTTCCAACGACCTCTCGATCGACCTCGGCACCGCCAATACCTTGATTTACGTCAAGTCACGCGGCATCGTACTCAATGAACCCTCGGTAGTCTCCGTTCAGAATGATCCGAGTGGCGGCGGCAAAATCGTGGTCGCCGTCGGTATCGAGGCAAAGAAAATGCTGGGACGCACTCCCGGGCATATCACAGCCGTGCGACCCATGAAGGACGGGGTCATCGCCGACTTTACCTACACCGAAAAAATGCTGCAGTACTTCATCGGCAAAGTTCATAGCAATCGCTTTCTGCGTCCAAGCCCGAGGGTGCTGGTGTGCGTACCCTTCGGCTCGACTGACGTAGAGCGCCGCGCCATCAGAGAATCCGCAGAGGGAGCCGGCGCGCGCAGCGTCGATATCGTGCCGGAGCCCATGGCTGCGGCGGTCGGCGCGGGACTGCCGGTGCACGAGGCGCGCGGCTCTATGGTCGTCGATATCGGCGGTGGCACCTCCGAGGTCGCAGTCGTTTCCCTAAATGGCATCGTCTACGCGGCGAGCGTGCGCTTAGGTGGCGATAAGTTCGACGAAGCCATCACCCAATACGTGCGCCGCAACTATGGCATTTTGATCGGCGAAGCCACCGCAGAACGCATCAAGATCGGGATCGGAACCGCATACCCTGGTACTCAGGTGCGCGAAATGTTGGTGACCGGGCGCAATCTCTCGGAAGGCGTGCCGCGAGGATTCACGCTTAATTCAAATGAAATACTTGAGGCCCTCCAGGAGCCTTTGCAGGGCATTGTGGGTTTGGTCAGGCAGGCGCTCGAGCAGACTCCACCGGATCTCGGCAGCGATGTAGCGGAGCGAGGTATCGTGCTATCGGGCGGGGGCGCGCTGCTTCGCGACATCGACAAATTGATTATGGAGGAGACCGGGCTACCCGTATTGATCGCCGATGATCCACTGACTTGTGTGGCACGCGGCGGCGGACGGATACTCGAACTCACGCAGGAGAGCGGACGCGGGGCCTTTGGCCTGCAGTAGGTTCTGTGACGCCCCGCAGACTTCACGAGAATCAGCGCTGGACCCTCACAAGACGCGGCTGGTCTCAGTGCGGCTGTCGCGCGCGCGCAGCAAAGTGCGCCAGCGCTGACTCCATGCCGCGATCGAGCATGGGGAAAACTCCAAGTTGTCGCATCAGTTGCCGGTGATAAACGAGACCGCGTACGCGCGCGAGTGCGTTATTG
>Ga0302325_10009485_pt1 | contig 21225 bp, 18 predicted proteins | sample Palsa_T0_2_FD_201948 | JGI IMG/M metagenome (GOLD analysis project Ga0302325, IMG submission 201948) | Peat permafrost microbial communities from Stordalen Mire near Abisko, Sweden - Palsa_T0_2 | ecosystem: Environmental > Terrestrial > Soil > Palsa > Peat permafrost | place: Sweden: Abisko...
CGTCCTGGCAAGCCGCAGTGATTGCAAGAGCCAGCGCCCAAGGGTCGAAGCGAAGCCAACCAGCCACAAGGCGAATAATCGCGGCGCCCAGGTTTCGGAGGAGGATATCGCGGGCCGTCGGCTGAGAGGAGAGATCTGCGTGGCCGCAGCCTCGACCGAGGCGAACGGCTGCGCCAGCCGGGCGAGCGTTGGCGCCGGCGGCTCGGTTGCGGGCGACGCGGCCCGCCAAGACAGATGGCTGCCGAGGACGGCGAGCAATGCGAATGGAACCAGAAATTTGAGCGAGGCGGACATCCAAAGCCAGAAACGTACGCTCGCCGGATATCGACGGAGAGCCAAGGCCAGCAAGGCCACGACGGCGGTAAAAAGAGTGGATTGCCAAATGTGGTTGAGGGCGAAAGGAATCACGGTTTCTTCTCCTTCCGCTTAGGTTTGACCGGCTTGGACGCAGCGAGCTGCCGGAGGAGCTGCTCGGCATCTTCCACATCCTGCGCGGTGATGTTGCCCGATTCGGCCCAATGCGCCATTACCGGCTGAATTCGACCGCCGAAGAGCCCCAGCACGTGATCCAACAGCCGGCGGTGGGCAGCGTTCCGATTGACCACAGCTTCGAAGATGTGGGCGTTTCCGATCTTGCGCACCCGCCGTACGGCATCCTTGGCCTCAAGGCGGTAGATGGTAGTCTGAACGGAAGTGTAGGCGGGCCGCGGCGCAGGCAGCGCCTCCTGCACTTCGCGGATCGAGATGCGGCCACGCTGCCAGAACACTTCCATGATCTGCAACTCGAGCCTCGAAAAACCAGGCAATCGCATACAATAATACTGTTTTACTACTACAGTCTGTATGTGTCAAGGGGAAGCCGGGAAATCCAGAGCAAGCCGCGGTCTCTAGGAGAGTCGATTATGAATCGGGACGTCGTGGAACCGCGCGAGCGGCTTTTGCCTCTTGCGGCGGAGAGCCGCCTACAAGGCGGCTGCAGCGAGGATTGGCTGCCTCACTCAATCGACTCCGCTATCGCTCGCGCCCGCAGTGCGCGCCTTGCCGGATTCATACGATTGCAGCTTATTATGCAGCGTGCGGAGGCTGAGACCCAATAACTCCGCCGCGCGCGTCTTATTGTTATTGGTATACCTTAGAGTCAGCTCCACGTAAGCCTGTTCCACGTCGCTCATGGGAGTTCCGGCGCGCACCTGCAGCATGTCGTCAGGCGCAGCCGGCGCGGCGGCGGATTGCGCGACAACGGGCTGAGGCACGCGTATTGCGCCGGGCAGGTGCTGCAGTTGAATCTCGCCCTGGGCCGCCACGATCACAGCGCGCTCCATCACATTTCGCAGCTCGCGGACATTGCCCGGCCAGGAACGCGCGGCGAATTCAGCGAGCACCTCCGGGCTGATGTGGGTGACGCGGCACCCGTGTTTCCGGTTCAGATCGCGGATGAGGGAGGCCGCGATGGACGGAATATCCTGCTTGCGGTCCCGAAACGGAGGCAAGGAAATATGGAATACGTTCAACCGATAATAGAGATCCTCGCGAAGGAGTTTGCTCTGGACGGCTTTTTCCGGAGGCCGGTTCGTGGCAGCCAATACTCGTACCGCGATGGGGATGTCCTTGGTCCCGCCGAGGCGGCGGACCTTCGATTCTTCCAGCACGCGCAGGAGCTTGGCCTGCGTCCCGATGGGCATTTCGCCGATCTCGTCGAGCAATAAAGTGCCGTTGTTTGCCTGTTCGAAACAGCCTGCCCGGCGCTCTACCGCGCCCGTAAAGGCTCCTTTCTCATAACCGAAAAGTTCGCTCTCGATGAGAGTCTCGGGTAAAGCCGCGCAATTTACCGCGACAAACGGTCCCGCGCTGCGCGAACTCAACGAGTGAATCGCGCGCGCGACCAACTCTTTTCCGGTACCGCTTTCGCCGCTGATGAGGACCGAAGCGGTGGTTGGGGCGGCCTGGCGGATTTGCCAGAATACCTCCTTCATGCAGGGAGAATCGCCAATCAGATCGCCTAGAACACCGTGATAACTAAGTTGGGAACTCAGCCGCTCGGTTTCTCTCACCAAGTGGTGCTGCTGGACCGCCCGTTCCAAGAGGGTCTTCATCACGCCGGGCTGCACGGGTTTTTCGATGAACCAGAAGGCTTTCAGATCATGGACAACGGCAATCGCCTGGTCGATGCTTCCAAACCCGGTCAGCACCACGACGGGGGTGCGGTCGCCGCGCACGGCCAGCTCCTTCAGAAATGCGACGCCGTCCAGGCGGGGCATCACGAGATCGGTCAAGACAGCGCTTATCGGCAAGTCAGCCAGCGCACTCAGCGCCTCGCGGCCGTCCGCCGCCGCCGCCGCCTCATAGCCAAAACCCTTGACGGTTTCGATCAGGTCGGAGCGCTGTTGTTCATCGTCATCCACTACCAGGATCTGGTCCGCCACTTCGGGTATCCCTCCAACTGCCGCTATTGTACCGCCCGGCTATGGATTCCCGTACTTTTTATGCGAACGGCCTTGCAGCCCGGCTTGAGCCTGCAATCGGGGCGGCAGCGTTAGGGAGGTCAAGTTTGAATTATTTACATCTGACTCTTCCGTGCGAGGCAGTACGAAGCGACCTATATTTGTTTAGGCGATGGAAGCATTTATGCGGTCTTGTTCGGCAGTTCGGGTTAGACTCTAGGCAATGGAAGCTATTTGCCGAACCGATGCAACGCAGACGGTTTTGGTACTCGACGACGACGAGTCGTCCCGTTTCGTCTTGCGGGCCATCCTGGAACGCGCGGCGATTACGGTTCTCGATGCTTCGCACGCGGCCGGCGCGGTCGACATCTGCGAAAGCCATCCGCAGCCCATATGTCTGGTGGTAGTGGACGTGATCTTGCGCGGATCGGGCGGCCCCGAAACAGTAAAAAAATTAAAGGCCCTTCGGCCGGAGATGGCGATTCTATTCGTGAGCGGCTATCCGCTGGAGCACCTGGAAGAGCGCGGGCTGATCGAGCAAGCGATAGCCAACGGAGAGTTTCTCCAAAAGCCCTTCACTCCGCAAGTCTTTTTGAGAGCCGTTCGCAACTTGATCGGGTGACGTTCTAATCGTCGCGGACAAGATTGGAATCCCGTTCGATGCTGTGCGAGTGAAGGTCTATCAGGGCTTCCGGCATGTGATCGTTGGCATGGTCCAGCGCGTAGGTACACAACAGAGCGATGGAATGCTCCTCGACAGCCTCATTCCAAAGCTCCTCCAGCCGCGTGGTTGCCACCAAATCTTTATTGCGCAACTGGCTGACCATCTCTCCAAAAACGCGCACCTTGGAGGTAAGCCTATCACCCACACGCCGCTTTACTTGTCGAATGAGGCTATCAATTGTGGATTTGAAGACACCCTCATCCAAAACTCCGCCGGAAATAAACCTGGCCAGCAGGTCTTCCGTCGTGAGGCAGATCAGCTGCCCCGAACGTTCGTAGGTTTCGGTATGAATGCCTTCCATTTGCAGCCGCAGCTTGATCGATTCGCGATGATCGGCGGACATGATGAGGATGACGCCGTCGCCATCGCGAAGGCCGGCGCTGGCGAAAAGGCAAACCGCCTGCCCCACGAGACCTTCATCCGTATACGGGTAAACGATGTGGCCGCAAGGATGAGGATTGGCCAGGAGCGAAGCGCCGCGAGCATTCATAGACGTGCCTCAGGTCCTATTGTCACACACGAGAGCGCGTTATCTCCAAAAACGCCTCAGGTATCTTAATGAACAGTTTTACCGGACTTCGCGTGCAAAACGGATTCAATCAGTTGACGCCTTACTCGCCGAGGTCCGGATCGCGCCGCAATCCGCCCCATCACGCCACTCGGCAACAGGACTCTTGCCCAGGGCCCGCGCGGCCGGATCGGGCGTCCGCAAGAGCGCTTGCCCGCTCTGGCTCAACCTCGCATCGCCAGCACTTCCTTGACCTTCTCCGCCAGCGCCGCCGCCGTATACGGCTTTTGAATAAACCCCGCCAGTCCTTTGCCGGCGAAGCGCTGCACTGCTTCCACTTCGTTGTAGCCGCTAGTCAGGAGCACCTTCACGCCCGGATTCAATAATTGCAACTGGCGTAGCGTCTCTTCGCCGCTCATCACCGGCATCGTCAAATCGAGCAGCACCAGCGAAACCGCACCGCCGCTGGCCTTGTAGGCTTCCAGCGCCGCCGCGCCGTTCTCGGCCACAATACTCTGATAGCCGTATCGCTGCAGAGTGTGGCGTGCAGTGGTGCGCACAATCTCTTCGTCGTCCACCACCAGTACCGTGCCCGCTCCCTGCAGTTCGCCCTTGGGCGCCGGCGCGGCATTCGCAACCGGATGCTCCGATACCGGCAAAAGCACTTTGAATGACGTTCCCCGTCCGGGCTCGCTATAGACCTTCAAGGCGCCTTTATGCGCGCGCACGATTCCCAATACGGCGGAAAGGCCCAATCCCCGGCCCGCGAATTTGGTGCTGAAGAACGGATCGAAAATCTTGGATAGCGTCTCTTCGTCCATCCCGCTGCCCGAGTCGTGGACTTCGAGCGCCACATAGCGCCCCGGCCGCAGCAGTTCCCCCGCCGACGACATGGTTCCGATGTAGGGCTCATCCACTTCCTGCAGCGCCGTTTGCACCAATACCGATCCGCCCTCCGGGCCGATAGCCTCGGCCCCGTTGATCACCAGGTTCATCACAATCTGTTGCAGTTGCCCCGGATCGGCATCGATTCCCGGCAGTCCTTCGGCCAGTTGCATGCGAAGCTGGACGTGCTTCGGAAATGAAGTCTGCACCAGCCCGCTAATTTCCCGCACCAGCGCGGAAAGGTCCAGGGTACGCATCACAAAGCGGCCTTTGCCGGCATAGGCAAGCAATTGCCGCGTGAGTTCCGCGGCGCGCTCCGCCGCCTTAATCGCCTCTTCGATCAGCCGGCGGTTGGGGCTGTTCGGACCGATGGTTTCGAGCGCCAGACTGGCATTGCCAAGAATCCCTGTCAGCAGGTTGTTGAAATCGTGCGCCACGCCGCCCGCCAATACGCCGAGGCTCTCCAGTTTTTGCGTGTGCCGCATTTGTTCTTCGATGCGGCGCTGGTCGGTGATATCGGTATTGATTTGGAGGATTCCGCCGACCTCTGCGTCCCCCTCCCGGCGCGACCAACGGCTGGCCACTTTCAACTCCGACCCGTCTTTGCGGGTGTGCGTCAACTCGCCTTCCCAGCGTCCCGCCCTTTTCACCTGTTCGTGCAGGGCGTGGATCGGTTCAGGAAGCTGTGTCTTCAATAGGTCGTGCGATACCTGATCCACCGCCTCGGCATGGGTCCAGCCATACATTTGCTGGGCGCCGCGGCTCCAAAAACGAATCTTGCCGTTCCAATCGAGGGAGAGAATCGCCGCCGGGGCCAAGTCGAGCAACTGCGCCTGTTCCCGCAATTCTTCGGCGGCTTGCCGGGCGGACTGCGCCGCCCGTAGTGCGTCCGCCGTCCGCTCTTCCACACGCTTTTCCAATTCTTCGGCGGCGCGCGTCAGCTCCGCTTCCCGCTTGCGCCCGGTAGCCGCGATCCGGCTGATCAAAAGCGAAACCAACAGCAGCAGCGCGAAACGGAACGGGTCGGGGCTTTGCCTTTGCGCCAATCCCAGCGCCTTGGGCAACACAAATGTGACCAGCGTCCACGTCATCACGCCCGCCCCGTAGCCCAGCCAGGAAGAGCCCAGCACGACCACCAGGTAGATGAGCGTGATAATCAGGCCCAACGTTCCCATCGAACCGCGCGGCGCCCCGTGAATGATGGGGTACGCCGCGGCGCTGAGCAGCACCAGCGCGGAGAGCGCGATCGCGTAGGAGCGCAGCGGCGCCGGAATCCAGGCAGTTGCTTTTTCGAGGGCTCTTTCGGCCGCGGAGGTTCGAACGGTGTGAAGCGTCATTGCGTGCCCAAACCAATGTACAACAAGTAGCGCGGGCCCTTGGCCTGCGAGCCAATCACTTGGTGGTGACGCGGCGCCCGATGATCATCTTCACCAGCAAGTGGTCCGAGCCCGCCGTCAACCCTACGCCAACCCCAAAGTTGAACTCCCATTTCGGGCTCACATTCAGATCCGTATCGGCGAAGACCTGCTGCTGCTCTTTCTGCAGCGGATCAAAACCCGTAACCGGACCCAGCGCGCCGTAGTATTCGAAGCCCACATTGACCGCCTTCGTCACGTCATATCCCACTTTGACATTGGGCGAAAATGTGACGCCCTCCGGAACCGACGGTCCGTGAAATGAGCGGTCAATGGTGGGGTTAAAACAGAGATACAGCCTGCCGATAGTCTTATCCACAATCGGACGGATCTCGATCGTCCACGTGTCCGGCGAATACACCGCGCGCTGATATCCGACTTCCGTCGACAAGCTGACGCCAACCGGCCATTTCCACGATTTGGGGACGGCCACTCTGGGCCGTATATGGTCGCCCACCCATTGCCAGCCGACCCTGTTATCCGCGCTCGTGAAGACGTAGAAGCCCAGCTCAAACCAGTCGCTAAAGCCGTGCGTGATTTCCAGCGTTTCGTGCAACTGGTGCTCGGTGGGGTACATTCCATCGACGATTGTCTTGCTGCCTTGAAACGTAAAGTTGCTGTGCAGCTCGAACATGGTGGCTCCGGGATCGACCAGGTCGGAGCCATAGACCTGGATTTCGTAACTACCCTGGGCGTAGATCAGCCCGGAGGAAGCGGCGGCTATGGCGGCTATCAGGAGGATTCGTGGCAGTGTCATCGATTGGGTGAAGTTATTTTCCCACGCGGTTCGATCCGGGTCATGTAAAATCCAACTGCCCGCTTATGGAGTGGAACCTGAAGCAAGGCGCCTGGCCCGCCAGGGGCTGATCTCGCGCAGGAAGGCCCCGATGCCTCTTGGGAACGTATAACCGGTTCGCCGGTTCGCCCTTCGCCATGCCTCCCACACATTTCCCGCCAGCACGCCCGCGAGCAGATAATAAACCACACCTGCCAATTCAAAGAACGCATAGCTGACAGCCGCGACGATCAGGCCGCACACGATCTGGTCCGGATGCTTGGCGGGCGATGTCGGCGGGTCGGTCAGGATGATGAACGCGAAATAGAGCGCAGCCTCAACGTCCGGCGTGCGGAATATCTCGGCCACCGATAGCGGGTTATTCACGAATGCCGTAATCGTAAACAGCGCGAAGTACGCTCCCAGAAACGCCAGCACGAGGGGCAATTTGTTGACCCTGGCGGCGATATACGCGCCCGCCGCGATCAGTATCGTCTTCAAGATCGGCGCCACATCGGTCAGCGCGCCCCACCAGCTCTGGCCCGTATGGAATAAATAGAAGCTGGCTATAATTGCGAGCGCCGCCGGGTTGAAAACGTTGGCCGCCCGCGAGCGGACAACATACTTGCTGAGCACCGCGATCACCGCGGTGATGGCGGTGACATACCATGGCTCCTGCGCCCGCAGCACCATGGCGACGATCATGGCCGTAAGCACCGCGCCGCTCGGAAACTCCCAGAGTTTTTTTCTGCCCCGAAGGATCACGGCATCCACCAGGCCAGCGGCGATCATCGCGCTTGCCAGGCCGGGCGCGACCACCTTGACGCCCTGCCCCGGCGCAGCCATGGCGATAAGCATCCCAAGAATAATCGTGAGCAGGCCCTTGGGCGTTTGGAAGAACTTCTTCGCCCTGCCCCCGGCCGGTCTAGGCGGCATAGCAAAGGCCTCGCGTTTCGAAACGTTCCAAATCCGGCGTCACGATCAGACCTTCCACGCCCATGCGATTCAAGAGCTGAATCCCTTCTTCCGGGCCAAGCACAAATGCCGCCGTTGCCAGCGCATCCGCCAGCATGGCGCCCGCGGCGACGACGGTCACGCTGGCCGCCGCCTGGGCTGACGCGCCGGTATGTGGATCCAGAATGTGGTGCGAATCGCCGCCGGGAGTCCGCCGTTCGTAATCGCCGGACGTGCACACTGCCTGATTGGAAACGCGCAGGGAAGCGATCAGCTCGTGCTCGTTTCGCGGATGGCGAATCCCCACCCGCCATGGGTCGCCCTGCTCGTTCGATCCTCCCAAGTACAAATCGCCGCCGGCGTCGATGGCAAAATCCGTGAATGAATCGAGCTCACGCGCGGCCGTATCGATGGCGAGGCCTTTCGCCACCGCGCCCAGGTCGAGCGTAAGGGGGCGGCGGATGGTGATCGTTCTTCGATCGGGGTCCAGAAGCACGTCCCGGTAGCTCACATCTTCATCGGGCGTGGACGCGGTGCGGACCACCTGTCCGGTGCGATGTTCCCGGTTGAAGCCGCGCGCCTCCATGCGGCGCCCGACGGTCGGGTCGAAGGCGCCGCCGCTGATGTCCGCCACCATCAAAGCAAACTGCACGGCTTCGTAAACAATCGGACTGGCCGGCGCCGCTACGCCCGTCTGCGCGGTGAGCTGCATCAGTTCGCTCCGCTCGCTGAACCGCGAGCAACGCGCTTCGATCTCATGAAACCATCCGAACGCGCGATCGATGGCCGCATCGGCGCCGGCTTCATTGCCGTTGCCGACGACGTGAATCGTCACCAGCGTACCCATGGCGACCTGTTGGCGGATGGGCAAAGCCGGTTGATCCTACTTCGCCTTGTTCAGAGCTTCGACCACGGCTCCATAGAAAGCGTCGGCGCTCTGCGTGGCGCCGGAGACATAATCGACGTTGGGGCTCTGCCGCTGGGCCACTTGCGGGGGCAATCTGCCGATCACGGAACAGGAATAGCGCGTCCGGCATTGGGAAATAGTCGCCGACGCGATGCGGCCGGCTTCGATCACCACGGACGCCTCTATATCGCCGTGGCGTGAATAGCCCCAGCCGGTGTAGGTTCCGTCCTTCCACAGGGCCGCGGGCAGCGCGGCGGGATCAGCCGCCGGAACGGCCACCGGTGCGGCTTCCGGTAAGGGGAAGGCTGCGACCGGCAACGCTGGCGCCGCTATCTCGGCGGGCGGAGCGTCCGGCGGAAGCTGGGCCGTGGCTGCGGGTTCGACCGACGCAATCGAGCTGGGTTCAACTGCCGCATGGCCCGCCGGATAGGATGAGATTGCTGCCGGAGTAGGCGTGCTGACTGAGGAATCCGGCGCCGGTGGCTGGACCTCCGTTATCGGCGGCGCAGTTACCGGCGTGTCTGGAACCGCCACTCTGCGCTCGGCAACCTGCGATGAGAACCGGTCCGCGGCGGACTGCGTCCGAACATATCCCGCGGCATACACCGCGAGCACCGCCGCGCAACTTGCCGTCACCAGCCCGTTGGCCTTCTTATTGGAACCGCTCTGCGTCATGTTCCATCAATTATAAAGTAGCGCGGGCCCAGGGCCTGCGGCGTCCTAAAGCCTACCTGAGTGAAAAAATCACGATTCCTCGTAACCAAACCAGAAATTCGCAGTATTATGATCAGGCCGTCTATGGGAACAGAGAAAAACAGAGCCGACCTTTTGCCCGGCACGCTCGACATGCTGGTGCTCAAAATACTGATGAGCGGTCATTTGCACGGATACGCGATCGCGCAACTGATTCAGCAATTGTCCGGCGATCTGCTGCGCGTCGAAGAGGGCTCTCTTTACCCGGCTCTTCAGCGGCTTGAACTGAATGGCTGGATCGAGGGCGAATGGGGCATCTCGGCCAACAACCGGCGCGCCCGTTTCTATAAGCTGACTCCCGACGGCCGCAAACATCTCGCAGGGGAGTCGGCCCGCTACCGCCAGGTCACCGGCGCGGTGGCCCGCATCATGGGGTTTGCTTAGTCAAACGGAGAAGAATATGCGAGCGGGTACGCGTTGGAAGCGTTTTCGACGCCGTTTACGGTATTGGCTGGATCACGGGGAAAGGCAGCGCCTGCTGTGGGAAGAGATGGAATTCCATATCGAGTCTATGGCTCAGGACTTGATCGCGGAGGGCTTCTCCGAACGGGAAGCACGCGCCGCGGCTCGCAGAAAGTTTGGCAATATGACGCAAAAATCGGAAGAAGCCCGCTCGACCTGGATCGCACGCTGGATGAGCGACCTGGCGCAGGATTTACGTCACGCGTTTCGCGGCATGCGGCGCGATGCCGGATTTACCGCGTTTACGGTTCTCATCGCCGGACTCGGCATCGGCGCCAGTTCCACCGTCTTTAGCTTGGTTAATACGGTGCTCCTGCGCCCGCTCCCTTTTCGCGATCCGGGACGGCTGGTATGGATTTCCAACGGCGAGAACTGGACCATCCAGGCCGAACACTATTCGGATCTCCGGGAGTCGAACCGATCGTTCTCCGATCTGGCGGGTTGGTCCGGATACTACCGGACGGGCGACAAGGAACTCACGGGAATCGGCGAACCCGAGCGCATCACCAGCGTTCCCGTCACCGGGAACTTGTTCGCACTACTAGGAGTGGAACCCGCGATCGGAAGGCCGTTCACCGCCGAGGAGTGTCAGGGAAGATATTCCGCTCCGGCGGCAATGGTCCTGAGCTACAACTTTTGGCGGCGGCGGTTTGCGTCAGACCCCAGCGTGGTGGGCCGGAAGCTGATGTTGAACAACCAGCCCGCGACGGTGGTTGGCGTGCTGCCTGCATCCTTTGACTTCGCCGGCATTTTTTCCCCCGGCGCGAGCATCGATGCTTTCATTCCCTGGCCGCTGAACGACAAGAACAAGCCCGGCGGAAACACCATGCCGGTCATCGGAAGACTGAAGCCGGGCGCGACCCTGCAAGGCGCGCAGGCCGAATTCACGACGCTGGCAAAACAACTGGAGAGCCAGCATCCGGAGCGGAATGGGATCGATCCGAGACTGGTCCCATTGGCGCAACGTGTGAGTGGAGGAGTGAGGCCGGCCCTGTTCGTGCTGACCTGCGCGGTGGGCGTAGTGATGTTGATTGTGTGCGCGAATCTTTCCAATCTGCAATTGGCGAGGTTAGGCGGGCGGCAAAAGGAAATGGCGCTGCGCGCCGCATTAGGAGCCGGACGTTCCCGGCTGCTGCGCCAGATGCTTACGGAGAGCGTGGCGCTCTCCTGTTGCGGCGCGGTGTTGGGACTGGCCCTGGCAGCGGCCGGCACGAGCGGACTGGCGCATTTCCATTCTTTCAACCTTCCCTTGCTCGAAAGCGTCCGGATCGATGGGAGCGCGCTCCTGTTCACCTTGCTGGCGGCCGTCGCTTGCGGCATGCTCTTTGGCCTGCTGCCGGCATTACGGGTCACGATGCGCTCTCTGAATGAAGGCATGCAAGATGGCAGCCGCGGTTCGAGCGGCGGCAAGCGGCACGGCTGGGTTCGCGATGGTTTGGTGGTTTCCGAACTCGCCTTCGCCTGCATCCTGTTAGTCGGCGCGGGGCTGCTGATCCGCAGCTTTCTCCGCGTCCTCGACGTGAATCTGGGATTTCAACCGGAGCGGGCTGCCGCGCTCAGGATTGATCCGAGTTTTCGGATCTCCAGCCTTGCCCAGCAGAACTCCTTTATCGACGATGTGCTGAATCGCGCCCGTTCTGCGCCCGGCATTGTCGCGGCCGGGATTACCGACGTCTTGCCGCTGCGCGACGACCGGTCGTTCGCGGTTGCCGCCAAAGGACAGGTTTATGAGAAGGGCCATCAACCAGAGGGATTCATTCGCATTGTCAGTGACGGGTATTTCGACGCGGCAGGAGTGCCGCTGCGCCAGGGTAGAGAATTTACGGAGAGGGATCGCGCATCGAGCGAACTCGTCGCAGTTGTCAATGACACGCTGGCCCGGACCTTGTGGCCCGGCCAGAATCCACTGGGACAGGCGATCACAATCAATGTGGGACATCGGGTCATGTCCGTAGTGGGGGTAGTCGCCGACGTCCGTCATGCCGCTCTGGAAACGGCGGCGGGGTCGGAGCTGTACATGCCGATGCGCCAGACCGGGGACTATGCGGCCATGCAACTGGTGGTGCGAACCGCGCTTCCACCGGACAGTCTGGCGGCGGGGATTCGAACGGCTCTCCGGCCAATCGACCCCAATCTGCCGGTCCGCGAGTTTGTGAAGTTTCAGGATCTAGTCGATCGAGCGGTTTCCCCGCGGCGGTTCCTGGTGCTGTTGCTGGCCGGATTCGCGGCTTTCGCCTTGATACTCGCCTCCCTGGGTATCTACGCCGTGATTTCGTTTTCGGTGAGTCAACGAGTGCAGGAAATTGGAATTCGCATGGCGCTGGGAGCGTCCGCCACTGACCTGCAACGCCGCATCGTGCTCCGGACGCTTGCATTGGCCGCTTTAGGTCTCGCCTTGGGGATGGCAGGATCGCGAGTATTATCGAGAGCGCTCAGCAGCCTGTTGTTTGGCATAACCGCCGGCGACCCGGTCACATTTGTCGAAGTGGGAGCGCTTCTGATCGCGGTGGCGGCGATCGCCGGCTATATTCCCGCCTGGAAAGCATCGAGGATCGATCCCATGGTTGCCTTGCGGTCGAATTAAGCGCCGCGCTGGAGCGTGTTCGGCATGACGCTGACGCCTGGACACTGCAAGACATATCGTGCATCATGGGCCAAGTGATCGCCGAACCATCTGGCCCCTCGCTCCCGGACATCCCCACGGTCATCGCGATTGCGCTGGTCGCTTATGCCGCGTCGGATGTGCTGCATGAGGCGGCTGGACATGGCGGAGCTTGCCTCGTTCTCGGCGGAAAACCTCTCGTGCTCTCGTCGGTGCATTTTGAATGCGGTGAACAAGCGATGAGTGCGCTCGCCGTTCGCGGGGTCGCGGCGGCGGGCACGATCGTGAACTTCGTCAGCGGCGCCATCGCATTCGTTGTTTTTAAAAACGCCAACCGGCTGCGCAAGCCGCAGGCTGCCTACTTTCTTTGGCTCTTCGCCACGTTGAACCTCTTAAGCGGAGCGGGCTACTTTCTCTTCTCCGGCGTCGGGGGGATTGGCGACTGGGCCGATGTCGCGCGCGGCGCCATGCAGCCCCTCGTCTGGCGTCCGGCAATGAGCGTCTTCGGAGGAGCGCTCTACTTCCTTCTCGCGCGCCAATCGGCGCAGTGGCTGCCGTCGCTCGCCGGCAGCGGCGAGTTCTCGTTGAGGAGAAGCAAGCTGCTCACCGTCCCGGCATATCTCGCAGGCGGTCTTCTCTACTGCGTCGCCGGTCTGTTCAACCCGGTCGGCCCCGTCCTGATTGCCATTTCCGCCGCGGCATCTTCCTTCGGCGGCGCCTCGGGGCTTCTCTGGCTTACTCAGTTCCTGCGCAGTGGCAAGTACTCAACAGAGCCAGCCGCCGCGCTGGACCGGAGCTATGTCTGGATCGCCGCAGGATGCGTCGTCTCTCTGATCTTCGTTGCGATTCTCGGGCCGGGCATTCATTTTTAGTCCGCGAGGCTGGTTCGGGACGCACTGGTTGGGTGCGACCCCCATGGTATAAGAAGGACATCGGCGCACTCGGATCGGTTAAGGCCGGGCGCCTTGAGAAGGAAGGAAAAATAAGAAAAATGACGACGAGATTGGCGAAAGCGCCGTTGCTTTTCACCCTGGCGTCGGTGGCGGCCTGGGCTCAGGTCAATATTGGCGAACAGAAGCCCGAAGCCAGCTTGCCCTTCACCATGACCACGGTGACCACTTTTAACCTGCCCTGGCGCCTCGCCTTCCTGCCCGATGGCCGCATGTTGATCACCGAAAAGGTCGGGCCCGTTTGGCTGGTGACCCAGCAGGGAGAGAAGATCCAGGTGGGAAATACGCCCAAGGTCTATTACCAGGGCCAGAGCGGCATGCACGGGGTCTTCCTCTCGCCCCATTACGCCACCGACCATAATATCTATCTCACCTATGCCGCGCCCGGGGACTACGGCGGCGGGCTGGCGCTCGCCCGCGCCAGGCTAAACGCCACCGCCACTGCGGCGACGCTGGAAAACTTCGAAGTGCTATGGCGCCAGTTGCCCACGGGCAAGGGCGGCCAGGAAGGGGCGCAGATCGCCTTCTCGCCCGACGGCCAGTTTCTGTTCCTCACGGTTGGCGACCGCCAGCGCATGACGCCCGCCCAGGATCCGGACCAGCCCGAAGGCAAGATCCTTCGGCTTACGCTAGACGGCAAGCCGGCCCCTGGCAATCCCAACTTCGGCAAAACCGGCGCTGCCACCATTCCGCTGATCGATCCGCCCAGCGACACCGAAGCCGCCAAGAACGCGAAGGTAATCAGCACCTATACCTTTCCCGGCCCGAATCTGACGCCGGCTGAAACCTGGGCAAGCGGCGTCCGCACGCCCTACGGTCTGGCGTTTTCTCCCACCGGCGAATTGTGGGAGGTGGAGCATGGCCCGCGCGGCGGCGACGAACTGAACCTGATCGAGAAGGGCAAAAATTATGGCTGGCCGCTGGTCTCCTATGGACAGAATTATAACGGCGTGCCGATTCCCAAGCCCGACACGCGGCCCGATCTCGCCAAACCCGTGCTCTATTGGGTTCCGGTGATCGCGCCGGGCAATCTGATGTTCTACACCGGAACGAAGACCTTTCCGCAATGGAACGGCAGCGGCTTCGTCAGCGGCCTGGCGACCATGTCGCTCGTCCGCATCGTCTTTGACGGCCACGGCGGCGCCAAACCCGCCGAGCGCTGGAATGTGGGCAAGCGCATCCGCGATGTGGAAGAAGGCCCCGATGGCTCGCTGTGGATGCTGGAAGACGCCAACCCCGGCGCCCTCATCCATGCGACGCCCAAGTGATCGCTTCGCCGTAGGCGAACGAGCGCCGGCCGCATGCTAGACCGACGCCCCCAACTTGCGGAGATCGTCAGGGGACAGGTCGTTCAGGTCACGAATGATTTGACACTTCAGGTGATCGGCAAAGTCGATCATCACGATGTTTGGCATAAATCGCTTGCGAAGCGGCCCGACGGCAGGTGAACCCTCGGGCAGCAAGAAGGGATTGCGGTATTCGATCATTTCCTCCAATCCACTCGCCCAGAGCCCCTTCATCTTCTCGACGTTCGGCGGGTCCCACATCTTGCGGTTCCGCTTCTTGATGCTTTCGACGAGGCCGGTAGTCGTCCAGTACATCATCCCATCACCTGCGGACTGACCAGCCCCTTCGCCTCATTCAGCAGTTTCTTCTGCTTGGACTCGTTCTGAGACTGCTTATGAAAAGCCTTCAACGGCGAAACCGACGTGCCTCCCTTGCCGAAATACTGCAGCCCTTCGAAATCGTCCTGGTATGCCGCGTGCTCATCGCCATAAAGGCTCTTGAAACCGAGGATCCCGTCCTGCGGTCCGAACAGGCCGGCCACTTCGGTCACCCCCTTCGGCGAGAACAGCGCCACCACCTTGCCCTGAAGATCTTTGATCTTCGTGGTGTTCAGGTTGCCTCCTCCCTTGTACAGCGCATTGCCCAGCACGAAGGTGCACGCTTCGGCGATCAGCATCCAGTTCTGGCACTTGTCGAACTTGAGGATCAGGAACTCCGTCTTGCCATCTTTGCTGCCGACAAAATCTCTGGCTTCGTCGAGCATCGCTTCCAGTCCGAGGCCAAAGGCTCCGGCTCGAAGTTTCGTGCGGACCACGGGCATGGGCCCCAGTCCTCCGACCTGCCTGATCTTGACCTCGTTCTTCTGGAAAGCATCATCGGCGTGAAACGCCTTCAGTTCCACGCGTTTTTGTTCGCCGGGCGCAACCTTCACGGCGGCCGCTGCAATCCGGAGGTCGAATACCCGCACTCCAGCCCCGGCTTGCTGGGAGATGTTTAGGCTCTGGGTCTGGACATTGCTCCCGCCGGCCGTGATGCCGGCATCGTGGCTTCCAGCTACGACGATCTCATTGAGCTGCTTGTCCCCGCCCAGTTCGTAGTAGTTGATCATGTGATCCTCTCCGACGCGCCGCGAGGCTGCATCGGTCAGCCCGGCCTTTCGTTTTTGCCATCCCGGCTTCGAATAGTATACGGCAATCGCCTCATGCTATCGCACGAGTGGGCGCGACTACCCCGCGTGTTGGGGCGATATCGTAAGCGGCTTCCTGGGGCTCGAAAAGCAGTATCTCCCCACGTGGTAAGCAGCGCACTGAGAGCCTTTTCGCGCTGCCTGCCGCTGAGGAGCCTTCAGTTCACTTTTCTTTGCCGCCTTCTGCCTGCAGTGAGTAGAAGCCGTAGGTTAAACGGTGGGAGGAGCATTAGGGCCGGCGGGTCGGCGGGTCCGCGGCCCGCGCCCCGCCCTCCGCCAGGCGCCGGCGCAGGCGCAGGCGAGCCATTGGCCGCGGCGAGCGCCCAGCAGAAGCCCGCCGGTTACGGTCTGCTCAGGATGGTTCCCATGGTCTCCTGGCTATTGCGGAAGTGCATAGGCCACCAGCATCGATCCCTGAGTTGGCGCCTTTTTGGCGCGGCCGGTGCTGGTGGCGAACGCCACATACTGGCGGCCATTCACCATGTATGTCGCCGGGCTGGCGATACCGGGAAATGGCAGCGGCGTCGACGAAATCACTTGGCCGGTTTTCGTGTCGTAAACCTTAAAATGGCTGTCGGCCACCGCAGCCGCGATCATCATGATGCCGCTTGCCGTCACCACGCCCGCGCCGTAGCTCTCGCTTCCCCAGCCCTTCTGGCCCGCCGCCTCTAATTCCGGATACTCGCCGAATGGGACGTTCCAGATGAACTTGCCTGTGTTCAGGTCCACCGCGGTCAGCGTGCCCCATGGCGGAGCCGTCGCGGGATAGCCATCCGGATCCCGGAAACTCTTATACCCCTGGGTGCTGTAGCGGGAGTGCGGATCGCGCTCCGGCCCCCCTTTGGCGGGCGGATGGCGTTCCATCACCGACGTATACCAGGCAACGCGAAGGGAGTTGAAGAACGCCACATGGGAGACGGGATCCGTCATCAGACCGCCCCACTCCACTCCACCGGCGAAACCCGGCGCGACGATGGTCTCCTTGTCGAAGGCCGGAGGGGTAAACATCGGGCCCGACAGCATGGTCCTGAAATGTTCGAGGACGGCGGCATGCGCTTCGGGCGTGCGCGTGGTCAGGTCCTTTTCGGTGATTTGTCTGTCCCACGAAAGCGCCGGCGTCACGCGCGGAATCGGCTGCGTAGGCGAGGCGACGTCGCCGGGCGCGGTAGCCGGCGGAACCGGCTTTTCGTCGATGGGGAACATGGGCTCGCCGGTCACGCGGTCGAAGATGTAGATGTAGCCGGTCTTGGGACTCGCGAATATAATATCCACGGTCTTGCCGTTGCGCACCATGGTGGAGAGAGTCGGCGGGCAGGCGAAGTCCGCATCCCACAAATCGTGATGCACCGCCTGGAAGTGCCAGAGCTTTTTGCCCGTGGTGGCGTCGATCGCGATCAGGCTGTTGGCGTAGAGATTGTTGCCCAGGCGATCGCCGCCGTAGAAATCGTCGGCGGCCGAGCCCGTGGTGGCGTAGACGATGCCGCGCTTTTCATCCATGGCGACCCCGCCCCAGGCATTCGCGCCACCCGCTTTCAAGTACGCGTCTTTGGGCCAGGTATCATAGAACTCTTCGCCGGGATGGGGAATCGTGTGGAACGTCCAGAGGAGTTTGCCGGTACGGACGTCCCAGCCGCGGAGATCGCCTGGCGAGGCCGGCGTCGTTTCGCCCACGCCGCCATGCGTGATCAGAATGTCCTTGTAGAGCCCGGCCGGGCTGTTCATGCCGACCCGGTTTTCCGATGCCGGGCCACGCAGCTGTTCGTTGAGATCCAATTGGCCTTCCTTGGCGAAGCCCGGGACGAGTTTGCCTGTATCGGCATTTAACTCAACCATGATGTTGCCGCGGGCGACGATCACGCGGCGCTCTTTGCCGTCAGTCCAGTACGTTGCGCCGCGCGGAATGCGTCCGGAGGCCGGCAGTGGTTCGAAGACCCATTTGGTTTTGCCGGTAGCCGCATCGAGCGCATAGATGCTGTCCGCGCCCACGCCGTACATAATCCCATTCACCACGATCGGTTGATTCTCGATGTTCGACGCTCCGCCGAGGTCGTAGCGCCAGACCTCTTTCAGTTGAGCGGCGTTTTTGGCGTTGATCTGGGTAAGCGTGGAATAGCGCATTCCGCCCGGATCCCCGCCGTAGTAGGGATAATCAACGTTTTTTGGCGTTGGCTCGGGAGCGCCTTGGATGATGAGAAAGCCAGTGAACAGCAGGTATAGCGCGCCGACGAGGGATTTGCCGCCATAGTGAATTCGCATTCTGTGTTGTCCTTCCGATTATCAATATTACACCTGTTGAACAGGTAGCGCCACAACAACGGTACGGCACGCCCGGCCAATCTATGTATTGCGCGACGATTCTGTTGTGGCGCGCGGTCGAAAACCCCTCAAAAGTGGGGCGGACCCCCTGGTCCGCGGCTGGCCCCCTGGCCAGCCTTCCGCGGATTTTCATTGCCCTTGGTGGCCCGCAGGGCCATGCCGACAGGTTGCAAAACCTGCGGCCGATTGTCAAAAATCGGCCTGCCGCTGCCGGCCTGGCAACAGTGATCAGTTCGTTTGCGGCTTGCCGCTATGCGAGGCCGGATGCCATCCTGCGGCCAATTGGCGCCCCTTTGAAGCCCGCCAACTGCCACGTGGATTCCGCCCGGCTGGCGGGCGGGCAACCCGCCGCGGGAATCCGCACAGGCAGGTAAACATTCTTGACTTCGCGCATTTCTTGCAAAGTCTACACGCCGCCTCTGCCGCCTCTGCCTCGGCCACCCGTGTTGCCCATTAGCTTGATGAGCTCATCGTCGCGCAACGGCTTGCATTCGCTTACCGTGTCGAACACCATCGTGTTCGGCTCGGCCGCCGTCCACGGCTTGAAGCCGGCGCCCGGATGGCCCGACTTCGCGAAGCTGAGCCACGCTCCGGCAACCTTATCCTGCAGCGCCAGCGCCACCGGACCACCGCCGGTCGCCAGCCTGATGTGCGGCTCGCTCACGTTGTGGAACGCGAACGCGATCTCCGAACAATGGAACGAGGTGATCCCGCCATCCACCGGATACTCCCAGGCGAACAAATAATTCCAGACCGGCGTCTTGCTCTTCTCGAGTTTCCACGCCAGCATCTGCTTCACCGTGGGCCGCGATCCATTGGCGAAGTACAGAACGTCCTGCGCTTTCTTCCGCGGGAACGCTTTTTGGAATTCCGCGACGACCTGCGCCTTCTTTTCGCCGTAGGCCTTCGTCAGATTCTCGTCGATCTCCGCCTGGCTCCATTCATTCTTACGGCCGTCGCCGCGCGCCAGCGTCCCCTGCATTTCGCTGAATACGGTTCCAGCCATCAGCGGGATGGTATCGGCCCAATCGCAGAATTCGCGCATCACATACCGGTCATCGGCGATTACATCCCAGCCGCCACCGCCGCCGCCGCCCTGCGCCACTTCGCGCGACGCCGCCGTGCCCGCAACGATCAGGTCTTTATATGGAACCCTCTTCAGCCTGTCGATCTGCGAACCGTCGAGGCCAAGTTGCTTCAGGGTCGCCGCCGCAATCGCCTGCTGCCTTTTGATGGCTGTTGCCGGCTCCACGGTCCGGTAGTTCAGGCCGCCGCCGCTCTGCGCAATCGCCTTATGGAACAGCCCCTTTGCCACCGGCATATGCATCAGGCGCGTCGCCTTGCCGCCGCCGCCGGATTGCCCGAAGATCGTAACGTTAGCCGGGTCGCCGCCGAACTGCGCAATGTTTTCCTGCACCCACTGCAAAGCGGCCACCAGATCCGCCATGCCCGTATACCGCGAGTTCTCATACTGCGCGCCATACGCCGAGAGATCGAGCGTGCCGATGATGTTCAACCGGTGATTCACGCTCACCACGACGACATCGCCGAACTCGCTCAGGTTCTTGCCGTCATACGCGTACGACTCCATCGACGAGCCGTTGGTGAATCCACCGCCATGCATCCAAAACATCACCGGCTTTTTTACGCTGGCGCTCGCATTCTGGGTCCAGATGTTCAGTACCTGGCAAGCTTCATTCTCCAGCCAGAAGCGGTGCGGAAAAACGAATTCATCGGAACCGGGCTTGTCCTGCACGGGAACCGGCGACACCGGACCCCACGCCTGCGCGCTTTTGACGCCATCCCACGGCTTCACCGGCGTTGGCATTTCGAACCGCTCCGCTTCGGCGTATGGGATGCCGAGGTAGGTACTGGTCTTGCCGTCGCGGAAGCCGCGCAGCTTGCCGCCCTTCACCTGCACGACGGGCGGGTTCAGGTTCGGCGAATCGCCGGCTTTCGCCCCATCGCCGGTCTTGGCCTCCAAAGCGGACGCGGGTTCGATCGCCATGCCGGCCAACCCGCTGCCTACGGCGGCGGCGCTGCCCAGCCAGGTACGGCGATTCATAAAAATCGATTCAGACGATGGATGCGGTTTGCGATTACTCATACACACTCCCTTGTGATCGTGGCCGGCCTAATTCTATCCAACTTGCGGCCTCGCGCGGGGTCGTCAATGTGGGATCGCTAACCAATCCGGACGAAATCCACGGCGCCTCCCCGGCCCCGATTATGTCCGGCCGTTCAGGCTGGCCGCGGCAGCAGGTTCGCTGCCAAGTGGCGGAGCGCAATCACTGCGCCGCGATAGCGACCCCATTGCTCGAACGGAACAGGTACGTCAGGCGCACCGGTACGCCGCTTCCTGACGCAACCCCGGGCGGCGCCCGGAAATTCACCTGGAAATAGCCGGGATAGCCGGGAGCATCGCCGAAATAGAGTACCTGCGCCATTTGGCCGCCGACGGCAACCTGCGGCGGGATGACTCCACCCTCGGCCAAGCCGGCGGCGTACATCGACAGAATCTCGCCGGCCACAACCGGGTTTTGCGGCGATGCAAGCTGTCCGGTCGCCGCGTGCCAGACGATGCCCTGGCCCGTTCCGTCCGCGGCAACCGAGAAGAGAGCCGGCGCAGGCGACGCGGTCGAGGCATGATACAGTTCCGCCGAGGCCATGCTGGCTTCGAGGAAGCCGCCGAAAGGGTCCGGGCCAGTGTAGGACATGCCCCCCACGATCACTACGTCGCCGTTATCGAGCAGAGTTGCGGTGTGGCCGTAGCGGCTGGTAGTCATGCTGCCCGCATCGATGAAGACGCCTTGCAGCGGGTCGTACAGTTCCGCGGTCGAATCCGGACCCGTAACCCAGCAGCCGTCGTCGCCGCAGGGTTCCGTATTTCCACCCGTGATCAGGACTCGGCCGTCCGGCAGCACAGTCGCGGTATGTCCTCCCCTCGACTTGAGCATGTTTCCCGTAGGAATGAAGGCTCCCGTTGCGGCATCGTATAACTGGGCGGTGCGATAGTATCCCGTATCCTCGTTTTCCCCGCCCGCTAAGAGGATTCTTCCA
>Ga0302325_10009486_pt1 | contig 21223 bp, 17 predicted proteins | sample Palsa_T0_2_FD_201948 | JGI IMG/M metagenome (GOLD analysis project Ga0302325, IMG submission 201948) | Peat permafrost microbial communities from Stordalen Mire near Abisko, Sweden - Palsa_T0_2 | ecosystem: Environmental > Terrestrial > Soil > Palsa > Peat permafrost | place: Sweden: Abisko...
CCTGGCACGCCTGAATCGCCCTGCTGCCAATCAGCACCGTGCAGGCGCCGCAGGCCCCCTCGCCGCAGCCGAGCTTGGACCCGGTCAGGTGCAGGTCGTCGCGCAGGAGCTCGAGGAGGCTCTGCCCTTCGGGGGGATCTGCCGTGTAATCGGCCCGGTTGACAACGAATGTGAGGCTCACGTCTCGACCTTAACCGGGCTGACCCGAGTTCTGCTCAGGTGAGCAGACGCCTTATCTCCTGCGGCCGCGCCAGGCTAGTGGGCGTGATCTGGGCTCGCGGATACTCTGCTCCCGGCGGCCACCGAGCGACGTGGCAGCGCGTGGCTGGCTTGAGCCCGATGGCTTCAGAACAGGTCGACCCGCCAGTGGTTGCCACTCCAGAACCTTGCGCACGGCCTGGCTGGCAATCCCCCGGTTCTGGAACTCGGGCAGGATCATCCAGCCGATCTCATAGATCGGCTCACCGTCGTGAGACGACTCAAAGACGTCGACCCCGCCCGCCGGGGAGGATTCTCCGGTCGGGATGATCCTGAGCGGCCAGCACTTTCCCTCCGCGGCCAGAGCCAGCGATCTCGCGTGTGCCCGCTCGATGGCTTCGCGGGGCCGTGGGCCGCCTAGCTCGGTCATGAGCTGAGGGTCGGTCTGCAGCCGCAGCCGGAGCTCGACATCCTTCCCGGCCATCATTTCCAGCTTCATCCACGTCACGTTAACGCCGCCCGCCGATAGCCTGCCTGGCCTGCTCTGCCCTCTTGTCGCAGCCAGCGGCAAGGTCATCAGCCGGTCAGAAGCGGGCAAGATGTGACGTGGTGCAGGGTTGCTAGCGCTACGTTGTGCCTGATCAAACACGTCCTGACTGGCCGTCAGCCAGTCCGGGGGCACAGCGGAGGCACGTACATGACGGCTACCCCGACCACCGATACCGCGACCACCGAGACACCGGCCACCGAGCCCGTGCCCCCGAGCTGGCGCTACCGCAAGCCGGCCACCGACGCGGCGGCGCTGCGTGACATCAGGCATGAGCTCAGGCACCTGCCCGAGAAGGCCCTGCAGATCAAGCAGGCACCCGCCGAGTTTCACCCCAAGCTGGTGGTCTCTGACCACGTCCGCGGCAGCAGCGTGCTGGACAAGATCGCTGACGTGGTCAACCGGATCTGCGGCTCCATGTGGGTGTTCCTGGCCATCACGATCGGCATCGTCGCCTGGCTCTTCCTCGGCAACATCATCGGCTTCGACAAGACGCCCTGGCCGCTGCTGCTGACCATCCTCAACCTGCCGCAGCTGTCGATCATGGTCTCGCTGCAGGTGAGCGCCAACCGGGCGCAGGCCGCCAGTGACAAGCGCGCGATCGCCGACCACGAGACGCTGATCTCACTGCACGAGATGGCCAAGCAGCAGATTGACATCCTGCACGGCCAGGACACGGTGCTGGCGATGCTCAACACGTTCGCCAGCAAGGACATGCCGGGCAAGCAGGATGCGATCGAGCAGGCAGTGAACGAGATCCTCGCCGCAGTCGGCGGCCGCGCGGCGCCGCCGCCGGAGGCGGGTGGCTGATGGATCTGCTGGTGCTGTCCGCGGCGGACGTGCACGCGCTGCTCGGCTATGCCGACTGCGCGGCGGCGATGCGCGAGGCGCTCACCGCGCTGGCGTCCGGCCAGGCGCAGCAGCCCCTGCGCACCGTCATCGCGCCCGAGGGCGCCGCCGGGCTCATGGCACTGATGCCCTCCTACCTGGCCGGGGACGACCCGGCCTACGGCCTAAAGGCCATCTGCATCACCCCCGCGAACCCGGCCGCCGGCCTCGACACGCACCAGGGAGTGGTGCTGCTCTCGGACGGCGGCACCGGCCAGCCGGCGGCCATCCTCAATGCCGCCGCGGTGACCGAGATCCGGACCGCTGCCGTCTCGGTTGTCGCGACCAGCCTGCTGGCCAGGCCGGACGCCGCCGTGCTGGCCGTCATCGGGGCCGGCGTCCAGGCTCGGGCGCACATTCTCGCTCTCGACGGCGCCCGGCAGCTCACCGAGATCCGGGTGGCCGGGCGGGACACTGAGCGGACGGCGCGGTTCGCCGCATCACTGCACGGTCAGACGAGCGCTCCCGTCCGGGCGGTCCCGGCCGCGGGCGAGGCGGTCGCCGGGGCGGACCTGATCGTCACCGCGACCAGCTCGGCGGACCCGGTCCTGAGCCGGGACTGGATCGAGCCGGGAACGCACATCAACGCCGTCGGCGCCTGCCTGCCGCACCAGCGTGAGCTGGATACGGCGACAGTCGCGGCCGGGGTCCTGTTCGCCGATCGCCGCGACTCGCTGCTGGCTGAGGCCGGCGACTACCGGCTGGCCGCGGCCGAGGGGGCTGATCCCGAAGTGCGCGCCGAGCTCGGCGAGCTGCTGCTCGGCACCGCGACCGGTCGCTCGGACGACGCTGAGATCACGATCTTCGAGTCGCTCGGGCTGGCGGTCGAGGACCTGGCCGCGGCCGGGCGCGCCTACCGTCAGGCGCTCGCGCGGCGCGGCCGCCCGGACGAGATCGGCAGCTGGCTGGCCTTCTGACAGCTCCCGGCGGCCCCCCGCCGATGCCCCGGCCGGCTATGCTCACCCGCATGCGCGCTGCGATGCTCCGGTCAGGCTGGTGGCGCCGCCCGTAGGCGGTGCCAGGTTCGCGCGCAAGCAGACCATTCAGACGGCGACCGCCCGGTACGGCGGCCGCCTTTTCTGCTGGCCGACGGCCGGGCATGACATCCGGCGAGGGCCATCATGGATGAGACGAGTTACCTGACCGCGGGCGGCGTCCTGGTACGCCGTGTCGCGGAGGAATTCGATGCTGGGCAGCTCGACGACATCACCCGGCAGGTCGAGCTGCGGCCAGGCGGCGTCCTCAGCTCGGGCATGGAGTACCCCGGCCGGTACAGCCGCTGGCACCTCGCCTACGTCGACCCGCCGGCCGGCATCATCGCCCGCGGCCGCACGATCACCGCGCGGGCGCTCAACCAGCGCGGCCTGGTGCTGCTCCCGGTGCTCGCGGCGGCGCTCGGCCGGGTCGGCGAGGTGGTGTCAGGCGAGCGGCACGCCGAGGTCACGGTCGCCGAGTCGGACGAGGTCTTCACCGAGGAACAGCGCAGCCGTCAGCCGACGGTGTTCTCAGCGCTGCGGGAGATTATCGCCGCCTTCAGGCCGGGGCCTGACGGCAACGACCCTGTCAGCAGGGACGAGCACCTCGGGCTGTATGGCGCGTTCGGCTATGACCTGGCGTTTCAGTTCGAGCCGGTGCGGCAGCGGCTGGAGCGCGACCCTGCCGCCCGCGATCTGGTGCTGCACCTGCCGGACCAGGTCTGGGTAGTGGACAGGAAGCGGGAGACGGCGACCCGGTTCAGCTATGAGTTCGAGACCCGGGCCGGCCGGACTGAGGGCCTGCCCAGGCGGGATGACCCGGCCGGGGACGGAGAACCGGAGGAAGGCGGGGCGGCAGGCGGCCTCGTTCCCGTCCTGAGAGATCTTCCGCCTGACCCCGTGCCCGGCCGGTACGCGCAGGTGGTGGCCCAGGCCAGGGAGAAGTTCGCCCGCGGTGACCTGTTCGAGGTCGTGCCAGGGCACACGTTCTACTCGCGGTGCCCGGCCCCGGCCGCGTTCTTCGAGCGGCTGCGCGAGCGCAACCCGGCGCCGTATGAGTTCTTCCTGAACCTGGGAGAGGACGAGTACCTGGTCGGCGCCTCGCCGGAGATGTACGTCCGGGTGACCGGCGACCGGGTGGAGACCTGCCCGATCTCAGGCACGATCGCGCGCGGCGCCGGACCGCTGGAGGACGCCGCGCAGATCAGGACGCTGCTGACGTCGCCCAAGGACGAGTCTGAGCTGACCATGTGCACGGACGTGGACCGCAATGACAAATCGCGCGTCTGCGTCCCCGGCAGCGTGAAGGTCATCGGCCGCCGGCAGATCGAGATGTACTCACGGCTCATTCACACCGTCGACCACGTCGAGGGCCGCCTCCGGCCGGGTTTCGACGCGCTGGACGCGTTCCTCACCCACATGTGGGCGGTTACCGTCACCGGCGCGCCGAAGAACTGGGCGATGCAGTTCATCGAGGACCACGAGCCGTCCCAGCGGCGCTGGTACGGCGGCGCGGTCGGCATGATCGGGTTCGACGGCGGCATGAACACCGGGCTGACGCTGCGCACCGCGCATATCAGCGGCGGCGTCGCGGCGGTGCGGGTCGGCGCCACGCTGCTGTTCGATTCCGATCCCGACGAGGAGGAGCGCGAGACGGCGCTCAAGGCCCGCGCCCTGCTGGAGACACTGGCCGAGGCTGCGCGTGCTGACCAGGGCGATGGTGTTTCACCCGGACGGGAACGAGGCCTGCATCCCGCGCGGCCTGGTGACGGCCTGCGCGTGCTCCTGGTCGATCACCAGGACTCGTTCGTGCACACGCTGGGAAGCTACTTCGCCGAGCAGGGAGCGGAAGTCACGACCCTGCGAGCGGGGTTCGACATGGCGCTGCTGGATGAGTTCGCTCCCGATCTGGTGGTCCTGTCACCGGGACCGGGACGCCCGGCGGATTTCGGCTGCGACAAGCTGCTGAGCGCGCTGGACGAGCGCGACCTGCCCGCCTTCGGGGTGTGCCTCGGGCTGCAGGCCATGGTCGAGCACGCCGGCGGGTCGCTCGGCCTGCTGGAGACGCCGGTGCACGGCAAGCCCGGCCAGGTTCGCGTGCTCGGCGGTCGGTTGCTCGCGGGCCTGCCGCCCGAGTTCACCGCGGCCCGCTACCACTCGCTGCACGCCCGGCCCGAGCAGGTCGCGGGCTCGTTCGAGGTGACGGCGGTGACGCCGGACGGCGTGGTGATGGCGATCGAGGACGGGCCGCGGCGACGGTGGGGCGTGCAGTTCCACCCGGAGTCGATCCTGACCACGGCCGGGGGCGCTGGCCAGCAGATCATCGGCAACGTTCTGAGGCTGTGCCGGCAGGCGGCCGGCTAGCGCGCCGGGCCGGACTCGTCCGGAACTGCGCGATGGGGCGTGATGCTGGATCTGCCGACCATAGGCGGGCGGCAGATCCAACCTCACGCCCCATGAACGCGCGGTGGCGGGAAGGCGCGCTGCCTAGACCTTCTTCAGCGTCCGGGCGAAGTGCACGAGCCTGGACCGCGACTCGTTGAAGGAGGAAGCGGTGTAGTAGTGGCCGCCCTTCTTCCAGCTGAGCCACAGCTCGATCTTCGTGCTGCTGCAGGAATAGGGAGTCTCGCTGCCGCAGAAACCGTGCAGGTGCGCGGTGACGCCCTCGACCTTGTACGAGCCGAGCGATGCGCTGGTCGGGGCGACGGAGCAGGGGACCCCGGCGTTGTCCTGCTCCAGGCCGACCGCGTGCTTGGTGAACGACCCGTACTGGGCGTCGACGACCTTGTCCTTGAGCTTCCCGCTGATCACGCACTGAGAGACGATGATCTTGCCGTTGCGCTTCAGGCCGAACGTGGTCGACGGGTGCTTCAGGGTGAAGTGCGCTGCGTGCTGTGCCTTCGACCAGCTCGAGTACTGGCCGAAACTGGACGCTGTCGCGGCTGAGGCGAACGCCGGGCTGACGAGCATGGCCGACGCCGCGGCTGCCGCCAGCAGTGACACGCCCGCTTTCATGAATCGAGGTGAAGGCATTCAATTCCCCCATAAAACGATGGCTGATGTGACGGTGCTAGCCGTGCCTGCTCTGGAACCCCGCGGCCATTTTGCGCAATCACGGCTGGCCTTTGGCTAAGGGCAGCGCTTCTGACGCTACCAAAAGTGAGAGAAGAAGTACCGAGAGTAGCCGAACCTCCTGGGCTTGTGTCATCTGCAATTGGCAGCCCGCCTATTGCAGGTCGCTTTTGTCGGTCATCTGATGGTGTACGCGCTACCCCGGTGTGACATTGTTTGCGCATGCCTGACATTCGCTATCCGGCAGCCGGCGCGTCCTGGCCCGGTTACCTGGCAGTGCCGTCCGCCACACCGGGTCCGTGGCCCGCGGTCGTGGTCATCCACGAGGCGTTCGGCCTGAACGATGACATCCGGCAGAAGGCCGACGAACTCGCGGGCCGGGGCTACCTGGCGCTAGCGCCCGACCTGTTCGACGGCAAGTCGTGGATTCGCTGCGTGCGGAGTGCCTTCCTGCAGCTGCGAGCCGGCCGGGGCCCGGCGTTCGATGCGCTGGATGGCGCACGGGCATTCCTGGCCGCCCGGCCCGACTGCACGGGCAAGACCGGGGTCATCGGCTTCTGTCTGGGCGGAGGATTTGCGCTGATGTGCGCGCCGCGGCCCGGCTTCGACGTCGCCGCCGTCAATTACGGCGACGTGCCGAAGGATGCCGAGACGGTACTGGCCGGTGCCTGCGCCATCGTTGGCAGTTTCGGCGGCCGCGACCAGATGGGCACGCAGCACCCGGAGCGGCTGCAGCGCGCGCTGACCGTCCTCGAGGTACCGCATGACGTGCACGTCTATCCCGGCGCCGGGCACCGGTTCATGACCGAGACGTCGGGAGCGGGCGCGGTCTTCGCCAAGGTCACCCGGATGAGTTATCAGCCTGCCGACGCGGCGGATGCGTGGCAGCGCATCTTCGCGTTCTTCAGCCGCTACCTGGGAAGCTGAGCGCGCCGAGGCCGAGCGGATCGTGGTGCAGCTGGTCCGGCGGGATGCTGGCCGCGAGCAGCGCCGCCGTGCGGCTGACCATCGGGGCCGGGCCGCAGACGTACGCCTCGGTGTTCTCGAACAGCCCGTGGCCGCCCACGACGTCCGGCAGATTGCCAGTCAGGCCGTTGTAGCCGGGCTCGTCCGACAGCACCGGGATCACGCGGAGGAAGGACGGGCAGGCCGACTCGAGCAGCTGCAGGTCCTCGAGGTCATAAAGGTCGAAGTGCTGGCGGGCGCCTGCGAACAGCGTGATCTTGCGGGGACGGCCCGGCGCGACGGCGGCCAGCGCCTGCTCGATGATGGCCTTGATCGGGGCCAGCCCCGTGCCGCCGGCCACGCAGAGCAGGTCGCGATCAGAATCGGCCAGCGTCATGCTGCCGCCCGGGGCGCCCAGCATGATGCAGTCGCCGATATCTGAGTGGTGCACCAGGGTGTTGCTGATCAGCCCGCCCGGCACGGCCCGGACGTGCAGCTCGATCAGCCCGCTCGGATGCGGGGCATTCGCGATGGAGTACGGGCGCCACATCCGCGGCCAGCGCGTGACCTGCACCGGAACGTACTGGCCGGCGCGGTAGGGCAGCGGCTGGCTGGGCCGCAGCCGCAGGACGGCGACGCCCGGCGAGCGCAGCTCATGGGAGACGATCTCCGCGATCCACCACGGTGGCGCGATCGCGGCGTCTGCCGTCGCTGCCGACTTCATGGTGCTGGCCAGGTAGTCGAGCGCAAGCTGCCACGCCGCTGCCGTCTCGGGTGTCCAGGCGCTGCCGGCGAAGTGCTCGGCGGTGTCCATGAGGGAGGAAAAGAACGCCGCGTAATGCCGGTCGGTCACGCCGAACCGGCGATGATCGCGACCGAGCCCGGCCACCATGGCGGTGCATCCGGGCTGATTATCCAGACTCCAGATAATCTGCGTTAGTGCGGTAAACATGCGTTCGCGCTGCGCAGTCATGCTCATCGGGAAAAGTGCCCTGGTATCGGGACTCGCGGCAAAAAGGCGCGCATAGAAATATTCCATCGCCGCCGGACCTTCGGACATCAGCCGGGCAAAAGATTCCTTTACCAGCCGCGGCTCGAGGTCATCGGCAGTAACGGGTCTTTCCGGCGCCGTCGGCTCCGATGGTGAGCTTTCGGTTCGCGCGAATACGGTCGGAAGTAGGCTCTCGCCGCGGGCCAGGCCAGGGCGGGTATAAGCCTCCGCTAAGTCAGAAGGACTTGCCCAATTGCGCGCGGATCGGCTACCAAGCCGGGTGGCGGTGATCTGCCTGACGCTGAGCTGCCTGGCATTGTTCTGGCCGGTACTGTTCTGGCCGGTGCTGTTCTGCCTGGTGCTGGCCTGACGTGGTAGTCCGTCGTCAGGACTAGAATCAGGAAAACCCCTGTCAAGCGCGATTGCCACAGCGCGATTCTGGCATCCTCACGTGATGCATACAACCCATTTCAGCCAAGCCCCGTCATCCAGTACGCAGGGTTACGGAATGCCGTTCGGCAGCGGCTACGATGGCGTCTCGCAGTCGGCGCGATTATTCGTAAGCTGTCGCACTTCTGAGCCCTGAATGGCGGGTTAAGAACGCTGCGCAATTGCGCAGTAATCATTCGGCGGTTACGCATGGTAATCGGTTGTCAGCAGAACGGCAGCTGAGCCAGTCCCGCGCCAGCCCGTCCGGACAATAAGATGACCTGGTGGTTGCACCCGGATACCTGCGGTTCCCGCACATAAACGGCGATCTTGTTACCTTCGTGTCGGCCGATGACGTCTGGCTCGCGCCGGCGGACGGCGGCAGGGCCTGGCGGTTCACCGCCGATCAGGCACCGGCGGTCACGCCCCGCTTCTCCGCGGACGGCGCGCGGCTGGCATGGGCGAGCCGGAAGGACGGCGATCCCGAGGTTTATGAGGCCAGCCTGAGTGACGCGGTCAGCACCAGACTGACCTACTGGGGCGGGCCGTGGGCGCGCGTCTGCGGCTGGACGGCCGGCGGCGAGGTACTCGCGGTGAGCAATGCCGGGCAGCCATTCGGCCACTACTCCTGGGCGCGGGCGCTGCCAACGCCGGCCTCTGGCGGGCCCGGCGCGGAGCGCCTGCTGCCGCTCGGCCCGGTCGGTGACCTGTCGGCCAGCGACCTGCCGGCCGGCGCGGACGCGAGCGCGGGCGCAGCGGCGGACGGGCTCGGCGAGCCGGCCATGATGGCGCTGCTGAACGGCACGTTCGGCGGCTTCAACGGGGATCCTGCCTACTGGAAGCGGTATCGCGGCGGCACTGCCGGGCGGCTGTGGCTCGGCCCGGCGGCCGTGCTGCTCCCGGCTGACCCCGCTGCTGACCCGGTCACTGGGCAGGCGGCTGATCCGGCCGGGCCAGCGCTAGGAGACCAGTTCCGCCGCGTGCTGGCCGACGTGGACGGGCATTTTGACAGCCCGATGATCGTGGACGGCCGCCTGGCGTTTCTGTCCGACCACGAGGGCACCGGCAACGTGTACTCATGCGCGGCTGACGGCACGGACGTGCGCCGGCACACAGACCACGACGGCTGGTACGCCCGCCAGGCCAGTACCGACGGGCACCGCGTCGTCTACGTCTGCGGCGGCGAACTGTGGCTGCTGCCGGACCTGCATGGCTCGGCGCCGCGGCGGCTGGAGATCGTCCTTGGCTCACCCGCCGTCGGCCGGCTGCCCCGCCTGGTGACGGCAGAGGACCATGTCGGGTCGCTCTCGGTCGACAGCGCGGGCACTGCGAGCGCCGTCGAGGTGCGGGGGACGGTGCACTGGCTGACGCACAGGGACGGTCCCGCGCGGGCCCTGTCGGTGGTGCCGGGCGTCCGGGCTCGCTACCCGCAGGTGCTGGGCGACGACGGCCAGGTCGTCTGGGCGACTGACGCGGACGGCACGGACGCGCTCCAGATCGGCGGCGGCGACCCGGCGAGCCCGCCCGACCCGGATGTGCCGCCGCGCCGGCTGGCCGCGGGGCAGATCGGCCGCGTCAGCAGCCTTGCTGCCGCGCCGGACGGCAGCGCGGTCGCGGTCGCCGCGCAGGACGGCCGGCTGCTGATCGTCGAGGTGTCGTCCGGGCAGGCGCGGGAACTGACCGCGTCCGGCAACGGCCGCATCAGCGGCATGGCCTGGTCGCCGGACTCGGCCTGGCTCGCCTGGTCGCAGCCGGCCGGACCCGGCGGCATGGGCGGACAGCCGCTGCGCCGGCTGCGGCTGGCCAGGATCGCCGACGGAGAGGTCGCCGACATCACCGACGGCCGGTTCGTCGATACCGAGCCCGTGTTCACCGCCGACGGCCGCTACCTGGCGTTCCTGTCCCGGCGCAGCTTCGACCCGGTCTATGACGCGCACTTCTTCGAGCTGTCGTTCCCTTACGGTGCCCGTCCGTTCCTGCTGCCGCTGCAGGCCTCGACGCCGTCACCATTCGGACCGCAGCTGGGCGGCCGGCCGATCGGTGACGCAAAGTCCGGTAACGGCGAGACGGGTGACCGCGCCCCTGACGCTCCCACTCAGGCCGCTGTAGCGCCCGCGCCCGCCAGTGGCGCTGGCTCCGCTGCTACCGGCACAGGCGCTGCCGGCACGGGCGCAGATGACACAGGGCCGGCGGTGGGCGTGGACACCGAGGGCATGTCCGACCGCATCGTGGCGCTGCCCGTGCCGGAGGGACGCTACTCGCGCCTGCGTGCTGTCAAGGACGGCCTGGCCTGGCTGCGCGAGCCGCTCACCGGAAACCTCGGCGTCGGCGGCGCCCAGCCCACCGACGACGCGCCGCGGCCCGTCGTCGAGAGGTTCGACTTCAGCCGGCGGGAAGCATCCGAGCTGACCGACGACGTGGACTGGTTCGAGGCCAGCGGAGACGGCACCAGGCTGGTGGTGAGCGACCGGGGTGCCCTGACCGTGATCCCGGCCGCGCACAAGGCAGACAGCGACAGCCCTGATGACCGGGTCCGCGTCGACCGGAGCCGCGCGCGCTTCATGGCCGATCCGGTGACGATGTGGCACCAGGCTTACGCCGAGGCAGCCAGGATCATGCGGCATGAGTTCTGGGTCGCCGACCTGGCCGATGTCGACTGGGACGCGATCCAGGACCAGTATCGGCCGCTGCTGGACCGCATCGCGACCAGGACCGAGTTCGGCGACGTGCTGTGGGAGCTGTTCGGCGAGCTCGGCACCTCGCACGCCTATGTCGTCGTGCCGGGCGGCGACTCGGGGGACGAGGTTGCGGCCCTGCTCGGCGCGGATCTGGAGCAGACACCGGCGGGCTGGCGGATCGCCAGGATCGTCAGGGGCGAGACGTCCGATCCGCGGGCACGCTCGCCGCTGGCCGCGCCGGGATCGCGCATCGCGGCCGGCGACGTGCTGCTCGCTGTCGATGGCCAGCGGGTCGGGCCGGACGGGCCGGGGCCGCTGCTGACTGGCACCGCAGGAAAGCCGGTCGAGCTGACCGTGGCGGCCGGCGGCGCGGGCGGCGAGCGCCGCAGTGCCGCCGTGGTGCCGCTGAGCAGCGACAAGCGGCTGCGCTACCAGGACTGGGTGAGCCGCAAGCGCGCCGAGGTCCGCGAGCTGGGTGACGGCCAGATCGGCTACCTGCATGTACCGGACATGGTGAGCGAGGGCTGGGCCGACTTCCACCGCGATCTGCGGAACGAGATGCTCCGGGACGCGCTCATCATCGACGTCCGGGGCAACTCCGGCGGCCACACCTCGCAGCTGATCGTCGAGAAGCTGGCCAGGCGAGTGATCGCCTGGGACGTGCCGCGGGGCCTGCTGCCGTCGACGTATCCCGAGGACGCTCCGCGCGGGCCTGTCATCGCGCTTTCCGATGAATGCGCCGGGTCGGATGGCGACATCGTGACCGCTGCCATCCGCATTCTGCGCCTCGGGCCTGTCGTGGGCGCCAGGACCTGGGGCGGCGTCGTCGGTTACGACGACGTGCACGAACTGGTGGACGGCACCTGCATGACGGCGCCGAAGCTGGCTTTCTGGATGAACGGCTTCGGCTGGGGAGTGGAGAACCACGGCGTCGACCCGGACGTCGAGGTGATTCCGACGCCGGGGGACTGGGCGGCCGGGCGCGATGTCCAGCTCGAGACCGCGGTCAGGCTGGCGCTGGAAGCGCTCACCGTCACCCCGGCGGTGCGGCCGCCAGACCCGGCCACCCGGCCGTCCCGCCGCCGGCCGCCGCTGCCGCCCCGGTCCCGCTGACCCTGTGTTGCCGACCCCGTGCTGCTGACCCCGTGTGCTGACCCTGTGTTGCTGACGCCGTGTCGCCGGACCCGTGTCGCTGACCCGCGGTCGCGCTGACACCATGCCGGTCCGCCACCTCGTCTGGGATATGGACGGCACGCTGCTGGACTCCGGCGTCGCGGTGCCGGTCTCGTTCGTGGCCGCGGTGCGCCGACTGGGCGGTCCGCAGCTGCGTCCCGAGGACGTGGTCGCGAGCTACGCCCGCGGCCCGTCCGACGTGCTGCTTGCTCACCTGCTCGGCCGCGACCTGGCCCCCGGCGAGTCGGACGTGTACTACGAGGAACTGTCCGGCGCCACCGTGCTGCCGTATCCGGGCGTCCTCGACGTGCTCGGCGCCCTGCGGGCAGGCGGCCAGCCGGTCGCGGTGTTCACTGGCGCCAGCCACCGCGCCGCGTCCATGCTGCTGGCCGGCGCCGGAATCCGCACGGACGTGCTCGTCGGCGGGGATGAGATAGAACGGCCCAAGCCGGCTGGCGACGGCCTGCTGCTGGCGGCTCACCGCCTCAGCGTTGCCGCTGCCGACCTCGCCTACATTGGCGATGCGCCGAATGATCTGCGCGCCGCCAGGGCCGTCCGCGCGGTCAGCGCCGCCGCGGGATGGGGGCACCAGTACGACAGCTCAGCACCCGCTGATGTTACGCTGGCGGCGCCGCGCGACGCACTGACGCTGCTGGCCGACGGCATCGCCGGGACCAGCGCGGCCGGCTGAGGCGAGGCGGGCTGAACTGGCGCCACCCGGCCGGGCCGGTCTCAGAGGGACGTGGTGTAGCCGGACAGCCAGTGGACCTGCAGCCAGGTGATGGCACTGGCCCATGCTCCGGAGACTTCCAGTACGCCGACCGCGATCAGCAGGACGCCGCCGACCCGTGTGATGGTCCGGGCATGCCGCCGCGCGAAGCCGAATACGTTGACCCCGCGCTGGAACGCGAACGCCACGATCAGGAACGGGATGCCGATTCCCAGCGCGTACACGAAGGCGAGCAGGCCGCCGCGCAGTGCGGTCCCGCTGGTGCTGCCGAGGAGCAGGACGGCGCTCAGCGTCGGGCCTGTGCACGGCGTCCAGCCGAGGCCGAACAGGACGCCGAGCAGCGGCGCCCCGGCCAGCCCGGCCCGCGGTCGCAGGCCCGGTTTCACGATCCGGCCGGCGAAGCTGAACCGGTCGAACAGCCCGATGAACAGCAGGCCGAGCACGATGATGAGGCCGCCGAGGATCTGGGTGAGGCCCTCGCGGTGGCGCAGGAGCGCGTCGCCGACGCTGGCGGCGGTCACGCCCTCCAGCGCGAACAGGACGGAGAATCCCAGTACGAACAGCAGCGTGCCCAGCATGACCCGGCCGCGGGGTGGCAGCCCGGCGACGGCCGCACCCGCGGCTCCCGCTCCGCTGCCCCCGCCCGTGCTGATCCCGCCCGTACTGGTCCCGCCCGTGCTCAGCCCTGCCGTGCCGGCCGTGTCAACTGTGGCAGCCGGGCTCGAGTTCCCGGACCGGACGCCAGGCCCGGCTGCGCCGGCCACCGCGACTGCCGGGCTGAGGCTGAGCGAGCCTGCGGCGACGGCCTTCCCGGCCTCTGCCGTCGGGCCGCCAGAGTCACCGCGGCCGTTCGCGGCCGCGCCGGACATACCGGTGAGGTACGAGAGGTAGCCGGGAACCAGCGGCAGGCAGCACGGCGACATGAAGGTAATCGCCCCGGCGGCAGCAGCGACCGGAATAGCCAGCAGTACCGGGCCGGACAGGATCAGGTGCTCGACTCCGCCGCCCACCGCCGCCCTCCCTTGGTCCGCTCGAACGCATCTAAGCTACTCGGGCTGACGCGGTGAGATGGGCCGGGGTCGCAACCTGCTGCCGGGCAAGTTCCAGAGCCGCTGCGGCGGCACCTCTGCTTGCTGCCAGCAGCGGCAGCCGGACGGCCGGGCTCGGGATCTCGCCCAGCTCGTGCAGCACGGCCTTGATCACGACCGGGTTGGGCTCGGCGAACAGCGCGCGGGACAGCGGCACGAGACGGTGCCCTAGCTGCCTGGCCTCGGCCATCTCGCCGCTGCGCCAGAGGCTCACCAGCCGGGCGAAGTCGGCGGTCCGCACATGGGCCGAGGCCAGGATCCCGCCGTCGGCGCCGAGCGCGAGCAGCGGCGAGATGACCGGGTCGTCGCCGCCGAGCACCGCGAAGCCGCCGGGCCGCGCGGCCATCATCGACACGGTGTCCTGGTCAACAGATCCGGCCGCGTGCTTGACCCCGCCGATGCCTGGCACGGTCGCGAGCTGCGCCAGCGCCGGCCAGCTGACAGCCTGCCCGGTGCGGTAGGGCACGTTATAGACAAGGACCGGAACGGGGCTCACTGCAGCCAGCGCCCTGAAATGCTCGAGCACGCCCGCCTCGCCGGGCCGGACGTAATACGGCACGACGACGAGGGCCGCGCTGACGCCGGGATAGTCCCTCAGGCGAGTCAGTGCTTCCGCGGACCTGGCGGTGTCGTTGGTCCCGGCGCCGGCGATGAGCGGCGCTCCCCGGTCGCGGCAGACCTGGCTGCAGATCTGCAGGACGGTCGCGCGCTCCTGTTCGCAGAGAGTCGCGGTCTCGGCGGTCGTGCCGAGTGCGACGATGCCGGTCGCGCCGTCATCCAGGACGCGGTGCGCCAGCCGAGCCAGCACAGCGGCGGCCAGCTCGCCGTCCTCGGTGAACGGCGTGATCAGCGGAACGAAAAGACCAGTCAGTTCTCCCATGCGACGATCCTGGCCGACCAGTATTATGCAGGTCCAGTTCGGAATTCTGGCCTGGTACGTAAGCTGAGCTGATGCTTGACGTGCGGAAGATGGACCTGCTTCGCGAGCTGGCGCGCCTGGGCACGATCGCGGCGGTGGCGCAGGCGCGGTTCTGCAGCCCGTCGGCGGTGTCCCAGCAGCTCAGCGCCTTGGAACGGGAAGCCGGCGTGCCGCTCATCAGGCGCAGCGGCCGCGGGGTTGAGCTGACGGCAGCCGGCACCGAGCTGGCTGACCGGACCGGGCCTGTTCTGGCGCTCCTCGAGCAGGCCAGCGCTGCACTCGCGGCGACCCGCGGTGAGATCACTGGCGAGCTGCGCATCGGAGTGTTCCCGACCGCCGTCAGGACGGTGCTTCCGCCAGCCCTGGTCACTCTGGGCGCGGAGCACCCGCGGCTGGAGCTGCGGGTGACCGAGCTCGACCCTGCCGGGGTGCCCGACGCCCTCCGGACCGGGGTCCTCGACATCGCCCTGGTGCACGAGTACGACTACGTGCCCGCCGAGCCCGATCCGGCCCTGGCCTCCTGGCCCCTGCTGGACGAGACGATCTTCCTCGCCTCGGCCGCCAGGCCGGCGGGCGGCAGCGGGCACGCTCCCGCCAGCAGGCCGGCACCGCGGACGGGGCCAGTCGGCGAAGGGCCGGCGGGGGATGTGCCGGCGGGTGCTGTGCCGGCGGGTGCTGTGCCGGCGGGGGAACTGCTAGCGGGTGAAAGGCCGACCGGTGCACTGGCCGCCGACGCGGTACTGGCGTGCCGGGAGCAGCCGTGGATCGCGGCCAGTCCCGGCACGCTCTGCCACCTGATGACGGTCCGGCTCTGCCAGGCGGCAGGGTTCACGCCGCGCGTCCGGCATTACGCGGACGACTTCGCCGCCGTGCTCACGCTGGTGGCCGCCGGCCAGGGCGTAGCGCTCGTGCCAGAGCTGGCGCTCGGCGACAGCCCCGCCGGCGTTCGCCTGGCCCCGCTGACCGCCCGCAGGCGGACGCTCATTGCCTGCCGCAGCGGAGCCGCCGGCCATCCCGCCATCACCGCGTTCACGGCGGCGATCCGGGTGGCGACCGCCGCCTACCGCGGCCCGGCGGCGGGCTAGAGCGGGACCTTCCGTGGCTCAGGGCCGCCCGGTGACGGTTCCCGGGGCAACAAAAAGGGCATAATTCCGCTCCTGATAACCGGAAGCGTCACAGAGTGACCCGAGCGGCTAGCTGCCGGCGGCGATGGCGGCTCCGGGGCGAGACCGGCCAGCCCGCGAGGTGGTCCACCAGCGGAATCCGGCCCGCTCCGCGGCCGTCCACGCTGTCGTGGTCAGCAGGTAGAGGCCCGCCGCCAGCGGGACGAACGCGGCGATGACGACCGTCGTGTACGGCACGATCCGCGTGAGCAGCGCGGTGGCGGCGGGGGAGCCGGCGGCCTGCGACCCGGCGGCTGCCGGTGCGGCAGTCCTGGCGACCCGCACGGCCAGGTAGGCGGCACCGGCCAGCAGCGCGAACACGGCCAGGAAGGCCAGGCCGTGCACGCTGAACGGCCCGGCCCCGGTCAGCCAGTGACTGCCGAGCGGCGTCGTCAGCAGATCCCTGGTCAGCAGGCCGTTCGCGTGGCCGTCCACGGTGCGGGACAGGAAGAGCCGGTACATGACGCTGAAGAACGGCAGTTGCAGCAGCATCGGCAGGCAGCCGGCCAGCATGCCGCCGCCTTCCGCCCGGTACAGCGCGGTCAGTTCCTGCTGCAGCCGGTCTGGCTGGTGCGCGTAGCGGGCGCGCAGGGCGGCGATCCGTGGCTGCAGGGCGGAGATGCGCGCCTGCCCGCGGAACGCGTGATAGCTGAGCGGGGAGAGCAGCAGCCGGACGGCCGCGGTGAACACGATGATCGCGGCGGCCGTGGCGAGCCCGGCTCCGAGCGGGGTGGTGAGTACGTGAGCGATCGTGGTGACAATGAGGTAGGCAGCGCCCATCGGGGCGTTGAGAAATCCGAGCATGACAAGACCCTCCAGCGGGTTCGAGACGGGATGAGCTGGAGGCGGCCGTACTCACGCTGCCGCAGGACGCGGTGAGATCAGGCGGCCGCCGGGGCCGCCGAGGGTGCTCTCGGCCGGGCGCGGCCTGCCGCGTCCGGGTTGAGCTGGCGCTGGAACACAGTGCTCCGGGACTTCCGGCGCAAGGCAGCGGCGCGCTGGAGCAGCGGGCCGGCCTGCAGGGCGCTCGCCAGCCCGGCGGACCGGGCAAGCAGTGCGCTGATGGCCCCCGCGAGGGCGACGGCGCCCAGCGCCATCAGCCCGGACGGGAGCGAGAAAGCTGGCTGCCAGCAGGCAGCGATGACCGCGGCGGCGATGGCCCCCAGAATCGCGAGGGGCACCGCTGCGGCGGTCCGGCGGGTGCTGACGCTCCGCATGCCGCCTACGGTACTCGCCTGGTGGCCGGCCGGTACATGGCGAGACTGCGGCGCTCCGGGCGGAGCGCCGCAGTCTTCAGCCGGGCTGCGCTAGGCTCGCGCGCGCCTCCCGTAGGCAACCAGCGACCAGATGATGAACACGTCGACTCCGATAAGGACGATGGACCACACCGGGTAGTACGGCAGCACCAGGAAGCTGCCGACTGCGCTCAGCGTCGCCAGGATGACCCCGACAACGCGAGCCCAGGTCATCCCGAGCAGAACGCAGACGCCCGCGAGGAACACCACCGCCCCGAGAATGAGCTGAGTCCAGCCCCAGTTGTGGATCGACCAGTTGTAGGCGTAGCCGCTCGGTGCGATGAAAAAGGACCGCTTGAGTACCATCGCCAGCCCGGCCAGAAAGCCGTAGATACCAGACAGAATCATCAGGATTCCGGCGAGCATCGTGCCGGCGGCAGCACCTCCGCCACCGTGCCGCCGGGTCTGCTCGCCCCTGCCCCGCTCGTATCCGGCCTGGTACTCGGTGGTACCGGCGGCCGACCGCCCCTGTGTGCTCATGTGCTGCCTCCCTGACGCGAACTGAGACAGTGCCCCTGCGTCTTCGACGCTACGGACGGCTGTCCTGGCGTGGCATCATCCGGGTCGGGTGAACCTAACTGCCCCGGTTGCGTCCGGCCGGGCGCCGCGGTGCCGGTCGCTGCTTCGGCGGCCGCGGAACCTTGCCCTGATCTGCCGATTTACCCTGGTCGGCCTCATCGCCGTGGCCCGGTGTCTCGGCCAGCCCTGCTGCCTCCTCGAGTTCGGCAGCCAGCGGCTGGTACAGGTCCCGCGCCATGCCGACGGCTCGGGTGGTGTAGGCGCGCTCGCGGCGGAGGTCCAGGGTGAAGGCCAGCCACCAGGTCAGGACCGCGCTGAACCGGTTGCGGAAGCCGGTGAGGAACCCGATGTGGATGAACAGCCAGGCCAGCCAGCCGGCGAAGCCGGACAGCTGGACCGGGCCGGCCGACACCACGGCGCTGCCGCGGGAGATATAGGCGGCCGAGCCGAAGTCGCGGTACCGGAAGGACCTGGCGGTCACCTGCCCGGCCAGCTCGCGGCGGATCCGGCGGCCGGTGTAGTAGCCGCTCTGCATGGCAACCTCGGCAACGCCCGGCAGCTTGCGCAGGCTCATCATGTCGCCGATGACCGAGATCTCCGGATGGCCAGGAATTGTCAGGTCGTCCTGCACCACGATCCGGCCGCACCGGTCCTGCTCGGCCCCGGTGGCCCTGGCGACGGCCGCGGCGAGCGGCGGGGCCTCGACGCCGGCGGTCCACAGCACGGTGCCGACGCGGTGCCTGACCTCGTTGCCATCGCTGTCCCTGACGGTCAGGCCGTCGAGGTCGATGTCGGTCACGAGTGATTTCATCTGGAGCTCAACGCCCAGGCCGCGGAGGGCGTCGGCGGCCTTGCCCGACAGGCGCTTGCCGAACGTGGCCAGCGGCGCGTCGCCACCGTCGAACAGCAGCACCCGGGCATCCTCGGGCTGGATCTTCCGGTATTCCGAGCGCAGCGTCTTGGTGGCGAGCTCGCGGATCTGGCCTGCCAGCTCCACGCCCGTCGGCCCGGCGCCGACCAGCGCGAACGTGAGCCATCGGCGCTGCTCGTCGGCATCCGCGGCCGTCTCGGCCATCTCGAACGCGCCGAAGACCCGCCGCCTGATCGTGAGGGCGTCCGAGATCGTCTTCATGCCGGGCGCGAGCGCCGCGAAGTTGTCATGACCGAAATACGACTGCCGGACCCCGGCCGCGATGACGAGCTGGTCATAGCCGACCTCAATCTGCTCGCCCATCGGCCGACGGCAGATGAGCACGCGGCGGTCGGCATCGATATCGACGACCTCGGATGCGATGCAGTCGACGTTGCGGTGGTCGCGCAGGAGCTGCCGCAGCGGAGCGGTGATCTGGCCCTCCGACAGGATCCCGGTCGCGCACTGATATAGCAGCGGCTGGAACACATGCTGGGCGGTTCGGTCGACCATGGTCACCGAGAACGGGCCTTCGCCTAGTGCGCGGGCGGCGAACAGCCCGGCGAAGCCGCCGCCGACGATGACGACGCGCGGCTGCGTGTCCTGCTCGGTCTTGGGCTGTTCTGTGTCAGGCACAGGTCCTCGTTCCCGCTCGCGGTGCGCTCAGGGTGCTCAGGCCGCCGGGTCGTGCCAGGGCACGTGGTCGGGCAGCAGGGCGTCGGCTTCCTTGGGTCCCCAGCTGCCGCGCGGGTAGCTGTGAACGGGAACGACGTTGCCGAGCACGGGGTCGACGACACGCCAGGCGGCCTCAACGGTCTCCTGGCGGGCGAACAGCCAGCGCTCGCCCGACAGGGCCGCGCCAATCAGCCGGTCGTAGGGCCGCATGTCGGCGCCGGGCTGTTCGGCGAAGGACAGATCCTCCTGCTGCGGCGCCCAGCCGGCTCCCTGCTTCTTGCCGACAAGGCTGAGGCCAACCCCGGCGTCAGGCCAGATCCGGAAGCGCAGGCTGTTGGATACTGCCGACGGGGCCAGGCTGAACACGTCATGCGGCGGGCGGCGGAACCGGAGGCTGATCTCGGTTGCCGTGACTGGCATGCACTTGCCGGCCCGGATGACGACGGGGACGTCCGCCCACCGCCACGAGTCGGCGGCCGTGCGGAGCGCGACGTAGGTCTCCGTGCTGGATTGCGGGCTGACCCCGTCGACCTGGAGGTAGCCCTCGTACTGACCGCGGACGGTGTCCTCGGCCCCGAGCGGCCGCAGCGCGCCGATGATCTGTGACTTGGACTCCCGCCAGGCGGTCATTCCCCGGCCGTCCGGCGGGTCGGCCAGCACGCTGGCCAGGACCTGGAGCATGTGATTCTGCACGACGTCCCTGATCGCGCCGGTCTTGTCGTAGAAGCTGCCGCGGTCGGCCACGTCGAACGCCTCGGCCATGGTGATCTGGATGCTCTCGACGTAGGTCCGGTTCAGCAGCGGCTCGAGCACCGAGTTGGCAAACCGGACGAAGAGCAGATTCTCCACCGGGTCCAGCCCGAGCCAGTGATCGACCCGGTAGATGTCGTCCTCGGCGAAGTACTGGTGCATGGTCGCGTTAAGCTGCTGCGCGCTCCGCAGGTCGGTGCCGAACGGCTTTTCCACCATCACCCGCGCGCCGTCAGCGCGGCCCGCGCTGGCGATGCCCTGCGCGATCCGGCCGAACAGCGGCGGCGGGACCTCCAGGTAGAACAGGACGCTGCCGGCCTGACTGCCGACCGCATCGGACATGGCCCGGTACGTCGCATCGTCGCCGAGGTCGCCGTCGACGTACTTCAGCAGGCTGAGCATCTTGGTCGCCGCCGGGCTGCCCGGATCGATGCCGTTCAGCTTGAGCGAGGCCACAGCGTAATCGCGGAACTGCTGCAGGCCCCAGCCGCTCTTAGCAACGCCGATCACCGGCATGTCCAGTACCCCGCGCTCGGCCAGCCCGACCAGCGCCGGGAACGTCTCCAGCTTGGCCAGGTCGCCAGTGGCGCCGAAGATCACCAGTGCGCCCGCGCGATCGTCTGTCATGTCCGCTCCCGTCCCGGCTGCCTGCAGAGTGGTCCCCTAGTCTCATCTGACCCCGCCGGCCCGGCTCGCACGCCACCCACTCCGGGTGATGCTGGTCCGCGGCAGGTCACCCGGCCTGCGCCGGGGGTATGCGGACAGCCGTGACGGGCAATGCCGCGGTGGTGCAGAGCCGGGTTGTCAACCTGGCCGGGCTGGTCCAGGGCATCGTGCTGGTGACATTCCCGGCCGCGAGCACGATCTTCACGAGCAGCCGCTATTACGGCCTGTCGAGCAGCCAGTACGGGGACATGTTCCTGCCGCAGGTCGTGACCGCTATCGCAGCGGCGCTGCTCGGTGCCGAGCTTTCCCGGCGGATCACCATGAAACGGGTGTACCTGCTCGGGCTGACGGCCAGCCTCACCGCGATGGTCCTGCTGATCGTCAGCGTGTTCGTCAGGACCGACCAGGCGGCCGCCTATCCGCTGCTGCTGGTGGCAACTGCGTTCCTCGGCACCGGATTCGGTCTGACCGTGCCGGCCCTGAACAGCTACGCCTCAGCCTTCCATCCGGCGGCTGTCGACCAGGCAGCTGGGCGCGTCAGCTGCCCAGGCATCCATCGCGCTGGCCGCCTTCTGGGGAATGGTGACGGTCGGCCGGGTCGGATTCGCCGCGA
>Ga0302325_10009487_pt1 | contig 21222 bp, 15 predicted proteins | sample Palsa_T0_2_FD_201948 | JGI IMG/M metagenome (GOLD analysis project Ga0302325, IMG submission 201948) | Peat permafrost microbial communities from Stordalen Mire near Abisko, Sweden - Palsa_T0_2 | ecosystem: Environmental > Terrestrial > Soil > Palsa > Peat permafrost | place: Sweden: Abisko...
TGTTCGCGCTGGCGAGCAGCGGTTGTGGCTCGACCACGACTACCAGGAATGCCGCTGACGTGGGAGCCGTCGAGGTGGCCGTGACCGCGCCGAGCAGCGGCAGCGTCATCGCCGCCGACCAGGTGATGGTACGTGGCACCGTCACTCCCGCCAACGCGACCGTCCAGGTCCAGGGCGAGCCGGCGGCGGTAGGCAATGGCGTCTTCACGGGCACCGCAACCCTGCACGGCGGAAAGACGACGGTCGACGTCATCGGCAGTGCCCCGGGCGCGAGTCCGGGCTCGACCAGCGTCGTCATCGACCGCCAGTCAACGGCGGGCGGGGGAGGCACGGGAGGCACGACGCGCCAGGTCTCGCCAGCACCGACCCCGGCAATTCCGAACGAGGGCGACCCCTCGTCCGAGACGAGCTGCGGCGGCGGGCTCGCGGTCGGACCAGACACCACGTGCGCGTTCGCCGAAAACGTGCGGTCGGCCTACGACGGCAGCGGTCCGGGAACCGTGATGGCCTACAGCCCAGTGGCGCACAGGACCTACGCGATGACCTGCTCGGACGGCTCCTACGTGGCGTGCACCGGTGGCAACGACGCATCGGTCTACTTTCCCGGCGAGTCATACGATGGCGAGTATGAACCGCATGCCTCCCCGGAAACGGACACGACTCCGTCCACCGCGAACGAGACGCTCGCAACCCTCGACGAGTATTGGGCGGACATTGACGCGCACAACTTCACAGGCGCATACGCCTACCTCGCACCTGGTGCAAGCAGCCTTACCGAACCTGAGTTCATCTCCAGTGAGGAACGGGCTCACATCCAACATGTCGAATTCCACGGGCACCTCGGTGAAAGCTCAGCCGGACGCGCGACTGTTGAAGTCGACTCTCTCGTCACCCACGACGAACAGTTCGGCTGCCGCGTATGGTCGGGCTCGTACGAGATGATTGAAGAATCCGGCGCCTGGCGTATCGAAAAGGCCGCGTTGACTCCGCGCTCGTGCGGCTGAAAATATGGCTCGTCCCGGCCGTTGCCTTGGTCGTGGGTGCCGCTGGCCTCATCGTCGCGACGCATACCTCTAGCAGCACTCGAGCGTCAAGGCCCGCGGCACGACCGAAGCCGCCGCCTACCCACCCTGCCCAGCGCCGCGTTCAGGTTTCGCTGGTGCAGCGGCTCTCACTCTCCCAGCTCGCCGGCCAACGCATCATCTATGCGTATTCCGGCACGGTGCCGCCCGTATCGCTGCTCGCAGCGATACGACAGGGGGAAGCTGGAGGCGTGATCCTTTTTGCTCCGAACATCGGCACACTTGAGGAGACTCGCTCCGCGATTGGCGAGCTGCAGCGGGCGTCTGCAGCGAGTGTCATTCACGCGCCGCTGCTGATCATGACCGACCAGGAGGGCGGACTTGTCAGGCGCTTGCCGGGGGCCCCTGAGCTCTCCGAGAAGCAGATCGGCGCCAGCCCGGACGCAAGTGTTGTCGCCGCTGAATCGGGGCGGGCAGCAGGACTCAACCTCGCAAGCGTGGGCATCAACGTCAACCTCGCGCCCGTCCTCGACGTCTTCCGCCAGCCGCGCAACTTCATCGACAGCTACCAGCGCTCCTACAGCATGAACCCGGATCTCGTCGCCGAACTTGGCGGCGCGTTCGTCACCGCCCAGCAGCAGACCCGCGTTGCGGCGACCGCCAAGCACTTTCCCGGGCTGGGAGCGGCCAGCGCTTCGCAGAACACCGACGAAGCTCCTGTCGAACTCAACGTCCCGCTCAATGAACTGCGCACCGTCGACGAGCTGCCGTACAAGACTGCCATCGCCGCCGATGTCCGCATGGTGATGACCTCCTGGGCCACCTACCCGGCCCTTGATCCGCGCGTCCCCGCCGGACTCTCGGCCAATGTGATCGAAGGAGAGCTACGCGGGCGACTCGGATTCCGCGGGGTGATAATCACGGACGGGATCGGCGCTGGCGCGCTGGCGCGATACGGAGGCGTCGCGCGGCGGGGCCTGCTCGCGGCCCGCGCTGGCGCCGACCTGATCCTGTGCTCGGCGCATGAAGTCGCGGAAAACAGTCCCGCCCAGGGCACTGCGGTTCTCCACGCTATTACCAAAGGACTTGCTGATCGCGCACTCTCCCGACCAAGCGCCGAAGCCGTGGCTAGCCGTGTGCTCGCGCTGCGTCAGAATCCATGAGTTCGCGCTCGCTCGCGGCGTGGAAGCAGGTCACCGGCTGCCGGAGGACAAGGCCGACCGACTGAAGGCCTCGATTGGAGGCTCTGGCCCAGATCGAGCCGACTTAGTCGTGATTTATTCGTGATACGGCCGAGCAACTCGGGCGGCGGCGAGGCGCGATCCCTTAGACTGGCGGGCTCTGCGCCCGTAGCTCAGCTGGATAGAGCGTCGGTCTACGGAACCACGGCTCTGGCTTTCGCACGTCTGCCGCCACGCACACCCCGAGGCACCAGAACGCCCTTATTGCAAGGCATCAGTCCTCACCGCGGGGCGTTGCGACCACCACCGCGCACCTCCGCGCATCTCCGCTTCGAGGACTTAATCGTGATTTATTCGTGATCTCTGAGCGGAGGCACCGTGACCCTGGAATCCGCGGCGAAGCCTGTGCGCTCGATCGCGCGGTCCCGGGAACCGGCTGCATCGTGGCACTGCACGCTCTCTGCCCTGCGCGTGGAGCGCGGCCCAGCAAAGGAGTCTGGCCAGGTCATCGCCTGCCGTCGACGCAAACGTCTAGAAGCAGCGCAGTCCGGCCGTCGTTTCAGAGATCGCACGGTGCGGTTGTCCGCGACGCCCGATGAGCGCCTCTATCCGCGTGGTCGACCGGGGCCCTAGATGCCTTGGGAACAAAGCGCTGATCCGCTGACCCGGACCCCACAGCGTTGTCGTCACCCGCGTGTAGGTGACGGTCCAGAAGGGACACAGGTGAACGCGACTGACCTTGATCTCCGCGCCGTAAAGCCGCTCGTGCCAGAGCACGACGCCGGTACCTGTCGCCGTTGGTGACCCCCACTTCTTCCAGCGCAGCGTACAGAACGTAGTACCAAAGCCTTCCTCCCGCCCTGGCCCGACGTCCGGCGTTCTCAGACGGACGTTGTCGCAGGCGTCGGGCCCTCCGGGCCGCAGACCCTTCGCTATCTCGATCGGCTCTCCTGGATAGTATTCGCCGACCTGCACCCGGCATGGTTGCAGGCGGCTGTCGCGGCGCACGAAACCGAAGTAGGGCAGAGGCGCAACCTGGCCGACGAGTCCCAGTTCGAGGCTTGTGTAGACGCTCAGGCCCCCACAGTGTTGCAGTCCTCCCGCGAGCAGCGTTACCGGCTGTGGGCCGTAGCGGAGTTCGTGCTCATCCGATGGAACCCACGTGATTTCTGCCTGCCCTGTTCCGCTCGCACTCGCAGCTCCCCACGACGCCCATTTGATCGAGGACACGAGCGACGTCGCGATCCACCCCCCTGGATCGTCTGGGGTCGGATCGACATACTCATATTCGCCCACCAGGAGTGCGGCGGGCCGCACCGGTTCATACATGTCCTGCTGGTTCGTGAATGGCGTGTTGAGATACACGACTGCGCCTGCCGAAGGCATCCCGGCGGCCTGCGCAGAGCACAAGATGACGAACGCCACGACCGTCGAGAGCCGGGCTCGACTACTCCGCGCAAGCCGACCCAGTCGGCGCGTCAGCCAGTCGCCAGGTCCTGCGCGCGTGAAGCGACCACACTCGTCCCAGTGACAGTGCATCTCACTTGCTGCCAGGACACTGCTCGCCAAGCAGATGCTCGCTCACCCTCAACGCTCCGTCAGTCTGCGCCAGCGCCGTCCGGTATGAGCGAGGCCTTCGCCGGGAGAGACGGCGAGCGTTGAGTTCGTGCCAATACCCCCGTATGACCAGGTCATCGCGAGTCACGGCCTCGCGGTCGCGCAGGAAGGACCAGAGACCGCCACTTTCCGCGGCTGAGTGCCGACATAGATCGGCGTCGTCAGTAGGCGCCGTCCGCGGCATCTCGCTGTTGTCTTGACTTCCGCTGGTGCGCGTGTTCCATGCCCATGCGCGTCGCGATCGATGGACGCTATCGCTGTGTATGCACATCGGCGCATAGAGCTGCCAATCTATTCGCTGGCTTTCTCGGTGTCAGCCGGATGGTCCGGCACGCACTGATCAAGGTAGGTTTCTCGCACATGGAAGCCGATCGCACAGTCGGCCTCGGTCGGTGGCCCCTGCGCTGGCAAGCAGTATTCACGCTGTATTCCAGGTATCCGACCTGGCAGGTACCCGCTTTCACAAGCGAGTGGTGAGGCTGGTTCTGGTTCAGGAGGCGGTACTGCTGTCTTGATAGTGTCGAGTTTGACGATCGGGCTCCTTGCCGCCTGACAGTGTCCTCCTACGTTAGGCTGAGCAGCGACCGAGGCGTAGTACGTTCCCGGAAGCATGGCTCGGCTCCATCTCATACGCCACATGCCGCTCGACGAAGCAGTTCCCTTGCCGATCGACACGAACCGCGAATCTCCGGCGCGTCGCGCATAGACGGTTACCACGCGCGCGGATACACATGACTTGCGCCGCGACACGACTTGACCCCGTAGGGGGTATCCACTGGCCGCAGTGGCGGCGAATATCGTCAGCTTGATAGAGAACGTGCTGCCGGCGTCCGCTCTCGCCGTGCTCCCGACGAGCAGCGTCGCGATGAGTAGGCCACTCGTCAGACGAGCTCGTCTCACGCGCATCGCATCATAAGTGAAGGAAGGAGGACCCTCAGTGACCGCACCGGCATGCGCCTAATGACGGCCCGTAGAGATGAGGATGCCCACCTTGGAGCGGGGGAAGAGCCGGGCGTGCGCACGCATGCTCAGGTTGACGACGTCCCCGCGGCGGACGTGGCGAGAGCGAACCTGGATCACTGTGGCCGTGCAGTCGGCCGCAGCCAGCTGGCGCTCTACATGCGCCAGGGTACTACCGGTCCTGACTGAGGGAACGACGCAGGGCCGCCCCGCGGAGATGATGATGCTCACCGCAGCGCCTGCGGAACGCTTCGCACCAGGGCCGGGGCTCAGGCCCAGTACCCCACCGCGACCCACGCTCGCGCTCGGCGCCGAGCTGATCTTGCCCACCGAGCAGCTTGCCGCGCGAATACTCCGCTTGATGCTGGCCAGGCTCCCACCTATATGGACCCCTGGTACGACGCATGGCGGGGGTGGTGTCACGACGGTGGTCTCAGCGCTCGCGGTCAACTCCGGCGCCGATTCCGTGCCCGGATACTGGAAATAGGCGCAGAAGAGATAGCTTCCTCGCAAGCTCAACGAGTAGTCCCTTGTTTCCGTCAGCGGACCGCCGGTGACGGCCCAGTAGCCGAAGATCTCGTTCGCGCCAGGCGCGTTTTCGGCTGCCTTTGCATTCGCCGGACAACCGTCACCCGTGTTCGGGATCGCGTACTCCCACGCTTGTCGCTCGGTCTCGGCTTGTGCCGTCGTTAGGACCTGAAATGTCTGATCGGGTGCCACTTGCGCCGGCACTGAGATCGCGAGAGCGAGGTGTGGCGCGCGGACCGCCATCGTGCTTTCCGCAAAAGCCACTACCCCTTCGCCGTTGTAGCTTGTAGCGACCCACGCGCAGATCCTGTAGCTACCCGCGTTCCGGAACGTCCAGTTGTGCGACAGGGCGACAGGGCTGGTCGCCGAACTTATCGATTCGTTTACGACTTCTTCGCCGTGATCCGCTGGTACGTTGGCGCCGCAGGCTTCTCCGCCAACGGGTTTGAGATGAACAAAAAGAAAGTCATTGCCGCCGTTGCTCACGGTCGCGCCGAGCTGCGTCGTGATCGACTCCACGGGTTCCGCGGCACCGCGCGTCAGTTCCAGCGCTGGCGCTGCGGTTGCCGTTGCCGCTGAGCTGAAGGCCAGCGTCGCACCCGCGACAAAGCCGCAGATGGTCGTCACGAGATTGCGGAAGCCAAGCATCGATCATCTCCTCAGGGTCGTGCGATGCGCGCGAACCGCATCGCTGGTACTGGTGCCTGATGCAAGTGTCGCCCTGCAGCGGCGAGTCCGCCAGAGACCCAAGGTGTAGTCGGTATAACCCTGGCGGTCGCTCAGGACGCCGCAGCACTACCAGCAGCGCTCCGAACCCCCTGTCGGGCTGATAAGAAGGGCTACGTTCGACCCAGGCAGTGCCTGCAGTTGGCGCTCAGGTCACGGCTGCCCGCAAATCGCCGGCAGCTGCTAGCGGCATCTCAGCGTTGGATCGTCACGATCCGTGAACCTACGGCGAGACACTGGATTGCCTCGCCGGGGCATCAGCGTGTCCGGTCGGACAGGACAGTCTTGAACGGTCGGGCCCCGATCGGCCCTGGGCGAGTCTTGGTCGAGCAGCTCGCCTCGCGGCTAGGGGCCCGCGCCAGTTCGGTCCCTTTGACGCGTGTACGGGAGTCCTTGCACCCGGCTCGGCGAGGTATCCTCAGCGATCGCGGGATAAGTCGAGATCTTCGGATTCCGCTGTCGGGCGGGGGTATACGATGAGATTCCTAACGGATGGGTGACATGGGGGAACTGGTGGCCACAACGACTCCAATCCTTGAGCCGGGTACAGTTATCGGAGGCTTTCGGATCAACACGGTGATCGGCGTCGGTGGCATGGCCATCGTCTACAGCGCCGAGCAGCTTTCGCTCGGACGTCGCGTGGCACTCAAGGTCCTCGCCTCTCAACTTACACAGGACGAGGACTTTCGCGAGCGCTTCCGGCGCGAGGGTCGGCACGCCGCGGGTTTGGATCATCCGAACATCATCCCCGTCTATGACTCGGGGGAAGCCGATGGGCTTCTCTTCCTCGCGATGCGCCTCGTGGAGGGATCCACCCTGGCCGAGGTCATCGGACCCAACGGGCTGACCACATCCCAGACGATTGACCTTCTGCATCCGATCGCGGAAGCACTCGACGCGGCCCACGACGCGGGCCTCGTGCACCGGGACGTCAAGCCCCAGAATATTCTCGTTACCAGGCGCGGCCATCCCTTTCTGACGGACTTCGGCATTGCGAAGAGTCCGCATCTCCGCGGGCTAACCGACACCGGACGGTTCGTCGGCAGCGCCAACTACGCGTCCCCGGAGCAGATCAGAGGTGAGTCCCTGACCGCGGCAAGTGACCTCTACGCGCTGGCGGGGGTCCTGTACCAGTGCCTGACCGGTCGGGTCCCCTACCCACGGGATACGGAGGCGGCCGTGATGCACGCGCATCTCAACGATCCGCCGCCGACCCTCGCATCGGGCGGCAAGGGTCACACTCGACTCGACTCTGTGATCAGGCGCGGCATGGCAAAGAGCCCGCGTGGCCGATTCTTGCGTGGGCGTGAGATGCTGGATGCCGCGGCCTCCGCCGTCGACCGCTTGCCCGACTCCACACGACTGGGCCTCGCTGGCGCCGCGGATGCCGAGGTCACGCTTTCCAGCGCTTCTACGATAAGTCGGCGCAAACGCCCGTTCTCGAGCGGGCGCCGGAGGCTGATCGTGTGGCTCGCGGTTGCGGTCACTGGTTGCGCGGTCGCCGTCGTGCTCATCGCAGGTCATGGGACCGGCAGCACAGCCACAAAGGATCGCTCGGCGGTGAAGGCGACGGTGACGGCTCCGCCGGCCAGGGCGTACACGGTTTCTGCATCGGGAAAGCCGGCAAAGACCGGGTCAAAATCGCACGCCCCCCGCCGCAGGGCGCATCACAGGAGCTCTAGCAGTGCGGCATCGCCGACGGCGGCGCAATCGAGCACTGCTTCACAGGTAGCTCCCGTAGTAGTAACTCCTCCCCAGCCCGCACCGGCGCCGAAGTACTCGTCGGCCGTCAGACAACCGAGCCCGAAAGCGACGTCTCACTCCAAGTACGGCCCGACGGTCGTCGCGGCGCCGGAAGAATAGAGAGGGCTGCCCGGCTGCGCGTGCTGAAACCGCTCGACGAGCTTCTCACCCCGAACGTCAGGCGTTATCGGCCGGCGGACGCTGGACTGTCTGCGAAGAGCCCGGCTCGCTTCACATGCCCGTCGACCACTCCGGCTAGCCTAGGTGCAGGCCTCATGCTTGCCGCTCGTGTTGAGGCAGCCGTGGGTCACTGCATATGGAACGACTCTGCCCGGGGATCGCCTGAATGCATAGTCGACGAACCGGCCGACATGTCCGGGCTCAGTAACAGCGATTTCGATCAACGTGGTCGGTCTGAGCAGCAGAGCGCGTGTGAGCACGATCGTCGTGGCCCCACGCTTGGGATGGCGCACGATGTCGAGACGATACTCGCAAGCCGCTCGACATCTGATCACGACGGTCGAGTTCGATGCCAGGCCCGAGACGCGCGGAAAGCCAACGAGGAGACCTAGGGCGCGCCCGGTCAACGCCACGCGCGTCTTGAACAGCGGCGAGAACTTCACTATGACCGCCGGCGCCTGGGCAGAGACGACCCCGTCACCTTTCCCGCTCTCCGAGGTCTCGCCGCTCGGCTGTCCCTGCCGAATGCTGAACGTTGCAGAGACACTCGCGTCGGCACCGAGGAGGACATTGCAGGAGCCCGCACCGCTGCATGCGCCACTCCACCCGTCGAAGCTTGCGCCAGGCGCTGGCAGAGCCGTGAGCGTGACAACGCTACCCGCGAGATATGCGGCTGCGCAAGAGCCCGGACAGGATATTTCGGGCCCGGTGACCGAGCCTTCCCCGGACACGGCCACCGACAATGAGTGAGTGATTTTTCCGATGAGCACCTGTCCACCGAGGGTGACAGCGACGCACAGCGATTCGGAGGCACAGGAAACGTCCGTGATGCTCCCGTCATCCAGTTCAGAGGCCACGCTCCAGACGGGCGTGGACGCTCCTGGGTCAGTCGTTGTCGCGATGTTCCCCACATGTTCCCAGGCCAAGCACAACGATGTGCCGACACATCTGACACCTTCGGCCGGGTTGCTGAGTCCAACAGAGACAGGCGTCCACGTCGGAGACGGCGACTCAGCGTCGGTCGATATGAATACGTTATGAAGACTGTCAATGGCGATGCACAGCGAAGGTGCGCCGCATGACACCTCGCCAACGTACGGTCCGACGGAGCCGACGGCGGTTCCAGTCCAGCTTGGCTGTTCCGCCTCTGGGTCGGTTGAGAACTCAACACCTTCGCTCCCTACGCCTACACAGAGTGATTCTGACAGGCAGGAGATGTCGTCGACGTCTGGGGGCACTGGCCTCAAGTACCGCCAAGTTGGCACCGAGGCACCGGGGTCAGGCGTAATCAGCATGGCACCGTTGCCATCTAGCGCAATACACAGGCGCTCCGATGCGCACGATACCTCAGCGACCAGGGTCGTGCCATCTATGTCGGTTACCGTCCAGATCGGATTCGGCGCCCCAGGGTCCGTCGAAATGAGTGCATTCCCATCTTTGTCGACCGCGACACACAACGTCATTGATGTACACGACACCGAGTAGATCCAGTTGTTGAGATCCACGTTGCTCAGCATCCAGACCGGCGTCGGCGCAGTTAGGTCGGTGGAGGTCAACACGTTCCCCTGGTAGTCGGTCGCAACGCACAGAGAAGCTGATACGCACGACACGCTGGAAAAGCCGGAGACGGTTCCTTCGGGCGCATGCGGGTCGATCGTTCTCGGCGGCGACCAAGTAAGCGTGGAAACCCCCGCGGCCGTACCCGGAAGGAGGCCGGCCAGCATCATCGCGGCGACTGACGCGGTGAGCAAACCCTTGGCGACCCGTGCCCGCGACGGAATCGGATCTCTCCTCGTTCCCACCACGTCAACGGTACCGGAGGATCCGCCGATTGTGCCCAAATGCAAGCCACGGCCAACTCGACGATGCCGTCTGGGCGCGGCACCCAGCGACGGGTGCCGCGCCCTGAGCTGCGCGCTGAGCCTCAGACGAGCTTCTGGATGCCGTCTAGCAATTCGGTACGGCGCCGTCCACGAAGGGAGTGTTGACCAGGCTCCCGGATGTACGCCCATCGTTGTAGAACGCGTCCGCCGAGGCGTAAAAGGCTTCGTTCCACGGACCCGAGGCAATTCGGTACCACCATGTGTTGCCATCGGCCACGGCGAACCCGACGATCTTGCACGCGATCTGCACGGTCTCGCCCGAGGGAATCGACGGGCCCTCGGTTCCGCCGGCGTTCGTGTAGTTCGTCCAGGTGTCCGTCACTCCGCCGACGGTCTCAGCGTATGTCGGCGGCGGTGGTGGGGGGGCTGGAGGAGCCGGCGTGCCGGTGCCGGAGCCCGGTTCTGATGGCGCCGGCTGCAGAGGACTTCCGCTCCCACCCTGAAGCACGGGCGAGGACCCCTGAAGCGTCGGCGAGGTCGACGGAGGCGGCGCGGGCGCCGCGTATTCAGCCGGCTGATCTTTGAAGTGGATGTATCCCGTGAACGCGCCGGCGGCGACAGTGCGCTTGTCATAGGTGCCGTTGTAGTGCTCGTTGTACTCCTCGACGGTCACGTCACCGCCTCCGACTGAAACGACGTAGGCCACGTGGCCGTACGTTCCCGCGTCTGACCACGCCACGGATCCGACCGCAGGCGTGCCGTTCACTGCGTAGCCGCGCTTGATGGCGTCCGGGCCCCAGCCATTGGCGTTGTCGTGGAACGGCATGTTGAAGCCGTTGCGCGAGTAGAGTGCCCACGCGACGAACGAGGTGCACTCCCGGTTGTACTCCCGCCACTGGTCGAGCTCGGAGTCCATCGGAGCGTCCCTCCACTTCGCAGGGTAATCGTCGCCGGGGTCACCGCCCCCGCCCTTCCCGCCCTGGAGCAGGATGGTCACGATTTTCACGTGAGCCTGGCTCAGGGAGCCGTGGAGCGCCTGACGGTGAGGCTTGCGCGTCTGCTGCGCGCGGTGATAGGACGCGCCGTACGCAGCGCCCGCAGGACTAGCCGGGAGCGCCGCGATACCAAGTGCCGCGAGCACGACGATCGTCGCCGACGGGGTTCGAACGCCGGTGGCGGTCGCATGTCTCGTGTGTGCCCGCTTCTTTGAGTGGAATGTGTGGATGCTCATGGTGACTCCAATGGACGGGGCCAAGGTGGCCGTTTGGGGTGGTCGTTGCGAGCATCATCGCCCGGTACCGAGCGCGGGCGGCTACACCAAGGGGTCGGCGTGCGCCACCCCAAAAGTCCGCCAACGCGATTGGCTAGCCGAGGTCGATCAGAAGCGCGACCCAGTGGAGCCGGTCGGGCGCTGGGAGCAAGCTGATGCTGCGGCAGGAACTCGGTGACGCAATCTCAGAGCTCCTCGACCGTTCCACTCGTCGACAAGCCGACGAGCGACGAAGCGTTACGGCTCTACCCGGCCCATTCAGGCGAAACGCCGAGAGGAGGCGTGCCTGGGTGACTAGTCGTACTGGCCAAAGCGCGCCTCTGGCGTGGCGAGATCCGCTTCGCACGCCCATCCACGCTCCGGCGGCTAGGTGCAGACCTCATGTTTGCCGCTTGTGTTCACGCAGCCACGGGTCGCGGCATAGGGGACAACCCTGCCCGCGGATCGCCTAAACGCGTAGTCGACGAACCGACCGATACGTCCGGGCTGAGTGACGGCGATTTCGATCACGGTAGTCGCCCTGAGCAGCAGCTCGCGCTTGAGCGTGACGGTCGCGATCCCCCTCTTGGGGTGGCGCACGACGTCGAAACGGTACTGGCAACCTGCTCGACATCGGATCACGACGGTCGAGTTCGATGGCAGCCCCGAGATGCGCGGAAAGCCGATCAGAAGGCCGAGGGCGCGCCCGGTCAGCGCAGCCCGTGTCTTGAACAGCGGCGAGAACTTGGCGATGACCGCCTGCACCTCGGCAGAGACGCCCCCCCCGGCATGTTTTTCGAGCTGTTCTTTTTCTTCGCGTTCGTGCTGCTGTTTTGCAACACGTTCGCGGGCTTCCCTTTCCTCGCGTTCGTGCTGCTGTTTTTCGGCGGCTTCTCGTTCTTCGCGTTCGTGCGGCGCTTTTTCGAGCGCTTCCTTTTCCTGCTCGCTGATTTCGACCCACGGCGCGCGACCGAAGCCACCAGCCTGAGGGCCGTAGACGCCGAGCCCGCCTTTCACCTCAAGCGCTTCCGCACACGAGGTCCCGCTCTTCCGTTTCGCAGATCCGACGACTGTGTAGAGCGCAAACCCCGCTTCGTCTTGGTGGCCTTCGACCTGCGCGAGTCCGTACACGCAGCCGCCAGGCTCATCAAGCGTAATTTCCGGTTCGGCCGTCGCTCGTATTTCCTGCTCGTTCAGCGTGACCGCGGTGAGGCCGTTCGTGACAGCGAGTGAGCCGCATTCGTCCCAGGTCGGGGGCTCCTCTGCTGAGATGCTGTCCGTGCTCAAGCCGTTGAAGGCGACGGTTGCCGAGGTGGACGCTTGGCACGGGATTTGGGCCGACCCTTCATCGAAGAACTCACCCAACTGCACTTCGCTCCCATCCGGGATCCCTTTCCGGGATTCAGGCCATCCGAGCGCCGTGATCGTAGCCGCCCGTACCGGCGCTGGCCGCAAGGCGCCTGCGAGCAGCACCGACGCGAGCACCATCGCGATAAGGAGTCCCCGTTCCAATCGCTCGATGGCGTCAAAGCGCGTCAGTGTGCCCCTACGCAAGTCGTTTGGAGCCAGCCGGTCCGATGATGTCGCCAGAGCGTACATGAGTCCCCAGGTTTGCGGCCTCAGGCGCCAACGCCCAAGCAAGCGTTTGTGGATATTGGCCACGATCGTCGCCGAAGCCGCTAGGCACCGTTCACGAGTCCTCATTGCGTCGCTCGACCTCCCCTTGGCTCTGCCTTGGTCCAAACCGGCCTGCCAAGAATCGTGTCAAATCATCAGGGGAGGCTCCATCGACCCTTGGTGGCACGCTGCGACACCTCCAGGGCTCGGCGACTTCTGTTCGATTGACCCGCAGGCACCGCTGCGCCTTTCCGCGTCGCCAGTAGGGACTCGTCGCCGCTGTTGAGCCACAAGAGTCGGCGATGCTCAGTCGCAGCTCAAGCTCTCGCAGCGGCTCTGCTGTAGGCTGGCCGGCGAGATTGCGTACTGCGCCGAGTCGGTTTGGGCGGCCGAGGAGAGTGACGAATGAGTGTTCAGCCGGCGCCGCACGCGCGATCGGCCAGCGAGATCAAAGCCGCTATCGAAGCTGAGCGCGCTGGTGTGGCATTCTTGCTCTGGCGCGACCCGAATGGGGAGCAGCTGATCATGAGCCTCGGAACGCTCGAGCGAGCCACCGTTGGCCGTGGATCATCTTGCGACGTGGTACTGGCCGACGATGGCGAGGTCTCTCGTACGCACGCCGAACTCGAGCTGGTCGGCGACGAGTGGGCTGTGATCGATGATGGCCTCTCTCGCAACGGAACATTCCTGAACGGAACACGTATATCCGGGCGCAAGCGCCTCACCGACGGTGATGTCGTCCGCTTCGGGACAACCGTGGTCGAGTATCGCTACCCGGGGGAGGGTTCCGCAGCGGCGACGGCCGCCGCCTCGTACGTGCCGACAGCGGATAGCCTCACAGACATCCAGCGCAGGATCCTCATCGCCCTGTGCAGGCCGTACAAGGCTGGTGCCAGCTTTGCCACGCCCGCGAGCAATAACGAGATCGCCGGCGAGGTGTTCCTCAGTGTCGATGCGGTCAAGAACAACCTCAGAACGCTGTTTCAGCGGTTTGAGATCGGCGATCTGCCGCAAAACCAGAAACGTGCGCGGTTGGTCGAGTGCGCGTTCCAGTGGGGCTTGGTCGCGGAGAGAGATCTTTGACCAGCCCACTGCAACGCCTGTGTCCCAGAGGTGTTCCCGAGACAAGGTCCCACCGAAGCTAGGCGTAGGGGCCGGCTCTGCCAGTGCGGGGTCGGAGTCGTACCGATCGCCGCCCGTGGAACGGTTCGTCAGCGGCGCTGGTCGTCGGGTGGTCGCGGCAGTCGTGCCGCGTGCCCAGTGCCGGTCAGCCTTTGGTCGGGGTGAGGACGTCTACACCTTGGGTGGGTGGTCACACCTGGTCCTGGCCCTCATGATCGTCGGAAATCCGAGTTCAGGGGGCCCGTCGATGATCAGACTCTGTCAACGCCACGGTTGTTCGAAGCTAATGTTCGGCGCCCTGTTCTTGGTGCTGGGACCGTGCGTCGCTCCGGCAGGCGCGACAGGCACTCCGTCCAGCGCTCCAACTCCGCTGTCCGCGTCTAACTACACGGTTAGGCAGGTGTGTGCGGCACCTCTGCCCGGGCAGGCAAGCTGCATGGCAGAAGAACTCGTGCCGCAAACCGCCGAAGCCCGCTCCCACGCGCACCCGCTGGGGATGGTCACTCCTCAAGAGGCCGGTTCCGTCGCGTCCGCTGGCGCTGCAGCACAGGGGTCCTACGGTCTGCGCCCCCAGGACCTCCATAGCGCGTATGAACTGCCCGCGAATGCGCCCACGGTCCAGACGATCGCCCTAGTTGACGGCTACGACGACCCCACGGCCGAAGCAGACCTCAAGGTCTATGACGAAGAATTTCATCTGCCGGCCTGTACCACCGCCAATCATTGCTTCAGCAAGATCAACCAGGAAGGGCAGAGCTCCCCACTCCCAGAAACTGAAGGAGACTGGGCGACCGAGATCTCACTTGACATCGAGACGGCGCACGCCACCTGCCAGAACTGCCACATCCTGCTTGTCGAGGCAAAAACCAGCTACTGGAACGACCTCGAAGCGGCCGAGGAGCGCGCCGTGGCAGACGGAGCCACGGAGATCTCCAATTCCTACGGAGCGCCGAGCTCATACGATGGCGGCGCATACGACCACCCTGGCGTCGTCATCACCGCCGCCTCGGGCGACGGCGGTTACGACAACTGGGGAACACCTTTCCTTGCCGCGAGCGCGAACTATCCAGCGTCGTCGCCAGATGTGGTGGCGGTGGGCGGCACAGAGCTGAACGTCGAGAATGGGACCTGGGAGAGTGAGACGGCTTGGGATGAGGGCGGAAGCGGGTGTAGCGCTTTTGTGGCGCCCTCGTGGCAGCAGGCGCTCGCGAACTGGTCGGATGTGGGCTGTGGCACGAACCGAGCTGTGACCGACGTCTCCGCCGACGCCGACCCATACACCGGTGTCGCGGTCTACGACTCCACCCCCTACCCGCCGTACGGCACGCCTGGGTGGAAAACGCTGGGCGGGACCAGCGTCGCCTCGCCAATCGTCGCGGCCGTCTTCGCCCTCGCCGGAGGCGCGGGCGGAGTCGAATACCCAGCGCAAACGCTCTACTCACACTTGGGATCAAGCTCCCTGCACGACGTCGTTTCCGGGTCGAACTGGAGCTGCTCGACAGTCGACGAATTTGGCTCGCCTGACTGCACAGCGGCCGAATACGAAGCGAACTGCGAACGTGAGCTCATCTGCAACGCGGCCCAAGGGTATGACGGTCCGACGGGAGTAGGTTCGCCCAATGGACTGGGAGCGTTCCGCCCGACCCCAGGGGAGACAGCGCCCTCGGTAGCGAGCCTCACACCGCAGGAAGGACCGACCAAGGGTGGAACGGTGGTTACGATCAGAGGGACCAACCTGAGCAAGGCCAGCGCCGTCCAATTCGGCAATACCCGCGCCAGAATTATCAAAGACACCGCTGGGGCGATCACGGCAGTCAGTCCTGAACACGCGCCTGCCATCGTGGCGGTGACAGTGGCGAGCGCCACCGACGTCCGGAGTCCAGAATCGGGCGCTGACCACTTCCGCTACGTCGCGCCGCCTCTCAGACACCCTAAAGCCCACACCAGGTCCACAACCGTAGAGAGGAGCGCCGGCCAGTGACCCGTTCGACGATGACGACACGCGTAGGTTTTTCCGCCGTCTCAGCTATTCGCACTTCGCTCGCGTTGCTCGTGCTTGCTGTCGTGGCGCTCGGCATATTGGGCGAGTCGCCTGCGCTGGCGGCGACGCAGCGCAGCACCCGCGTCGCCCTGATACCTAGCGCCGAAGGCTTCGACGCCGGGACACTTCAGACCACGGGGACCGTCGCCGGCTCGCCCGAAGACTCCTTCGAACAGTTCACGTTCTCCGACGTACCTCAAGAAGCGATCGATCCCGGCACGCTTTCGCAGTACGACACCGTGGTTCTCAACCAGGTCTTCACGAGTTCGCTCTCAGAAGCTCAGGAGCAGGCTCTGTCGAGCTTTGTGACGAGCGGCGGCAAGCTGATTATCCATGACGCCGACGGCACGGAAGGAAACGACTACCAATGGCTTCCGGTGCCGGCGAGCACGGGCGAGTCGTGTGAGAACTGTGGCCATACCGACGGCGAAGCCGAAATCGTCGAGAACAACACTCTGGTCAGCAACGAACCGTCCTCCCCCTCGTATATCGATGTCGGCGAGCTTCCGGGTAACAGCGACGCGGTCGGCGACGCAAACGTCCTCGTTACGAGCGATCCGCGCTGGGACGTCGACATACGCGCGACGAACGATCAGAACGTCGCAGGAGCCGTCGATGCATACGCAAGCGACGGCGGGCTGATTCTCTACGACGGCTTCGATACGGACTTCATCGGAACGCCGTTTCCGTCCGGCAACGACTGGCTGAACAAGATCTGGTACGACGAGCTGAATCAGCAGTGGGATCCCGACAACCTGCCGCACAGCACTTCGATCGTCGGGTCCAGCGGCCATTGCGGATACAAGACGGTCAGGGTCGGAGTCGTCCTGGTCTGTGCGGAAAGCATCTCCGGGCCGAGCTTTGAAACGACGGCGAGCGGCAACGTCGTGTTGGACGAAGGAATCGCCGTCGGCGGCGGGCCTGTCGAGATCGACCAGGAAACAAAGCAGATCTCAGTTGCGTCACCTGCTCCGATCTCGCTCCTGCGCTCCGGCGGCTCTGTTCCGCTTGGGAGTGCCGCGTTCTCCATCAACGGCGCCGCGGCGACCGACCCGATCTCCGGCAAGACGGGGTTGGCAACGATCTCCCTGACCGACGCAGACCTGAGCCCCGTGAGCGCGCTCCGCGTCGGTAGCCTGCCGTTCTCGATTCCCCTCAGCGGTAGCGCGACGATGTACCTGGACAGCGATTCGGGCGGTGGATTGATCGGCGCCGGCTCTATCACGCTCCCGATGCTGGGCAAAGTCGAGAGCTCGGGGTCGCTCGCCCTGGGCTTGTATGCCGGCACACCGACACCGGCCGTCGTGCTCGGCGGCGCGGCGCATTTTGGTGCAGTCGAACTCGGGAAAGGCTGGAAGTTCGAAGGCCTGGAACTCAGCTATCAGGCGTCGAGCGATACCTGGACCGCCTCCGGTGGCCTCGCCGTACCCATAGGTTCTCTGCACGCCTCCGGCAGCCTCGTCAAAGGGCAGCTCGATTCGCTTCAGGTGAGTATCGGCGGCCAGGACGTTCCGCTCGGCGACTCCGGCTTTTTCTTCACCGGCTTTGGAGGTGGCTTCAGCGGCCTCGTCAACGGCCCTCTGAAGATCGATGCAAGCACCGCGGGATTCTGGGGTGTGCCCAAGGCGCCAGTCGAGCCCTTCTATCTGGATTACGTCGCCGTGACCGTAAACTTCGCCGGTTCGGTCAGCTTGGACGGAGCGGTGAGCTTGGCATTCAAGGACAACAGCCCCATTCACGGAAAGCTTGATCTTCAGCTGAGCATTCATCCCTTCTCGGCGACGGGCAGCGCCACCATCGAAGGAGATCTACCCGGCGTTTCGCTCAAAGCCAGAGGCGGAGCCGGCTTCACGACCAAGCACTTCACGGCGTCCGAGGGTGGCTCGGTGAGCATGTTCGGTCTCTCGGGGACCGGTGAAGTCATAGTCTCCGACAAGGGCCTGGGGGCCAGCGGAACCGTCTGTGCGCCGTTTCACGTGGTCTGCAAGTCGATGGCGATGGCGGGCACCTGGCAGCAGATCGGCAAACTGGACATTCCGGCCATCGTGGGTGGCGAACCGGCCAAGTTGATCACCGTCTCCGGCGTCGCCGCCGCCGGCCAGTCATCCACCGTCACGGTGCCTGCCGGCCGAAGCCTGCTGTTCGTGAGCGTCAGCGATTCTGCAGGCGCCCCCGAAGTTCGCTTGCGGGCCCCGGGCGGTGCGACCTACGACTCGTCAGGCTCGAGCCGGCGGGTGCTCTTTACACGCCAGCCGCAGTTCGGCCTGGTCACGATTGCTGTGGCCGATCCGCGACCGGGGCGCTGGACTGTCAGCAATGGCCCGCACGAGCAAGCGCCCCTGCAGGTGAGTGGTCAAACACTCGGATCCTTGACGCTGGTTCATGCCGCGGCGATCGCGCCCGGCAGCTCCTCTCGCCACGAACTTGGTGCACACGCGCAGGTACTCCTTAGGTGGACCTCCGATCACCTTCCGGCGGGTGTACGCGTGTCCATCGTGCGGCGCTCGGCTCCGCATCAGGTCGGGGTTGGTCTCGTGGGCAACCTCGGCGCGAATGGGCGATTGCTGCTACCGGTGAGCAAGCTGGCACCCGGTCGCAACTACTTCACACTGGCGGCCACGCTCAACGGCGTGCCGTTCCAGGAGATCAACTTCCCCGGGCAGGCCTGGCGAGCGGTGCCTCGCCGCCGGCCTTCGGTCAAACACGGTTAGTATCCGCCTCCGTTCTGGATATGCATGATTCGATGATCAGCAAGCATGCCCAGCCGCCGTCATGGCAGGAGAGTGACGCGAGGCGCCATCGCGTCCGATTACGAAGTATGGTGCGGTGCACGCAATCGGCGGCGTTGGCGAGGCGCTGATTGGGTCACGGGGGTGACGGCTCTTGGACGCGGCCGGCTCTGCTAGGACCGCGTCACATCCTGACGTAAACGGTGGCCCGCCCGCGACGGCACGTAACTCCAAGCCACTCCAAAAAAGCTTCGTTGTCTGCGCGCAGGTGATCAACGGCCGAGCACGCCCACCGTTCCGGGACGGCCCGGATGCGACCACAGCCTCCCGGGTACACGCCTTTGATGGCGCAGGGTTCCCAATGCACGGTCACACGCACGCGGTACGGCCGAGAGGCCTGCCACTCACCAGCCGGTGGTAAGACAGCCGACCCCTCGCTTGCCGCCCGCCGGAGGACTTCCGGGTCGTCTACGCAGTCGACGACTGTGGGGCAGTATTCCCCTAGCTTGAGACTGGGTTCCACATACCCAGCACCACCCTTTGTTTCCGGATGCGTGACGTGCCAGCACGGGATGCCGGACGCCTGCACGAATTCGATGTGCGGGGCCACCTGTTCTTCTTGGAACGACTTCGTGCGGCAGGTGGCGGCCTGGGACGCGGGCGTGAGCGTCAGTGCGAGTGCTCCTATCGCCACTGCTACGAATGGTCCCCTCATCGGCCCCCCGTCGGGTATCTGCGGAATCGTAGTCGTTGCCAGCGGTAGCCGCGACCTGGGCTCGATCCCCATTGAACCAAGAGCAGGGACGCGACGCTTGCCTTCTCTCGAACGACGAGCGATAGCCACCCTCGGCGCTCATGGCGTCGCTGCCGAGCGGCGTTTTTGTCAGCGATCTTCGGGTCGGCGGTCTGACGGTCCTCGAAGATGACCATCCGTTTGTTGATCGGCTTCGGGATCGAGTTGGGGTCACGCCGGCGACGCGTGGAGCTCGTCGAGGACCTTGGCGGTCGGCCCGTAGACGAAGTCGCGACCCCTACGTCCTTCGGTTGATCCGCTCCACCCGCCGAGAGTCACCGGCTGCGCGAGGACGCGCCCGACGCACTGGAGGTCTCGATCGGAGCCTCTGGACCAGATTGAGCCGACTTAATTGTGATCTATTCGACATACGGCCGAGCAACGCCCTTCGGTGGCGAGGCCCGATCCCTTAGACTGGCGGGCTCTGCGCCCGTAGCTCAGCTGGATAGAGCGTCGGTCTACGGAACCGAAGGTCAGAGGTTCGAATCCTCTCGGGCGCGTCGCAGAACCCCATAAATACTGGGGTTTTGCAACCAGGGAGTAGCTATAGAAAAGTAATGGTGTCCCAAATATGTCCCAAGAAGTTGCTAAACCGGCGGTACCGGGGTCTGTCGCCTCAGGTCCTCGCGCCGATGAGCGCCCCATCCCAGAGGACCGACCCGTCGGGCTCCTGAGAACTGCTTTACGCTCTGTTGCTCGGGTGTCTTTGTCCTACGGGGGCCGTGGTGTCGGAGTCAGTTGAGCTTGCGACGATCCTGCTGACCGACCTGGTCGGCTCGACTCGGCTTGCTACTTCGGTCGGACCCGTGCGAGCCGATGAGCTGCGCGAGGAGCATTTCGCCCTGTTGCGCCACGCGATCACCTCAAGCGGCGGGCAGGAGGTCAAGAACCTGGGCGACGGCCTGATGGTGGCGTTCGGCTCGGCGTCTGGCGCGGTTGTGTGTGCGGTGGCGATGCAGCAGCTGTTCGAGCGCCGCTACGCGGACGCGGAGCAGGGATTGCATGTGCGGATCGGGCTGGGGGCGGGCGAGTCGACGGTCAAGGACGGGGACTATTTCGGGATGCCCACGGTCGAGGCGGCGCGTTTGTGTGACAAGGCGCCGGCGGATGGGATTCTCGTCTCGGGATGGGTGAAGACGCTGGCGGGGCGCTGTGAGGGTGTCGAGTTCGAGTCGGCCGGGCTTTTTGAGCTGAAGGGTATTCCCGAGTCGGTAGAGGCTTTCTCGGTCTCCTGGACGCCGCTTGGCGAGGAGGCTTCCGTTACTGGCGGCTGGCCCCTGCCCGCGCTGCTTCGCTCGGTTCCCCCCGTCTCCTACGTCGGGCGCGTCGATGAGCGCGCCGCGCTTGAGGAGGCGATAGTGCCGGCCCGCGACGGCGCGCGCCAGGTGGTGCTGCTCTCCGGTGAGCCGGGGATTGGCAAGACCAGGCTTTCGAGCTTTGCAGCCCATCGCGCCCACGCCGAGGGCTTCGCCGTGTGTTGGGGCGCCTGCTCTGAGGAGCTTGCTGTGCCGTATGAGCCGTGGATCGAGGTCTGCTCGCAGATAGTCGAGCACGCCCCGCAGGAGCCGCTCGAGCGTCACTGCAAACGTCATGGCGGAGAGCTCAGCCGCTTGGTTCGCACGCTGGGCGAGCGCGTGGAGGACCTGCCATCGCCGCAGAGCTCTGACCCCGAGACCGAGCGCTATCTGCTGTTCTCGGCCGTGGCGGGACTGCTCCAGGAGGTAGCTCAGAGCGTGCCGGTATGCATGGTGTTAGACGATTTGCACTGGGCCGACGGGCAGTCGGTGGCGCTTCTGAAGCACGTCGTGCGAACCGTCGAGCACGGTGCGTTGCAGGTGATCGCGACCTACCGCGACTCTGACCTCGGCAAGGATCATCCGCTCGGAGCCGT
>Ga0302325_10009488_pt1 | contig 21221 bp, 21 predicted proteins | sample Palsa_T0_2_FD_201948 | JGI IMG/M metagenome (GOLD analysis project Ga0302325, IMG submission 201948) | Peat permafrost microbial communities from Stordalen Mire near Abisko, Sweden - Palsa_T0_2 | ecosystem: Environmental > Terrestrial > Soil > Palsa > Peat permafrost | place: Sweden: Abisko...
CGGCCGCATCACCTTCGGTTACACCCTGATCCCGGAGACCCCGACGATCGAGCAGGCCCACCGGGATGCCGCCTCGTACCAAGCTGTGGTCGATTATTTCAAGGCCATGGGCGTCCGCGCGGTCAACATGAGCTGGGGCGGCTCGCTCCGCTCGGTGGAGTCGGACCTCGAGGCGAACGGCGCCGGCGGCACCGCCGAGGAGCGCAAGAAGCTCGCCCGCCAGATCTTCGACATCGGGGCCGACGGCCTCCGGCAGGCCCTGGCCGGCGCGCCCAACATCCTCTTCGTCGTGGCGGCGGGCAACAGCGACAACGACGTCAAGTTCGACGAGTTCATCCCGTCCTCCTTCCAGCTGCCGAACATGATCACGGTCGGCGCGGTCGACCAGGCCGGCGAGGAGACCTCGTTCTCCTCCTTCGGCCCGATGGTCAATGTCCACGCCGACGGCTTCGAGGTCGAAAGCTACATTCCCGGCGGAAAGCGGCTGAAATTCAGCGGCACGTCGATGGCGTCGCCACAGGTGGCGAACCTGGCGGCCAAGCTCTTCGCCCTCGACCCTGATCTGAAGCCCGAGGAGGCCAAGACGCTGATCCTCGAAGGCTGCGACCAGAACGGGCGCGTCAACCTGGTCAGCCCCGCGAAGTCGGTCGCTCTCCTCAGGGCCCGGCTGGCAGCCAAGTAGCCGGAACGGGGCGGGCCGGGCCGCCCAAGAGCCGGAAATTTGGAAGTATCCTAATGTGAAAAACCCTTGCTCATGCTGGCTCGCATTCCGACCTTCATTCTTGGCGGCACTCTGGACAATTTGTGGAGGCACCTCCCAAGCTCAGCCGACTGTGATCTCAGTCTCTTGTTTGTTCCATTTCCTGGATCACACTAAGTATCGCGGGTTCCGCATAGGCCCAATTGTGGCATTTGAAGCTGCGCAAGCCCCCAAAGGGCGTCCCGCAGTTTGAACACTTCAAGCCGGCAATGGCCCGTGGCGCCTCAGTGTTGACGTATTTCTGGGACCCAAGAATCACGCGTGCTATCATTTCCCGCGCATGGACCTTTCCGAGTGCCGAGGTCACGATATCGAGCCAATCGATTTGCCTGTGGCACCTAGCGCAACGTTTTCGGTCGCCGCTGACCCAAAGCGGCGCGCCAATGGTCTTGGGCAGCATGCCTAGGTGTTCCTCAATTTTTCGGACGTCAGGTTCGGTCGTGAGCCACTTGAAGCGCCCAGGCAAGGACGCGGGAGTATCATAGACGGCTTTGAATACAGTGTCAGTTACGGCATGCGTTTGCTTTCCTGGCTTCATGAGATTTTCTCTAGGTTTTTCTAATTTTGGTCATGCATCTGCATGATCGCACAGGTAAAATAATTTGGGCACAGAAGTCCGGGCAAAACATGTCAGGCAGCCGCTTTTTCAGCGCCCCGACCGTCCCAAATGTTTCGATGATTTCCAACTCTGAACAAAGATCGTCAAGCACTGTTTTCACAGAAAATCCCGAATGACCATAATCGTGAAAACATGCAATAGCCTCTCTGGCTCATGCGCTCCCAACTCTTGCCGATAATATTGCATGTATACTTTCCATTTGGAAAAAGCCTTCATCTCCAATTCCAACGCAACGCTTTTCGTCATTGTGAGTTTACAAACAATCGATCCCAGAGCACTGTGAACGAGCATCAAATGGGCCCAAATTATCAACGCGTCGGGCAATTATTACGTGTTTTGACGTACCCTAGTTGAGGCTGCTTGATGGATACGCGTTGGGCGCCAAGAGTGGGTAACCCCCTAGCTGAAAAATGCTGACGTCGAAACTATTCCGAAAATTGCGGTATGATCTGGCCTGATGACCCGCCTCGCGCAGGCAGAATTTGTAGCTGCATCGAACGCGGAGGGCCACTGCGTGACCAATGATCAGCCCCGTTAGTAGGTGCGACTGCTCCGTTTGGAGTTCCAATGAGCCACAAAACCGCAAAAAAGATAATTGTTCCTATCGAAGCTCGCGACATTCTCCGCCTCAAAAAAGCATATTGGCGTGCCAAGTGCGGAATCTAAGTAGCCTAAGGCCAAATTAGGCCACCACCGGAAATTTCCCGTGGTTGACGCGGACACCCCCCAAGGTGTTTGATGCAGGGTTTCCATGCTCACGATTGCCGATGTCTCGAAGTCCTATGGCACCCGCACCCTCTTCGCGGATGTGTCGCTATTCATTGCGCGGAGCGACCGTTACGGACTCGTCGGCCCGAATGGGGCGGGCAAGACCACCCTCTTCAATCTGATCCTGGGCGAGGAGGCGCCCGACGACGGCACCATCGAATGGGAGCGTGGCGCCGACTTCGGGTTCCTGCCGCAGGAGAGCGCGCCGGTCGGCGAGGAGACGATCATGGAGATCGTCACGAGCGGCAAGAAGCTCGTCCCCGAGACCGACGACGACTACGACATCGACTGGACGCTGGAGCCTCGCGCGAAGAAAATCCTCGCGGGCCTGGGATTCCGGGAGGGCGACAGCGAGAAGAAGGCGAAGAGCTTCTCCGGGGGCTGGGTGATGCGGGCGCACCTCGCGCGCCTGCTCGTCGCCGAGCCCGCGCTCCTGCTCCTCGACGAGCCGACCAATCACCTGGATCTCGAGGCCCTCCTCTGGTTCCAGGACTACCTCACGCGCTATCCCGGCGGCCTGGTGGTCATCTCGCACGACCGGGCGTTCCTCAACGCCCTGTGCACGGGAATCCTGGAAATGCGCGGCGGCACGCTCAACCGCTACACCGGCAACTACGACGACTACATGCTCGAGAAGGAGGCGCGCAAGGAGCAGCAGGCGGCTGCGTTCAAGAACCAGCAGCGCGAGATCGCCCACCTCCAGAAGTTCGTCGACCGCTTCGGCGCCAAGGCGTCGATGGCCTCGCGCGCAAAGTCCAAGGAGAAGCAGATCGAGCGCCTCGAGGCCGTCGCCGTCGACGAGCCGCAGGACGATCTGAAGCGCATCCATTTCAAGTTTCCGAAGCCGCCGCGCTCGGGCCTCAAGGTGGTCGAGCTGGAGAACGTCCAGCAGGCCTACGGGGACAAGGTCGTCTACCGCGACCTCAATTTCACAGCGGAACGCGGCCAGCGGATCGTGCTCGTCGGCCCCAATGGAGCGGGAAAATCCACACTCCTGAAGATCCTTGCGGACGTGGTCCCGATCCAGGGCGGCACGCGCGAGCTCGGCAGCAACGTCGTCACGGGATACTTCGCGCAGAACCGCCTCGATAACCTCCATGCCAGCGCAACGGTTTTCGAGAACGTGATGGAGCTGCGCACGAACGAGAACCAGCTGACGGAGCAGCAGGGCCGCGCGATCCTGGGCGCGTTCCTCTTCCGGAAGGACGACGTCCACAAGAAGGTGTCCGTCCTCTCGGGCGGCGAGAAGTCGCGCCTGGCGCTGGCCCGGCTCCTCGTGAAGCCGCCGAACCTGCTCCTCATGGACGAGCCGACCACGCACCTCGACATCGCGTCGATAGACGCCCTCGTCGGCGCGCTTCAGACGTTCGACGGGACCTTCATCTTCATCAGCCACGACGTGTACTTCATCCGCGCCCTGGCGCAGAACGTCCTCCACGTGCATTCCGGCCGGCTCACCCCGTACGCGGGCAACTACGACTACTACCTGGATAAGTCCAAGGCCACGAACGAGCGCGCGGCGCTGACGTCGGGACTGGTCGACAGGCGGCCCCTTCAGAACGCGTCGCCCGGCGCGGAAAGGAAGGCCGACGTCCAGGTCGCCGCCCGGCGGCCGAATCCCGCGGCCGTGAAGAAGCTCAGGATCGAGGTCGGACGCCTCGAGGAGGAGGTCTCGAAGCTGGAGGCGAAGCAGAACGACCTCACCGCGGCGCTCGAGGCGCCCGAGACCTACACCGAGCCCGGCAAGGCCCAGCATTTGAACCGCGAGCTCAGCGTCGTCGTCGACCAGCTCGGGGCGGCGACGGCCGCCTGGGAGAAGGCCGCCAGCGAGCTCGCCGCCCTGGAAAAGTAACCGGCGGCGAGAGGATTTTCGATTGAGTCAGACGCGTCCAAGCTCAGCTCAAGATTTCGGACGGCCTGAAGACGACGGGCCAAACTGAATCGAAACGGCTCGAGGGGCGTAGCCCCAGCACGCACGCCGACGATGCCACTCCCTGCTGAAGCGCAAGCTTCAGCGTACGGCAATCGGCCGCACCGATTGGCGATTGCTACGGGTCCGAGAGGGCCTTTCTCTGGAGCTTTCGTGCGATCTTTCCCCACAGTCGTTGCGTGCCTGCTGGCGACGAGCCTGATGGTTACGGGATGCGTGAACACCGCGCTCACAAAGGCGATAACGGAAGCACCCAATCTCAGAGAGAAGCCGAGGATGCTCAGATCCTACCGTGCAGCGCAGCTCCGGAAGAGCGATGCAACGTACGCTGTCGCATTGAGGGTTCTCGTGGGTCCGCCCGCAGCGGAGCTCTCCGTCGCGGTCATTGATCCTGGGAACTACAGGGTGGCCGCTTCGGTTGGGCACGGTGAATTCAAGGATGGCGTAGCTCCTGTATGGCCCCAGACGGATTGGACGCTTCCCGCTCAACCACTGGACCCGCCGTCCCCTGCCAAGGCGACCGTCATCGTCCTCCACGGATTTCAGGACTCCAAGGAGGACATGATCCATTGGGCCCTCTATCTGGCACAACACGGATACCGCGCGGTGCCGGTCGACTTGCGGGGCCACGGCCGTTCGAGTGGCAACTGGGTCGGCTACGGCGCCTTCGAGGCCCGCGACTTGAAGCAGGTCATTGACGAGCTCGAGCGGCGCCAACTTGTGGCAGGGAGGATAGGGGTTCTGGGCGTTTCCTATGGGGCCAGCGTCGGCCTCCAGCTTGCGGGCTTGGACAAGAGGATCGATGCGGTGGTCGCGATAGAGGCATTCAGCGACCCGAGAACCGCCGTAAAGGAGTTCGCAAGGGCCGTGGTGCCCGGCCTCGTGAGGGGCTGGACAGATCAGGATTTTTCAACCGCTGAGGACCGAGCCAGCCAGTTGGCCGGGTTTTCGTGGAGGGATGCAAACGTTGAAGGGGCCGTCGCCGAAACCGAGGCGCCAATCCTCTACCTCTATGCGGACAACGATCACTGGATCTCGCCGCAGAACTCGCAGAGGCTCGCTGATGTGACGCACGGAATCCACGCAATGGAGACAGTTCACTTCCAGAAGAGCGGTATCGAGGACCACGTGCTCCTCTCCTGGCTCTTGGAGCCAATGGCGCCGGGCGTCCTTACTTGGTTTGACGAATGCCTCACCAAGCCGAGAGACGGGCTCAAGGCCCGGCTAACCGCACGGGGATACTAGAGGCGGTTTGGCATCCATCAGCGGATTCTAGGCCCATCATCTTCAGGCCGCTCGAACTTTTGAATCGGGCTTGGACGCGTCTGACCCAATCGAAAAGGCGCTAGCCGATTATCTCGCCGATCAGGCTGGCCGGCGGCCGGGCGGCATCGCCCACGGTGATCGCCTTCTCAAGTATCGCCGCAGCCTCCTTTGCGGGGCCCTCGCCCCCGGCGTGGATCACGCAGAGGGCGCCGCCGGCCTTCACCCGGTCGCCCACCTTGACGAGCGCGTCGACACCCACGGCGTGGTCTATCGGGTCCTCAGCCTTCGCGCGTCCTGCCCCAAGGCGAAGCGCGGCAAGCGCGACGCCCATCGCGTCGACGTCGGTTACAAAGCCGGCACGCGCGGCCGAAAGCGGATGCCTCAGGCGGGCCTGCGGCAGCCGGTCGGGTTCCTCGGCAACCCGCGCGTCGCCTCCCTGCGCGGCCACCATCTCCCGGAACTTGCCGAGTGCCGCCCCCGAGGACACGCTTTTCTCGAGGCTGGCCCGCGCACCCGCAGCGTCCCTGGCGACGCCCGCCAGGACCAGCATCTGCTCCCCCAGGGCGTAGGTGACCTCCATCAGGTCGCAGGCGCCCGTTCCCTTCAGGCAGCCTATTGACTCGGCGACCTCAAGCGCGTTGCCGACGGCATGGCCGAGCGGCTCGTCCATCGAGGTCAGCACGGCCCTCGCGGGCTTGCCCATCGCCTTGGCGACCGAGGTGATCGCGACCGCGAGCTCTCGCGCCCTCGCCTTGTCCCTCATGAACGCGCCACGGCCGAACTTCACGTCGAGGACAAGGAAGTCGATCCCCTCCGCCAGCTTCTTGCTGAGTATGCTGGCGCAGATGAGCGGGATGCACTCGACCGTCGCCGTGACGTCCCGCAGCGCGTAGAGCTTGCGGTCAGCCGGTGCGAGCTCCGCCGTCTGGCCGATGAGGGCCAAGCCGATTCTCTCCAGCTGCGAGCGGTATTCGGCGATCGAGAGCCCGACTCGGAATCCCGGTATCGCCTCGAGCTTGTCCAGCGTCCCTCCCGTGTGGCCGAGCCCGCGCCCGCTGATCATCGGCACCACGACGCCGCACGCGGCCACCATCGGCGCCAGGTGCAGCGAGACCTTGTCGCCGACGCCGCCCGTGGAATGCTTGTCCGCCTTGGGGGCCTTGATGCCGGAAAGGTCGGCGACGACACCCGACTTGAGCATGGCTCCGGTCATCGCTGCGGTCTCGCGATCCGTCATTCCCTTCAGGTATATCGCCATCAGCAGGGCGCTCAGCTGGTAGTCGGCCCAGGACCCGTCGGTGGCGCCCCTGACGAATGCCTCGATCTCGCCGCGTTCAAGCTCGGCGCCGTCGCGCTTGCGCGCGATCACGTGCTGGGGGAACAAAACGGCGCCCATGTCCCCCTCCCCTACGTCGGGAAGGCGGCGGAGGCACGCTAAATCACTTCTTCGAGCCGAAAACCGAGCGGGCCATGTCGAACGGCGCCCGGGTCAGCCGGGATATCGTCGACTCCGACTCCTTCGCATCCTCGGCATCGGCCTTGTCCAGGGCGGCATTGAGCTCGAGCTGCTGGATGCGATATTCGCGGGCGGAGACCATCTGCTCGCGGGCTGAGATGGAATCGATCTCCCCTTGGAATGCTATCTTGTCGTCGCGCAGATGATTCTGCTCGGCCTCGAGAAGCGCGCGGGCCCTGTAGAGCTTGTCCCAGGCTTCCTGGAGGGAGGCCGTGCCATAGGGTCCGGAGATCCGGCGTTCCTTCGGCACGATGTCGTCGGCTTCCATCGGCATCGGCGGGTTCGAGTGGCCACGGCGCCTGAGCGCGAGTTCGGGCCGCAGAGGTGTCTGAAACGGTACAGAGGTAGTGTTCATGGGCGGCGAAGGCTGATCTTAGTTGGGACGCATCTGAGGAATATTCCCTATAGACGCCATTAAAACAGATCGTGCGTCCGAACGCCATATGCCGGCCCGGCTTTTACAAGCCGTTTACGGCAGCCGGTCGCCCTTCATGATTGATTTACGCCTCAGGTCCGGAAGATCACGTCCTCGCGCCTGAACATCCAGACTGCGAGCCCAAGCGCTGCCCCGGCATAAACTGCCGTGGACCCGAAAATCACCGCGATGTAGCCCCAGTGCCAGACACCCGAAAGCATTTCCTTGCAGACCAGCGAAATGTTGACGATCGGGACGAGCGCCAGGTGGAAATTGAGCTCGATTCCCGGAATCAGCCCCATGCTGCACGGCAGGATGACGATGAACGCGAGCGGCGTGAGGTAGCTTCCCGCCTCCTTAATGCTTTTCGCGAAGAGCGAAATCGAGAACACCAGGGCGGAGAAGAGCACCGAGACCGGGAGCACCATCGCCAGGACGCCGAGGATCCCGAGCGGATCGAAGGTCAGGGCGCCCCCCACGGGCGCGGGCTGCGCCCCGACGCCGGGACCCATGGCCATTCCGGCGAGAAGGACGGATCCTCCCAGCGAGACCAGCGACAATACGACCGCGGTCAGGGAGCCCGTCAGCACCATCAGGAACTTGCCGAGGACGATGTAGGTGCGGTACACCGGGCAGCACAGGAGTGTCTCCATGGTGCCCCTTTCCTTCTCGCCGGCGGTCAGCTCCATCGCGGGGTACATCGCCCCCATCAGGCAAATGATGACGATGAAGTAGGGCACGACGCCGCCCAACAGGTTCCCGCCGCGCTTTTCGGGAGGCGCCACATTCGTGTGCGCCACCTCGAACGGGCGGGCGTACGTGGCCGGCAGGCCGCGCGCGGCCAGCAGGCTGGCCGTCGTCCGGCTCCGAAGCCTTGCGAAAAAGTCGCTCAGCTCCTCCTCGGCCAGTCCCGACTTCAGTTCGCCCTCGTAATTGTAGAGCGTGATCGCCGGTGCCGAGCCCGTGCCGAGGGCCTTCTCGAACCCGGGCGGGATCTCCACCGCCACGCGGATCTTCTTGTCCGAGATGAGCGTCTTCCAGTCGGCCGAGGCGGCCACGATCCTGAATTTGCCGGTCTTCTCGATGTCGGACCGGATCCCCGGCGAGTCCTCCCCCCCGATGATCATGATTCGCGGAATTTCCGCCCTGGCCTTCGTGACCACCGACGAGGCTATCTTCCCGACCCCGATGATGAGCGCGGGCATGATGAACGTCGGGATGACAATCATCGAGATCAGCGTGCGCCGGTCGCGCAGCGACTCCCTCAGCTCCTTGGCGTAGATCGTGCCGATGGAGCGCCAGCTCATGCCGCGCCCCCCGGGGCCACGATCTTGACGAAGCATTCCTCGAGGTCGGCCTCGCCCGTCCTCGCCCTGAGCTCGGCGAGCGTGCCCTCGGCCCGAAGCGCGCCCGCGTGGATGATCCCGATCACGTCGCAGAGCTTCTCCGCCTCGCTCATCACGTGCGTCGAGTAGATCACGGTCTTTCCGCGGCTGCGGCACTCGCGGACGAAGCGCACGATCGCCCGCGCGGACATGACGTCGAGCCCGAGGGTGGGCTCGTCGAATATCATCACCTGCGGGTCGTGGATGAGCGTCCGGGCGATCGACGTCTTCTGCTTCATCCCCGTCGACAGCTTGTCGCACCGTCGGTCGAGGAAGTCGTGCATGTCGAGCTCGTCGGCAAGGAAGCGAACGCGCTCGCGAAGCGCCGCCCCGTCAATGCCGTTCAGCCGGCCGAAGTACGCGATCATCTCGCGCGCGGTCAGCCGCGCGTAGAGGGCGGTGCTTGCGGCGAGGAATCCGACGTTTGCGCGGACCTTGTCCGGCTCGCGGGCGACGTCGTGGCCCGCGACGACGGCTGTCCCGCTCGTCGGCTTCAGCAGCGTCGCCAGCAGGCGCAGCGTCGTCGTCTTGCCCGCGCCGTTCGCCCCCAGAAGCCCGTAGATGGTGCCGGGGTCCACCCTGAACGAAACGGCGTCCGAGCCCCGGATCTCCCCCTTCCTGCGGTCGTGGAAAACCTTTGTGAGACGTCTCGCCTCGATCATCGGTTGTAAATACCTGAAATCAGGCGTCTTACAAGCTCATCCGCTCCCTGAAATCCTGCGCCTGCCTGCGGCTGAGCTCGATCTTCGCCCCACCCTTCAGGTGGACGAGCAGCCCGCTGCTGAACCAGGGCTCGATTCCGGCGATCCAGGAGATGTTGACGATCTGGCGGCGGTTGGCCCTGAAGAAGAACTTGGGGTCGAGGCGCTCCTCCATGGCGTTGAGCGAGCGGAAAAGCTGCGGCTGCGCATCCCCGAAATGCACGCGGGTGTAGTTGCCCTCGCTCTCGAGAAGGCGGATCTGGCCGACCTCGACGAACCAGCATTTCTCGCCCTCGCGCACGAACACCTTGTCCGTCGCGTTCAGGCTTCCCGCGGGCGGCCTCTTGGCGATGGACGACTGCTTGAGGCCGGGAAGGCGGTCGATGGCCGCGGAAAGCCGCGCCGGATCCACCGGCTTGAGGAGATAGTCAAGCGCGTTGAGCTCGAACGCCTTCACCGCGAACTCGTCATAGGCCGTCGTGAAGATGACATGCGGCACGGGGGGCTCGAGCGACTCGAGGAATTCCATCCCGGTCTCCCCGGGCATCTGGACGTCGAGGAAAAGGATGTCCGGCTTGAGCGCCTCCATCTGCTCCCGGGCCTGCTTCGTCTGCGACGCCTCGCCCGCGATCTCTATCTCCGGGAACGCGGCGAGCAGGCGCCTCAGCTCGTTGCGCGCAAGCCGCTCATCGTCGACGAGCAGGGCCTTCATGAACGGGCCGGCAGCGGAATCACGGCCTCCGCCACGACCCGCGTGGGCTGGTCCGAGCGGAGCATGAGGGTGGCGCGCTCGCCAAAGATCAGCCGAAGGCGCTCGGCGGCATTGCGCAGGCCGAGGCCCGTGGACGAGGTCCGCACCTCCTGCGTGATCTCCCCCGGGTTTGACACCTGTATCCGGAGCGCGCCGCCCTCATTGCGCGCGACGATCGCGATCTCGCCGCCCTCCGGCCTGGGCGAGATGCCATACTTGACCGCGTTCTCGACCAGCGTCTGCAGCAGCATGGGGGGAATGGGCAGCTGGAGGGCCTCCGGAGCGATGTCGAGGCGCACGCGCAGCCGCTCCTCGTGGCGGACCTGCTCGAGCGCCAGGTAGTCATTGACGACCCCCAGCTCCTCCTCCAACGGCACGGTCTCCAGCTGGCCGCTCTTCAGGGAGTAGCGCAGGAGGTTCGCAAGCTGGGTGACCGCGGTGCGGGCGCGCGCCGGATCCTCGTCGATGAGCGCCCGGAGCGAGTTGAGCGAATTGAAGATGAAGTGCGGGTTGACCTGCGACTTCAGCGCCCGGAGCTCCGCCTCCTTGACGCTCGTCATCAGCTGGAAGCGCTCGATCTCAGAGCGGTTCAGCCGATCGAACAGGTGGTAGAAATAATAGAGGCACAGCCACGCGAAGAAAAGGATGCTGTCGAAGAACACCTGAAACACAAAAACCATCGGAATCGAGGAAGTGGTGTTCCAGGGCAGGCCGACGACGCCGTGTATCCAAAGGGCGATCACAACGTTCATGGTGATCGATGCCGCGACCGCTGCGAAAACCAGCCGCGGGAGCAGCCGGCGCCATCCGAGCTCCTTCCATTTCCATCGCGCCATGAGCGGGCGCATGAAATGGGAGAGCAACAGCCCGCAGAGGAATACCATCGTGTTGACCGCAAGCTCCGTGGACAGGGTCCACTTCTCGTCCTTTTCTGGAAGGGCGATCGTCGCCCACGTGAACATGGCCAGAAACGTGCCCCAGCCCGCCGCCTGCAGGAGGAGGTAAAGCTTCATCTTGGAGCTCTCGCGCTCGGCGGCATCGCTCGGGGGAAGGGAGATGTCCGCGGAAACGTCCATGAGCGCATAGTGAACCCCGAAAGCGCCCGGTCGGCAATCTTTGGACGAGCGGTTTCCCAAGGGGGATGAATGGAGCTTCCCCCCACCGAAAAGCGCCCATTTGGGGACCCCTCAGGACCCGATGGGATGCCAGATCGTCTTGAGCTCCACGAAGTCGCGTATTGCGCCAAGTCCCTGCGCCGACTCCCCGAACCAATCCGGCGCCGTGTCGACAAAGCGCACCCGCTTGACGCTCTCGGCCGCGCCCATCCGGAGGGCCCGGCGCTCGCCGGCGTCCGCGGCCGCGTAGACCGCGCGAAGATGGGCGTGCGTCGCAAAGGTCGGCACCAGTTCCCTCCGGAAGCCCGTCAGGAGGTTGACGACGCCTCCCGGCAGGTCGCTGGTCGCCAGCATCTCGCCCAGCAGGATCGAAGGGTACGGGACCTTCTCGGACGCCAGGGCTACGACCGTGTTGCCGCAGGCGATGACGGGGGCGATCATCGAGAGCAGTCCCAGGAGCGGGGGGCTGTCCGGAGCGATGATGCCGACGACCCCCATCGGCTCCGTGACCGTGAAATTGAAGTGCGGCGAGGCCACCGGGTTCACCGATCCAATGAGCTGCTCGTACTTGTCCGCCCAGCCGGCGTAGTGGATCAGGCGGTCGACCGCGACGGACATCCCCCTGGCGGCGTCCGCCTCGCGGGCCCCGAACCGGACGAGCGAGCCGACGAGCTCGCCGCTGCGGGCCTCCAGCATCTCGGCCAGGCGGTAGAGTATCTGCGCGCGGTTGTACGGGCTGCGCTTCGCCCATCCGGGGCCGGCCTTGGCGGCCGCCTCCACGGCGTTGCGCAGGTCCTTGCGCGTGCACTGCGGGATGTTGCCGAAGAACGCGCCGTCGGCGCCGCTGACCTTGAAAGTGCGCGCGCTCTCGGACCGGACAAACGCTCCGCCAATGTAGACCTTGGGCGTCTTCGTGATGGGAAGGCGTTTCATGGCGCGCGTGCTCACGAGATCCTCGCGTAGTCGAGCAGGCCGTGGCGGCCGCCCTCGCGCCCGAACCCGCTTTCCTTGTACCCGCCGAACGGCGAGGACGGGTCGAACTTGTTGAACGTGTTGGCCCAGACGACGCCCGCCTTCAGCTCCGCCGACATCCGCAGAATCCGCGACCCCTTCTCGGTCCACACGCCCGCACTCAGGCCGTAGGGGGTGTTGTTGGCCTTCTCGATCGCCTCGTCGACCGTGCGGAACGTGAGGACCGAGAGGACGGGGCCGAAGATCTCCTCCTGCGCGATGCGGTGGCTCTGCGTGACATGGGTGAAAAGCGTGGGCGGGAAGTAGAATCCCTTCTCGGGAAGCTGGCAGGGCGGCTGGAAGAGGGTGGCACCCTCCCTCACCCCGGCGGCGACAAGGCGGCGAATCGTCGCCAGCTGCGCCCTGGAGTTGATCGCGCCGAGGTCCGTGTTCTTGTCCAGGGGGTCGCCGACGCGTAGGACCCGGATCCGGTTCTTGAGCTTCGAGACCACCTGCTCGGCCACCGGCTCGTGGACGAGGAGCCTCGAGCCGGCGCAGCACACGTGGCCCTGGTTGAAGTAGATCCCGTTCACGATGCCCTCCACGGCCTGGTCGATCGGCGCGTCGTCGAACACGATGTTCGCCGCCTTGCCGCCGAGCTCCATCGTCATCCTCCTGTCCGTTCCCGCGAGCTGGCGCATGATCGCCTTGCCCACTTCGGTCGAGCCCGTGAAGGCCACTTTGGCCGCCGCGGGATGGCCCATCACCGCGGCGCCGGTCTCCCCGGCGCCCGTCACGAAATTGACGACCCCGGGAGGGAGCCCCGCGTCCTGGAGGATCTCCGCCAGCTTGAGCGCCGTGATCGACGTCGTCTCCGCGGGCTTGAGGACGACGCAGTTGCCCATCGCGAGCGCGGGGGCCAGCTTCCACGCGAGCATGAGGAGGGGGAAGTTCCAGGGAATCACCTGGCCCACGACGCCGAGCGGGGCCACCGAGCGCCCCGGCGCGACATACTCGAGCTTGTCCGCCCAGCCCGCGTGGTAGAAGAAGTGGGCGGCCGCCATCGGGACGTCGAAGTCGCGGGATTCCTTGATCGGCTTGCCGCCGTCGAGTGTCTCGGCGACCGCGAATTCCCTGGCGCGGTCCTGGAGGAGGCGCGCGATCCGGAACAGGTACTTGCCGCGCTCGCGTCCCGGCAGCGCGGACCAGGACCTGAAGGCGCCCGTCGCGGCCCTGTAGGCCGCGTCGACGTCCGCGGGCCCGGCGAGCGCGATCTCGGCTAGCTTGCGCTCGTTCGCGGGATTGATCGAGTCGAAGTGCCTGCCCGAGCGCGGGCGGACGAACCGTCCGCCGATGAAGAGGTCGTACCGCGGCCTGAGCTTGGGATCCGCGGTCTCCGGCGCCGGGTCGAACTCCCAGAGGTCCCCGAAGATGAGCCGCGCGCGCGTCGCGCCGGGTTTGGTCCTGGCGGAGGGCATGTTCAGTAGCTCTCGGCGGAGTCGCTGAAATAGTAAGGCGCCTGGTAAGCGCCCGTCCTCTCCTTCTCGGCCTGCCTGAGCAGGTCGTTCAGGAGCGAGCTGGCGCCGAACCGGTAGCGTTTCTTGGTGAGCCACGCGTCGCCCAGCGTCTCCTTGACGGCGATCAGGAACTGCAGCGCGTGCTTCGCCGTCTTGATGCCGCCGGCGGGCTTCATGCCAATCGCGATCTGGGTGTCCATGTAGAAGTCGCGGATCGCCTCGATCATCACCTGGTTGTTGGCGAGCGTGGCGTTGAGCGTCGTCTTGCCCGTGCTGGTCTTGATGAAGTCCCCCGGCCGAAGGACGCCCATGGCGAGGAAGGAGGCCATCCGGATGTTGTCGTAGGTCTCCAGCTCGCTCACCTCGAGGATCACCTTGAGCGCCGACGAGCCGCAGGCCTCGACGACGGAGGCGATTTCGTCCTGCACCCTCGAGTACTCCCCTGAAAGGAAGGCGCCGCGGTTGATGACCATGTCGATCTCGTCGGCCCCGTCGGCGACGGCGCCCCGCACCTCGGCAAGCCGCGTGCGCAGGTGCGTCTGGCCCGACGGGAAGGCCGTGGCGACGGAGGCCACCTTGACCGCCGATCCGCCGACGATGGCCTTGGCCCGGGAGACCATGGCCGGATAGACGCAGACGGCCGCGACCGGGGGCACCTTCGGGTCGTCGTGCGGCCGCAGGGCCTTCCTGCAGAGCGACTCGATCTTGCCCGGCGTGTCCTTGCCCTCGAGCGTCGTCAGGTCGGTCATGGAGATGGCCGTCCTCAGGCCCCAGAGCTTCGCCGCCTTCTTGATGCTGCGGGTCGTGAACTTCGCGACGCGCTCCTCCACGCCGACCTGGTCGACCGCCCCGACCTCGTCGAGGAGGCGCGCGCGGGCCGAAGGGGAGTGGCGAGGCAGCATTGCCGCAGTATCGCGCCCAAAGGACCGCAAAACAATTGAAAAACGGCGCGCACGGGGGCCATCCTACCCCGTGATATCCCGCTCGGAAATCCAGCTGCTCCGCTCGCTCCGGGACAAGAAGCACCGGGAGGAGCTGGGGCTCTATGCGGTCGAGGGCGAGAAGATCGTCGCCGAACTCATCGCCGCCGGGCACCCGTTCGAGAAGATCTACGCCACCGACGCCTGGAGGGGCGAAAGGACGCATGAGATCGCCGAGCCGGACATGGCGCGGGCCAGCCACTTCCCGACGCCGTCGCCGGTCTTCGCCGTGGGCCGGATCAGGCGCGAGGCGCTCGCCGGGGGCGAGCTCGACCACGGGCTTACCCTCGCCCTCGACGGTGTCCAGGACCCCGGCAACGTCGGCACGATCCTGCGGATCGCGGACTGGTTCGGCGTCGCCCGGGTCGTGCTTTCGCCGGGCTGCGCGGACCTCCACTCGCAGAAGGTCATCCAGGCGAGCATGGGCTCGTTCGCGCGGGTGCGCGCGGTCGTGGCCGAGCTCGGCGCCGCGCTCGCCGGAGTGGAGGCTCCCGTCATCGGCTGCGAGCTCGAGGGCCGCGACGTCCACGGCCTTCCCGCGCTGAAGGACGCCGTGGTCGTCATCGGCAGCGAGGGCCGCGGCCTTTCCGGCGAGGCCAGGAGGTGCCTCGCCTACTCCGTCACGATCCCGCGCGTCGGCGCGGCCGAGTCGCTGAACGCGGCCGTGGCCGCCGGGATCATCTGCGACAACCTCCGGCGCGCCGCGGGATGAAGGCCGAGGCAGTCGCCACGGAGATCGGGCGAAGGATCTGCGCGAACCCCGGGGCGAGGACTCCCGAGTACCGGCGCATCCGGCGCGAATTCTCGGAGAGGCTCAGGGAGGCGCCGGCCCGCACCGTCATCGGCGCGGCGCACCTCCTTTCGCGGGTCCCGCGAGGCGGGCACCGCTTCATCGCCTACGAGCTCGTCCAGAAGCACCCGACGGCCCCGGCGAGCCTGGACGCCCGCAGCCTGGAGCGCCTGGGCCTCGGCCTGTCGGACTGGGACGAGGTGGATTGCTTCGCCGTCTGCCTGTCGGGCCCGGCGTGGCGCCGGCGCTTGATCGCGGACGGGGTCATCCGCCGCTGGGCCCGCTCGCACGACCGTTGGTGGCGGCGAGCCGCGCTCGTCAGCACCGTCCCCCTCAACAGCCGGGCTCAGGGCGGCCGCGGCGACGCCCGCCGCACGCTGCGCGTCTGCAGGATGCTCGAGGGCGACCGCGATCCGATGGTCGTCAAGGCGGTGTCGTGGGCGCTCCGCGAGCTCGCCAAGAGGAACCCGGCCTCCGTGCGCCAATTCCTTGCCGATCGTTCGGAGGCCCTCGCCCCGCTCGTGAGGCGCGAGGTGCGCCACAAGCTGGACACCGGCCTGAAGAACCCGGGAAAACGACGCCGGGCCCGCTGAGCGCGGGTTATTTCTCGCCCTTGGCCGGCCCCTTGCTCCTGCCCTTGCCGCTTGCGGCGGTGAGCACGGCGCCGGCGAGGACCCCCGCCGCGAACATCACGAAGTAGACGATCCCGGCCGGGTTCGTCCACTTGCTCGAGAGCAGGACCGGGAAGTAGAAATCGACCGACTGCCTGTTGTTCATGCCGATGTAGAGCAGGACAAAAAGGATCGCCAGGAAGACGATGACCCTGAAGAGGACTTTGAAGCTCATGGGTTCAGGCTGGGCTACACTTTGGGCTGCGTCAATTCGTCGAAGGCGGCCCCGAGGATGAGCCCAAGGCGGTTGGGCAGGGGCGCGTGGTAGTCGGGAAAGCCCGGCATGTTCTCGAGCGCGACGACGGCCGGCTTGTCGTGGCCCGCAGCAATCTCGTTCTGGACGCGCTCCAGCACGGCGGTGAAGAAGTCGCGCATGACGAGGAGGTCGCCGCGCGTCCCCGTGACGCCGAACCTCGGGTTTCCGTGGCCGAAGACATAGAGGGCGTCCGCCGGGTAGGCCGCGGCCGAGTCCCCCAGCGCCTTGACCCACCCGCGCAGGCTCGCCCCGCCCGGCCTGTCGACAAAGGGATAGATCCTGTTGAAAACGAGGTCGCCCATGTGGACGATGTTGGCCTTCTCGAAGACGACCACCGAGTCGCCCCCCGTGTGGGCGGGCCCGCGGAATTCCGCCGTCACGATCTCCCTGCCGAGCTGCCTGCGCCAGACATCGGTGAAAGTGGTCTCGGCGTAGACCTGGCTGGCCAGGGTCGAGGCCGGGTCTATCCTGCCGTCGAACCTGACGGACTGCTCGGCGCGGTTTGCGGCGTCAAACTGGAGCCTCGGAACGTTCGCCTGCGCAACCAGCTCCCTCGAGGCCGCCTTGAAGACCACGTTGCCCCCCGTGTGGTCCACGTGGTGGTGGGTGTTGATCGTCGCGTCTATCGTCCGGTTGCCGATGCCCGGGATCCCCCTGAGGCAGGTGAGCGCCGTGTCCGGGAACTGAGTGTCCACGACGGCAAGGGCGTCCGCCGACGCCAGCCAGCCGATCGTGCCTCCCCTGCCGGTGAAGATGCCGACATCGCCCCGCAGGGGCCTGAATTGGGTCGGGGAAACGGCGGCCCGGGCCGCCTGGGCGCCGATCCTGCCCGCGGCGGCCACGCCCGCGGAAAGGACCAGGGAGGAGCGGATGAATTCGCGTCGGTTCATGGCGGGCCGGGCCCCAGACTGGGACGCGCCCGGCCGCCAATCAACACCGGCGTGTCCGCGGGGAGGCAGGATCCCTGTAACATTCCGGGTGGCCCCCGGTTCTACAGTCCAACACCAGGGACACCCCGCCATGCCCCCTTCCTCCCATGACTCCAGCCGCCGCCGAAATCCCTGTGCATCCGCTGCCCGCGCGGATTGAATGGCGCCCCCGCCCCGCCGTGGAATCCGACGCCCCCCTTCCCGACCATGAGCTCATGCTCGCCGTCCGCGACGGCGACCTCGACTGCATGGGCGAGCTCTTCGAGCGCCACCACGGCCCCCTGTTCGGGTACCTCACGAAACTCACCGGCAACCGGACCGCGGCCGAGGACATTTCCCAGACGGTGTTCCAGCGGATGCTCAAATACCGCCACACGTACAGGGACCAGGGCAGCTTCACGGCCTGGATGTACCACCTGGCGAGGCGCTGCTCCCACGACCACTTCCGGAAATCCTCCGCGGCTCCCGTGGGCATGGATCCCAGCGACCTCGAGGCCCACGCCGACGACGCGAGCGGCGTCGACGAGGCCGTCGCCAGCCGCGACGACCATGCGCTCCTGCACCGGGCTCTCGGGCGCCTGGACAGCGATGACCGGGAGGTTCTCCTGCTGTCGCGGCTGCAGGAGCTCTCGTTCGTCGAGGTCGCCGGAATCCTCGAGTGCTCGGTCGGCGCGGCCCGAGTCCGGGCGCACCGCGCCCTGCGCACCCTGCGCGACCATTATTTCAAACTGCAGAAGGAGCCCCTCACATGAACTGCCAATCCTGCCACGAACGCATGGCCGAGCTCACCGACGCGAGGCTCGACCCAAGGAGCGCCGAGCAAGTCCGCTCCCACATCGAGGGCTGCGCCGAATGCCGCGCCGAATTCGAGGCGCTGGGCAGCACGCTCGCCGCCCTCGACGCCCTGCCCTCCTCCCCGCCGTCCCACCGGCTCCGCGCAGCGGTCATGGGGCACATCGAGACCGAGAAGCTGACGCAGCGCAACCGGGCGGGCTGGGCGTCCTCGATCCGGGCCGCGGCGAGCGCGCGCGAGGCGCACCGGCCCCGCTGGGTTCCCGCGATCCTGCAGGGACTCGGGGTCTGCGCGCTCGTCTTCCTCGGGTTCTTCCTCGGCGAGCGCACGGCCACCGAGCGCCAGCTCGCCGCCCTGCGCGCCCGGGTCGACACGATGGGCCAGCTGGTCGAGCAGTCGGTCCTGCAGAAGCGCACGACGGGCGACCGGCTGGAGACCGTCCTGACCGCGGGCACGGTCAAGAAGCCCGACGAGCGCGTGATCGACGGGCTCATCAACTCCATGGCGTTCGACCCGAGCGTGAACGTGAGGCTCAATGCCCTCACCGAGCTCTACTCGCACGCCGACCAAGAGGTCGTGCGCGCCGGCGTGCTCGCGTGCCTTCCCCGGGAGGGCAACCCCCTGGTCCAGGTCGCGATGATCGACTTCCTCGTCGCCACCAAGGCGCGCGAGGCCTCCCCCGAGCTCACCCGGCTCGCCGCCGACGCGAAGACTGACGACGACGTCCGCGACTCGGCGCGCCGGGCAATCGACCTTCTCTGAACCCCTCCAATCCTCTCCAAAAAAATCATGAATACCATCCGAGTCAGTTCCTCACTCCTTATCGCTGCCGCCCTGGCCCTCGTGCCGGCACGGCTCGCGCGGGCCGACGAATCCACCAGCCAGATCGCGTTCTCCGACCCTGCCAAGCCGGGCACGCTCAGGATCCGCGTCTGGCACGGCGAGGTGACCGTCCACGGCGCGGACGTGAAGGAGATCACCGTCAAGTCCGACTCCCAGGACGCGAGCCCGACCCCCCGAAAGGACGGGCTCAGGGTGCTCTCCGCCTCCGCGGGCTACGTCCTCTCCGAAAAGAACAACGTGGCGGCAATCGACTACGGCGCCGACGGCTGGACCGGCGGCTCCGCGGACTTTGACATCACGGTGCCCCGCAGCACGTCCATCGTCGTCGCCAACTCGGCCCGCGGCAACCTGGAGTGCAGCGACATTGCCGGCGACATCGACGTCCGCACGATGAGCGGCGACGTGACCCTGCGCGACATCTCCGGCGGCGCGCTGGTCGAGACGATGAACGGGGAAATCAACGTGCACGTTAAGTCCCTGACGGATTCAAGGCCCCTCTCCTTCACCTCCATGCGCGGGGAGATCTCGATCCACCTGCCGGCAGACTCGAAGGCCAACATCCGCTTCCGCACGCACCGCGGCGTGATCCTCACGAATTTCGACGAGAAGGCCCTCGTGACAAAGGCGGAGGTCACCAGCAAGCCCCCGCGCCTGCCGAAAGTGAAGGATGATAAGGAGAAGGACACCGATGCGACGGCGGCCGTCAGGCGATCCGACGCCGATTCCGACACGGACTGGCACGCCGAGATAAGGGATTCCGTGCGCGAGGCGACCGAGGAGGCCGCGGACGCCGCACGCGATGCGGCGGAGGCGATGCACGAAGGCCTGATGGAGGTGCACGCCGAGCTCGGCGGCGCCATGCCGCCGCTCCCCCCAATGACCGGCGGAAAGGTGGTTTCGGGCACGCTCAATGGAGGCGGCGTCGAGATTCAGGCCGCCACGCTGAACGGCGATATCCTGCTAAAGAAGTCCAACTTAGACACGGTCGAGAAATGAGGTCAGGGGTACCAACAGGTCTTTTCGCGAGGGGGCGGGCGGATCTACGTAACGGGATTATCCCCTTGACATACGTATAAATGGTCTCATTGTTGAGGCCATGAAAGCAAAAGCCTCCCTGACGATCCGCGAGTTCTTTGCCATTTATCCTTCTGACGAATCGTGCCTTACTCATCTCTTTGAGGCACGCTTTGGACAGGGCCACTACTGCCCGAAGTGTGGTAAATCTTCGAACTGGTATAGGATCAAAGCCGAGCGTGCTTATTCCTGCCAATGGTGCGGACATCATCTGCACCCCACAGTCGGCACGCCCTTCGAGGATAGCCGCACCCCGCTGCAACTTTGGTTCTATGCCATCTATCTCTTTACGACCTCCCGCCATGGCGTTCCCGCAAAGGAATTGGAGCGCCAGCTTGGTGTGACTTACAAGACGGCGTGGCGCATGGCCGATCAGATTCGAAAGCACATCGCCCGCGTCGACGGCGAATGGCCCCTCGTTGGAAACGTGGAGGTCGATGAAACCTTCGTTGGTGGCAAGAAGCCGCATGGTCAGGGTGGAAGCAAAAAGACGTGTGTTTTCGGAATGCTACAGCGTGGAGGGCAGATCATGACAAAAGTTGTTGCCAATCATCGGGCCGAAACCCTTGTGCCGATCATTCGTAAGAACGTTAAGAAGGGTTCGATCATTCACAGCGATGAGGGCACGGCCTATAAGGACATTTCCCAAGAAGGGTATGCCCACGGCACGGTCAATCATTCGGCCAAGGAATATGCTCGCGGTCCAATTCACGTTAACAGTCTTGAGAATTTCTGGAAGCATCTGAAAGGCTCGATCAACGGGACTCACATGCAGGTTTCTAAAAGGCATCTGCCGAAGTACGCGAAGGAATTTGAGTTCAGGTTTAATCGGCGCGAGGAGCCTGCTTCGATGCTGCCTTCGTTGCTTTCGAGTTTCCCTCAGCCATCTCTTTGAGGGTGGCGTGGAAGTGATGGTGACTCGCCTTAGGGTGGGTCGTTTCCTTCTCGGCTATAAACCTATCAATCTGCTTCTTTGTTCTTGCTTCTCGCAGGTGCATCCTAGTGGTCAAGTTCGGCATTTAGGGCCTCCAATAATTTATCAGGTTTGTAGATATTTTGAGTAGCATTGTTCCCGCATTTGTGGGCCATGATAACCATCATCCTCTCGTAGAGGTCAGGTATGTGCTCATACAAGGAACGGTCCTCCTCTTGTCTTAAGGCCACATATTCCTTGGACGCTTCGTAATAAAG
>Ga0302325_10009489_pt1 | contig 21217 bp, 12 predicted proteins | sample Palsa_T0_2_FD_201948 | JGI IMG/M metagenome (GOLD analysis project Ga0302325, IMG submission 201948) | Peat permafrost microbial communities from Stordalen Mire near Abisko, Sweden - Palsa_T0_2 | ecosystem: Environmental > Terrestrial > Soil > Palsa > Peat permafrost | place: Sweden: Abisko...
GGGAGGGTGAGCACTGTCACTCGTTCATCGGGGGAGGCGGCGGCTTCTTCGGCGCGACCGGCGCGGCCGGTGGTGGCGCGGCAGCGGGTAGTTCGCTCGGCTTGACGCCGGCTTTGGCATCGCGCGCAAGCTCGGCGGGCCGCGGACGCGGCAGCGGCGGCCCGGCGACCGACGGCTGCGTGGCGGGGCGGAGCGCGGACGCTGGTGGCGGCGCCGCCAGGGCTTCCTCATCCGGCAGCATGTCCAGCTCAGTGCCTACAGGACCGTAAGCCGATGGCACGCCGTAGGGCGGCGCCATGGCATAGGGCGGCGTCACCATGCCGATGGTCGGACCGTAAGGGCCCGGACCGGGTACGATCCGATTGACGGCGCGGATGGCGCCGCTATGTGCATCCACCACGACGCGCATGAGGATGCCGCGGAAATCGGTGGCGCGCAGCACATAGGTCGTGCCTTCGCGCAACGGCGGCGCCAGCGGATCGAATCCGGCCAACCGCACGATCTTGGTGACTTCGTAAGGCGGCATGAAGCCGGGCGCGGGAAGCGGCGCCGGCGAAGCTGCCGGCGGAGGCGATTGCGCGTAACCTGGCGCAACGGCCAACAGCAGAACGCTCAGAGCGAACGCGGCAGCCCCTGTTACCCCGGCTCTCACCGGCTTATGCCCCTTACCCGTACCGCGAGGCTAATGCCCGCACGCCGACAAGGTTACCCTGAATTAGGGCGGCGCTTGGGCGCAATTTTAGTTTTTTGGCCGCCCTCACGCGCTCGCAGCAAGTGGCCCCATCGCCTTCACTTTTTCGCCGCCGCGGCCGGATCGCGGTGAATCGGGTCCACCCACAATACGGTGTCCGGTTTCTCCACCGGCTCGATGTCGAGATTGATGGCAATGGCTTCACCGTCACTGCGCACAAGCACGCACTCCAGGACCTGGTCCGGGCTGGCGTTGATCTCCTGATGCGGCACGTAAGGCGGGATAAAGATGAAATCGCCGGGATTTGCTTCGGCGGTGAATTGCAGATGCTCGCCCCAGCGCATGCGCGCCTTGCCGCGAACCACGTAGATGATGCTTTCGAGATGGCCGTGATGGTGCGCGCCGGTTTTAGCATCCGGCTTGATCGTCACCGTACCGGCCCACAGCTTCTGGGCGCCGGCGCGGGCGAAGTTGATCGCGGCCTTTCTGTCCATCCCCGGGGTTGAAGGCACATTGGGATCCAACTGGTTGCCGGGAATGACGCGCACACCATCGTGCTTCCAGCGCTCGGCGTCGTCGTGGGAATGATCGTGATCGTGAAGTTCGGTCATGAATCTCGACCCCACAGATTCTCGAAGCCAGTAGCCGGCGTGAACGTAGCGACATGCAGGCAGTGATTGAAGCGGTGGATTGCCCTGCTCCTTGCACCAATGCGCTGACCGTGGTCCACTTGGCGGCCGAACGTTGCCTAAATCCGAACTGGCGGGCGCAAGACCGCTCCTTTCACCACGCGCCGGACGTGGCCGCCCTTGTACTTACGGCCGGATTCTGCCATGTTCAGCATAGGACAGTATTGCTGTCCTAATTGGTGGTCAGAGCGCGCGCACCCCCTCCCATTCCTCCCCGGCAAGCGGGGGAGGAAATAAGGTGGGGGCAAAGATGCGCGGGGGCCAGCCGCCGAGGGCGAGGGCGCGTCAGGCGGCGGCACAAAGCAGCCAATGGCCGGCAGCGGCACGAAGGTTGCCTCCAAAATGATCGGTTCGCCCTCGGGCGCAACCTCTTCCTTCCTCTTCCGCTTGGATGAGCAAGGTCGCGGTGGCGCCGGAAGAATGTGCCGACCCTCGCGACGGGCCCGTGCAGGCGCCGTCGAGGAGCGCGAAAATGACGATGGGCGCGCAAGCTTTTGGCCTGTTCGATCCGGCGCTGGAAAAGGATTCCTGCGGGGTCGGCTTTATTGCCGACATCAAAGGGCGCAAATCGCACAAGATCGTCGAGGACGCGCTGACGATCCTGGTCAATCTCGAGCATCGCGGCGCGGTGGGCGCCGATCCACGTGCCGGCGACGGCGCCGGCATCCTGGTGCAGACGCCGCACAAATTCTTCGCCAAGAAGGCGGCCGAGCTCGGTTTCAAGCTGCCGGCTCCCGGTCATTATGCCGTCGGCGCGCTGTTCCTGCCGCACGACGCTGCCTGGCGGCGGGAAATCATGGACACCTACGCGCAAGTCGCCGCGCAGGAAGGCATGACGCTGATCGGCTGGCGCGACGTGCCGACCGACAATTCGACGCTCGGCGAATCGGTCAAGCCGACCGAGCCGGTGCACAAGCAGGTGTTTCTCGCGCGCAATTCGAAGACGCAGTCGGAGGACGAGTTCGAGCGCCGGCTTTACATTCTGCGCAAGACCATCTCGTCCACGCTTTACGGCAAGCGCGAGCGCCGCACCTCGCACTATTACCCGGTGTCGATCTCCTGCCGCACCGTGATCTACAAGGGCATGTTCCTCGCCGACCAGCTCGGCACCTACTATCCCGATTTGCACGACCCGGACTTCGAAAGCGCGCTCGCTTTGTTGCATCAGCGCTTCTCCACCAACACCTTCCCGACCTGGTCGCTGGCGCATCCCTACCGCATGATCGCGCACAACGGCGAGATCAACACTTTACGCGGCAACAACAACTGGATGGCCGCGCGCCAAGCCTCCGTTTCGTCGCCGAAATTCGGCGCCGACATCAACAGGCTGTGGCCGATCTCCTACGAGGGCCAGTCCGACACCGCCTGCTTCGACAACGCGCTCGAATTCCTCACCATGGGCGGTTATCCGCTCGCGCACGCGATGATGATGATGATTCCGGAGGCGTGGGCCGGCAACCCGTTGATGAACGAGGAGCGGCGCAATTTCTACGAATACAATGCCGCGCTGATGGAGCCGTGGGACGGTCCGGCGGCGATCGCGTTCACCAACGGCCGGCAAATCGGCGCCACGCTCGACCGCAACGGCTTGCGCCCGGCGCGCTACATCGTCACCCGCGACCACCGCATCATCATGGCCTCGGAAGTGGGCGTGCTGCCGATTCCGGAAGAGGAGATCGTCACCAAGTGGCGGCTGCAGCCGGGCAAGATGCTGCTGGTCGACCTCGAGGAAGGCCGGCTCATTCCCGACGAGGAGCTTAAAGCGACGCTGGCCAAGAGCCACCCCTACGGCGAGTGGCTCGAACGCACGCAGATCGTGCTCGAGGATTTGCCGGCGTCGGCGGACGCGGCCCCGATCTCGAACCTAAAGCTGCTCGATCGCCAGCAGGCCTTCGGCTACACCCAGGAAGACCTGAAAATCCTCATGACGCCGATGGCGGCTACCGGCGAAGAGGCGGTCGGCTCCATGGGCAACGACACGCCGATCTCGGCGCTGTCGGAACGGCCGAAGCTCCTGTTCACTTACTTCAAGCAGAACTTCGCCCAAGTGACCAACCCGCCGATCGACCCGATCCGCGAGGAACTGGTGATGAGCCTCGTCTCCATCATCGGCCCGCGGCCGAACCTGTTCGACCTCGAAGGCTCCTCGAAGACCAAGCGTCTCGAAGTGCATCAACCGATCCTCACCAACGCCAATCTGGAGAAGATCCGCGACATCTCCGAGGTTGCCGAGTCGCACTTCAAGTCGCTGACGCTCGACGCCACCTGGACGGCCGAGGCCGGCGCCGCCGGCCTCGAAGCGGCGCTGGCGGCGCTTTGCGGGGAGGCCGATGGCGCGGTGCGCGACGGCATCAACATCGTCATCATCTCTGATCGCCGCGCCGGCGCCGACCGGATTCCGATTCCGTCGCTGCTCGCCTGCGCCGCCGTGCATCATCATCTGATCCGCGAGGGGCTGCGCACGTCGGTCGGGATCGTCGTGGAATCCGGCGAACCGCGCGAGGTGCACCATTTCGCCTGCCTCGCCGGCTACGGCGCCGAAGCGATCAATCCCTACCTGGCCTTTGAGACGCTGACCGCGATGAAGGACGAGCTACCGCAAAAGCTCGACGACAAGGAAATCATCAAGCGCTACATCAAGTCGATCGACAAGGGACTGCTCAAGGTGATGTCGAAGATGGGCATCTCCACCTATCAGTCCTATTGCGGCGCGCAGATCTTCGACGCGATCGGATTAAAGTCCGACTTTGTCGCCAAATATTTCACCGGCACCGCGACCCGCATCGAGGGCGTAGGCCTCGACGGCATCGCCGAAGAGGCGGTACGGCGGCATCGTGACGCTTTCTCCGATGCGCCGATCTACCGCTCCATGCTCGACGTCGGCGGCGATTATGCGGTGCGGGTGCGCGGCGAGGATCACGTCTGGAACGCCGCCACCGTCGCCGCGCTCCAGCACGCGGTGCGCGGCAATTCCTACGAGAAATACCGGCAATACGCCGCGATCATCAACGAACAGTCGCAGCATCTCTACACCATCCGCGGGCTGTTCGACTTGAAGTCCGCCGGCGACGACGGCCGTGCGCCGATCGCGATCGGGGAGGTCGAGCCGGCCAAGGAGATCGTCAAGCGCTTCTCCACTGGCGCCATGTCGTTCGGCTCGATCTCGCGCGAGGCGCACACCACGCTCGCCATTGCCATGAACCGGATCGGCGGCAAGTCGAACACCGGCGAGGGCGGCGAGGAATCCGACCGCTTCAAGCCGCTGCCGAACGGCGATTCCATGCGCTCGGCGATCAAGCAGGTGGCGTCGGGCCGCTTCGGCGTCACCGCCGAATATCTCGTCAATTCGGACATCATGCAGATCAAGATCGCGCAGGGCGCCAAGCCCGGCGAAGGCGGTCAATTGCCCGGCTATAAGGTCGACAAGACCATCGCCAAGGTGCGCCACTCGACGCCGGGCGTCGGCCTGATCTCGCCGCCACCGCATCACGACATTTATTCGATCGAGGATCTGGCGCAGCTCATCTTCGACTTAAAGAACGTCAACCCGGACGGCGACGTCTCCGTCAAGCTCGTCTCCGAAATCGGCGTCGGCACGGTCGCCGCCGGCGTGTCGAAGGCGCGCTCCGATCACGTCACCATCGCCGGCTTCGAGGGCGGTACCGGCGCTTCGCCGCTGACTTCGATCAAGCATGCCGGCTCGCCGTGGGAGATCGGGCTGGCCGAGACCCACCAGACACTGGTCGCCAATCGGCTGCGCGGGCGCATCGCCGTGCAGGTCGACGGCGGCATCCGCACCGGCCGCGACGTGGTGATCGGCGCGCTCCTTGGCGCCGACGAATTCGGCTTCGCCACCGCGCCTTTGATCGCCGTCGGCTGCATCATGATGCGCAAGTGCCATCTCAACACCTGCCCGGTCGGCGTCGCCACCCAGGACCCGGTGCTGCGCAAGCGCTTCAAGGGCCAGCCCGAGCACGTGATCAATTTCTTCTTCTTCGTCGCCGAAGAGGTGCGCGAATTGATGGCGGCGATGGGCTACCGCACCTTCGCGGAAATGATCGGCCAGATGCAGATGCTCGACGTGCGCCAGCTGGTCGATCATTGGAAGGCGCGCGGGCTCGACTTTTCGCGGCTGTTCACCAAGCCGGACGTGCCGGCCTCGGTCGCGATCTTCAATTGCGAGGAACAGGATCACAAGATCTACGACATCATCGACCGCAAGCTGATCGCACAGTCGCAGGCGGCGCTGGATGGCAGCGCGCCGGTGCGGATAAGCATGCCGATCAGGAACGTCGACCGCACCGCCGGCGCCATGCTTTCCGGCGAGATCGCCAAGCGCTACGGCCATGCCGGCTTGCCGCACGACACCATCGTGGTGCGCTTTACCGGCACCGCCGGACAAAGCTTCGGCGCCTTCTTGGCGCGCGGCGTCTCCTTCGAGCTCGAGGGCGACGCCAACGACTATGTCGGCAAGGGCCTCTCCGGCGGCCGCATCGTCGTGCGCCCGCCGGAGCAAACCGGGATCGTGCCGGAGGAGTCGATCCTCATCGGCAACACCGTGCTCTATGGCGCCACCGAGGGCGAATGCTACTTCCGCGGCGTTGCCGGCGAGCGCTTCGCCGTGCGCAATTCCGGCGCCTTCGCCGTCATCGAGGGCGCCGGCGACCATTGCTGCGAATATATGACCGGCGGCGTCGTGGCGGTGCTCGGCCGCACCGGGCGCAACTTTGCCGCCGGCATGTCGGGCGGCATCGCTTATGTGCTCGATGAGGACGGCACGTTTGCCTCGCGCTGCAACCTCGCCATGGTCGAGCTTGAGCCGATGCCGGAGGAGGAAGAGGTCAACGTCCGCACTTACCACCACGCGCGCGACCTCGAGGCGCACGGGCTGGTCGAGGTCATGGCCGACATGAGCCAGTTCGACGCGGCGCGGCTTTATCTGCTGATCGCACGCCACGCGCACTTTACCGGTTCGACTGTTGCCGCCAAAATTATCGCCGAGTGGCCGGCCTTCTACCCGAAGTTCCGCAAAGTCATGCCGGTCGAGTATCGACGCGCGCTCAACGAGATCAAGGCAGAGGCGCAAGCCATGCAGGCGGCGGAATAGGGCCGGCAAGGCAAGAGTCGGCAAGCGAGTGCGGCAAGCGAGTGCGGCAAGAAAGAGCGCAGTGGGCAAGGTCACCGGCTTTCTCGAATACCAACGCGAAGACCGCGATTACGAGCCGGTCGAAGAACGCATCCGCCATTGGCACGAATTCATCCTGCCGCTGCCGGAAGGCGATTACCGGACGCAAGCCGCGCGCTGCATGAATTGCGGCGTGCCCTATTGCCAGGGCACCGGTTCGCTCACTCCCGGCACGCCGGGTTGCCCGGTCAACAACCAGATTCCCGACTGGAACGACCTGGTCTATGCCGGCAACTGGGACGAGGCCGCGCGCAACCTGCACTCGACCAACAATTTTCCCGAGGTCACCGGCCGCATCTGCCCGGCGCCGTGCGAAGCCTCCTGCACGCTCAACATCGACGAGAATCCGGTCACCATCAAATCGATCGAATGCGCGATCGCCGACCGCGCCATCGCCCAAGGGCTCAAGCCCGAAGCGGCCGCGGTGAAAACCGGCAAGACGGTGGCGATCGTCGGCTCGGGGCCGGCGGGGCTCGCTTGCGCGCAGCAGCTCGCACGCGCCGGGCATGACGTGCATGTGTATGAGAAGTTCGCCAAGGCCGGCGGCCTTCTCACTTACGGCATTCCCGACTTCAAGATGGAGAAGCATCACGTTGAAAGCCGCGTCGTGCAGATGCACGGCGAAGGCGTCGTCTTTCATTACGGCGCCCATGTCGGCGTCAATGTCCCGGCCGAAAAGCTCCTCGCCGATTACGACGCCGTCGTGCTCACCGGCGGCGCCGAGAAGCCACGCGATCTGCCCGTTCCCGGCCGCGAGCTCAAGGGCATCCACTTCGCCATGGAATTCCTGCCGCAGCAGAACCGGCGCCTGTCCGGCGAACCGGACGACGGCGGCGAGCCGATCCTTGCCACCGGCAAGCACGTCGTAGTCATCGGCGGCGGCGACACCGGCTCCGACTGCATCGGCACCTCGATCCGCCAGGGCGCGCTGTCGGTCACCAACTTCGAAATCCTGCCCGCACCGCCGCTGCACGAGAACAAGTTGCTCACCTGGCCGAACTGGCCGTTGAAGCTGCGCACATCGTCGAGCCACGAAGAAGGCGCCGAGCGCGATTTCGCCGTGCTAACGACGCGTTTTTCCGGCGGCGGCAGCGGGCACGTGGAAAAACTCCATTGCGTGCATATCGACGAGACGATGAAGCCCGTCCCCGGCAGCGAATTCGAGGTCGCCGCCGAGCTCGTCTTGCTGGCGATGGGCTTCGTGCATCCGGTGCACGAGGGCATGATCAAGAACCTCAATCTCGCGCTCGACCGGCGCGGCAATGTCAGCGCCTCGACCGACGATTACCGCACCTCGATCGACAAGGTCTTTGCCGCCGGCGACATGCGCCGCGGCCAGTCGCTGGTGGTATGGGCGATCCGCGAAGGCCGCCAGGCGGCGGCCGCCGTGGACAAATTTCTGATGGGCGCGAGCCTGCTGCCGCGTTAGCTCAACCTTCATCCTGAGGTGCGAGCAAAGCGAGCCTCGAAGGATGCGCCGTCGCCCTTCGAGGGCCGCTCCGCGGCCGCCTCAGGGTGACGGATAATTGCCGCTAATACCCGCCGTGAATATTCGCCGCCGCCGGGCCGACCGGCAAAGGCGGCCGCGGCGGTGCACCGTTGAGCGGACCGCGCGGCTTGGCCGGCACGGCATTGGGCGCCGGCTGGCTCTTGCTATCGTTTTTGGCGTCGCCCGACTTTTTGCCCTCCGCACCCTTGGCCGCGGGAGCGGAGGGCGTGATCGGCGCGGGCGTCTCGTCAGGCACAGAATTGGCATTGGCGTCGGCGCGCGGCCAGGAGAAATCGTCGGCGCGTCCGGGCGGCGCCACGATGGCCTCGCCGTGACTGAGCACGCGCGTCGCGACCGGATCGGATTCCCGCTGCGCCGGACGGCTGGTGGCGCCCAACAAATCGCCGCCTTCAGCGCCGCCGGCGGCATTGAGCGGAACGATCGGGCCGATCGCCGGCCGCGTATTTCCCTTTGCCGGCGATTGCTCCTCCGGGCCTGGCAACGCCACCGGGATGAAATGATTGGTTAACACGCGGCGCAAATCGTGCTCGACGTAACGCGCGAGCTTCTCCGCCCCGGCCTTGGTGAAATTCACGCCGTCGCTGGTGCGCAAGCGGCGAATCTGGCCCTCGAAATCCGGCCCCTGCACGGCGAACAGACCCTTTTCGTCGACGAAGCCGTCCCAGGTATCGACATAGACGATGCCGGCCTTCTCGGCGCGGCTGCGATAAAGCTCGTCGAGGTAGCTCATGTCGCTCGTTGACTTGGTGCCGCGCACCGAGGGCAAGCCGACCCAGAGCACCGGCGCGCCCTTGCTCTTGAGCGCCGCGATCATGTCGTCGATGCGCTTTGCATAAAGCTCGGCCCATCGGTCGGTGTGAAACTCGTTATAGCCGTTGGGCGAGCGGCGCGCTGTTTCCGGCGCGGCGATCGTCGGCTGGTCAGGGTCCGGCTGGGCGGACTCCGACGGCGGTTGCGCGGGCGGCGTGGCGGCCTGCCCCCGCGGCGATGTCGCCGCGCCCTTTTTGTCCTTTTCCGGCGTGCGCTCGCGCAGCGGCAGCCGATCGTTGACGCCGAGCATGACGACGATGGCGCTGGGCTTTTCCGTCGCAAGCACATCCTTGATGGCTTGAGACCAATCCGGCGCATCGAAGCGCGCTTCGTAGCGCACCAGACCGGCATAGGGCTTGATCTTGCGCACGATGCCGACTCCCGGCGTGTCGGAGAAGGTCTCCTCCAGTCCGTAGGCGAGCCAATCGGCAAGCTGGTCGCCGACGACGACGATCGTCTCGGTCGGCGGCGTCTCCACCTTGCGCGGCGGCGGCGGCTTGGTGGGCTCGTAAACCTGCGGCCGCGGATAAAACGGATCGTACGAATTGGACGGATAGGAAGGTCCGCCGCCCCACGGCAGCCGGAGGAAATCGCGAAACTGCGCCCCGGCCGGCCCGGCAAAAGCGGCTGATGCCGCGATAATCGCGACTGCAATTGCAAGCCGCCGGTAATCTTTCGCCATCGATGCGCGCCCGATGATTTTTGCGGCCCTCTGACCCATTCAGGACCAATCGGCCGGTCTAGCGACGATACTAGCCAAAAAATGTCAATCTGAGGATGGGGCGAGGGTAGCGGGCGAAGTCTAAGGCCGGCGCAGGCGGTCGAGCACGAGGCTCGAGGCAAAACCGTCGGGAATCTGTCCGGTGGCGACCTGGAAATTGCGGATGGCGATGCGGGTGCGCGGGCCAAAGAGGCCGTCGGGCTCGCCGACGCCGAAGCCGTGCCGCGCCAGCAGCTGCTGCAGCTCGTAGCGGTCGGCGACGGTGAGCACGCGCTCATCGCGCGGCCAGGCCTGCACGAACGGCGCACCGCCGCGCAGCCGGTCGGCGAGATGGCCGATGGCGAGCGCGTAAGCCTCCGCCGGGTTGTATTTCATGATGACGCTGAAATTCTCCAGCATCAGGAAGCCGGGGCCGCCGGCGCCGGCAGGCAACAACAGATACGCCCGGTCGGACGGCCACGGGAACGCCTTGTCGCCGGCGCGTTTGATGCCGAGCGCAACCCATTGCCGCAACGTCATCTGCCGCGAACGGTCGGCCAACAGATAATTGAAGTTCGGCGGCAGGACGACCTCGTAGCCCCAGCTCTTCCCCCTCACCCAGCCGTCCGCTTGCAGATTGTTCGCCGTCGAGGCGATGACGTCGGCAACGGAGTCGACGACATTGCGCCGGCCGTCGCCGTCGAAATCGACGGCGTAGCGTTTGAACGTCGTCGGCATGAATTGCGTCGGACCGAACGCGCCGGCCCAGGAGCCGACCAGCCGGTCGGGCGCAACGTCGCTGCGTTGCAGGATTTCCAACGCCGACAGGAATTCCTCGCGGAAATAATCGCGGCGGCGCCCGACGCAGGCGAGCGTCGCGGTCGAGCGGACGACGGAACGGTCGCCGCCCATGGCACCGTATTTCGATTCCACGCCCCAGATCGCAGCGAGGATGTGGCGATCGATGCCATAGGCGCGCTCGATTGCGGCGAATACCGGCGTATATTGCGCCAACACTTCGCGGCCGCGGGCGATGCGTTCGTCGCTGACCAGCAAATCGAGATAGTCCCAGGGCGATTTGCTGAATTCCGGCTGCGCGTCAAGCAAATCCATAATGCTCAGGTCCGGCGTCAGCCCCGCGGTATAGCGCGCGAAACTGGCGCGCGGGATGCCGCGGCGCTCGGCCGCCGGCCACAATCCGGCGAGGCAATCGCCGAACGCGGCTGCAGCGGCACGAATCGCGTCCGCGGTCATCAGGGGACTGCCCGAGGCGCCCGATTGTCCGCTCCACTCGCGCCCACCGCCGACCGGCGCCGGAACCGCAGCAGTTGCCGGCGGTTGAAACAACCGTGTCAGCCAGTTATCGGGCTTTTCCTGCGCCAATGCGGATTGGGCCAAGGCGGCCGCGACAAGAGACGCCACGGCGAAGCGAAGGATCGGCGCGGGAATTGCCATGACGAACGATCTTTCTTCCCGATCGGTGGTCGCGCGAAGGGGCACCTGCTATGTTACCGGACCGTAAACCCCTGCCCCGCTCCGGCGGCCATGCGTGACATTTCGACAGCGCGTTGCGACCAGTCCCTACTTTGACCCTACTTTGACCCCACTTTGATCCCACTTGGACAAAGATTTAGGCAAGAAAGCGTCACGCATCCCGCTTCACTCCCATCGCCCTAATGCAACGCATGAAATTGGTCCGCAAAGCTGTTTTCCCCGTCGCCGGGCTCGGCACCCGGTTCCTGCCGGCGACCAAGGCCATGCCGAAGGAGATGCTGCCGGTGGTCGACCGGCCGCTCATCCAGCACGTCGTCGATGAGGCCCGCGAGGCCGGTATCGAGCACTTTATTTTCGTCACCGGACGCAACAAGGGTGTCATCGAGGATCATTTCGACCGCCAGGTCGAGCTGGAGATGACGCTTCTTGAGCGTCAGAAGCACAAGGCGCTCGATATGTTGCGGCAGGAATTGCCGGAACCCGGCACGACGAGCTTCACCCGCCAGCAGGAGCCGCTGGGCTTAGGCCACGCGGTGTGGTGCGCCCGCGAGCTGATCGGCCACGAGCCCTTCGCGCTACTGCTGCCGGACGTGCTGGTCCAGCACGAGCGCGGGTGCCTGGCGCAGATGATCGACGCGGCGCGCGAGCTCGGCGAGCGGGCCAACATCGTCGCCGTCGAGGAAGTGCCGCGCGAGCGTGTCGATCAATATGGCGTCGTCGGCGTCGGCGCGCCGAAGGGCAAGGTATTCTCGATCACCAGCATGGTCGAGAAACCGTCGCCCGAGCGGGCGCCGTCGAACCTGATCCTCACCGGCCGCTACATCCTGCAACCGGAGATCCTCGATCTCCTGGCCAAACAGGACCGCGGCACCGGCGGCGAGATTCAGCTCACCGACGCAATGATCGCGCTGTCGCGGACGCAAGCATTCTACGGCTTGAAATTCGACGGCCGCAGCTTCGATTGCGGCTCGAAAGTCGGCTTCCTCGCCGCCAATGTATCCTACGCGCTGGCGCGTCCCGATATCGCGCCGGGCTTTCGCGCCGAGATCAAGAAAATCCTCGCCGATCTCAACGGCGGCTGAGCCTGGTACGGACGCAATCGGACGGCGGCATGAGCGAGGACGTGCACGAGGTTTATGCGATCCGCTACGGCCATCACGCGCGCCGCTCGCCGGAAAATTTCATCGGCGGCGATCCGCACGACGTGCTCCAGCCGCTCGATTTCTTCGTCTGGGCGATTGTCGGACCCGCCGGCACGATCATGGTCGATACCGGCTTCGACGAGGCGATGGGCCGCCGACGTCAGCGCGAGATCGTAAAGCCGGTCCGTGACGGGCTTGCCGCGCTCGGCGTCGCGCCGGAGACGGTCGAGACCGTCATCATCAGCCACATGCACTACGACCATTGCGGCAATCACGACCATTTTCCGCGCGCGCGTTATCATCTTCAGGATCGCGAGATGGCTTTCGCCACAGGGCGCTGCATGTGTCACCGCCTCATGCGCGTGCCGTTCGAGGCCGATGACGTCGTCGCCATGGTGCGCAAGGTGTTTGCCGGCCGCGCCGAGTTCCATGACGGCGAGGACGAGATCATGCCGGGCGTGAGCGTGCATCTCATCGGCGGCCACTCGAAGGGCCTACAATGCGTGCGCGTCAAAACCCGGCGCGGCCATGTCGTGCTGGCCGCCGACGCGACGCACCTCTACGCCCATCTCGACGAAGGCCGGGTCTTTCCGATCGCCTACAACATCGCCGAAGTGCTCGAAGGCTATGCGACGCTGAAGAAACTCGCCACCTCGCCGCGCCACGTGGTGCCGGGGCACGATCCGCTGGTGCTAAAGCGCTATCCCGCCGCCAAGCCTGGCCTCGAAGGCTGGATCGTGCGTCTCGACGCCGAGCCGAGCGAGCCTTGAGAACGTCAGGCCGCGCTCAGCGCTGCAGACGCAGGCCGAGGAGGAATGTGGTCGCGGTGTAGGAGAAGCCCGACTCGGTGGCGGTCTGCCAATCCTGACGCAGCTCCGCCCGTATTTGCAGCTCGCGGGTGAAGATGTAGGTCATGCCGATGGACACGAAATAACGATTGTCGGACAGCGGCAGGCCGACATAATCGTCGGTGCCGTAGCCGACTTTGAGCGCGCCGATAAGCCAGCTGCGGAAGGCGTGATCGACTTCGACGTTGAGATCGCGGCTGAGTTCGCCAGAGGCACCCGCCAGCACCGTTTCGTATACCTGGGAGCTCGCCGTGAGCTTGGCGGTCGTCAGCCCGGTCGGCTTCCACAGCAGCGCGCCGTCGGCGATCACGCCGCTGACTTGCGGCAGCGTCGGGTCCTGGTAGGTGCGCTCGACATAGCCGAGCGCCATCTCGCCGGTGAGCGAGCCGAACAGATCGATGGCGCTGCCGAGTTTCGCAGTAGTGCCCACCGAGTCGCGCTGTAGCCCGTTGCGGTCGAACTGCTCGTCGTGGATGCGCTGGTCTTCCTGCACTTCCAGAAACGGCTTGAGGCCGGGATCGAGTTCGTAGCCGACACGGAAGATGCCGGCATATTGGTCGAAGTTGCGGTCGGCGTTGGTCGTGCTCTGGCCGTTGGTAAGCTCGGAGGGATCGTAGGTGGCGCGATCGAACGTGCCTTTGAGCGACAGCGACAGCCGGTTGAACTGCTGCGCGATGCCGAGCGTTTCGCCGACATCCTGATTGGGTGGCAGCCTGGCCAGCTGGGCCTGCAAGTTGGGGCTGCCGGGGTTGTCGCTCGCGATGATGAGGCGCTGCTCGAGGCTGACTTGCGTGTCGCGCGTCACATCGATGCGGCCGTCGATCTTGGAATTGAGAAAAGGAAGATTGAGCGAGGGAACGAGGTTTTCGGTGAATTCGGTATAGGAGCCGGTGATATCGGCGGTCAGCGAGTGGCGCGCCCAGTCGGACTGCACTTTGAGCTCCGGTGCGGCAATCAAATAGGGCGAGCCGGGGCCGCCGCCCGACGCGCGTTCCGGATTGCTGTTGTAGCCGCCGTTCAGATCGATCGACGGCAGCAACAGGAACGAGCCGGCGCGGATGCCGAGCGCGGCGTAAGGATCGGTTTCGGCGATCGGCAGCAACCGTTGCGGCAGCGTTCCTGGCAGAAAGGTGTTCGGCTGCGGCAACGTCGGCGGCGGCGTCGCGGTGTAATCGAAATTCTCCGGCGGCGGAACCGAGATGACGCCGCCGGGGCGGTTGGCGGCGGAGAGCGGATGCACCTCGGGCGGCGGGTTGCTGATGGGCAACTCATCGGGCGGCGGCGGCAGGCTGGCGCCCGGCCGCATCGCCGCCTTCTTCGGCGCGATCTCCGCCGTCGGCGGCTTTTTTAACACCGGCGGCTGGGAGGGCGCGGGGGGCGCGAAGTTCGGCACCGGGGCAAACGTCGTATCGGGTTGTGGCTTGGTCGGGCCGCCCGGAACGGCAGCCTGCGTCCGTTTCTTTTTTTTGCCGTGCGGCGTGTTCGAGGAGTCGAAGCCGGTGTCGCCGGCACCGAAACCGCTCGGGCTGCCATAGACGGGCGTCGCGCCGATGCGGCTCTGCGCCCCGGTGAATGTCCCGGCCGGCAGGGATCGATTGTTCGAAGGCGGCGGCGCTTCCCCCGGCATGCGGAACGGAGGCGGATTGGCCGGGGCGTTTTCGAGTGACGGCGCGAGCAGAGTGCTGTCGGAATTGGGAGCCGGCGGCTGCGACTGCGCCAGGCTCGGCAGCGGCGACACCACGAGCGCCGCAGCAAGCGTCAAGACGGCGGCATGCGACATGCGTCGACGGCGCCGCATAGGCGACCTTTTCGCACCCAAGCCGCGCACCGCCACCACCGTCCGCGTTACCTCGGAAGCTGCCAAAGCCAACCACCGTCGCGGGACCGCGGCCGCGCGCGGAGCTTCCCGTGCGGCCACCGCGCGAATTGGCCGGCACGGACCGCCGAGCTGCGCCCCGATGGTTAACGGAGTTAGGACGGATATGGTTAACGAGAGGTTGATCGCGGCCCGTTCCGGCGAGCCGACCGGCCGATTCTATGGGCCTTTTCGGCGGGGCCCGATCACACCCAGCCCTTGAGCTCGCGCATGGCGAGCTGCCAGATCATCAGCATGCCGGCCTCGCTGTCGTTGAGGCAGGGTATGGCGGCAAAGTTCTTACCCCCAAAACGCTTAAAGACGTGGGCGTTCTCGACGGCGATCTCCTCGAGCGTTTCCAGGCAGTCGGCGGAAAAGCCCGGCGTGATCACGACCAGGTTCTTTACCCCCTTCTTGGCCAGCGCCTTCATCGTCTTGATCGTGTAGGGCGTGAGCCAGCGGGCGCGGCCGAAGCGGGACTGATACGTCAGCATCAGCTTATTGTCGTCGAGCTTGAGCCGCTCACGCAGAAGCTCGGTCGTCCTGACGCATTGGCTCTCATATGGATCGCCCTTGCGCACATAGTCCTGCGGCATGCCGTGATAGGAGGCGACGATGACATCGGGCGTGAACGACAATGCTTTCAGCTCGGCCTGCAACGACGAGGCGAGCACCTCGATGTAATAGGGATCGTCGTAATAGGCGGGCATGACGCGCAGCGCCGGCTGCCGGCGCTGCCGCATGAGGAAACGGAACACCTCGTCGGCGACCGTCGCCGTCGTCGGCGCCGCATACTGCGGATAGAGCGGCATGACCAGAATGCGATCGCAGCCGCGGCCGACGAGCGCTTCGAGACGCGAAGCGATCGAGGGATTGGCGTAGCGCATCGCCCAGTCGACGATGACGTGCTTGCCGAGCGGCTCCAGTATGCCGGCGAGCTTTTCCGCCTGCGAGCGCGTGATGGTCTTGATCGGCGACTCGTCCTTCTCGCGATTCCAGATTTTCTTATAGTCGCGCGCTTTGCGCCGCGAGCGCAGCGGCAGAATGATGCCGTTGAATACGACTTTCCAAAGGAGCGAGTTCTTCTCGATCACGCGCGGATCGGTGAGGAACTCTTTCAGATATCGCCGCACGGCCTTCGGCTCAGCGGCGTCCGGCGTGCCGAGATTGACAAGCAGCACGCCGATTGCCGAGGTGACGGGCGTCGCCTTTTGCGGCGCGGGCGGAGCCGTCAACAGTTCGACATCGTGCGGCGGCGAGGATGCGAGCCCGGCAGCAAGCTCGCCCGTATTTTGCGGCATGGGCGGTAGTTCATTCATTGCATCAGCATACTCGATTGCCAATCGCCTTGCATGCGCGCAAACGACACGCTGCAGACGCCGCTTCGCGCTTAGTCAAGGACGCGGAACATCGCTCGCCATCGCGCATTCACTTCGAGTCTCAATATGGCCCCATTCCGCTGACTGCTGACGGCCCCGGCGCGCAATTTGCCGCCGCAATAAGGAAACGACCATGGTCCGCAGCTTTTGCCTAGTCATTGCCTTGCTTGCCGTCTCAAGCGCCGCGTTCGCGGAGGGCAACCAAAATCCCTCGCAAAACACCGAAGAGGACAAAGCGTGCCGGGGCGATGCGCACCGATTCTGCAAGGACGCGCTGCCCGACCAGTTTCGCGTAGCGTCCTGCCTGCAGGAACATAAGGACAGGATCAGCCACGCCTGCCGCGCGGTGCTCGAAGGCCACGGAATGTAACGTTTTACGTCACCCTCAGGATAACGGAGAAGGATCCTGATTATTCCGCCGCTTTGAGCAGCACCGGCGCGCCGGTGCGGAACTGTTCGAGCAAGGCCGCTTCGTCGGCCTTGGCGGCGGCGAGATGGCGCTGCTTGACGTGGCCGAAGCCGCGAATCTTTTCCGGGATGGCGGCAAGCCCGACGGCGATGGGGTGATTGTCGGGCGTCAGCGACGCGAGCACCTTGTCGAGCATCGCTTCATAGTCGGCGATCAGCTTGCGCTCAGTGCGCCGCTCAACCGAGCGGCCGAACGGATCGAACGGCGTGCCGCGCAGGAATTTGAACTTCGCCAATAGGCGAAAGGCCGGAAGAAGCCAAGCGCCGAAACTCATCTTGCGCGGCAGGCCGGTTGTCTTGTCGCGGCGCGCCAAAAGTGGCGGCGCGAGGTGAAACTCCAAACGCAGATTATCGCCCGCAAACGTGTTCTCGACCTGCGCGAGGAAAGAACCGTCGGTGTAGAGCCGCGCAACCTCGTATTCGTCCTTGTAGGCCATCAGCTTGAACAGATAGCGCGCGACCGCGTCGGCCAGCCCGCATTTCCCCGGCGCCAGCGCGGCCTCTGCCGATTTCGCCTTCTCGACCCGATCGCGGTAGCGCGCCGCATAGGCGGCATTCTGGTAAGCGGCGAGGAATTTCGCCCGCCGCCCGACCGTCTCGTCGAAGGATTCGGAGAGGTGCAGCGCATCGCTGGTTATCGCCGTCGCCGGCTTCGCCAGCGCCTCCACCTGCGCGCGGTCGACTGCGGCGCGGCGGCCCCAGTGAAAGGCGGCTTTGTTCATGGCGACCGATTCACCATTGAGTTCGATCGCCCGCTCGATGGCAGCGGCCGACAATGGAATCGCTCCGAGCTGATAGGCGTAGCCGACGAGGAACATGTTGGAGCCGATCGACTGCCCGAACAGCGCCGTCGCCAGGCGGGAAGCGTCGATGAAATGCGTCCTGTCGCGGCCGGCGTCGGCGGTGATGGCCCGCTTGAGCCGCTCGGTCGGCAGCGAAAAATCGGCGTTGCGGGTGAATTCGCCCGGTAAGAATTCGGCGGTGTTGACGACCATCTCGGTCATTCCCGGCTTCACTGCGGCGAGGATCTTGCGCGTGCCGGCGACGACGATGTCACCGCCAAGCACAAGATCGGCGCGCCCGGCGGCGACACGGATCGCATGGAGGTCGTCGGGCTTTTCGGCAAAGCGGATGTAGCTGAACACCGCGCCGCCCTTTTGCGCGAGGCCGGCCATGTCAAGCACGCCGACACCGCGGCCTTCCAGATGCGCGGCCATGCCGAGCACGCCGCCGATAGTGACGATGCCGGTGCCACCGACGCCGGTGACGATGATGTTGTAGGTCTGCACGATCGACGGCAGCTTCGGCTCAGGCAGCGCCGGCAGATCGTGGTCAGCGGCGACCCCGGCGCCCTTTTTCAGCTTGGCGCCGTGCACGGTGACAAAGGACGGACAGAATCCCTTGACGCAGGAAAAGTCCTTGTTGCAGCTCGACTGGTCGATGGTGCGCTTGCGCCCCCATTCGGTCTCCAGCGGCTGCACCGACACGCAGTTCGATTGCACGCCGCAATCGCCGCAGCCTTCGCACACAAGCTCGTTGATGATGACCCGTTTTTCGGGATCGGGATAAGTATGCCGCTTGCGGCGCCGGCGCTTTTCCGCCGCGCACGTCTGATCGTAGATCAGTACCGTCACGCCGGAGATCGCCGCAAGCTTCGTCTGCACCGCCATCAGATCGTCGCGATGGTGGACGGTAAGGCCGGCCGGCCATTGCGTGTCGCGCGGATACTTTTCCGGTTCGTCGGTGACCACGACCACGCGCTTGGCGCCTTCGGCGGCAACCTGACGGGCGACCTGCGGCACGGTCAGCCCGCCGTCATTGGCCTGGCCGCCGGTCATCGCCACGGCGTCGTTGAACAAAATCTTGTAGGTAATGTTGGTGTTGGACGCGATCGCGGCGCGGATCGCCATGTAGCCGGAATGATTGTAGGTGCCGTCGCCGAGATTCTGGAACACGTGATTGCGGTTGGAGAACGGTGCCTCGCCGACCCAGTTCGCGCCCTCGCCGCCCATTTGCGTGTAGCCGAGTGTCGAACGATCCATCCACTGCGCCATGAAGTGACAGCCGATGCCGGCATAAGCGCGCATGCCTTCCGGCACCACGGTCGAGGAATTATGCGGACAGCCCGAGCAGAAATACGGAATGCGTTGCGCGATGTCGCGCGTCTCGGCGGCGACGCGCTGGTATTCCTTCAACCGCGCCACACGATGCGCTATGTCGTCGTTGCGGTGATACTTTAGGAGGCGCTCACCGATGCAGATCGCGACCTCGTTGGGATCAAGAGCGCCCTTGACCGGGAACAGCCAGTTGCCCTGCTCGTCCCGCTTGCCGATACAGACCGGCTGGTTGGCGTTGCCGTATAGCTCTTCGCGCACCTGCACCTCGATGAGCGAGCGCTTCTCTTCGACAACAATAATAAGATCGAGGCCGACAGCGAACTCGGCAAGCTCGCGCCGGCTGATCGGCCAGGGGCATCCGACCTTGTAAAGCCGGATGCCCAGTTGGTTGCAGGCGACCTCGTCGATGCCGAGCTCGTCGAATGCCTGACGGACGTCGAGATAGCTCTTGCCCGTGGTGATGATGCCGATCTTCGGCTCGCGTCCACCCGAGGTGATGGTGTGGTTGATCTTGTTGGCGCGCAGAAACGCCAGCATGGCGTCGCGCTTGTAGTCATGCAGCCGTGCTTCTTGCGCCAGGATAGGATCGCCGAGGCGGATGTTGAGACCGCCTTCCGGCATTTGGAAATCAGTCGGAACGACGATGTTGATTCGCTCGAGGCTGGCGTCGATCGCCGCCGTGGACTCGATCGTCTCGTGCATCGTCTTTAGGGCCACCCAGGCGCCGGTGAAGCGCGACATCGCCCAGCCGTAGAGGCCGTAATCGAGAACCTCCTGCACGCCCGCGGGGTTCAGAATCGGAATCATCACATCGATGAAATGATATTCGGACTGGTGGGCGGTGGTCGAAGATTCCGCCGTGTGATCGTCGCCCATGAGCGCGAGCACGCCGCCCTTCGGCGCGGTGCCGGCCAAATTGGCGTGGCGGAAAACATCGCCGGTGCGATCGACGCCTGGGCCCTTGCCGTACCACATGGCAAACACGCCGTCGTACTTGCCTTCGCCGCGCAACTCCGCCTGCTGCGAGCCCCAGATCGCGGTGGCGGCGAGGTCCTCATTGATGCCGCCCTGGAAGCGAATGTCGTTTTTGGAAAGGAACGGCGCGGCCCGGAGGAATTGGCTGTCGAGGCCGCCGAGCGGTGAGCCGCGATAGCCGGTGACATAGCCCGCGGTATTAAGACCGTTGCGGCGGTCCAGCTCCTTCTGCATCAGGCAGAGCCGCACCAGCGCCTGGAACCCGGTGACGAACACGCGGCTGTGACCGAGATCGTATTTGTCCTCGAGCTTGACGTCACGCAGCGGCATCTGGGGGTAGCTCCGGCCGTCATTTTGCCCTCACAGAGCCGATTCTGCCAGGGGGTTGGAGAATACAATCACATATGAGCTATGCGCCTTGCGAACAATGCAGCTGTCACGAGAGAACTGCTATGACTCCACGAGGCCAAATACCGTTTGCGGCGCGGCAAAGCCGGCGACCGAGTGTTCGCCGAGGCGCCGAAATGCATCCGGGCAATGGGCGGCAAAATCGGCGGACGACACGATCGTTTCGCCAAGTTTGGAAGCGACCTTCTCCAGCCGCGCCGCCAGGTTGACCGCCGGTCCGATGCACGTGAAGTCGAGACGATTGCCGCCACCGATATTGCCGTACATCACTTCCCCGACGTGGAGCGCAAGCCCAAAACGGATGGCATCCTCGCTCTCGCCTCGTGGCAATTCGGCAATTCGCGCGCGCGCTGCAAGCGCGCCGGACAGCGCGCGCCGGCAAACCGCACCGGCATCGTTGTCGCCGGCAATCGGAAAGATCGCCAATAGCCCATCGCCCATGAACTTGAGCACCTCGCCGCCATGTTCGAGGATCGCAGGAACTTGGCCGCCAAAATAGAGATTTAAACGATCGATCAGAGCCTGCGGCGACAATAGCTCGGATGACGCGGTAAACCCGCGCATATCCGACAGCCAGATCGCGGCGCGGATCGCTTCGACATAACCGCGCCGGATCTTGCCGGATAGAATGCGCTCGCCGGTCTGATGTCCCACATAGGTGTCGATCAGGTTTCCGGCCGTGCGCCGCAGCGCGCGGATTTCCGCTACCCGCGCCAGCGGAGCAATGATGGATTCGAGGTCGGCAAACTGCTTGGCCGTGAACCCGCCTGGCTGCTGCGTCGACCATGTCGCCACATGGATCGTGCCATCGGTGAATAGAAGCGGAAACGCGGCGTAGTCCGTCGCGCCTTCGGCGCGGATACTGTGCAGGACGGCAAAGTCCATCGGGCAATCGCTGTCGGCGAGGCGCCGGCGAAGCGGCTCACGAGTGGCATAGACGGTTGTG
>Ga0302325_10009490_pt1 | contig 21215 bp, 23 predicted proteins | sample Palsa_T0_2_FD_201948 | JGI IMG/M metagenome (GOLD analysis project Ga0302325, IMG submission 201948) | Peat permafrost microbial communities from Stordalen Mire near Abisko, Sweden - Palsa_T0_2 | ecosystem: Environmental > Terrestrial > Soil > Palsa > Peat permafrost | place: Sweden: Abisko...
ATGGTAATGCGCGGCGGCCGGTAAAGCGCCGGCCCGCCGGGCGTGCGGCCATCACCAGGGAGCCGCCCGCAAGATAGTGTGCCGGATGCAGGCGGCGGATGACGGGCTCGTAAGGTGCTGGGTGCGGGCGGCCGGTGACGGGCTCGTGCCACGACAAGCAGGGAGGTCTGGCCATGGCTGACGACAGCAGTCCGGTCCTGGGTAAGAGCGTCGTCGCCGTCATCGAGTTCCGCCGCACCTCGATCTACCCGACCGACGCGTCGCCCGGCCAGCGGCCGGAGCGCATCGTCGTCACCGATCCGCGGGGCCGCTTCCACCAGGTGCACCACCGGGCCGGGAACCCCGACGGCACCTACGAAGACGACAGCCCCGAGTACTGGCGTGAGATCACCGAGGCCCTGGCGCCCGCCGGGGCGATCCTGCTGCTGGGGCACGGTGGGGGCAAGGCGAACGCGTCCCACCACTGGGTGGCCTATGTCGAGAAGCACCGCAAGGATGTCGCGGCCAAAGTGGTGGCCGACGTGCGGGTCGACATCGATGAGCTTGATGACACACAGGTGCTGCGGCTGGCCCAGTACTACTTCACCGGGCCGCCCCGCCGGGTTCCTGGCTAGGCGGCAAGACTCCGGCTACCGGGAATGCGCGACGGGCCGGAAGGCCAGAGCGCAGATCTCGTCGAGGATGGCCGGCCATAGGGCCGCGGGCAGGTCGTGGCCCATGCCGGGGTAGGTGACCAGCCGGGCGCCGGGGATGGCGGCCGCGGTGGCCCGGCCGCCCTTGGGCCGGATCAGCGGGTCCTGCTCACCGTGGATGACAAGGGTGGGCGTGCGCAGCCCGGCCAGTTCCGGGCGGCGGTCTCCGGAGGCGATGACGGCGGCCCGCTGGCGCAGGCCTTCTTCCGGCGTGTCCGGGTGGCGCTCGTAAGACCTCCGGCCGATGTCGCGCACGGCCCGCTCGTCGAGGGGATAGGCCGGGGAGCCGATGGCGCGCTTCATGGCGACCGCCTCGTCTGCGGCCTCATCCGGGGTGGTCACGGGCAGGCCGGCGATCCGCGCCAGCGCCCGCATGGTGGCCACCGTGGGCATGGTCGCGATCCGGGCTGAAGGCGTCGACATGATCGAGGTGAGCGTGCGCACCCGGGCCGGGTGCGCGATGGCCAGCGTCTGCGCGATCATGCCGCCCAGGGAGACGCCGGCCACGTGCGCGGACGGCCAGCCGAGGGCGTCCATCACCGAGACGGCGTCTCCGGCCATGTCCGCCAGCAGGTACGGCGCCGACGAGGGGCGCAGCATCGTCTTCAGCCAGCCGGGCGCGGGCGTTCCCGTCAGGTGCGTGGACAGTCCGGCGTCGCGGTTGTCGAACCGGGCGACCTGGAAGCCGCGGCCGACCAGAGCGGCGCACAGTTCCTCGGGCCAGATCAGCATCTGCACCCCGGTGCCGGCGATGAGCAGCAAGGGCGTTCCATCCGTTGGGCCAAAGGTCTCGTAAGCGATCGCGATGCCGCCATTGCGGGCAGTGATCATTGCCTCGTCCTCTCTACCGGCTATGCTTACCTGTGAAGCCAGATTCAATGAATCAAATTTCAGTGAATTGAGTTTCACTCAAGTTGGATGGCCTGTCAAGAGGTGGTGTATGTCCTCATCGCAGACGGCGGGCGGGAGCCGCCGGGACCGGGCGGCGCAGACCGAGGTCGCGCTGAAGGAGGCCGCGCGGGCGGTATTCGCCCGCAGCGGCTACCTCAATGCCAAGATCACCGACATCACCGCCGAGGCCGGCCGTTCAGCCGGCTCGTTCTACCAGCACTTCACGGGCAAGGAGCAGGTGCTCCAGGCGCTGCTGGCCGACTGGATCGCTCACGCGGGCGAGGAACTGGCCGCCGGTGAGGCGGGCGACGACCTGGCCCAGGAACCGGCGCTGCGCGCCCGGGTGGCCGTGTACTGGCGCACCTACCGGGCGCACCTGCCGGAAATCCAGGCCCTGGGGCAGGCCGCGATGGTCGACCCGGTATTCGCCGCGCAGCTGGCCCGGTTCCGGCACGCCGAGCTGCAGACCATGCGCGAGCACCTGGAGCGGCTCCGGGACACCGGGTTCACGCTGCCGGGCGACCCGGCCGTGCTGGCCTCGGCGTTCAGCGCCCTGCTCGAAGGATTCTGCGCGATCTGGCTCGGCGGGGGCGGCGAGCCGATCGGCCGGGTCCTCGGTGACGACGAGGCGATCGACACCCTGACCGGCCTGCTGCAGCACGGCCTGGCCGGTCCCCGGGCGGCGGCCTCCCGGCCCTAAGCGATCTGGGCGGCGAGTTCCCGCAGCGGCACCTCGTAGGCCTGCCCGAAGGTGGGGAAGGGGTGGACGATGTCGGCCAGCTCTCGCAGGGGCACGCGAGCGTGGATCGCCACCGTGGCTTCCGAGATCCAGTCGTCGGCCCCGGGCCCGACGGCGGCGGCGCCGATGAGGACGGCCTGCCGCCGGTCGGCCACGAGGATCAGCAGGCCGCCGGCTTCCCCGTCGGTGTTCGTGCGGGCCAGCTCGGACAGGTCCATGGTCGCGGTGATCACGTCGATCCCAGCGGCGCGGGCCTGCTCGGCCGTCATGCCGACGCAGGCCATGGGGGGATGGGTGTAGACGATCCGGGGGATGGCCCGGTAATCCGCCGCCCGGCTGCCGCCCAGCAGGTTCTCCGTCACCACCCGCGCCTGGTAGTTCGCACCGTGCGTGTAGGGTGCGATCCCGGTGACATCCCCGGCGGCCCACACATGGGCCTGGCCTTCGGCCCGGCACTGCGCGTCCACGGCCATCCCGCCGGCGTCATCAGGTGTGATGCCGAGGGTGTCGAGGCCCAGCCCACCGGTCGCCGGGACGCGGCCCACGGCGAGGACGACCCGTTCGGCCTCGATCGCCTGGCCATCTTCCAGCCGCACGCGGGCCCGGCCACCCGCCGTGGCCGCCACGGCCGTGACGGCCGTGCCCAGCCGGACATCGACGCCACCGCCTCGCAGCACCGTGGCCAGCTCGGCGCCGATGGCGGCGTCTTCGCCACTGACCAGCTGCGAAGCCGCCTCCACCAGCGTCACCGTCACCCCGAATCCGGCGTAGGCCTGAGCCAGCTCGCAGCCGACGGCGCCGCCGCCCAGCACGATCACCGCCGCGGGGCGCTCCGCCGCCGACAGCGCCTGATCACTGGTCCAGGCCGGTATCCGGTCCAGGCCCTCGATCGGCGGGATCACCGGGCGCGAGCCGGTGGCCACGATCAGATCGCGGTAGCCGAGCTGACGCCCGCCCGCATCGACCACGCCCGGGCCGGTGACACGGCCGCGGCCGCGAACCAGGGTCACGCCGCGGCGCGTGATGCTTTCGGCCGCGCCCGTGTCATCCCGGCCCGAAGAAAGCCGGTCACGGCGATCCGTGGCGGCGCGGTAGGCGAGCTCGTCCGCGTCAAGCGGGATCGGAGCCGATGCGCCGGCCAGATCCACGATGCGGCGGGCCTGGGTGCGCGCCAGGGCGGACCGCAGCATCGCCTTGCTCGGGATGCACGCCACATAGGGGCACTCGCCGCCGACCCGCAGGGCCTCGACGAGCGCCACGGATCCTCCCGCGTCGGCCACGCCGCCGGCGATCCACTCGCCCGCTGAGCCAGCGCCCAGGACCACGACATCGAAGTGTTCCACCTGGCGAAACTACCGTGCGGCTGGGGTCTGAGTCGCCAAGCCGGTGGCATGTCGGGCGCTGAGGGCAGATGGCGTCCCGGCGAGATCATCGAGTACGAGGAGCTGGCTGCGAGCCGGCTACGGGGAGCTCAGGACGGCTATCGTTTTGCTGGTGGATCTTTCCTGAGGGCAGAAGTGCCGATCAGAGCGGCCCGATCGACCAGATCGAGCGGAGAGGCAGCCATGACCGACCAGCAGGATGCCGCAGGGGCGGAGCTCAGCTTCGAGCAGGACATCCGCCCGCTGTTCCGGGACAAAGACCGTAGCTCGATGCTCAGGGCGTTCGACCTGTGGTCTTACAGCGATGTGCTGGCCCACCAGGACGCGATCGCCGGCCAGCTCCGCAGCGGGAGCATGCCGTGCGACGGGGCGTGGCCGGCCGCCCAGGTGGCCGTTTTCGAGCGCTGGATCGCCGAGGGCTCGAGGCCATAACCATCGCCGAGGGCTCGAGGCCAACCGGAGCGCCGGCCCGGCGATCGACTCAGCTGAGGGTGCCGGTCAGGCGGTGACGAATGCGGCGATGGAATCGGCGATGCCCTGGGCGGCCGCCTGGCGCCACCGCGCGTCGGTGACCTTGGCGGCGTCGGCAGTATTGCGCATGTTTGCGCATTCGATGAACACCTTGGGCACCGTCGAGAGGTTGAGCCCGCCCAGGTCAGCGCGAGGCTGGATCCCGCCGGAGCCAAGGTAGGTGGAGAGGGCCTGGCCGGCCGCGGCCGCGAAATGCGTGAGCATCGCACCGGCGAGCCGCCGGGACGGTTCGATGATCATGCTGTGGCCGGCCGGGGAGTGCGGCCCGAGGGCCGGGACGAGGACCGCGAAGCCGTACCCCTCGGGCGGGCCGCCGTCGGCGTGGATGGAGATGACCGCGTCGGCGTGCGCGCGGTTGCCGATCGCGGCGCGCTGGTTCACGCACGGGCCGTACGCCGCCGTCCCGTTGTGGGTCAGCGTCACCGTCGCGCCGGCCGCCCGCACGATGACCAGGGCCCGCCGCGCGACGTCCAGGGTGAAGGCCGATTCCTGGTACCCGGCGCCGGTCTCGGCGCCGACCGTGTCGCAGGCTTTCAGGAAGCCGCCGGCCTCGACCAGGGCGGTGATCTCGGCGGCATGCTGCGGGTTGTGCGGATTGTGGCCCGGGTCGATCACCACCACCTTCCCGCTCAGCGGACGGCCGCCCAGGCCGTGATCCTCACCGGACAATGTGGCTCCTCCTACCCAGCCTGGTTAGATTGTGGCGCCGTGGCGACTTGCGCTGCCAGCGATCGGCGCCGGGGCGTGACGCCTGGGTGCGGCGCAGCGTTTGCGAACTGCCCGTTCCTGACACCACGATCGGTCAGTGACAATCACCGCCTTACCCGGTGGCGCCCGGCCGACTCGTCAGGCCTGGCCGAAGGGTCAGGAATAGCGGACCAATCGCCCAGCCGGCCTTCAGGACATCTTTCTACGGTGGGCCAGGGGACATGATCGGGATGCTGAGCAGGGAAGGGCCGGAATCGTGCGGGAGATCGTGACCATCTGGTACAGCGGAGCGAAGTACCAGCTCGGCCGAGGGCAGCACGGCTACGGGATCTGGGCCGTGGGCGGGCCGGGGCCGCAGCCATTGGAGCAGTGGCCCGAAACGCCGGACGGCTGGTCCGCTGCGTGGTCCCGGTTCACGGCGCTCGAGGCGCCCGGCCGCATTGCCCATCTCAGCCAGCCCGCGGCCCCGGCCGCCCGCCCGGTCGGTGCGGTCGGTGCGGTCGGTGGGGTCGGTGGGATCAGTGGGGTCAGTGGGGTCAGTGCGGTAATCCTGCTCGCCGCTGGTGTGGCCTGCGGGGTCGCCGGGCTCTTCCCGGGTTATCTCTCGGGAGCGAGCCTGGCCAAGGAGCCGGCCGAGCTCGTGCCTCATGTGATCTACCTGGCCGTCTGGACTGTCAGCGCCCTGCTCATCGCGCTCGGCGGCACCCGCCAGCGCGTGGGAACGCTCCTCGCGCTGGGGACGAGCGTTGTCACCTTCGGCTTGTTCTTCGCGGACGCCGGCACAGTGATCGCCGGAGGGACGCGCCTGCTGGGCGCTGGCCTGGTTCTCGGGCTGGTCGGCTGGCTAGCCTGCGCGGCCGGCTCCACGCTGGCCTTCCGGCTGCGGTCGGCCGATGCGCCGGGCAGGCTGCAGCGCCACGCGTGGGGTCCCGCCGGGATCGTGACGCTGGCCGCGCTCGGTGCGGCCGCCGCGTTCGCCCCGTCCTGGGACAGCTATACGCTGCGGACGTCCGCCGGCCTGACGCAGTCCCTGACCGCCGGGAACAGCTTCGCGAATCCGGGGCCGGTGATCGCCGGGGACGTCGCCGTGATGGTTGCGCTGGTCGCGGTCGTGGTCACCGCCGCCCTGTGGCGCCCCAGCCGCCTGGGAGCCGCGCTGCTCGCTGGTGCTCTCATCCCGATGGTGGCTCAGGCGATCTCGGCGCTCGTCCAGGTCAGCGAGCCAACCTCCCCGACGGCGTTCGGGGTCTCGCGCGCGCAGGCCGCACAGTCCGGGCTCACGATCAGCTCGGGTCTCACGGCGGCGTTCTGGCTCTACTGCGCCTTCGTGGTGGCACTGGTCATGATGTGCGGCTGGATGCTCCGCTCGGTGCGCCCGGCCGGCCGGGCCGCCGCGCCGCCTGATAGCGTCCCAGCGCCGATGCCCATAGCGCCCATGGGCCCGGACGATAGCCGCGATCTCGTGCCAGACGCCGCGGGCCGCCAGGACGGCCCGGCAGTTCCCTGACTGGCTCCCGTGGCTCCTGACGTCCAGGCCGGCCGGCGCGGGCCGGCCGGCCTGGACGTCATGATCAGGCGACGTCGAACCGGTCGAGGTTCATCACCTTGTCCCACGCCGCGACGAAGTCGTTCACGAACTTCTCCTTCGCGTCATCGCTCGCGTAGACCTCCGCGAGCGCGCGCAGCTCGGAGTTCGACCCGAACACGAGGTCGGCCCGGCTGCCGGTCCACTTGACCTCGCCCGTGCCGGCGTCGCGGCCCTCGAACGTGTTCTCGTCCCCGGACATCGCCGTCCATGTCGTGCCCATGTCGAGCAGGTTGACGAAGAAGTCGTTGGTCAGGGACCCGGGAGTCGTGGTGAAGACGCCGAGCGGCGACTGCTGGTAGTTCGCGCCCAGGACGCGGAGGCCACCGACGAGGACCGTCATCTCGGGAGCGCTCAGGGTCAGCAGGTTCGCCCGGTCGAGCAGCAGGTACTCGGCCGGGAGCCGGCTGCCCTTCCCGAGGTAGTTGCGGAACCCGTCGGCGGCCGGCTCGAGCGCGACGAACGACTCCACGTCGGTCTGCTCCTGTGACGCGTCCGCGCGGCCCGGCGTGAAGGAGACCTGGACGCGGAAGCCGGCGTTCTGGGCGGCCTGCTCAACGGCCGCACCACCAGCGAGCACGATCAGGTCGGCGATTGAGACCTGCCTGCCACCCGGGTGGGCGGCGTTGAAGGCCGTCTGGATTCCCTCCAGGGTGCGCAGCACCGTCGCCAGCTGGTCGGGGTCGTTGACCTCCCAGCCGCTCTGTGGCTCGAGGCGGATGCGCGCGCCGTTGGCGCCGCCGCGCTTGTCGCTGCCCCGGAAGGACGAGGCTGCCGCCCACGCGGTGGACACGAGCTGGGACAGCGGCAGGCCTGAGGTGAGGACCTGGGCCTTGAGGGAGGCGATGTCCTCAGCGTCGATGAGCTCGTGCGTCACCACGGGGAGGGGGTCCTGCCACAGCAGTCTCTCGGCCGGGACCTCCGGCCCGAGGTAGCGCACGACCGGGCCCATGTCACGGTGGGTCAGCTTGAACCACGCCCGGGCGAAGGCGTCCGCGAACTCGCCGGGGTTCGCGAGGAAGCGACGCGTGATCTGCTCGTAAACCGGGTCCACCCGGAGCGCGAGGTCGGTCGTCAGCATCGTCGGGGGGTGGCTCCTGGACGGGTCGTGAGCGTCCGGGACGGTGCCCGCGCCGGCGCCGTCCTTCGGCTTCCACTGGTACGCATCAGCCGGGCTCTTGGTCAGCTCCCACTCGTAGCCGTACAGGGTCTCGAGGAAGCTGTTGTCCCAGCGGGTCGGGGTGGCGGTCCAGGTAACCTCGAGACCGCTGGTGATGGTGTCACCACCCTTGCCGGTGCCGTAGGTGCTCTTCCAGCCGAAGCCCTGCTGCTCGATCGGGGCGGCCTCGGGGTCGGCGCCGACGTTCTCCGCCGGGCCCGCACCGTGGGTCTTGCCGAACGTGTGACCGCCGGCGATCAGCGCGACCGTCTCCTCGTCGTTCATCGCCATCCGGCGGAACGTCTCGCGGATGTCGCGGGCCGCGGCGAGCGGGTCGGGGGTGCCGTTCGGGCCCTCCGGGTTGACGTAGATGAGGCCCATCTGGACTGCGCCGAGGGGCTCCTCGAGCTCCCGGTCGCCGGTGTAGCGCTCGTCGTCCAGCCAGGTGGTCTCGGGGCCCCAGTAGACGTCCCCGTCCGGCTCCCACACGTCCGCGCGGCCACCGCCGAAGCCGAAGGTCTTGAAGCCCATCGACTCCAGGGCCACGTTGCCGGTCAGGACGATGAGGTCGGCCCAGGAGAGCTTCTGGCCGTACTTCTTCTTGACCGGCCACATCAGCCGGCGGGCCTTGTCGAGGCTGACGTTGTCCGGCCAGCTGTTGAGCGGCGCGAAGCGCTGCTGGCCAGCGCCGGCGCCGCCACGGCCGTCGCTGATGCGGTAGGTGCCCGCACTGTGCCACGCCATCCGGATCATGAGCGGGCCGTAGTTGCCGAAGTCGGCCGGCCACCAGTCCTGTGAGGTCGTCAGCACCTGCGCGATGTCCCGCTTCACGGCCGCGAGGTCGAGGGTCTTGAACGCCTCGGCGTAGTTGAACTCCCCGCCCAGGGGGTTGGCCACGGCCGGGTTCTTGGCCAGGATCTTCAGGTTGAGCTGGTTCGGCCACCACTCACGGTTGGCGTCACCCATGGTCGGGTGGGCCCGGCCGCCGTGCGCGACCGGGCATTCCTCCCCGGCCTCCGGGGTCGCGTCCTCGACGACTACTGGATCATGGTTCTCGGACATGGAATCCTTCCAGGTTGGGCGGATGACGGTGCTCAGGAACTAAGGGCGGTCGAACAGCCGGGGCACAGGCCCCAGTAGATGACCTCGGCCTCGCCGACCGAGAAGCCGTGGTCGTCGGACGCGGTCAGGCAGGGCGCCTCACCGGTCGCGCAGTCGACGTCGGCGACGACACCGCACGACCGGCACACGATGTGGTGGTGGTTGTCCCCGACGCGTCCCTCGAACCGGGCCGGGCTGCCGGCCGGCTCGATGCGGCGCAGGAGTCCCGCCGCGGTGAGCGCGTGCAGGGCGTCGTACACGGCCTGGAGGGAGACATGGCCCACGCGATCGCGCACCCCGGCGGCGATCGCCTCGACGCCGAGGTGGTCACCGCGGCGTACGGTCTCGAGCAGTGCGACGCGGGCGGCCGTCACCCGCAGGCCCGCACCGCGCAACTCCTCGGCGGTGGTCGGATTACGGGATGCGGTCACGACGCCCAACTTACCGTCACAAACGTGAACGGTACAAGAAAGCGAATGATTCAAGTCTGGTGCGTGGCCGCTACGCTGGCCGCCCGGCCTTGACAGCGCCACCACTCTCTGTACCTTTGTCTTATGGTTATAGATAAAGGGATCAGCGAGAGCGCGGGTGCCTCCTCGCCCGGCTCAGACGGCGGCGAAGCCGGCCCGCAGCCGGACCGGCCGGGCGGCTCCACGTCGCCGATCGAGTTCCGGCTCGACGCCGCCTCCGGCGTGCCGACCTACCTGCAGCTCGTGCAGCAAGTGGAGCACGCGCTGCGGCTGGGCTATCTCAAGCCGGGTGATCAGCTGCCCAAGGTCCGGGACGTGGTCGCGGCGCTGGCCATCAACCCGAACACGGTCCTGAAGGCGTACAAGGAGCTGGAGACCAAGGGGCTGACGGCCGGCCGGCCCGGCCAGGGCACGTTCATCCAGGCCACCTTGAGCCAGATCGCGCTACCGGAGCTGACCACGCTGCGCCGGCCCCTGCTCGGCTGGCTTGCCTCCGCTGACGCGGCCGGGCTGGACGAGGACGGGATAGTCGCCCTGTTCACCAGCGCGCTGCGGGATTTCTATGAGCTCCGCCGCAGCGGCCATCGCGACGGCCCCGGCCCGGCCAGCGCTGAATCGGAGGGCGTCGCATGAACGTCATCGAGACCAGCGGCCTGGGCAAACGCTACGGCGCCAGCTGGGCGCTACGGGACTGCACGCTGACTATCCCGGCCGGGCGCCTGGCCGCCCTGGTCGGCCCGAACGGCGCGGGCAAGACCACCCTGATGAACATGACAGCCGGGCTGGCCGTCCCGGACGCCGGGACCGCCACCGTGCTCGGCCGCCTGCCGCCCGGATCGCCTGCCGCGCTGGACGGCATCGCGTTCGTCGCGCAGGACGCCCCGGTGTACAAGAACCTCTCGGTGGCGGACATGCTGCACCTGACCCGGAATCTGAACCGGCGCTTCGACCAGCGCCACGCCCGTGCCCGGCTGGCCGAGCTCGGCATCCCGCTGAAGAAGAAGGCAGGCAAGCTGTCCGGCGGCCAGCAGGCGCAGCTCGCGCTGACCCTGGCGCTGGCCAGAAGGCCGCGGCTGCTCATCCTCGACGAGCCGCTGGCCACGCTCGACCCGCTGGCCCGGCAGGACTTCCTGGCTTCGGTCATGACGGCGATGGCCGACGACGGCGTGTCGGTGCTGCTGTCCTCGCACGCGCTCGCCGAGCTCGAGCGGGTCGCCGACTACCTCATCGTGCTGTCCGGCGGCCAGCTGCGGCTGGCCGGCGAGACCGACGACCTGCTCGCCACCCATCGCATCCTCACCGGCCCCGCCACCGAGGCAGACAAGTACGCCAGGCAGCTGCACGCGGTGCAGGTCAAGCGGGCCGAAGCCCAGGCCCACCTGCTGGTCGCGGCCAGCGGGCCAGCCGGCCCGGTGCCGCCCAGCTGGGAAGCGCACCCGGTCAGCCTGGAAGAGCTCACGCTGGCCTACCTGCGCGCCCCGGCCAGCGCCGGACTGCCCGGCCAGTCACCCCTTCAGCCCACCGAGCCAGCGGAGGCGGCCCGATGACCGTGCTCACCATGCCCGCGCAGCCAGCCCGCGGCAGCAAGCCACGGGCCGTACCGTGGCGGCGGATGGCGTGGGTCACCTGGCGCCAGCACCGGCCCACGCTGATCAGCGTGCCCGCGGTCCTCGGCGCGGTGGCCGCGTTCCTGTGGATCGCAGGACTGAAGATCCACCACGACTACGCGGTCCTGACCGCCTGCCACCCGGTCACATCCCCTGCCTGCCAGGCCCTGAGCAGCTCGTTCAACAACACCGACTGGACGATGGGTAACACTGTCCTCAGCTTCATGCAGCTGGCTCCGGCGCTGATCGGGGCGTTCGCGGGCGCTCCCGTGCTCGCCAGGGAGCTTGAGACCGGGACCTTCCGGTACGCCTGGACACAGGGCTTCGGCCGGGAGCGGTGGACGATCGCCAAGCTCGTGCTGCTCGCCGTGGCGATCACTGCCGCGGCCGGGGCGTTCAATCAGGTGTTCATCTGGTTCTTCCGGCCCTTCCTCACCCAGCAGGGCCTCAACGAACTTGGCGCGCTGGTGTTCACCACCCACGGGATCGTGTTCGCCGCCTGGACGCTGGCCGCCTTCATCATCGGCGCGTTCCTCGGCATGCTCATCCGCCGGATCCTCCCCGCCATGGCCGCCACCCTCGGCGCCTACTTCGGCCTCTACGTGCTGGCCTGGCTGTTCCTGCGAAAGCACTACCTGCCGGCGCTGGTCACCAGCAGCGTCAACGTCGGGTTCATGGGTCGCGCCCCCGCTAGCGCCCCGTGGGTACTGGGCGCGAGTTACACCGGGCCGGGCGGAAAGCCGGCCAGCATGTCCGTGGTCAACCAGATCACCGGGCAGTTCCGGCAGATACACGGCGGCCCGTCGGACGGGCCAGTGCCAGCGCTCGCCCAGCACGGCATCACGCAGTGGTGGAGCTACATCCCGGTCAGCCGGTTCTGGCCCATGCAGTTCATCGAGGCCGGCTGGCTGCTCGCGCTGTCGGTGCTGCTCGTGGCCGCCACCGTCTGGCTGGTCCGCCATCGCGCGGCCTGAAGCACCGGCCGCCGCAGTCCGCACGGGACCCTTGTGACTTCCCGCCCTGACGTGTTTACATAACGGTAACACCTAGGTTGTTAGCGTTAACAATCACCATTCGCGCTAGCAATAACACAAGCGTCGGCGCCCCATGTGGCATCTGCGGCGCCATCCGCACTAGCCGGTACGGAGATTGGTTACCTTGATACTGAAGAAAGCTTCGCGTCTCAGAAAAGCGCTGTGGTGTGCAGGTACCGCGGTCGCGCTCGTCCTCGGTGCGCTGGCCGCCGTGTCGGGCACGACAGGGACGGCCCAAGCGGCCTCCGCTTCCCTGCCGTGCGACATCTACGCCGCCGGCGGCACGCCCTGCGTGGCCGCCTACAGCACGGTGCGCGCGCTGTACCGTAACTACGACGGTCCCCTGTATCAGGTCACGCGCGCCTCGGATGGCGCGACCGCCAGAATCGGCACGCTGAGGCCGGGCGGCTACGCCGACGCCGCCGCCCAGAACTCGTTCTGCGCGGGCACGGTGTGCACGATCACCAGGCTCTACGATCAGAGCCCCCTGCACAACGACCTCGGCGTCGGGCCGATCGGCGGGAACGGCGGGCCGGACGCCGGCGCGATCGCCAACGCGCTGCCGGTGAAGGCGGGCGGCCACCTGGTCTACGGGGTCAACGTGCAGGCCGGCGTGGGCTACCGCAATGACGTCACCGACGGTGTCGCGACCGGAAGCCAGCCGCAGGGCGCGTACATGGTGACCAGCGGCACGCACGTGGACAGCGTGTGCTGCTTCGACTTCGGCAACGCCGAGACGTCGGGCACTGACACCGGCAACGGCCACATGGACGCGATCAACTTCGGCACCGAATGCTGGTTCGCGCCGTGCTCCGGGTCCGGGCCCTGGGTCCAGGCGGACCTGGAGAACGGGCTCTTCTCCGGCGCCAACGGCTCCGACACCGGCAACAAGGGCAACTCCGCCGCGTTCGTCACCGCCATCGTGAACAACAACGGCAAGACGACGTACGCGATCAAGGATGCTAACGCCCAGTCCGGAGGCGTGAATACCGAGTACAGCGGACCGCTCCCGGATATCGGCGGGTACACCCCGATGCACCAGGAGGGCGCCGTCATCCTGGGGACCGGGGGCGACAACAGCAACGGATCCGACGGCTCGTTCTTCGAGGGCGTCATGACGGCCGGCTACCCGTCCGCCGCGACCGACAACGCGGTCCAGGCCAACGTCGTCTCGGTCGGCTATCAGCAGGTCAGCAGCGGCTTCCCGGCGATCGGCACCGCCTACACCATCACCAACGTCAACAGCGGCAAGCTCATGGAGCCGGCGAGCTGCGGCACCGCCAACGGCACCGGCATCGTGCTGTGGTCTGCGCTCGGCACCACCTGCCAGCAGTGGAAGTTCACGAGCGCGGGCGACGGCCACTACACCATCACCAACGTCAACAGCGGCACGGTCCTCGACTCCGTGGACTGCGGGATCCTCGACGGCACCCTCACCGACCTGTGGTCCTCGCTCGGCAACGTCTGCCAGGAATGGGACGTCACCGCGGTGGGCAGCCACTACACCATCAGCAACGTCGGCAATGGCATGGTCCTGGACGCAGAGGACTGCGAAACCGCTGACGGGACGGTCGTCCGCCAGTGGGGTCAGCTCGACAACACCTGCCAGCAGTGGGACCTCGCGTCCTGACGTGACGCCGGGAGAGGTGCGCCGCACCTCTCCCGGCATCCCGGTGTCACGCGGAACCAGGCCGTGCGGGCCTGAGCCCGGTCATCCGGCCGGACCAGACCGGGATCGGCCGCGCCATCACGCGGGCACCGCGCTGTCGAAACGGGCTGGATGGTCACCCGCGCCGACGGCGGCGGTGCGGGACCCCACAGGATCTCGGCAAGCTCATCCATTGACACGATATGGTTCGCCTTCAGCAGCAGCGCCGCGAGCACCGCCCGCTGCTTGCCCCGCGGCACGGGCACCTCGATGCGGATGCGCCGCCGCGACCGCAACGGGCAGAGCTGTCATTGGATCCTTGAGGTGCATCTGGTCGACCGGGCCCGGCAGATCGGCGGCTTCGTCGAAGAACTGCTCGACATCGGCACCCCGGCGACGCCGGCCGGCCGGGATGGAGCGCCGGCGCGGTAGGCCGCACGGCACCCGGGCTCGCAAGCATCGAGGAACCACCCGCCACAGGCAGCCGAGTTGCCGCCGGCGTCAACTGGCATCGGCGCAGGGAGCCTCGGCCAGGGCGAGGGTCTCGGCTACCTCGGGGTTGGCCACGGCGACGATGCGGCGGGCCGCCGTACCCAGGTCTTCGAGCTGCTCGGCCGTCAAGGCGTCGATCACGAGCCGACGAGCCTCGCGTACGTGACCCGGCGCGGCCTGCTGGAGCTTCCGCCAGCCTGCTGTGGTCAGGAGGGCTTCGGTGCGTCGTCCCGCCCCTCCGCAGGAGCGCCGCTGCACCCACCCAGCGGCCTCCAGGCGGGAGATCGCATGCGACAACCGCGACAGCGAACCTCGGGTCTGGATGGCGAGGTCGCTCATCACCTGCAAGCGTTCGGGCGCCTCGGACAGCCCCACCAGGATCTGGTACTCGAACAGGTTGAGTCCAGCGTCCTGTTTCAGCTGGGCGTCCAGGCGGGCCGGCATGGTCATCAGCAACGCCATCAGGGATTTCCACTCGCGCAGCTGCTCGTGTGAGAGCCACAGCTCGCCCTGTTCCGCTGAGTCGTCCGTCATATAGCCATCTTATCTGCTGAACTTGAATATTCAAGATCGATGGCATACGCTCATACTTGCACGTTCAAGTTCGCTACGTCCGCTCAGCTGCCATCACCGGACCGCCCGGGCCAGTTCCTGTCACCCGGCCATGCCCGCTTAGGAGAACCTTCATGACTCTGCTCCGTGTCGACGCCAGCATCCAGGGCCCCGCCTCGGCCAGCAGCGCGCTCGCTGACCTGGTCTTCGCCGAGTTCACCGCCGCCCGCCCCGAGGAGCCGGTCGTCATCCGCCACCTCGGTGACCATCCCGTGCCCGCCCAAGCATGGGCGCTGGCAGTCGCCGGGGCCTTCACCCCCGAGGCCGACCGCACCCCTGACCAAATCGAAGCGCTGACCCTGGCCTCCAGCGTCGCCACGGAACTGGCCGACGCTCACGCCGCCTTGCTGGCGTTGCCGCTCTACAACTTCGGCGTCTCCCAGCACGTCAAGGCCTGGATCGACCTCGCCATCGCCGGAGCGCCGCCTGGCGAGCGGCTACTTCGAGACAAGCCCGTCGTACTGGTGACCACCCGCGGAGGCGCCTACGGCCCGGGCACTCCGCGCGAGGGCTGGGACCACAGCACGTCCTACCTGCGTCGCATTCTGGCCGACGTCTGGGGCGCCGAGCTCACCGTCATCGAGCGTGAGTTCACCCTGGTCGGTGTCAACCCCGCCCTCGACGAGTTCAGCGAGATGGCCGGCCAGATGAAGCAGGCCGCCGAGGAAGCAGCAGCAGAGGCGGGCAGGGTTCTCGCTCACCGGTATCCTGTGCCGGCCGATCTTCGCTGAGCCCGGCTAGGAAGGCCGTGGATCAAAAGGCTCCAAGTCGGCGCCCGAAACCCTCTCTGACCTGTTCATACCCTGTCGGGGCGCGGCGGGATTTGATGCCCTAGGGAGGCTGAAATGCGGTGAAGCGCATATCGCTGATCCCGCTATGAGGACTGCGTGAAATGCTCGGCACCGCATTTGGGACAGTGCCGGAACGTCTCGGCCACCCGGCCTTCCGCCGAGATCGCCCCGACTTCCCTCCCCAGTTCCGCGCGATCGACGGTCTGTCCACGCGGCGCCACCGAGAACATGGAGATCGACCGGATCCGCCGCCGTGCTGCCGACCTAGGAACCCGCCATGTGTAACCACACTCAATGCAGGTTCTTGCGTACTCCCGGGCCTGCCCTGGCAAACGCATGCCAGAAGTCTGGAAGCCCCGGTGATTGGAGTCAAGGACCTGGCTTGCCGTAGTGATCGCCCCGGCAGGTTGCTACCCCGTGCCCTGTATGACCTGCGCCCATACAGGGCAGACCTGGATGGCTGATGCGGGCGTCCCGGCAAGGACATCGCGGTGAGTCATGCGGAACGTTCCAGCCGCCAGGTCGCGGCGGCGGCGGAAGTAGTCAAAGACGGCCTCCGTCCCTCGGTAGACACCGGCGATGCTGTTGTTCCCAGGCACGGTCCAGGCGATGTCAGATGCCAAAAGGTCGCGCAGCAGGGCGTCACCGCCGCGGTAGAACTCGTTTTGGGCGGCGTGCAATTGGTCCAGCAACGCGACAGCAATGTCGCGGTCCATGCACGGAGCGTACTAATGGTCTGCCTGGCGAGGCACAAGACTCGATGACCCCGGGAGTGTGACCCACGAGCGATCAGGTTTGTGGCCGGGAGGGGACCTGTCCCCCTCCCGCTAATTAGTTACTGCAGTGACGGCGGGACTGGAATATGTCTCGTGTCGGTCTAGGCGTCGTCGAGGACCTCCGCGAATGCGATCACTACGCCTCCAGTGGCGTGCACGAGGGTAGCGCCGACAAGGGCCCCCGCCTCTGCGGCGGCGTCGCTGGCCGCCACGTAGTCGGCAAAGTACAGGTCCAACAGTCGGTATGCCGGGGTCGGGCTGCCGTCTTCCTTAGCCCAGACCTTCGACGTCTGCAGCCGAATCAGGCCGGGGAGCTTCCGCGCCAGTGCAAGCTGCTCAGGGTAAGCCGCCTCGAACGCGGCCGGGTCGGTGGGGTTGGAATAGACGAAGCTGATCTTGGTCGGCTTGTCCCGCCCAGCTTCACCAGTTCTCGATGTCATGGGTTCTGTTTCCTTCTGGTCGAGTTACGTCTGTCCGGTGCGATAAGTTTGACGCAAGCGAGCGGGCCCAGACCTGGACGAGAATGTCGGGCGAACTTCCGATGGCGCGGCTACTTCGCCAATGAAAATGGCGCGGCTCCTTCGCCAATGGAGAAGTGGACACCTGACAGAGCTTCCCAACCCGGCCCCAAGGCCGTCCGATTGGTCGCTCCACTCACTGTTCGTCGAGCGTAATCCGAGGAATGCGTAGAGACAATGACCGCTCCGCCGGAAAATCTTGCCGATCGTCCAGCGACGCCAGCCGATTTGCTCCGACCGCCGCCAGAGTTTGCCCATCCTCCAGCGCCCGAGGACGCCGCGCTCGGCCCCGACGCATATGGCCAGCCGCACGACTTGCTATCGGAACTGCTCCGGAGCGTCCGCCTGAGCGGAGAACGGATCGTTGCGTACGCTCCGCTGCGGACTTTCTCGATCAGCTTCGCCGATATCGGCACCCTGCACATCATTGAAGAGGGCGAACTCGTGCTTCGGATCGACGGCGACCCGCACGCCGAGCGCGTGAGTCGCGGCGATGTCATTCTGCTCCCACGCGGCGACCCGCACCACATCAGCGACGCAGGCAAGCGCGCGCACGCGACCGTGCGCGCCGGCGCATCCGAGCACGACGCGCCCGCACCCGAGCCGGCTCGCTGGCTCTGCGGAACATTCACGATCGGCGACCCGCAGGCGAGCCATCTGCTCGCGAGCCTCCCGGCCGTGATCATCCTGCGCGGCGCCCGCGGCCCAGCGCTCGAAGGACTCGAAGTGGCCCGCAGGATGCTCCTATTCGAGATGCAATCGCCCTCTCAAGGATCGGCGGTGATGGTCGCTCGCATCCTCGATCTGCTCTTCATCCAGATTCTGCGCGCCTGGGCCGCTGGCACGGACGCCGAACCGAACTGGTTGGCCGGTGCGCTCGACCCGCAGATCGGTCTGGCCTTGAGCGCTATCCATCGAGACCCAGGCCACGACTGGACAGTCGAGGAGTTGGCCCGGGCGTGCAGCCTTTCCCGGTCGGCCTTCGCTGCGCGGTTCGTCGCTCGCGTCGGGAAGCCGCCAGCCACCTATCTCGCGCACGTACGCTTGGACGCCGCCACCGACCTGCTCCGCGGTACCTCCCTTCCGGTCACGCTCATCGCGCAGAACGTCGGCTACACGTCGGAGGCGGCATTCAGCCGCGCGTTCAAGCACCGCTACGGCACGCCACCGGCTCGCTGGCGACGAGACATACGAGCGAAACACTCGTGAGCGGCCCGCGTGCGGTCAAAAGATCTTGAGGCCACCTTACCGTCCTGGCAAAGTGGCCTCTGACCTGCTCATACCCTGTCGGGGCGGCGGGATTTGAACCCGCGCCCCCTTGACCCCCAGGCACGAATCGGGGGTCTGAGCAGGTCGAACGGAGTCGGACGGGGGAGCCTCTCGCCAGCACCAATGCTCCGGGGCGGTCGCGGCGGGTCCGGGGGAGTCTGACGGCATTGGCTCCCCTGATTGGCTCCCGTGACTCCCCCGGCGGGAGGGGGCACCCATGTCAATCGGGAATCAACGAAGACTGCACGTCGCTGGAGATCAACGGCGCGGAGATCACCACTGCGGTTCGCGTCGACCACCTATGGCACGTGACGGCTGGCCCAGGCTCCTGACGCACGGGAGGCAATCACGGCGCTCACGCTCGCTGAGCGCCTGGCACCCGGCGCGGGCCGCAGGGGCCGTTCTGCCCTGTGGGGAGGACCCGTGCCGGCTGTCATTGGGGAGCTTCCCGGGGCCTGGGCAGGATTCCGGGCGGGCTGGCCTCCCCGCGTTCGGGTTCATCCTGGGAGGCGCCTTCCCGTCGGTCCTCCTCGCGCTCCAGGCGCCGGTAGAGATCCTCCAGGGTGGACGTGGCGACGTACCACGTGGCCCGGGGGGTTGCCTGCCAGCCGTTCTCCGACTGCCTGATGTGCCACTGAGGGAACCGCTGGCGGATGTCGGAGAGTGCTCGCAGCGGCTCCTCCTCCGCATCGCCGCCGTTCACCCGCTGCCGCCTGCTGGCGCGAGCGCCAGTACCCGGACGATTACGTCGGCCGCGGTCGCCACGTCGGCCGGTGGCGCGATCCGGTCCGCCCACGGCCACCAGAACCATTCCGCGTATGCCATGACCGTCTCCCCGAGCATCGTCGCTGCCGGGTTGATGACCGCTAACCAAGGAAGCTGGCCGTCGTGGACGGTGAGCCGGGTGTCGTAGCCGCGCGAGTTGAGTTCTGCGGCGAGCTTTTCTAATGCGGCGGTGTCATTTCTGGCTGCGTGAACCATCGCGTCCCCCCCTGTGCGTGATTGCTGGCTTACTGGTAGTTAACAGTCACAGGGCGTAGCTTGGAAGGCGATGCCCGTTGCCCGCTGAGGGAGGCAGCAGGCAGCAGTCACGCAAAGTTGGTGCAGGCGATGTCCGACTTAGGCAGTGAACTGCGGCGCCTGCTGGCCGAGCGGGGCATGTCCCTGCGCGATCTGGCCCGGCACGTGCCCTGCGATTCCGGGAATCTCTCGAAGATCGCCCGCGGTCAGAAACGGCCTTCGCCTGAACTGGCAGCGCGCCTTGACGAAGTGCTCGGCGCCGGAGGTGGGCTCGCGGCACTCGCGCCCGCCGTAGCACCGGGCGCGCTGGTCACTGACCTTGACCTGATCGAGCTGGCCCGCCGCGCCGAAGCCTCCGATCTCGGCAGCGGCACCCTGGACCTGCTTAACGTCGCCGTGGACGGCATGTGCGGGGACTACCCGGGCGCTGACGCAGCGGCATTGTCGGCGCGGGCTGGGCGGCACCTGCGGTACGTGACGCGGCTGCTGGGCGGCCGGGTCACGTTGGCCCAACACCGGGAACTGCTCGTGATCTCCGGGTGGCTCTCGGCACTGATCGTTTGCACCTGCTACGACACTGGCGACGCAGTGACCGCGCGCACAGCGTGCCGGATGACACGGCAGTTCGGCAGCCAGGCGGCCCACGCCGTGCTCGTAGCATGGTCGTTCGAAATTGCGGCCTGGTTCGCTCTGGTCGAGAGCGGCTGCCCCGAGACGGTGGCCCTGTCGGAAGCGGGGCTTGAGCGCGCGGGGGTTAAGAACACCCGGGTACAGCTATCGCTCCAGGCCAGCCGCACTCGGCTGGACCGGCTGCCGCCCCCGGAGCAACACGGGGATCACTTCGTGTTCGACGGCGCGAAGTACGAGTTCTACGTGGCGACCATCCTCACCTGGCTCGGGAGTGATGATGTCGCCGCTGAGGCGCAGGTGCGCGAGGTCGTCCGCCAGTGCGGCGAGGTTGGCGGATGGCCGACCCGGCTTGGCACGATGCGGCTCAACCTCGGGCTGCTTGCGGCCAGGCGCGGCCATCTGGACGAAGCCATCAGCCACGGCAGCGCAGCGTTGCGACTTCGCTGAACTGCTGCCCGGTGCTGGGGGAACTGTGCCGTGCCATGGCCGACCGGTACCCCGGTAGGCACCTGGTGGACAAGTACGGCGAGGAACTCGCCGGGTAGCGCGCAGGATCGAATTTCGTTTGTCCGAGGAGGACTGCACCTAAATCTCAATGCGTCCTGACCGGGGACCCTGCTCGGGATCCTCCCCGATCCTGATCTGTACGACTCACGCGCGCTCCTCCGGCCTGGTGACAGCCTGGTGCTGTTTACCGACGGTGTCACCGAGGCCCGCGGCTATGTCGACCACGACCTTTACGGCGAGGACAGGCTCCGCGACGTTATCGCCGGCCTGGGAGACATGTCCGCGGCGCGGATCGCGGACGCCATCCAGCAGGCCGTGCTCGCCTTCAGCGGCGGAGCCAGCAGCGACGACACCGTCGCCCTGGTATTGAAGGTCCCCCGGCATGAGACGAGCGGACAGCCGCGGTAGCCAACCGGATCCAGGAAACTGCCGGTGCCGCAGCCTGCCATGTCGGGGCGATTGGGCGCGCTCGGAGCCTGAGAAGGCGGTCGGCCAGGCTGGGTGATGACAGTGCGTTCTGCGGTCGGCGTGCGGAGCCGTTCAGCGTGGCCGTTCGACGGCCTGGTGGTAGGTGAGCGCGGTCAGCGAGGGCCATCCTGATCTGGCTGCTGGCGGCGAGTCCGGATGTCCATCGTTACGGCGCCAGGTGCTGCGATAGGTCTGCGGGAAGCCGTGAACAGCAGCATTCAAACGAGATCAAGCCACAGGAGCTTAGCCGCCGACCTCCGTGGCTGCCTTAGCCTGCCGCTTGACGGGAGGCGGCCACCGGATGGGCCGACGCTCTCTCGTAGGGGACTTCTGGCGCGAGGTCCGCTCCGCTGGGCCAGGTGATCGTGCCGATCTCCGGATCGAGGCGCACCTGGGCAAAGTGCTCGGGATCGCGCAATGACTCGAATACCCCCCCACGCTCGCGGAAGGCGCTGATGCGTGGCATACCTCCGTATGATGCCTGCCCGGCCGACGAGCCAGGGCACGACGCGCGCAGCAGTGGGACCAAGGGCGAGACGGCTGGTACGTCGGCCTACGCGAATCCATGGCTGTGAACGCCACAAC
>Ga0302325_10009493_pt1 | contig 21206 bp, 22 predicted proteins | sample Palsa_T0_2_FD_201948 | JGI IMG/M metagenome (GOLD analysis project Ga0302325, IMG submission 201948) | Peat permafrost microbial communities from Stordalen Mire near Abisko, Sweden - Palsa_T0_2 | ecosystem: Environmental > Terrestrial > Soil > Palsa > Peat permafrost | place: Sweden: Abisko...
ATCTTGAGAAAAAGGCTTCGGCATCTCCTGCTGACCTCCACCCAGCCAGCAGTTTGAATCACAACAATGGCGATTCGGGAATCCCCACCCCGATTCAAGCCAAAATCAGACTGCTCTAGCGGCGATAACCCGAAGAGCCGCCGCCGCTTCGTTCATGGTCAGCGGAGGCGAGATAGTTGGTGCGGATCGCTTTGCCATGCGCCGGCTCCTCGATCGGATCGATATCGTCATCTGAAGGTCAACGGTAGGCGTCCGCCGCGAACCCTGCTTTCGACCTCGTCGAGTTGGCGCTCCGATTCTTGAACATCATATCGAAGTAGGTCTAATGGCGCTGCTGCACTTCCGCCTTTCCGCGCCAGTGCATCCCCACGATATTGGCCCGATGAACGTCATCGGTCGCGAGCCGCCACTTTCAATGGAGCGGGTCTAGCAGGACCACGGGTATCTCGCGTTCGGTCTTAAGCTGATAATCGGCATACGGCGGCCAAAATTCGAGCGCCTTTTTCCAAAGGCGGTTGCGTTCGTCGCCGGTTGCAGTCCTCGCCCGCGCCTTCAGCTTTTTGGTCCCGACTTGGACCTCGACGTCAGGATTGGCGAGGATATTGCGGTACCATCCGGGGTGTTCGGGCGCGCCGCCCTTCGAGGCAACGACGAAGTAACTGCCGCCGTCGGATCCGTAAAACAGAGGGAAGATGAACTTGTCGCCGGACTTGCGACCCGTGGTGGTCAGTAGCAGCGCCGGCGCCGTGATCTCACCCCGTCCCGGCACATTGATCTTGTACATGTGCCCTTCGGTTCCGCCGCTGGCGATGTAGAGGTTGGCGTGCTTAACTATCCATTCGGGCAGGTTCGGAGCGAGTTTCGCTTCAGCCATCATGGGCCTCCTTCAGAACTGCAGGGACTATAGCGCCAGGCGGCAAGCCGGCAAACGGGGGACAAAGCGATCGAGCCCCCCGGTCCGCGAAAAGTCTGAGCCCATTCGTTGGGACGCTCGTTTTGGAATGGCCCTGAGTTTGTGTCGTTGCCATGCCATGTCTCGACGATTAGGTTGAGGATCACCGGCGAACCTGCGTTCGCGCGAACGCGGCGCGAGAAAATCCACGCGATGAGGAGACCGTCATGGCCGCGATACCTGCGGAGTATCTGGATTTGCTGCAGCATAAGACAGCGTTCGCCCACCTGGCGACGATCATGCCAGATGGCACGCCGCAAGTTACGCCCGTATGGTTCGACTACAGGGACGGGAAGATCCGGATAAATTCAGCAAAGGGGCGCGTGAAGGCGCGCAATATGCGGGAAGGCGCGCCCGTGGCGCTTTCGATACTCGACCCCGACAATCCCTATCGGTACATCCAGATCCGTGGCCGGGTTGAGCACGTGGCCGAGGAGGGTGCATCGGCGCACATCGATTCCCTCGCCAAGAAATACCTCGGGAAAGATAAATATCCCTGGGGCCAACCTGGCCAGGTCAGGATCACATTTGAAATTGAGCCCACTGCGGTACAGGCCCAAGGCTAACCGCCCTCGCACAAGATGTCGGCGACCGCGTCACCGTATCGCTTAAGCACAGTGAGATGGGCCGGCAATACGCGGGAGGCGATGCGCCGGTGATGGCTCCCCCAAAGCCGCTGTTGAGCGTGACGTGAGTCACGCCCGCGCCCTTCCAGAAGAGGCCCTGACCTCAATGCCGATGCTGGGCCGCCCCGCAAATCAGCGAGAACGCACCGTCGCGCTAAGTGGTCTGTCTGCGCTATGGTAACGGCCGGGCCGCCAGGGCCACATGACGTCGGAGGGCGGACCGGTGCTCAAGCTAGGATATAAGGCGTCGGCGGAGCAATTCGGGCCGACGGAATTGCTCCAGTTTTCGCGTCTCGCGGAGCAGGCGGGTTTCGACTCGGTTTTCATCAGCGATCATTTCCAACCATGGAAGCATCACGGAGGGCACGCTCCCTTTTCGCTGGCATGGCTTGGCGCGCTCGGGGCTGTGACGTCGCGCGTCACGATCGGCACGAGCGTGTTGACGCCCACCTTTCGCTATAATCCAGCCGTCGTCGCGCAAGCCTTTGCTACGCTTGGGGTCATGTTTCCCAATCGGATCGTGCTCGGCGTCGGCACCGGGGAATCGTTGAACGACGTCCCTTCAACCGGCATGGCCTGGCCCGATTTCAAGGAGCGGTTCGCGCGTTTCCGAGAGGCGATCACCCTGATCCGTCAGCTCTGGACCGGGGAGCGGGTGACGTTCGAAGGCCAATATTATCGGACAAAGGACGCAACCATCTATGATCGACCTCAGATCCCCATACCGATCTATGTCGCGGCGGCCGGCGCATTGATCGCAAAATATGCCGGCCGAATGGGCGACGGCTTGATCTGCACCAGCGGCAAGGCCCGCGAGCTGTACACCGAAACGATCTTGCCAAAGGTCACCGAAGGGCGCGCCGAGGCTGGTTCGCGAGCGCCCGACTACGCCCGGATGATTGAGGTCAAGGTCTCGTTCGACACGGACATGAAGCGCGCGACGGAGGACACCCGCCACTGGGCGGTTCTCGCCTTGACGCCGGAGGAGAAGACGTCCGTCCACAGTCCCGAAGAGATGGAGCGCCTTGCCGACGGGCTCTCGGCTGAGCGCGCCGCGAGCCGCTGGATTGTCTCAACCGATCCGGACGAGCATGTCGATCGGATCGGCGCTTACATCGAACTCGGCTTCGACCATCTGGTCTTTCACGCGCCGGGTCCCGATCAGGAGCGGTTCATCCGTCTCTATGCGGAGCACGTTCTGCCTCGGCTCCGTCGCCGATTAGGCGCGCCGGACGAAACGCGCAAGAGCGCATGACCTCTCTCGAGGTCATTACCTTAACGGGCCTGCCCTTGATCAAGGCCGGCGATGACCTGGTCGAACTGATCGCCTCAAGTCTCAAGCTGAGCCGGGTCAACCCGCGGGCTCAAGACGTACTTGTCGTCGCCCAGAAGATTGTCTCGAAGGCCGAGGGTCGCATGGCCGACCTTGCCACGATCAAGCCCTCTGCGCAGGCGATCGCCCTCGCGGCGGATGTCGGCAAGGACCCGCGGCTTGTGGAAATTATTCTATCGGAGTCAGTTCGCGTCGTGCGGGCTCGGCGCGGCGTGCTGATCGTCGAGCACAGGCTTGGCTTCATCATGGCGAACGCCGGGGTGGACCAGTCCAACGTCGCCCCCGAGGACGGCTCTGCCCATGTGCTTTTGTTGCCGGAGAATCCGGACCGCAGCGCGGAGACCCTGCGGCGCGGTCTGGCGTCGTTGACCGGGATCGATCTCCCGGTGGTGATAAACGACAGTTTCGGCCGTCCGTGGCGTCAAGGAACGGCCGGTGCGGCGATCGGGGTCGCCGGCCTTCCCGCATTGATCGATCTGCGCGGACGGCCCGACCTGTTTGGCCGAAAGCTTGAGGTCAGCGTCATTGGTTTCGCGGATGAAATCGCCGCTGCCGCCTCGCTCGTAATGGGCCAAGCGGACGAGGCTACGCCGGTCGTCCTGATCCGGGGCTTGCGCTGGTCTGCGCCGGAATCGACGGCGGCTAACATCGTTCGCTCCCCAAACGAGGATCTGTTTCGATGAATCGGGATCTTGTGGTCGCTCTGTCGGGAGGTATCGGTGGGGCCAAGCTCGCGCTCGGCCTCAGCCGGATTGTGGCGCCGGACAATCTCATCATCGTCGCCAATGTCGGTGATGATTTCGAGCATCTCGGCCTGCATATCTCGCCGGACGTAGACACCTTGATGTACACGCTTGCCGGCCTCGACAACGCGAGGCTCGGTTGGGGCCGGCAGGACGAGACGTGGGCGTTCATGGAAACGCTTTCTGCGCTGGGCGGCGCGGACTGGTTCCGCCTTGGCGATCGCGATCTTGCGGTTCATGTCGAGCGCACCCGTCGGCTGCGGCATGGCGAGAGTCTCTCCGCCATCACCGGCGATTTTTGCCGCCGCCTAGGCGTCGGTCCCCGCGTGCTTCCGGCGACGGATGATCGATTGCGCACGCGATTGCGGACGGATGAAGGATGGCTCGACTTCCAGGACTATTTCGTGCGCCTTCAATGCCGGCCCGTTGTGCGCGAGCTTGCCTTCGACGGGGCGGCGGATGCACGGCCGCACCAAGACCTTCTAGCGGCGCTAGGCGACGAACGGCTGCAGGCGGTGATCATTTGCCCGTCCAACCCCTTCATCAGCGTCGAGCCGATCCTCGCCGTGCCAGGAATACGAGAGGCGCTTTTCGCGTGTGCGGCGCCCGTCATCGCGGTTTCCCCCATCATTGGCGGCCTCGCTGTCAAAGGTCCCACCGCCAAAATGATGACGGAGCTTGGAATGATTCCGAGCGCCGCTGCGGTCGCAAAACGGTATGGCGAGGTGCTCGATGGATACGTGATGGACGCTGATGACGCGCAGGAGGCGGCGCAGGTGACGCCGAAGGTGACGCTGGCGCAGACGCTCATGACGAATCTCGCCGAGCGCGAGCAACTTGCTCGCGTCGCTATCGAGGCGGCGGACGCGCTTGCCTCTTCGAAACTTAGACAGGACCGCGTCGCGTGAGTAGCGTCTGGGCCGTCGTGCCCGTCAAGCAATTCTATGGGGCCAAGCAACGGCTTTCGTCAGCCTTAAGCCCGGACGAACGTCGCCTGCTCGCAATGACTATGCTCGAGGATGTGCTCAACGCCGTGAGCGCGGTCAAGACGCTTGCCGGCACGCTCGTCGTCACGGTCGATCCGGCGGCAACTTCGCTCGCGACTCGTTATGGAGCCCGCGTCGTTACGGAAGGCGCGCGCGATGGCCACACCGGCGCCGTCACCGCCGCCGCGCGCCTGCTCGTGCGCGAGGGCCAGACCGGCATGATGACGATGCCGGGCGACATTCCGCGCCTCTCGTCAGAAGAGATCGCAGCGACGCTCGCAGCGCACCGGCCCGCGCCTGCCTTCACGATCGTGCCCGCGCATGACGATCTCGGATCGAACGCGATCGTCTGTTCGCCACCCGACGCCGTTCCGCTCCGGTTCGGCAAGGACAGCTTCTATCCACACCTCGATGCGGCGCGAGCCCGCGGGATCGAACCGCTCATCGTCCGCCACCCTGGGATCGGAATGGATATCGACAATCCCGTCGATCTCGTCGCGTTCTTAAGAATGTCGCCGCCTGTGCGCACTCGGACGCTCGCCTTCCTTGAACAATCGGGCATCGCGAGCCGCGTTCAGACTGACCAGGATCTTTGCTAGGCGCTATTCCGCCGCGACGAGTTTCCGCGGCGGCGTCAGGATGACGGGGGCCAGAGTATCGGCGTTCAGCGATGCAGCCCGCCGCTCTGCCGCGACCGGACCATAGAGCGTAGTCCGCTGTTCCGGGGTTCGCGTAAGCGAACGAATAAGATCCTCCATCGCCTCGGGCGGAAATTCCTGCCCATGCTCTGTACCCGCGGCGCGAGAGATGCTCTCGTTCATCAAAGTGCCCCCAAGGTCATTAGCGCCGGCCCTGAGACACGTCGCCGCGCCCTCAGGTCCCATTTTGACCCAAGACGTCTGGATATTCGTGATGTGCGGATGCAAAGCGAGCCGCGCCACTGCATGCATGAGCACCGCTTCCCGGAATGTCGGCCCACGCCGCGCCGCGCCCCTGAGATACATCGGCGCTTCCATATGCACGAACGGCAATGGCACGAATTCGGTGAAGCCGCCTGTCTCCGCCTGCAAATCCCGCACGGCCAGGAGATGGCGGGCCCAGGACAGCGGGTGCTCGATATGGCCATACATGATCGTCGACGTCGTGCGCAGGCCGAGGCCATGCGCGGTCCTTGCGACATTGAGCCATTGCGCCGTGTTCACCTTGTCGGCACAGATGATGGCGCGGACTTCGTCGTCCAGGATCTCGGCGGCGGTCCCCGGCAACGTGCTTAAGCCCGCATCCTTGAGCTTGGCGAGAAACGATCCGATCGGAATGCCGAGCGTCTCGGCGCCCTGCGTGACCTCCAGCGGCGAGAAGGCGTGGATATGCATATCCGGGACCGCAGCCTTGATGGCGCGGCAAATGGCGAGATAGGTCTCGCCGCTATAGTCCGGATGAATGCCGCCCTGAAGGCACACCTCTGTTGCGCCTCGCTCCCAGGCTTCGCTGGCGCGGCGGACAATCTCTTCGAGCGCAAGATCATAGGGCGCGCCGCGCAGCGCCTCGTGCGTCTTGCCCTTTGAGAAGGCGCAGAACGTGCAACGATAGGAGCATATGTTAGTGTAGTTGATGTTACGGTTGACGACGTAGCGGATGACGTCGCCGCTCGTTGCTCGTCGAAGCTCATCGGCTGAGGCGATAACGCGGCGGTAGTCGGCGTCGCGCGCCGCGAACAGCCGTACGATCTCCGACTCGTCCAGGCGGGCGTCTCCTTGAGCGCGCTCGATGATGCACTCGATCGCTGGGTCGACCGAGCGCGCGTGGACCGGAGGCGTGCGCGGGACGACCTTCGTGCCCGGCGCCCAATTGTCGTCGCGCGCGAAGCCTTCGGCGTCGCTGAGGCGACGCGCCTGGGCGGCGATCTCCGGCGCGGCCCAAGTCGTTAAGTCGCGTGCATACGACGGATAGATTGGCAGGCGGTGCACCAGGAGCTTGCCGGCCGCGGCGGTGCGCTCGGCAAGCTCCGTGATCGCCGGCCAGGGCGCCTCCGGATTGACGTGATCGCGAGTGATGGGAGAGATCCCGCCCCAATCGTTGATCCCCGCCGCAATCAGCCGCGGATAGACCCCCGGCGATAGGTTGGGGGGTGCCTGGATATTCATCGTAGGCCCCAGGATCAAGCGCGCGGCGGCGAGGGTCCAAAGCAGGTCGTTGAGGTCAGGCTCCGCAGCCCCGGCGAGCTTGGTGCCAGGTTTGGCGCGGAAGTTCTGGACGATGACTTCCTGAATGTGGCCGAACCGCCGATGCAGATCGCGGATGGCGAAGAGCGCCTCGAGGCGCTCGGCCCGCGTCTCGCCGATGCCAATCAGAATGCCGGTCGTGAACGGCACGCGCAGCTCGCCCGCCAGCTTGAGCGTCTCAAGACGCGCTTCAGGCAGCTTATCGGGCGAGCCGTAATGAACTGCCCCAGGATCGCTGAGCCGAGCGCTGAGCGATTCTAGCATGACCCCTTGGCTGGCAGTAACCGTACGCAGGCCGGAGATCTCAGAGCGGCTCATCACGCCGGGATTTGCGTGCGGCAGCAGACCCGTCTCGCGCAACACGAGCGCGCACATGGCCTGGAGATAATCGATCGTGGTTTCATGCCCGAGCGCGTCGAGCGCCTCCCGGGCGGCGCGGTAGCGTAGCTCCGGCTTATCCCCGAGCGTGAACAGCGCCTCCGTGCAGCCGGCGGCCACTCCGGCGCGCGCGATCGAGATCACCTCCTCTGCAGAAAGATAGGCGAGCCGTCCCGTGCGTGGCTGCTCGGCGAAAGTGCAATAGTGGCAGACATCGCGGCAAAGACGCGTGAGCGGAATAAACACCTTGCGCGAATACGAGATGCAGCGGCCATGCCGTTCGTCGCGCAGGCGTCCCGCCGCGTCGATCAGCTCCGCGAGCGGGGCCTGTTCAAGCCCGATCAAAAGCACGTCGTCGCTCGAATCGCCCATCGCAATCACCTTATGAGGCCGTTCGGCATGATCCGCGTCACATTGGGCGGACTGAGAATGATATGTACCTCTATGATGTTGCATCTCTATGGGAGATGCAATCCAGTGGGGAAAAGGATCTCGCGAGTCCAAGCGGCGCGTTCGGGGAGTTTAAGTAATGCGGCAGGTGGGAAGACTAGGCGTCTGGTATCCGGTCGATCGTTTGAAGGGAGCTGGCATCAGACGCTTGCTGCGAACACTCGAAGATCTCGGCTATTCAACGCTTTGGTACCCTGAAGCTCTCGGATATGAATCCATCTCCATCGCTACCTTCATGCTAGCGAACTCGACCCGACTGATCGTCGGCAGCTCGATCGCGAATATCTACGCTCGTGACCCCTTCACCGCCAGACGCGGCCTTAGCACCTTGTCGAGCCTCTATGATGATCGCTTCATCCTCGGCCTCGGCGTCAGCCATGCGCCCATGGTCGAGCGGGTGCGTGGCCATGTCTATGACAAGCCCGTGCCGACCATGCGCCGCTATCTCGATGGCCTCTATGAAGATCCTTCAAACGCCGCCGAATGGCCCGTCGTGATCGCTGCGCTGGGGCCGTTGATGCTGAAACTCGCTGCAGAGCGTACGGCGGGCGCTGTCCCCTATAACGTGACCCCTGAGCATACGCGCGAGGCCAGAGCTGCCCTCGGACCTGACAAGTTGCTGGTGGTCGAGCAGAAGGTTTGCCTCGAGACGGACCCGGTTGCCGCGCGCGCCCTCGCCCGGCGAGAGATGCACCGCTACATGCCTCTAACCAACTACCGAAACAACTGGCTGCGTATTGGCTTCACAGAAGCTGACCTCGCTGACGGCGGTTCGGACAGGTTTCTCGATGCGATGGTGCTCCGGGGCGACGCGGCGACGATTGCTCACGGCCTGAGAGCGCATCTGGAAGCGGGCGCCAATCAAGTCTGCGTTCAGCCGGTCCATGCGGAGGAAGACATGGAAGCGCGCGACAGGACCCTGACGGCGCTGGCGAATGTCTGAGCCCTTTGAATCTGGACGGGTCCAAAGAGTTTGAGTGGACGACAGCCCTACAGCGAGGGATAACTCGCTACGCTCACCAGGAAGGCCTTAGTGGGCGATCTCGACCGCAGTTCACATCGCCGAGGAGGCCGAGATCGTCGGCAGCGACGATCAGAAATTTCAGTGTGCGGCCGTCCGTCGCTCATGCAGCAAGCGGAATAACAACTCCGCACCCTCGCGGAGGCGCCGGCCCAAGTGGAGGCTAGGCGTCCTTAGCGGCACGTGCTTTTGACGAATTACCAACGCCTCCCGACACGGCTACGCCATCCCCCGCCGCCAACCCCGCTGATCAGCCTGAGAACAATGAGCAAGACGATCGCGCCTAGCGTGGCGTTGACGACGAGGGCGACCATCCCTGAGCCGAGGTGGATACCCAGTTGCGGCAGCAGCCAATCTCCGATGAACGCCCCGATAACGCCGACTATCAGGTCGCCTATCAGGCCGTAGCCGCCACCCCGCACAATGTTGCCGGCAAGCCACCCGGCGACAATGCCAACGACAATGATGACGATGAGACTTTCGTTCGATAAGTGCATGGCGTTCCTCTAAGGGACTCTGTGTTTGGCAGATGTGCGCCGCTTACATCATTCTCGTTTCGCCACTTCCGCTTCGCGCAAAGACCTGACATTCCCCGAAGGGTTCATATCGATCCTGAGCTGCCCTTCAAGGGTGACCGAACGAATGGGCGGAAAGCGTGAGAAAGCGAGCGTAGGCCGAACGCGATGCCTGCGCCACAGCGGGTCGTACTTTCGATGGCTCGGCCGATGAGCCAGCATCGCACGGTAAGTGATATGCTGGTAGTCTGACAGTGTCCCATGTACCTCTACCTGACCACCACTGGCCGCGTCACGGGTCAGCCGCGTGAAATCGAGATCTGGTTCACCGAGCATGGCGGACACTTCTACCTTGTTGCCGAGCGCGAGAGCGCCAACTGGGTGCGCAACATCCAGTCGCAGCCGCAGGTCAAGGTCCGGGTCGGCGACGCCGAATTCAACGCCATCGCGCGCGTCGTGCACAATGACCGCGAGCCTCAGCTCGCGGTCATTGTGAAGGCACTCTTTGATGCCAAGTACGGCTGGAGCGACGGCCTCACAGCAGAACTCACGCCCGCGTAAGCGTCACCTCTTATTGGGCCGCCGACCCACTGAGGCGCGGCCGCGGCGTGCTCCGTCCGCTTAACGTCGATAGTGTTGAAAAACTCGGATTTTCGCTTCGATCACAATTCAGAAGACCGCCGGCAGCCTCGATGGAAAATTCCTTGGGGGTTCGGCGGACGGGCCGCCTTTGCCGCCTGCGACCCCCCCTTATGCCTTTGCCGCGGCGACTATCGGCTTAGATAACGCTATGGGCGCGAAAACGAGATTCTCGCGGTCGCTCAATTTCCGAGTTTTTCAACATCGGGTAATGGGTTGGGAGCTCTTCCACGCAGGCCGATAGAATCAGCGGCGATTCGGAAGAGGAGACCGTTCAATGGACTATTTCTCTGGCCTCGACACCTCGATGGATGAGACGCACATCTGCGTTCTCGATCGCGAGGGCGCTGTTGTCTATGAATGCAAGTCTGCGTCGGTGGCAGACGCGATCGCAGACGAGCTATCGAAGGCCCCGAGTTGTCGTCGGATCGTATTCGAGACCGGGCGAATGGCGCCGATCCTGTTCCACGGGTTGAGCCAACTCGGTCTGCCCGTTGTCTGCGTCGAGAGCCGGCAGGCCTACCAGGCGCTCAAGTCTCTGGCGACCCACAAGACCGATCGCAATGACGCGCGAGGGCTAGCGCACTTGGCCCGCACCGGGTTCTTCAAGCCCGTGCACGCGAAGTCCTTGTCGGCCCACGCCGTCCGCTCGCTGATCATCGCGCGCAAGAAGCTGGTCGGCCAGCGGGTCACCTTGGAAAATCAGATCCGAGGTTTGACGGTCGTGTTCGGGATCCGGCTGCCTCGCGCTCGCACCGTCGCCTTCATCGATCAGGCTCTCAAAGCCAGCGAGGGGTCGCCGGTCTCTCCGCCGCCATGCGCGGACTGATTGCTGCGCGCACCGCGGTGATGACCGCAGTCGCGGCGATCGACGCCGACATCAGGCGCATGACGACGGCGTCGGAAGCCTGCCGAAGGCTTATGGCGACCGCCCTCGCCTTTGTCGCTGCAATCGACGATCCCTCGCGCATCCGCCGATCACGAGACGTCGGCGCCTATCTGGGCCTCGTTCCAAAACGATACCAGTCCGGGGAAGTCGACTATGTCGGCGGCGTCTCAAAATGCGGAGACCGGCGGGTGCGGACCCTGCTGTATGAGGCCGCCAACGTCATGCTGACCCGCTACAAGCGCCAGTTCAAGCTCAAGGACTGGGCCTTCGCCATCGCCAGGCGATCGACCATGCGCAAGGCGCACGTCGCTCTGGCGCGTCGCCTCGCCATCATCATGCACGCCATGCTGCGGGACGGAACGGCGTTCATCTCGGCGTAGGCCTGCCGACCACTGAGACAGGAGACCGCATCGAGCTACCGCAAGGAGCGACGCCCGAGGGAGGAAACAGACGACGGCGTGGATTTTGTAGCCAGCGGCATCACCGGCCGACTGCGTTTTCAACCTTGCCGCCCTGCCCAGCTTACCCCATCAAGCGCCAGCGAGCGCGCAGAGAACGCAGGCATCCCAAGGCGTCGATAACCGGAAGGGCCTCGCCCCCTTGACCCATTAGAGAACACTATCCGCAAAAAGCGGTCGTTCGCCGACCCGCTCTTGAAGACAACCTTTATAGTATCAATAAGCGGATGCCAGCCTGCGTTAGCGCCTAGCAAGAGGCCCGGCTCTCAGGTGGGCGAGTTCTGCGCCCAATGTTCAAACCCGGAAAGTGAGTGGAATTCCGACAGGCTATGCGCGTCGCTGTCCGGCATGAATTCGTGCATCATGTGAGCCAGCGCGTGGCCAGGTCCCAATTCAACAACCTTGGCGACCCCAGCGGCCCGGCAAGACTGCATGCAGGCAGCCCAATCCACGGTCTGTTGGATTTGGCGCGCCAGTTTGTCCGCCCCCGCGCGCACGTCGAACACTGTGTCACCGTCGATCCCGCTCAACAGCCGGACGCCGGACGGCGCTTCGGCCGGCAGGTGCGCTCTGTCCAGTGCTTGTCGAAACGAGCGGCTCGCTTCGGCCAGCAGCGGCGTGTGCGATGGTACAGCGACGGGCAACACTGTCGTTCGCTCCGCTCCCGCTGCTTGCGCATCATGGACTACGGCGTCGAGCGCTCTTCTTGTGCCCCCAACCAACATTTGGTCTTCAGCGTTGACGATCGCGACGTAAGCTCCGTGCGCCTTGCAGATTGGATCCAACGCGTCCCGCCTGAGACCGCGGATCGCGACGAGTCCAGACGGCTCCGTCGTTGCTTTATCCATCGCCGCCGCACGCTGGACCGCGAGATCAAGGACACCCTTGTGATCAAGTAGGCCTGCGACACCCCATGCGGCGAGCTCACCCACGCTGTAACCTGCAACCACCAACGGTCGTGGCGCCTTGGCGCTCAATACGGCCCAAGCCGCCATTGCCTGAGTGCAGCACAGGATCTGTCCGACCTTGTCCGCGTGCAAATCGTCGTTGCTAGCGTCGCGAACGAGTTGGCGCGGATCCTTGCCGTCCAGGACGAATTTCGCTGCCTCGAACACCGGGGTCGCTGCCGGCGCATCGGCTAGCAGATTGAACATGTCGGCGCCCTGATAGCCTTGGCCGGAACAAAGGATAACAGCGCCACTCATGAACGGGCTTCCAGAGCGTCGAGGAGGAGGGTGATCGCCAACAAGTCGGCGCAACCGCCCGGGCTGAGGCGACGGGCGACGAACGATCGATGCACCGCCGCGGCTCGCTCGCGCCAGTCCGGCTGTTCGACACCGCCGTGTCCGAGAAAGCCGGCAGCCGCTTCCTGGGCGTAGCACAGGCCGGCGCTCCCACCACGGTAAAGCAGATTGGTATCCTCGATTGATGCGAGAATTGCGAAAAAACTCTGTACGCGAGCGGCCTCCGGATCGTCAGGCGCCAGCCGGCGGCCGAGGCGCAACGCGGGGAGGCCAATTTCGATGGCGTGCGGAAAGCCGGCGGCAGCCTGCGCACGCGCGCCCCCGGCGCCGAATAGGCGCAGCGCGTTTGTCCCATGGCTGTGCAACGGGATTGGGCCGCGCATTATTGCCTGCCCCCAGCGCTGGCGGACGGTAGCGCCCAGCACGTTGGCGCGCCACTGAAGCTCGGCCGTCGCTGCCACAGACCAAGCGGCGCCGGCCGCCGCACATATCAGTCCCAGGCCGAAGATTGCGCCACGGTGCGTGTTGACAGCGCCGGTCGCGGTCATCATCGCGCGCTCTGCTTCCATTCCAATCTCGCGCAACGCGTTCATGCCGGATCCGGCGGCTCCAGCGACGGCCAGTTGATCGTAGAATGGCGCGATTGCCGTCGCGCTGGCTCTAAACGTGCTTGCATCCATGTCGGTGTGACTGCCGGAATCCACGTGGCTCACGAGGCCCGGCTTGGGCCAGGTCTGCAGCTCCGCCAACAATGCGGCCTTCGCCGAGCCCGCCACGTGTTCCGCAACGGTGCGGGGCAGGGGGCGTTTCGCTTGCTGCAGCGCGGCTGTCATAGCGGCGACACCAGATCGCACATCTCGAGATACTGGCCCGCTTGACCGGAACAGAGGATGGCGACGGAGCCCCGCATCAGCTGGCCGCCGTGAATATCAGCGCCGCCGCGAGCGTGAGGGCGCTCAACATCGTGCTGACGATCAACGTGGAGCCAGCCTCGTGAGACTCGACGCCGTAGCGCAGGCCGAAGAGCACCCCGAAGAAGCCGGACGGCAGGGCGGTCAGCAGAATCGCGGCGCGGGCGGTATCCTTGTCCATAGGCAGAAACATGATCAGGCCAGCGACAAACAACGGCTGCGCCACGTTCTTGAGCAGCGCGCCACTGATCACGTTGCGGTCAAGGAGCAATGGCTGCGAGGAGAGAATGAGCCCGGTCAGAAATAGCGCCACTCCGCCCGTAGCTTGTCCGATGAGCGCGAAGGCCTCGCGGATGGCGTCCGCGAGCGGAATGCGGAGAAACGCTACCGCAATGCCGACGATCGGCGACAGCACGACCGGATTGAGCAGCGAGCGACCCACGGCGGGAAAAGCAAGGCCCGAGCCCATCGATCCGCCTGCGGATGCCTTGTTGGCCTCGAGAATGGCCAACGTCAATGGCGAGAGCAAGATGGAACCCACAACGACCGCCAACGCGACATAGATGGTGTGCGACGCGTCGAATACTGCGGCAATCAGCGGCAGTCCGGCCGCGGCATAGTTGGGAAATGAGATCGTGAGCGCCTGTACGGACGCGTCGCTGGATCCCAGAGCGAAAAGCCGGCGTTGCATCCAGTATGAGAGAGCATAGAGCGCCAACATGGAAACAGCGAGCGTCAGCAGCAATGGCCATTGCGTAAGAAGCATCGCCCACGGAGTCGTCGCGGTTGCAACGAACAGGGAGGCCGGCAACGCGAAATCCATCACCAGGGCGTTCAGCTCGGCCACATGCTGGTTGTCCATGTCGCGCACGTAGCCGGCGAAGTAGCCAAGCGCCATGACGGCGAAGATCGGCAACAACGAGTTCAGCAAAATGGCGGTCATCGCCGAACGGCTCCGATTGCTAGAGCTTCGACGACCCGTCGCACGACGTGGGGCATGTCGCTGGCGGCAGCGCAGCTGTCATAGCGGCGACACCAGCGTGCGAAACAGCGCAGACCTGGTCCGCATTTCAACGCCGTCCATTGTCTTGACCAGCAGTTCGTCACTGAGGTCGGCGCGACTCTGGGCCAACTCGCGCCAATTCAGCCCCGCGCCGTCGGGCAGCTCCAGTTCGCCGTCGATGCGGACCGGACTTACGGCGTCGAGCCGGAGCAGCCGGTCCACGAGCGAGAGCGCAGTCCGCTCGTCCGAAATCGACCAGATGAGGTCCAGGTCCGATCGCGCGCTCAGATAGGGCAAACCGGTCGCGTGTTGCCAAAGTAGGGCGCCGAACACGCGCGGCGCTGTCTCGATAGAGTGGCCCAGGTCGAGCATGGCTTCGACCACCGGCTGCCACTCCCTGGGCGCCGTCCGCGCAGCATCGCAAAGCAGCACCGGCGGCAGCGCCGTTACGGACTCGCCAGAAGAAAAGCTAAACGCGAGACGTCGCTTGCCAAGATAAGGCGGAAGAGGTAGCGCCGCCGGCACGCTATCGACACCATCGCCGACCATCCATCTTCGCACGATCACTGGCCGGCCGAAATGAGCCCACTCCGCTACCAGCGGCAGATCCGCGAAGCCTGGATGGCGTTGCAGCATCGCGTCCCACGCGGCCGACTCCGGATACAGCAGATCATGCCGGCGCAATATCATGGCCTTTGCCCGTTGCTTCTGCGATGACCTGTTTCGCCACTTTCGCAGCCACGGGGCGGCCCTTGCGCTCCGCCCCCATTTCGTCGCGATTGTCCACTGGCGAGGCTTTTTTCAGCGTTTCCTCGAGCTGTTCATCGAGCGGTGTTGCCGGGTCCCAGATCTCCGCCACCGCGCCCATCTGCAGCAGGTGATCAAGGCCTGGCGCGAAGACGGGCGTCGTTTTCGCGAGCTGCTTCAGCGTGTCGAGGGGCAGCTTGGTGACTCGCGACATTGACGGCAAATCCATAACCGTAGGTTCGGCGCCCGGCAGGCCGACGAAACGGTCGGTCGCTAACGCGGTCGCTAGGAACGCGCCCGCCGCCGCCTTGCCGTATTCCAATCCGATGGTCCGATGTCCCTGCTGGCTGGCCAGCAGCAGGCACTTGGCGAGATGCCCAAGGTATTCGTTCAGGCCGCGCATCTCGTCGCGCCTGGCCATGAGCTGGCCCTGTGTGTCCACCAGCACCAGAATTGGCGTTTCACCGCCCTGCGCGACTACGCGCAGCACCTCATCCGCCAGCGGCAGCACCCCGGCGGTCCCCAGCGCCGCGCCGTTCGCGATGCCGATCACAGCGATGGCTTCGCCGTTCTTGCGCTTGCCGGCGCCGACAATGACGCCCTCGGGGCTTGTCTTCACATCGTGGCCGGACGGAAACAGGCCTTCGAGAATTTCATCGAGCGTCATGGTTGGCTTCCTTGATGCTGTTCGCGAGTGCGGCAAACTCCTTGCTGTCCATATCCCGGATCGCCTCGGGCTCCTTGATGCCCAGGATCCGCCACATCGACACCGAGTCATCGCACGCGCCAAACCGCTTCTGACGCGTCGCCAGCCGTTCCTGCTCCGCCTGCATCGTTTTAAGATCGAAGGCCGGGACCTTCGCCATGAGGGCCTTGGCGGCGGCGCGGAAACCGTCCATGGAATCCTCGGCAAAGGTGTCCGCCCCTCCGATCAACCGGCGATTCTTGCCGCCATCGGTGCTCCATACAAGCGCCTTGTCCTCGGCATCGAACTCCTCGACCCCCTTGTTCGTCTCGATCACTTCCGGGCCGGAAACGGCGATGCGCCCCTGTTCGGACACCGCGACGCGGGAACAGGTCGCCGTCGTCAACCCGGCGCCTCCGAATGCGCCGGCCCTGCCGCCGATCAGAGCGATCACGGCCACACCGGCGCAGCGAGCCTGGACGATCGCCCGCATCAACTCCGCGACCGCCAGCTCGCCTGCGTTCGCCTCCTGCAAACGCACCCCACCGCTATCCAACAGCAGCAGAACGGTCTGCGGCAGGTCCTTGTGATCGCGTGCCGCACGCACCAAGCCAATCATTTTTGCGCCGCTGACCTCGGCGAAGGTGCCGCCCATGAATTGGCCTTCCTGCGCCGCGACGAGCACTGGCTTGCCGTCCAACGCGCCGCGGCCAATGACGACCCCGTCGTCGAATGCCGAAGGCAGGTCGAACAGATGAAGGTGCGGACTCCGCACACGCTCGCATGGACCCAGGAACTCGGTGAAGCTGTTAGGGTCCAACAGGCCCGCGACGCGCTGGCGTGCGGTCGCCTGAAACCAGCTGGCTTGGCCAGTTGTCGCCGCGTCTTCCATCATTCGGTCTCCATCAACGCGCTTCCCTGGATCAGTCGCAGAAAAACGGTGTCCGGCCGCGCGCCCCCGTCATTGATCGAGATGCGTAAGCCCCCAGGCGAGGAGCGTTCGACGAACTCGGCGACCACCGCCTTCCAGGTCTCGCCGTAGCCAGTAAGCGGGGTCGTTATTTCCACCTCGCACGCCGCTTCCGGAAGGACGCGTTCCAGCAGCACTTCCAGGTTGCCTGACGCCACCACACCAATGATTGCTTGGGCTTTCGTGCCGGACAGCCGGCGCCTGGCCGTGTGACTGAACTTCAGGGTCTCCATCATCCAGCCTCCTACCAATTGCGAAACTTGTTGGGCGGGTCGTACAGGTTGCCGGACCAGTGCATCAGATCCTCGATCGAACGCGCGGCAAGCATGCTGCGATGCGCATCCAGCGGATTGATCCCAAGATCCTCGGGTCGGCGGATAACCTTCCGCTCCCGCAGCTTCTCGACCATCTTGCGATCGCGCCGCCGGCCCACCTCGGTGAAGCCCGCGATGCCGCGGATAGCTTGCTCGCGCTCTTCGGCCGTGCGGCAGAGAAGTAAGTTTGCGATGCCTTCCTCGCTGACGATATGGGTCACGTCGTCGCCGTAGATCATGACCGGCGCCAGATCGAGCTTGAACGTCTCGGCAAACTCAATGCTATCGAGCTTCTCGACAAAGACCGGCGCCATCTTCTCGCTAAAGGTCTCTACGAGCTGAACCACCAGTTTGCGCCCGCGCATCAACTGCGAAGGGCCATCGACGGCCTCTCTTCCGGCCTTGAGCCACGGCTCGCTCGGGTGGCGTCTGCCGTGCGCGTCCGAACCCATATTGGGCGCCCCGCCAAAGCCGGTGATGCGGTCCGCCGTCACCGTCGAGCTATTGCCGTTGAGGTCGATCTGCAGCGTGGACCCGATGAACAGGTCCGTCGCGTAAAGCCCGGCAAGCTGGCAATACGTCCGGCTGGAGCCCATCGAGCCATCCCGCCCGGTGAAGTAGATGTCGGACCGGGCGCGCATGTAGGCATCCATGCCTACTTCCGAGCCGAAGCTATGGATCTGTTTCACCCACCCCGACTCGATCGCCGGAATGAGCGTGGGGTGGGGGTTAAGCGCCCAGTGCGTGGCGATCTTGCCCTTGAGGCCGAGCTTTTCCGCGTAGGTCGGAATTATCAGTTCGATCGCAGCGGTATTGAAGCCAATGCCATGGTTCAGCCGCTTGATCCCGTATTCCGCGTAGATGCCCTTGATGGCCATCATGCCTGCCAGGATCTGTATTTCGGTGATGCTGGCCGGGTCGCGAGTGAAAAGGGGCTCGACGTAGAAGGGCTTCGGCGCGACAACCACGAAATCTACTCGGTCGCCAGGAACGTCGACCCGTGGAAGCTTGTCCTCGACCTCGTTGACTTGCGCGACGACAACGCCGCCCTTGAAGGCGGTCGCTTCGATAACCGCGGGTGAATCCTCCGTATTCGGACCCATGTAAAGATTGCCCGCGCGGTCGGCGCTGCGAGCGACGGTCAAGGCAACGTGAGGAGTTAAGTCGACGAAGTAGCGGGCGAACAGCTCGATGTAGGTGTGGATCGCGCCGAGCTCGACCTTTCCCGACTTCAGGACGCGCGGCACCGCGTGGCTCTGAGGACCCGAGTAGGAAAAATCGAGCTTCTTGGCGATGCCTTTCTCGAACAGGTCGATGTGCTCGGGCAGCACGATACCTGACTGCACGACATGCAGGTCGTGCAGTACTTTCGGATCGGCTTTCGCCAGACAGGCCGCCAGAAAGTCCGCCTGCTTCTGGTTGTCGCCTTCGAGACAGAGGCGATCTCCAGGTCGGATCAGGGCCTCGAGCAGCGCGGTCGTATCGCTCGGCGCAACCATCTTTCCTGCCGCGAATTTGCTCCCAGCAGCAAGACGTTCGTCACGAGCTCGCCGCTCGGTTTGCCAATCAGCCATGTCGTTTGGCTCCTGTTGACGTTGCCCTGCCGGCTACATGCTGCTGATGAGGACTCAACCGATATTCGCCAGATGACTGGCTTTGTCGCGGATGAGACGGGACCCGGGGCAGCGCGAGCCTGATGTCGAGCAGACCGTCTTCGCCGCGGATCGCCGTGACTTTCGTGGAATATAGACTGGCCATAGCACATGTGCCTTCGCTGGGATTCGCAAATTTGGGAGCGCGTTCGGACTGTCGCCGCGACACGTCGGCGAACAGCCCGTGCACGAGGACGCCCGCCTGCTAAGCGGGCTCTCCGGCGGCTTCCAGGATCAACCGGGTGATCTCGTCGGGATGAGAGATCAGCGAGAGATGGCTCGCCTTCAGTTCGATGGTCTTGGCGCCCATGCGCTTGGCCATGAAGCGTTCGAGATCGGGATTGATCGTCCGGTCCTCCGTGGAGACGGCATAGAAACTCGGCTTCGACCGCCAGGCCGCATGTGTAGTCTTGCCCGTGAGCAGAGCCTTTTGGAACGGCTCTTGGACCGCATAGAGGACCTTCGCCTTCGCTTCTGGCAGGTCGCCGGCGAAATCGCGCAAGAACGCAGCCTCGCTGAGACGTCCTTCATCGCCGTCGAAGACAATCCCGGCGGACGCCGGGGGCGTCGGAAATGTCTTGGCCAACGCCGTGTAATCCTCGCCCGCATCCGGCGCCCGCGCCGCCACATAGACAAGGGCCGACACGTTCGGATGCACACCGGCCTCGGTTACGATCATGCCGGAGAACGAATGTCCCGCGAGCACGGTCGGCCCGTCCTGCCGCGCCAATACGCGCTCGGTCTCCGCCACCGCACCGTCCAGCGTCGTCAGCGGGTTCTGCACAGACGTCACGTTCAGCCCTTTTGCCTGCAATCGTGCGATCACCTCGGACCAAGATGACCCGTCGGCGAACAGCCCGTGCACGAGGACGACGTTGGGCGCCTTCGGCGCGCGCTGCGCTACGGCGGCTTCGCCCTGGAAAAGAGTGCTCGCCGCCCCCGCGGCCACCATGCTCACGAAAGAGCGTCGATCCATTGGATGCCTCTGCCGAAGATCATCTTGGCTATTCATGGAGGTTCTCCCTTGCGTAAGGTTGGAGTTGGCTACTGCGAGAGTTTGAGTTGGCTACTTGGAAAATTTGCAAGCGCGCGGGGTCTGCTTTCGCGAGCGCTGCCACCGGGAATCGGCTCGCTTTTGGTTGTCGCCGGCGATCACGACCGAGTCGCCGGGCTCGATGATCGCCTCGAGCAATTCGGCGCCTCGCTCAGATCGAGCCGCGCGTGTGGTCAGCACTGGTGCATCCGGCAGACCTACGGCCAGGGCGACGGGATTCTTCGTAGACGCGCTGATGAGTTCACCCTCGGTCCAGGGTTTGCACGCAGCCGCAGCCAAGAGCGGAAAAACCCAGCCACTCACAGCGGGAGAAGAGATGCGCTAAACGATGCCTTCGAGATGCGCTCGGCAAATTTGCGGCTGCGGCGACTCTGCTCTGGGACATGAGAACGTCGGCAGCCTACGACTCGCCTGATTTGCGATCCATTGCACACTTGTATGGGCGCGATAGGACTTTCATATAATCAGCTAATGCTACCGCATAGAGGCAACGTCCGCTCCGTGAGAACAGGTTAACGGCAGTCGCAAGGCCGCCCTAGTTTGTAGACGCACCGCGACCATCGAACCCTCATTGGTGGGGGGCGTGTCGCCCCCGGTTGATGCTTGCTTGGTGAAGATCCTATGAGGGCGATCGGCGGCCGAGGTAGGTACTCGCTCGACAATTTCTACCTCTCGACCTGTTCAGCGACTACAAGAGCAACGTCGCGCTCTATCCGACCTTCCATGAGTATTTCCGGACCACCCCTTGCTGGCGGCATGGGCAGAAACGACCCATTCTTCCTGCCGGCGGGGGCCAAGGCGTTCAAGCGCGGCATCCCGAACGCGATTGTGCGCTTCCTCGATACCGGACGTTTCGCGGTGGGGACGCATGCTGCGGAGATCGCAGTGGCCACTCGCGACTTCCTTCCCTGAATGGTAATGTCAACCGCAAATCGCCGGACGCTTCGTCACGGAGAAAGGGAGGAGACGACCATGGCCAAGCCAGCGCATTACACGTCGAAAGTCGCGATCCCGCTGCCTTCCGACGAGGCTGTTCGGCGGATCATGGGAAACTCCTTCAACCCGGAGAAAACGCTCAACGTCATCAAAATGTTTGCGGGAACCGAGGACATGTTCGAAGCGACGATTGGCCTTGTAAAGGCGATCTTTCAGACGCAAGGCATCGATCCGAGGATACGCGAGATGATCATCCTGCGCGCCGCCGCCGTCTTGAACGCGCCTTACGAATGGCAAGCCAACACTCAGATGGCCAAGAACGCAGGTCTGTCTTCAAAGGAGATCGATGCGGCGGGAAGCGACGGCCCGGTGGCCGGCATAAATCCCGAGTATGTTCTCGTGTGCAAGGCGACTGATGAAATGTCAAAAAGCGGCACTCTGCGTGACGAGACGCTAAGCGAGCTCCTCAACAGATACG
>Ga0302325_10009495_pt1 | contig 21203 bp, 23 predicted proteins | sample Palsa_T0_2_FD_201948 | JGI IMG/M metagenome (GOLD analysis project Ga0302325, IMG submission 201948) | Peat permafrost microbial communities from Stordalen Mire near Abisko, Sweden - Palsa_T0_2 | ecosystem: Environmental > Terrestrial > Soil > Palsa > Peat permafrost | place: Sweden: Abisko...
TGTGACCGGCAAAGAGCGGTGCACCGACGGTCGAGCAGCGTACGCGAAGGTCACGTATGCGTTTATTGGCAAGGCACCGTTTTCTCATAATGCTGGGGAGGCTACACAGAATTTTCCGTGCAGGCCGATGCCCTAGCGGGGCGTGGCGCAATAGTTAAATGTTAAGCGGACGCGACCGACTCCACCGCTTTCTTCCTGGCGACGAATGGAAGAAACTGCCGGATTCATGCAAGGCACCTAACAGGGGCCGTCGCCTACGACCCAGGCCAAGACACTTCGTCCGGTTCTTCTGTGAGCTGTGCGGCACCGAAGCAAAGAGCCATCGAAAATCGGCACGCTACTGTTCCATCGAGTGCCGTCGGCGCGCAAACTGGGAACGAGACGCGATCCGCAGGGGCCGCCCGCGGCCGGCTGAGCGAGTCCGCGGCGCCGAAAGACGTTGGCTCGCGATCGAGAGGGGCATTCGACAATTCGGCAGCCGCGTTGAATACGAGGTCCACTTAGGGGAGAAGAAGCGGAAGGCAGCGACAGTCAAGGAGAGGTCGCGGGCGACCCTTTCGCCGCAGGAGGAATGGATGAACTACCATCGGAGCGGCCTAACGCGGCAGGCTAAATCGGAAATCATCCGGTACGCCCGCTTTTTTCGTCCGCAGACCGCTCGCTAGGATGGCCCCCAGAAGAGCCCGGGCGGAATATCTCGTTTTCTTGTTCCCAAATACGTCTAGGAACTAGAAAACAAGAAATCTTCACGTCGCGGCGTTGCCGTACCGATCCCTGTTGATGACGTAGAGATACGGGTCGCCCCTCCGACCGCCTCCCGAGCGTATGACGGCGCCGTTCCTCACAAGCTCACGGAGCGCGGGCGCAAGGTCCTGTGTCCGACCGCCAACCTCCTCACGAATCGTCGGTTCATCTATGGGCTCTGGGCAGTCAGCCAGAAAATCGAGTATTGCCTTGCCTGCCGCGGTTCGGTCAGTGGCTCTCCTTAGACTGCCCAACGAAATTGTCCACGTCGCGGCATCGAGTGAAAGGATGGTTTCGGGAAGGTCGTCACCGTAGCGCTGTATGGTGCCGATTGTGCGATAGTTTTGCGTCTTGTGAAGGTAAACGAGCGTATCGACGCCGCCGAAAAGGGCGGTTGAACCAAGGGCGGCGTCCCCGGGATCGGCGCTCTGCGCCTTGGTTCCGTGGTGCGTGAACGCAACGTGAGCGCCGGATTCGCGAGCAAGCGCCATAATTGGGTCCATCTTGTTCGTCACGATGGCGTAGTCTTTAATATCGCGGACTCTGGTGAACTTTTGGAACGTATCGACGATTACTAGGACAGGCTTGTATTGTTCGATCGCGTTACGAAGCCACGATAGACCGTCGTCCGGCGTCCTCGCAAAATAGAAATACAAGGGTGCGTCCTCGGGCGTTCCCATCGCTTCGAAGTGCTTTCGAACCTCCGACTCCTTCTCTTCAAGCGCGAGATACAGCACCGCCCCTGAGACGACCGCATGACCTAAAAAGTCGTGATCGCAGGCAGTGGCGTGTGCGAGGTTCTGCACACTTGTTGACTTGCCAACTTTGGGTTTAGCCACCCACAGAGAAGAACCGCCACGTGGCAGCATGCCATCGACGAGCCAGTCAGTGCTGACTTCGGGCGCTTCGAGAAGCTCTTTCCAGGACCTGAAGCCCGCGGCACCGGCATTCCACCGGGCGTCGTTGGTAACGCCGTCAAATATTGCCATGTCTTCGACCGTTGGCCAACCGGTAGCGGCATTGAGAATGCCACGCAACTCGTGTTCGAGCTCTGCGCCGATATAGGGTGGGTCACATCGTCGCGCGTTAAGCGAACGAAGGCAATCTTCAATTTCTTCAACAGAGGTGCCAAGACGCCGCAAGCGGCCAGCGTAACGGGTCAGCGCGTCGTGACGTTGACCTGCCGGAATGCGCGCCGCAGCGTTGGCGTCAACGCCCGGGATCGGACGATGGCTTTGCGCCGGGTCTGTTGCGAGGATTGCCTGTAGCCAGGCGCCTGGGAGCTCGGCGAGACTGAATGGCGTCGGCAATATGTCCCACTCGTAGCGTCTACCGCTCGCGTGCAAACTTGGAGGCGCAATGATATAGCCGCCGCGAGCCTTTATGTCGATACCGGGAAACTGTTCCCCGAATGCGTTAGAGCGCGATCGGATCGCGGCGCCGGCCGGTGCTAGGAAGAGGTCGTGAGTACCACCGCCGCCCGTAAGCGCACGCGCGGTACGATACGCGCCAAGGCGCTCCCGAAGCCTCTGCAATGACTGCAGGCCGCCACGCTTGAGGTCAGCGTCAATAGCGACGAGTGGTTCACAGGCGATTGCTACGTTTGCGTTTGGCCATTGAGACCACCAATCAGTAATGATCGCTCGGTCTGAAGTGGCGTCGGAGCATCCGTGCCGCGTCCGAGGGTGCTTTCCCGGCTTCGAGCATTGCCGATTGCCGCACGCGCACGAGCCGTCCGGCAGTATTTCGTAGCATGGAAAAACACGAAGGCCTAGCCGCTCTGGATAAGCGAGCGTCGCTTCGAGCATCATGGGCGCAGTCATCCTGGAGCCTCGCGAGCTATCGCAAGTGCGAGTTCAAAGGCATCTGGGTTTGCGAGCGGAATTCGCACGTGGGTTCCAGACTCAACCCTGATGACCGCAACCTTCAGCGCATCGCCAAACGGCCGCAACCTATCGGCGCATCCTGCAGTCTGTGCGGCTACGTCAAACTCGGCGGGCGTACACTGGCGAATGAACAATCTGACGCGAGGATTTTCCGCGAAGAAGGCCCGGTCGCGCTGAAACGCGTACTGGTCTGAATCACTGGCGGGCCCCCGTATGATACGGCGGGGGCCCATTTACGTTGAGCCTTCTCGGCTAATTGCCTCGGCTTCGCGTGCGGCGATCCATTCGTGCAACGCCGCCGCCGGTATAAGTCTGCGGCGCCCGCTTTGAATAGTTCGAAGGCGGCCAGCCGCGACTTCAACCTTAATCCTCGAGAGTCCGAGCCCGGTTAGCCTTGGCAGGTCCGAGATGGAGTACAGCAATGGCGCCTGTAGGGTCGTATCTGAGCTTTTCATGGCTTATATGATAGCCAGGTGACCGACTATGGCCTAGCGAAATCTATAGTCGATGGCAAAATCGACGAGGGCCAAGGTAAGGCCGGTCCAGCACCGAGATCCGGCCCTGGGCGGCCTACCGTACTATGCTGATAACGCGCCCTCGCCGATTATGCGCGAATTCGCCTGCGTCGCTCTAGCGGCCAGGCTCACGGTGGGCGAGATAGCTCGACGGCTGAACGACCGGGATGGAACCGTGTTAACGACTCGGAACGTGGCTGTCCACTTTTTAGAGTCGGTAAAGCCTCGATCGAGCACCATCGAGGCATATGCCGACGTCCTCGGCGTTACCCAGGCCCACCTTATGGGCCTTGGGGTCCCCCCGTTTGACGACGCAATTCTATCCGGGGGCTGGCAACGCGCCTATCGGGCATTATTGCTACGTGCCTACGAGTTCCAGAATGGAACCGTTGAACGGGTTGCTGCTTGGATACAAAAGGCCGGTGGCGTGGAGCGCGGGGCGGTCGGGGCCGTCGTCATCCTGGCGGAGGAGCGCGAGCGTCACAGATTAGTTGATCCTGTGGCTTTGCACAGTCCCGACTTCGCGCAACGCTTTGGACAGCCGCTCACAGCGTTCGCAGCAGCTCTGCTTCCTGACGTTGACCTCTTTGATGCTGCGCGCGAAGCCGCCGACTCTCGACTTGTAAAAGTGTGGATTTCGCTCGGCTGGCTATTCCAGGGTGATGCCGCGGCTGATTCAGATGCTGTGATCGATTTTATCGTTAGGTTACTTCGCGGTCGAAATGTTGATACTACGGCGATGCAAGCTACTCTCGCGCGAGCGAAAGCGTACTTTGAAGAGGGCCTGAAGATTCCGGTCCCCACCGCCGCTTTAGCTATCGAGCCTCTTATAAACACCAAAAAGGAGCACTAAGCATGAGCATTTTCATCCGACCTTGCGCATCGTGCGCAAGGAAGGCAAGCACCGGACGAAAGGACCGACGCGGGCGTAAGGGCTGCGCTGATTGCAAGTGGCGAGCGGTGACACCACCAAAGCTCGGCCGTAAGACGCTCGGAGTGTTCGACACAAAAGAGAAAGCCGAATCGGCTCTGCGCAAGGCGCTTACCGACGCGGAAAACGGCATCGACCTTCCCCAGGGAAAGGTAACTTTTTCGGAAGTCGCAGAGCGCTTTTTCAAGACGGTCGTCAATGACTTGGAGGCGATAACGGTGCAGCGCTATGCGGAGCACTGGCATCAGCACGTGAAGCCAGTCCTCGGTCAGATTCCTGTCACCAGATTGAAGGCAGCGCATTTGAGCGACCTTTATGTCCGGCTCCGTACTGAAAAGCCCCGCTACATCAAGAACGTGGACAACGCTGACGGCACTATGTGCGACAAGGTTCGCTTGGGCCGACCCCTCGGTCCGAACTCGGTTTTGCGCATTCATCGGTTCGTACATCGGCTGCTCAAATGGGCTTTGCGGCACGATCTCGTAGCTCGTAACGTCGCGGATGCGGTCGAAGCACCGAAGGGCGCTCCATCCCCAGCAAAGGCGCTCAGCCCCGATCAAGTTGCGGTACTGCTGGCAGCGGCTGAGGGTAAACAGACGGAACGTAAGCAAGCTGAGCGGAAACAACTGTATCCGTTCCTCGCGTTAGCGGTTGCGACCGGCATGCGTCGCGGAGAAATCGGTGCATTGACCTGGGACTCGATTGACTTCGATCGCGGAGTCGTCAACGTGCGGCAGGCCGTCGGCGAGGACCGCGCCGGCCATCGTTACATCAAGGGCACGAAGTCAAATCGCGAACGCACCGTTCCCCTTAACCCCTTTGCGATTTCGGCTCTACGTCGCCACCGCGCAAGCCAATCCGAAGAAAAGATGTTTCGCCGCGACGTGTACCAGGACCGCGACCTCGTGTTCGCGGATGAGCTCGGCGGAATGCTTGACCTTGACGCTGTTTCTAAGGCGTTCTCGTCCCTCGCCAGCGAGGCCGGGATCAAGGCGAAGGGGATTAGCTTGCATTCGTGCCGGCACTTCGGTGCAACCCAGGCTCTCGTCGCTGGAAACGACGTTCGGACAGTTGCGGCGCTACTGGGGCATGCAGACGCATCCGTGACGTTGCGAACGTACGCCCATGTGGTGCCAGGAGCGCAAGAGAAGGCCGTTGCGGGCATTGCGGACGCCATTGCCGCGGCTCAAGCGCGGCGCGCCGCAGGCGAGGTGTAAATGGCTCGGAAAGGGGGCAAGGATTGTACCGCTGCACCGAAATTGCACCGCGTCCCGCGATTCTGGAACTACCCAGGGCAGGTCACCGCGTCGAAAAGCCGCATAAAATAAGGGAAATCGAGTGCGCGCCCGTAGCTCAAACTGGATAGAGCAGGGGACTCCTAAGCCCAAGGTTGCCAGTTCGATTCTGGCCGGGCGCACCATCAAAAATCCCTACGCCGTAGGGTGTTTGATCGCCATCGTCTTGGGCCGGGCGAGGGGCGTGTAGCTACCAGCGCGGCGGTGACTCCGCCGACATTAGACCGCTGAACCGCATCAGGCCACGGATTCGGTATGCCAAGATTGCGCGTCAATCCCAAGCTCGAAGAACGCCGATACTAGCCGGCATCACAGAAAGAAACTCAATGGCGAGTAAGACTCGATCCAAAGTAAACGCGGCGGAAACTTTTGAGATGGCTCGCTCTTATGAAATCGCGGCAAATCGACTGTTCACGATCATGAGCGCTGAGCAACTGCCGCTGATGGATCCAACGTATTTCCTTTACGCGCACACGGTCGAACTCGCACTCAAGGCTCTCTTGCAGGCGCACAGCGCACCCGCACCCCTGAGCCACGGCATCGGCGAACTCTTTGAGGATTGCCGCGCCAAAACTCTCGTCGGGGCTGACCCCAATTCCGAACTGCACAACTTGATCGTTTTGTTGGGCTCCGGGAATGAGGGACACCGCTACCGTTATGGTGGCAAGAATCGCCGCGCCCGACCGCATTTGTCTTGGGTTCACGAAGCAGTGCGGCGGCTTATGCAGATCGTTGAGGCGCATGTTACCGCACGGGTAGAAGATAACGCGCTGCCACCACCAAAGCGTTTCGTAGTCTTTGGCAAGCCGTCATACACGAGGCAGCCCATTCGAAGAAAGTCAGGTCCTTAACCAACTCAACGCAGCTTCGGTGGCGTAGCGCGAAGGGGGTGCCGGATTGCGCGCAGCGGCCTAATACCGCTAACAACGCCAGCGCGACTCCCGACGGTCTTAGCGGCCTTAGGGTTACGAGTCGTGCGAGGGATCAATAGGCCATCATGGTGTGGTGCGTTGCGCGCTCCGCGCCCGCGCGCGTGCTGAGGTGGGCGTATTGCGGGGAGAGAGTCGCGCGAGGCGACCTCGGCGCGTAGGGCCTGGTCAGGTAGCACCAGCCCACGGCACGGTCCCTAAGCAGGGAAGCATCGACTTTTGTAGGACGGTTGCTCCCCTTGGAGGGGGAGCATGAAGATTCTTGTTTCGGCGCAGGCTTTGGTATGCTTCGCATTTGCTATGTTGGTTGTCGGGTGCGGCTCGGAGCAACCGGGGATGACCCAAGCTCCCACGTCGCAAAGTCAGATTAGACACGCTCCGACGGCAATGGGCACGCCGTTACCCCAACCCCCTACGAGACGAAAACGCCCGGGTTCGATAAAGCGCGGCGTCAGCGGCGGATACCTGTACTTAGCTGACGAGTACAACAGCCAAATCGACGTGTTTCCGCTGGCAGGCAACAAGCAGGCCCAAATAGGGATGATTACGGACGGCGTCTCCACGCCATACGCGTTGTGGAACGACGCGCATAAGTACCTATATGTCGCGAATCAAGGCAACAACACCGTTACGAGGTATGGATACGGTGGTACGACGCCGTTGAAGACGTGGTCCCAGGACCTCAGCCGTCCTCTTTACCCCATCGTTGATTCCTACGGCAACCTTTTTGTCGGTAACGCTAACAATGGCACGATTGTTGAATATAAATCTGGAAGCACAAGTGCCTATCAGGTAATTCAGACACCTGGCGTCGAGGTGGATGGCCTCGCCTTTGACCAGCAAGGTAACCTATATGCCGCCTACCGCACCGCGCCCGAAGGTTCTGGCAGCATTGAGGAATTTGCGCCGGGATCAACTCAAGGTCAGATTCTCGGTATGGATCTCGATCAACCGCAAGGCCTGATCGTCGATACGAGCGGTAACATCGTCGTCGCAATAACCGGCGGTCCAAATTCGCTGCTGGTTTTCCCGCCAGGATCGCAGACGCCATCAACCACCCTGCCGTTGCCCGATAAGAACACGCCTACGCAAGTCATGATCGACAAAATACAAGCATTTTTGTACGATTCTTCATTTACGAACGATACGGGCTACGGCATAAGGTACCCGTTCACCGCGCACTTCGAGTTCGTAAAGGATCAAGCGACGGCGCTCATTCAAGGGGTTATGACGACGAATAACCTGCTGCCCTAAACGCCTCGGCGGCAAGTGGCCGAGGGAATTGCGCACGCGAGAAGCTCGTGCCGGAAGGGGGTCGCATCGCGCCACGGGGTCTAAGACCGCTAACGACGCCAGCATACCCGTGGCGCCTCTTAGGGGCCTTAGCGGACTGACGTTTCCAATAACCCTCTGAGTGTGATGACAATCGACGCTGTCACGCACCCCAAGGCAATAAACCAGAGGACCAAGGCAAAGCCACGTGGCGTAGCTGTCGTAAAGCTGAAGAACAAGGGCGCAAGAATCGACAAGGGTATTCCGAATCGCCCGAAGTCTTCAATCCACATCGACAGGCTTAGCTCCTTTTCCCGCCCGTTACGCGCCCGTCGCATAAGGGATGGCGCATAATTCGCTTTTTCCCCGGCTCAGTCTGATCCGGCCCCACGAATTTCTCCAAGAAAAATTCCGAGCAGCCGTACTTTGTGATGGTCGCGAGAGGCGGCACCGACGCGCCGAGGGGTGGTGAATTTCGCCAGTGGCCTGAGGCAGCTAAGAACGTTAGGAGCACCGCTGGCGTTGTTAGGGCCGACGTGATGCCGGTGACGGTGACGACCAGGAGCGGATTGAAGCGCAGCGCAAAACCGACGACGACGACGCCGAGCAGGACGACCATGGGTTACGGGGTTATCGTAAAGACCGTTCCGCGCCTGTACTTCCCGCCACCGCTCGTCGTTCCAAAGAGCGTACCGCTCACGTCGATCAATCCACCCCGCGGAACGTCGCCGTCGTAGTTGGGATCGCCCGAAAAGGCGTGGATCGTGGTCTCGCTGCCGCCGGTCGTTACGCTAAAAACCGTTCCGCAGTAGCAGTTGGTGTTGCCTTCATTCGTGGTGGTGCCGTAGAGCGTTCCGTTCACGTCGAGAAGGCTCGTGACGGGATACGCGCCATCGGTGGAGCCGGTGAAGTTATAGACCACCGCTTCCGAGCCGGTCAAGGACACGGAGAAGACCGTTCCGCAGCCTTCGCCATAGCCGCATTGCGAGTAACTCCCGCCGTAGGTCGTCGTGCCGTAGAGCGTGCCGCCGACGTCGATCAGCGCCGCAGCGGGATTTGCGCCGTCGGCGTTCTGGAATCGGTAGAGCACGCTTTCGCTGCCGCCGGTCGTGACGCTGAAGACCGTGCCGCAGCCCGAGTAGCCGCTGCAACCCGAGCCGCCGCCGTTGCTGGTGGTGCCGTACAGCACGCCCTTGACGTCGAGGAGGGCCGCGCGCGGATTCGCTCCGTCGGCGCCTCCGGCGAAGGCATAGAGCACGTTTTCCTTCCCGCTCGTGGTGATGCTGAAGACGGTTCCGCAGCCGTGGCCGTTGTAGCAACCGTTGCCGCCGCCGTCGTACGTGGTGCCATACAGCGTACCTTCGATCGCGATCAAACCCGACAACGGGCCCGAGCCGTCGGTGCCGCCTTTGAAACCATACAGTACCTTTTCGGAGCCGCTCGGCGTTATTGCAAAGACCGTGCCGTGGCCGTACGTTCCGCCCTCCGACGTCGTACCGTAGAGGGTTCCGTTGACGTCGAGCAAGGGCGCAATTGGATATCGGCCGTCGGGTTTGCCGCCGAACGCGTGAAGGACTGCCTCGGTGCCGCCCGTGGTGAGGCTGAACGCGGTGCCTCGATAATGCTTATGCGCGGTGCCGCCCTCTCGGGTCGTACCGTACAGCGTACCGCTTACGGCGACGAGGCCCGCAAAGGGTTGTTCGCCGTTCGATTTGTCGAACGAAAAAAACACGCTATACGACGACGTGCCGCGCACCGGGCGGCCGCCGTTGCGACCGAGCGCAGCCGTCGCGTTTGACGGCATGGTGCCGGTGGAGGCAGTGCAACCGGTGACGACGCTTACCGCGGCAGCACTCAGCGCTAAAATCGCCGCCTGTTTCATGCAGATGCCCTCCCGAGAACGCCTGGTGCGCGAGGATGCGTCCTTCGCCGCGACACGCGCAGCCTCCGGCGCTGCCGGGATAGTCGCGGGAGAGCACAACCGCGACATGAGGGGTGGCGTATTGCAGCGCCTCGCGCACCCGCGCGCGTGTTGAGGGCCGGGGCACGGCGCGGAAGAGTCGTTTCCGACGATCGCGACGTGCTCTGCAGCTTGGTATAATCGCGGGAGAACAATGGCACGTTTGCGGCGGAGGTTGAAGCGAGGCCATGACACGACGGGAACCGCGGCGAGAGAACGACGAGCTACGCGACGCGCTGAGCCTACGCGGGCATCGGACGATCGCGGAGTGGGAAGCATTGCCAGCAGCGATCCGCGACTCGTTGGCGGCGCGCGCCTTCATATCTGAGTATGGTGACAAGGCCGCGCTCTGATTCGGCTTGGCTTCCCGGCGATGAATCGGCTGCCGCCTGATCGGGTTCACCTCTATCACGAGCACGCAAGCCGGGTTTTCGATACGCCCGGCGTGCAGGCGATGCTGAAGCGAGACCTGGCGCGGCTCGACGTGGACCGCGAGGTCATCCTCTCGCGCCAATTGCGGACGGCGATCTACGGTGACGACGCGCAGAGCGTGAGAGCGGCCACCTTGCTCGTCAAGATTTGCGGATGGGAGTTTCGGGGCAATGCTCCGACCGCTACACTCGATCAGCTAGATCGTATCGTGGTCTGAATGGCACGCGCCGACGGAACGCGCGTGGCGTTAACGCCGTGCAAAGGAAGAAGGGGACGTGCCGGGCGTCTGCTGCGACGGTTTCTACGCGACCGGAACGCCCGTGAACGCGCTGCCGTGTAGCCAGCGTGTAGCCACCGCGGTGCAACTCCAGATCCTCAGGCGCCAAAGGGACGAAAAACCGCCCATTTTTAGCTACCTCCGCACGGATTGAAAGGACTCCTAAGCCCAAGGTTGCCAGTTCGATTCTGGCCGGGCGCACCACTACTTCTTTAGGCTGATCGCAACTCCAAACGCCTTGTCGACGCCATGCGTGATCGTCGCGATCGGTTCGGAACCGCCGGCGGGATAATCCCAGTAGGCGACTTCGCTAACGGACTCGCCGTGCATTCCGCCGACCACCTGAGTGCCTTGGCCGCCCTGCGTGTTGTTATAAATCGCGTACGGACCGGTGTTGTTTTCTTCCTCGGCAAACATCTCGCTCGTTCCAACGTAGTACGCTTGTCCGTGCATCAGGCTGATCCGATAGATCGCGTACTCCTCGTCAATCGCCAGAAACTTGCCGTCCCACTGTACTCCCATTACGGCGCCCCAGCGCCAATTCGAGCTCGGACCCGGAACGTTGATGTTGATCAGTTTGGTGCCGTTTTTGGGCAGCCACGCAAAGCCGGTCTTTTTGCTATAGTCGACGACGCCGTTGGTCGCGAGCAGATTGCCGCTTCCGTCGAACCCGCAGCCTTGGAAGTTTCCCAGCGTAGAATCGCTATACGTCGTGCGCGCGCTGCTCGCGGAAGTCCAGACGGCGATGTTTCCCTGAGCCGACGAACCGTCGTCGTTGGCCACGGCAAGCTTGCCGCTCGTCGGATCGATCGAGCACGCATACGGCGAGTCGGGTGCGTCGTTAAACGTTGCGATCGGTTTGGTCCCGCCGTGCGCGAACTCTAAGATCTTTTCCGCGCCGAAGTCGGCAACGTATACGTCCCCCGTCTTGTCGACGCATTCGCCCATCGGTTTCGTCATATCGGTCAGCACGCCGACGAGCGTGCGCTGCCAGTAGCGGTAGACCGTCACTTCGCCATTGCCGTTGGAAACGTAGAGCAAATCCTGACCCGCAGCGTCGGGGGTCATCCACGAGCGGTCTCCGTGCAGCACGTGGCTGGTCGGAAGCGCCTCCGGCACGACGCCCGGCGACGCAACGCCGGCCGGCGCTCCGGTGCAGCCCGTGAGGAGCACGGCCGCGCCGATCGCGGCGGCAACGGTATTTCTCATGTGGTCCCTCATTTGCTCACGGCCGCTCCGACCGGCACCGAGTCGCTCTTAGCGTTGCTGTTCGTCGGATTGCCGCCGCCGGGGAAAGCCCAGACGTACGTCGCGCTCGGTGACGAGCCGCAGAAGTCGAAATCCGAACCCGCAACTTCGCCGTTCAGCAGCGCGCCCTGCACGAGGTCGCAGATTGGGCCGCCGCTCGAGTTCTTGAGCGCGATCTCTCTGGAGATCGTCCCTGCTTTGCCAGAGATGCCGAGGGTGTAGAGACAGCTTGCGTACGAGTTGCCGCACGACTGGTCGCCGACGACGAGCTCGCGTTTAGCCGTATTCCAAGCGACCATCCCGGGGTAATAGATCGTGCCGCCGCTCACCTTGATCGTTTCGGCCGAGGAGGCGTTGCGCGGAAGCTCGGAGAGGATGAAGTTGCCGTTGGTATCCAAGCCGTCGAAGAAGAGATTGCCTTCGGAATCGTATCCGCCGAAGTCATAATAATATTGGCTCGGGTTCGTGTACGGTACCCCGGAGCCCGAGCCGGACGCGTAGACCAGCACGTCGCCGCTGGTGCCGCTCCCATTGAAAAGGCTCATCACTGCGAGGTCGCCGGTCGTCGCGTCCCACGCGCACGAGACCGGATACGCGCCGGTAGTTTTAATCTCGTTGACGAGCCGTCCGTGATGCGAAAGCTCGTACATCGTTTGCGCGTTGGTATCGGCGATCCAGACGTTGCCTTTGTTGTCGGAGCACTCGCCTTGCGGCTGCGAGAATCCGGTGACCGTCGCCATCAGCTTCAGCGCCGGCAAGCTGTAGACGTACACGTCGGCCGTGCCCGAGTCGGAAACGAAGAGCAGCGAGCTTTGTTTGTGTGCGAGCTCGGCTGCAAACCAGGAGCGGCGCCGGTCGGCGTGCAGCCGGAAGGGTCCGCGCGCGACCGAGGTCGTCGCTCGATTGAACGCGGATTGATCGGCTGGCGGGGGCGCCGCGGCCCCGGTGCAGGCGGCGAGCGAAGAGAGGGAGAGCGCGATTCCCAGCGACCGAGCGTTCATTGCGCGCCGCCCGGCGTTCCCATACTGATCGCCGCTCCGGTCGGCTCGTCGAGATCCTGAGTCACCGTATCGATCGGGCCGCCGCCGGCGGGATACTTCCAAAAGTCGATCGCGCTCTTCCCGCCGTATTGATCCGATGGTCCGATGATCTGGGTCGCTTCGCCTTTGAGGCTCTTGCGGTAAAACGCGACCGCTCCGAGGCCGCCGTACGTGGATGAAAGCCCGACCTCGCGGATATACTGCGCCTGCACGTTGATCGAATAGAGATACAGATCGCGCGAGTTGACGACCCAATATTTTCCGTCGAAGGCGACGTTGACCGCGTAATCCCAGTACCAACTTCGCGAAGGTCCGGGTAGGTTCATCAGGATCAGCTTCGCGCTCTTTTTCGGCAAATAGTAGAAGTACGGGTAGTAATACCAGTGTCCGCTATAACCCGAGTCGGTCAGCGCGAGGAGATCGCCGTGATCGTCGTAGGCGACGCTCATAAAGTGATTGTCGTCGGAACTGCCGTAGAAGACCGGGTTTCCACTTGCTCTCACGTAGACTGCAACGTTGCCCGAGCCGTAATACGAGTATTGGCGCTGCCCATAGTTTGCAACCGCGAGGTCGCCGGTCGTCGGTGAGACGGCACAGCCGTACGGCGTGTATGGCGCGTCGTCGATCGTCCGAAGCGGCTTGGCGTTGCCGTGCGCATATTCGACGATTTTTTTCGCCTGATAATCGGGAATGTAGACGTTGCCGGCGGTATCGGAGCAGCCCGCCATCGGTTGCGTGAACTTCGTCAGCACGCCGACAAGCGTACGCTGCCAATACCGATAAACGCTCACCGTCCCGTTTCCATTGGAGACGTAGAGCAGATCGCGCTGCTTGAGGCCCTTGGCCATCCACGAACCCGTATGCCGGTCGGCATGCGGACCCGAGGCGCCGATCGACGTCACCGCCGACGGAGTCAGACTTGCCGACGGCGAGGCGCAGGCTGTAACGAGCGTTGAAGCCGCGCATGCGACGCCGAGCCGCAGAAACGGAGCAAACTTCATATGATTACTTCCCTTAACGAATCGGCGACGTCGCCGGCATTCTTGAAAATCGCTGGTGATTCGGCAGTTATCAGGCTTACCGCCACGCCGCTCGGCGCGCCGGAGATGCTGATCGTATCCTTAAACTTCGCATCCACATTGATACTGTATCGATAGAGGTCTCCATCGTCGATGACCCAGTACTTTCCGCCCCACGCAAGTCCGGTGATGGTCCCCCAATCCCAGTTGCTGCCGGGCCCGGGGAGCTTCACCGGGATCAGGGCCTTCGCGAACTTCGGCAGATAGTAAAAATGCGTGTAGAAGGTCGAGCGGCCGTATGTTGCCACCGCGAGAAGATCCCCTCGATCGTCGAAGGCGCAGCCGACGAAATGATCGTTATATGCGCCCTTATAGAACGTGGGCTTGCCCTCGCCGCCGGCAATACCGAAAAACGCTAACCGTCCCGTTCCGATTTGAGACGTAGAGCAGATCGTGCCCCGCGAGGCCGCCGGCCATCCATGAGCCCCGGTGCTGAAGCGCCTCCGTCCCGGCGGCGGGCAGCGGGCCCGACGACGAAGCGCCGCAGCCGCTCAGGAACGCGGCGACGGCAAGGGCGGCAAAGTAGCGGTTATGTAGTGGCATCGGCTAGCCTCCGGGGGCTAGGCTTACTTTGGCGACCGAGGCGCGGAGTCTGCCTGCTTGCTCCCGCGTGGGTTGATTGCGGCGGTCCGGTGTGCTAGCATGAATCTTCGGAACGGACCGCAGGTCCGTTTTATTCATGTTGTGGTAGAGTACTGATGGCAAAGAAAGAGACGCGCGTGATGGTGGTTCTTGCCTGCACCCAGTGCAAGCGCCGCAACTATAACACGCAAAAAAACAAGGCAAAGACGACGGACCGGCTGGAGTTGAGCAAGTATTGCCGCTTTTGCCGCTGCCATAAACCGCATCGGGAGACGCGATAGGGCGGTAGCTCAATTGGTAGAGTCCTGGTCTCCAAAACCAGTTGTTGCAGGTTCGAGTCCTGTCCGCCCTGCCAGTTTTTTGGAAGTGAACCTTTGGTGAACGAACAGCAAAAAAGATCGGCCCGATCCCTCGCAGGCGGCGACTTCGTCCGCGGCGTGATCGCGGAGCTCCGGCGCGTCACTTGGCCGACCCGGGAGGAGTGGATCTATGCCACGATTCTCACGGTCGCGCTGGTCGTGAGCATCGGCCTGTTCACCTTTGTGCTCGACCAGCTCTTCGGCTGGCTCTTCAACTTCATCCACCCGGTGACGTTCCAGCAATAGCGGCATGTACGACATAGAACATCAGGAGTTCGGCACCCCCGAGCCGGCCGTCGACGAGACCCCGGTCGACGATCGGTTGATGAGCGATCCCGAGGGATCGGTCGAGGCGCCCGCCGAGCAGCCCGAACTCTCCGAGGAAGCGGTCGAGACCGCGCCGCCCGAAGCGCCGCGCAAAGACAATCGGAACTGGTTCGTCGTCCACACCTACTCGGGTTACGAGAACAAGGTGAAGGCGAACCTCGAGCGCCGCATTCACTCGATGGGGATGCAGGACAAGATCTTCCGCGTGCTCGTGCCGATGGAAGACGAAGTCGAGTTTAAAGACGGCAAGCGCAAGATTACGCCCAAGAAGGTCTTCCCGGGCTACGTGCTCGTCGAGATGATCATGGACGACCAGTCGTGGTACGTCGTGCGCAACACGCAAGGCGTCACGGGCTTTGTCGGAAGTCCCGGTCCGGGCGAGAAGCCGGTGCCGCTGCAGGATAAGGAAGTCAAGACCATCCTTAAGCAGATGGGCATCGAGGCGCCGAAGCTCAAGATCGACTTCAAGAAGGGCGACCGCGTCAAGGTCACCTCGGGGCCGTTCTTCGACTTCACCGGCGTCGTCGACGAGATCGCGCCGGAGAAGGAACGGCTGCGCGCGCTGATCTCGATCTTCGGCCGCGAAACGCCGGTCGAGCTCGAGTTCTTCCAGGTGGAGAAGGTCTAAAACAGTAACAATTGACCGAACGCGCACCCCATCGTTCGGAGCCATAAGCTTGGGGGAGAAGCGACGAGTGTCGCTTCGAAGGAGGACCGTCTGACCGAGCGCCGCAGCAGGATTGCGAGAGCGCGAGGAATGTGTCCGACTTCGAATGCGACCGAGTCGCGTCGACAGAGAAGGATGCATTCATGGCTAAGAAGGTCGTAGGCAAGATCGGCTTACAGATTCCGGCCGGCAAAGCAACCCCTGCGCCGCCGATCGGCCCCGCACTCGGGCCCTACTCGCTCAACATCATGGATTTCTGCAAGCAGTACAACGAACGTACGGCCTCGCAGGCGGGCATGATCATTCCGGTGGAGATCACGGTCTTTGAAGACCGGACGTTTTCGTTCATCACGAAGACGCCGCCGGCGTCGTTCCTCATCAAACAGGCGCTCAAAATCGAGTCGGGCAGCAAGGAGCCGAACCGCAATAAGGTCGGGAAGCTCACGCAAAAGCAGCTCGAAGAGATTGCCAAGGTGAAGATGCCCGACATCAACGCCAACGATATCGACGCGGCGAAGAACATCGTCGCGGGTACGGCGCGTTCGATGGGCGTCGAGGTGGAGGCCTAGCATGCCGCAGCATCACGGAAAGCGATTCAAAGCGATTGTGGCCGGGTTCGACCGCGACAAGCTCTTCTCGACTCCCGAAGCGGTTGCCGTCATCAAGCAGAACGCAAACGCGAAGTTCAACGAGACCATCGAGGCCCACGTGCGGCTCGGCGTCGACCCGAAGAAGAGCGATCAGAGCGTGCGCGGCACGGTACTGCTCCCCCACGGAACGGGCCGGACGGTCCGCGTGATTGCGTTCGCCAAAGGCGACAACGCGAAGGCCGCCCAAGAGGCCGGGGCCGACATCGTCGGCGATCAGGATCTCATCGATCGCGTCAAAGGCGGGTTCACCGAGTTCGACGTTGCGGTCGCCACGCCCGATATGATGGCCTCGGTCGGCAAAGAGCTCGGCCGCATTCTCGCGCAAAAGATGCCGAACCCCAAAGCGGGGACGGTTACGCCGAATATCGGCAACGCAATACGCGACATCAAGGCCGGTAAGGTGGAGTACCGTCTCGACAAGAGCGGCATCATCCATACGATCGTCGGTAAGGCGAGCTTCGACGAAGCGCACTTGATTGAAAACATCACCACGCTGCTCGATGCGATCGTCCGCGCCAAGCCCGCCGCCTCCAAAGGCACGTACTTGCGCAGCATTACGCTCGCGAGCACGATGGGTCCCGGCGTGAAGGTCGATCCCAATCGGGTGAAGGCGACGGCCTAACACGAACCCCGCGCGGGTTCTCATCGTCGGATCGGGGCCGACCGGCCTCGTCCTGGCGCTGAACCTCGCGCGGCGCGGCGTGCCGTTTCGGATCGTCGACGCGGCGGCCGGACCCGGCCTGCATTCGCGCGCGATGGTCGTTCAGGCGCGCACGCTGGAGTTTTACCGTCAATTCGAATTCGCCGACGAGATGATCGGCGACGGCATCGTCATTCGCGAAGTGCACCTGCGCGAGGCCGGGCGTGCCGGCGGCCCGCACGAGGTTGTGCGCCTGAAGTTCGATGATCCGGGCGCGGGAGCCAGTCCCTACCCCTTCGCGCTGACGTTTCCTCAGGACGACCACGAACGGTTTCTGCACGCCAAACTTGCCGATGCGGGCGCTACCGTCGAGTGGAACACCGCGCTCGACGGCTTCACGCAAAACGATCGCGGCGTCGAGGCGACGCTGCAAGGCCCAAACGGAACGCAACGCGCGAGTTTCGATTACGTCTGCGGGTGCGACGGCGCGCATTCGAACGTGCGGCGAACGCTCGGTCTGGGTTTCCCCGGCGCCACGTACGAGCAGTTATTCTTTGTCTGCGATGCCAGGTTCTCGACTGGCTTCGATCCCAGCCTAAACGCCAATCTCGGCGAACATCTGCTCCTGCTGAGTTTTCCGGTGCGCTCGAGCGGCATGCAGCGTCTGATCGGCCTGCTGCCGCCCGACGTCACCGATCCGGATAACGCCACGTTCGAGACGATTCGCAGCAAGGTCGAGCCGGTGCTGGGAACGACGGTGAGCGAGGTCAACTGGTTTGCCGTTTACCGCGTGCACCATCGCGTCGCCGAACGATTTCGCGTAGGGCGCGCGTTTATTCTCGGCGACGCGGCGCACATCCACAGCCCCGCCGGCGGCCAAGGCATGAATACCGGCATCGGCGATGCGATGAATCTCGGCTGGAAGCTTGCCGACGTCGTGCGCGGACGGGCGCGCGAAACGCTGCTGGACACGTTTGAAGAAGAACGCATCAGGTTTGCACGGGCGCTCGTGGCCACGACGGATCGGGCCTTTACCGCGATGGTCGCGCCGGGATGGCGCGGAATGCTGACGCGCCGTTTCCTCGCGCCGTTGGCGATTACCGTCGCAACGAGTATCCCCGAGGCGCGGCATGCGGTCTTCCGCGTCGTCTCGCAAACGCACATCGACTATCCCGAGTCGAGCTTAAGCGAAGGGAGCGCGGGGAAGATTCGCGGCGGCGACCGGCTGCCGTGGATCGGAAGCGTCGACAACTATGCGCCGCTTCGGTCGCTCGATTGGCAAGTGCACTGCTTCGGCGAGCCGGGCGCCGATCTGCGCAGCGCGTCCGAGCGGTTGGGTGTCGCGCTGCACGCGTTTGCATGGAGCAACGACGCCGCGCGGGCGGGATTTGCCGAGAATGCCTGCTATCTCGTTCGGCCCGACGGTTACGTTGCGCTCGCCGCGGATCGCGACGCCGCAGATCGTTTGATCGACTACGTTATGCGTGGAAGGCCGGCAGCGACGGCTTGAGGATCATGATCGCGAAGGCGACGAGCGGCAAGATCAGCGCGATCGTACCCCAGATGTTCCACGCCGCGGACCGTGCGTGATACTCTTCCAGATTGCCGGCATGGGCGGCGGCCGCAATGCGGCGCTGGGCGCGGGCGAGCGGTCCGAAGGCAAGACCGGAGAGCACGAACGCGCCGATGCCCCAGAGCAGCCAGCCCGTCGATAGGATTGGAATGTTGCCGGCAAAGGCCGCTCCCAAGCCGCCGGCGAGCAGCAGCAGAATGCCCGGGATCGTGAAGATGCGATCTGCGGCGATGATGCCGTCCATCGTGCTCGCCATGAACGCCAAGTTGCGCGACCGATCCGCGTACGCTTTCCAAAAAACGCCGACGCTGATGTTGCCGAGAAAGAGTACGACGCCGAAAACGTGGACGAGCTTGAACGCGAGATACATTAACTGAGCGCCCGCAGCCGTGCTTCGAGTTCCGCGATCCGCGCATGCGACCGTTCCGCGTCGATGTGATCGTATGCAGCCGCCGCGCTTCGCGCGATGGCGGCGAGCAGGTTTCGCTCGTCGGAGGTCAATGGTAAACCGTTGCCCCTGGGGCCGTAGAAGACGAATCCAAAGAGCCCGCCGCGCATGATAAGCGGCACTACGAGTGACGGCGCCTTCGCGCCTCCCGGCAAGATCGTTTCGGCGCGCGGACGCCCGTCGAGTGCGACCGGCGCGAGCTCGGCGCGCAGCTCGACGATGAGCGGGTCCTCCGGATCGATGTGCTCGGCTTCTTCGCGCGTCCAGCCGCGATCCGCGGTCCGGACGAACTCGCCGCCCTCAGGTTGCGTCAGAAAGAGCGCTGCCGACGTGAGCCCGAGCACGCGGACCGGCTCTTCGACCAAGAACTCGATCAGCGTCTTTTCCGACGATGTATTGGCAAGCGCGCGCGCGGCATGGCGGAGCGATTCCTCGCCGCGCCGCTGCTCGCGGAACAGGAACGAGTTAAGGAAACCTTCGATGCGCCCGTGCAGCGCGTTGAGCGAAAAGCCGATGGCGAGCGCGGCGAAGAGGCTTACGTAGATGGCTGGGCGGGTGCTTTCGAAGATCTGCTCGGCCCACCACTCGACGATGCCGAAGAAGAGCAGCAGCACGGCCGTAACGCCGCCGTAGACCGCCGCCCGTCCGATCGCAAAGCGAAAGTCGACGACGCGCTCGGAAAGAAATCCGTAGACGACGAAGATCGAGCCGATGAGTCCGAACCACGGGAGCAGTGCCGCGGTCCAGTTCTGCAGCGCGAGCAGCGAAATCGAGGCGTTGCCGATGAGCGTGCTCAAGATGTTCGCAAGTGCCCAGGTGAGATCGAGGACCGGCGCGAGCGCGATGCCGGCGATCACCCAGTTGACGCGGCCGCGTGCAAAGCCGGTCGCCCCCGATGCAATGTAGGCCAAGCCCGATAAGACGACGATCAGCAGTAGCGCGTCGGAGATGCTTTCAAATAAGAGATCCGGGCCCGGAAATCCGAATCGCTGATAGACCATCCAGACGATCGGTTCGGTCCACAACGCGAAGACGATCGACGCGAGCGCGATTGCCGCACCTAAGACCCATGGCCAGGCTCGGCTCGGGCGGCCGTAGAGGCGCTGCGCGAAGATCAAGATCATCAACTGTGCGGCCGGGTAGACCACCTGAATCACCAAGTAGCTCGCGAAGTTGATCGGCCAGACCGCCAGCGAAAGCGGCGTTTCGTTCACCTTCACCAGCATGAGCATCGTGTAGAAATAGAACGCGAGCGTGATCGCACGCGGCCGAAGCAAGAAGAGCGCGCTTGCCAGACCGAGCGAGAGGAAGAAGCAGAGCGGCGTGCCGACGTAGCGCGTCAGCGTCGCACGCGGCGAATAGTCGGGTGAGCCGGCGACGAGGCGGGTGTGGAACGTCGTATCGCCGCGCGTCACCTCCACCGGGATCGCGTGCTTCGCGTGCGCCCCACCGACGAGGGCGAATCGCTGCGCGGGCGTCAGCGCCGCCAGGTTGATGCGGTCGCCGGTCCGCAAGACGCCGGCAAGCGGCGAGGCTGCCTCAACTTGAACGGTGTCGGTGTTCTCCGGGAATAGAATCGGAAACGAGCCCAGTTGCGACGAGTTGCCTTCCACAACGGCAAAGACGACGACCATGAGAATCGTGCCGATGGCGACGACCGCGAGCGAAAGACGCTCGCATAGAACCGCTACGAGCGAATGCCAGAAACCGTTAGGAGAACGCGACGCGGCCCGTGGTAACGTTGTAGATTCCACCGATCACCTGCACCCCACCGCTCGAAGCCGATTCCGCGATAATTCTTGAGCCGGAAGCAATTGCCCTTACGTTGAGTGCGACGTTCTCGGCGACGGCGTTGTGGTGCCAATCACCCGCGCGATCGGCGGCGGCGCGCACGGCCGGAGCCACGGCATCCACGACGTCTTGGATGTGGCCCCGCTGGGCGAGACCGTCGCGGACGTAGCGCAGCGCCGCACCGACCGCGCCGCAATCCCCATGCCCGAGCACGACGACCAGCTGCACCTGCAGCGCCGCGACGGCGAACTCGATCGAGCCCAGATTGTGCGGGTTGACGAAATTGCCGGCGACGCGAACCACGAATAGCTTGCCGGGGACCTGATCGAAGACGGTCTCGATCGGCACTCGGGAGTCCGAGCAGCCCAGCACCACGGCGAACGGCTGCTGTCCTCCCGCCAGCTCGGCGACGCGCGGGCCGTACGGCTCGGCGATGGGGGCGCCGGCCACGAAGCGTGCGTTTCCGGCCTTGAGCAGTTCCAGAGCTTCGGTGGCCGTCGGTCGAGGCATTGCGAGGCGGCCGTTCTCGCATTGAGTGTTGCGTTCCCGGGCCGTCCT
>Ga0302325_10009496_pt1 | contig 21202 bp, 18 predicted proteins | sample Palsa_T0_2_FD_201948 | JGI IMG/M metagenome (GOLD analysis project Ga0302325, IMG submission 201948) | Peat permafrost microbial communities from Stordalen Mire near Abisko, Sweden - Palsa_T0_2 | ecosystem: Environmental > Terrestrial > Soil > Palsa > Peat permafrost | place: Sweden: Abisko...
GCGTCAGCTTGCCGAAGGGACGAAGATAGGGGTTGTCTTTCGCAGGATCTTCATTCTTGCGGGGCTTGGATGGCTGGTTCTGATTCTGGTTTTGGCCCTGTTTGGGGCGAGAAGACGGTTTGGCGGCCGCCGGGGCAGCCTCAACAGTCGTGGGGCGGTGCGCCCACTGCGTATAGTTGCCCGAAAAATCGCGCAGGCCGGGCGGATCCAGAACAAAAAGCCGCTGGGCGAACTTATCGAGAAAAAATCGATCGTGGCTCACGCAAAAGACCGTTCCCGGGTAGTTGTTGAGCGCACTTTCCAGCGCTTCACACGAGGGAATATCCAGGTGATTGGTGGGCTCATCCAGTAGGAGCACGTTGGGCTGGTCCAATAGCAGTTGTGCCAGCCGAAGGCGCGCGCGTTCGCCGCCGCTGAGCAGCCCGACCAGCTTGTCAACGTCGTCGCCGCGAAAGAGCATCAACGCCAGCGCATCCCGCAACTGTTTGTCCGTGACCCCGGCCCGATCGATGGCGATCTCCTCCATCAACGTGTTTTCCGGATCGAAGTCGTCCAACTTCTGGTCGTAGTACCCAATGGCCAGGTTCGCGCCCCATTTGATGTCCCCGCCATCGGCATCGCCCTGCCCAATCAATGTCGTGAACAGCGTGGTTTTACCGGAGCCATTGGGACCGATGATTCCGATGCGTTCGCCGCGGCGAACATCAAAATGCAGGTCTAGCCAGAGCTGGTTGCTACCGAACGACTTGGATAATTCGCGCACTTTCAGCACCTGATCGCCGGCCCGGCGGTCGGTGTCGAGCGAGAGATGGATCTTGCTGGTGGTCGCCACCGCCGAGATCATTTGATCGCTCACCAGGAGCCGATTCAGCCGTTTCTCGCGTCCCTTGGCTTCCTTGCTGCGCTGCCCCGCGCCAAATCGGCGGACAAACTCCTTCTGCTTGTCGATGTCTGCCTGCTGCTTGTCGTACGCCCGCTGCTGCGTGAGCTCCTGCATCGCCCGCTGCTCGACAAATGCCGAGTAATTTCCCGGATAGCTGCGCAGCCGCGATTCGGTGAGCCAGATAATGCGCGTCGCCAGCCGATCGAGCAGATAGCGGTCGTGGCTGATGACCACGACCGCTCCGCTGAACGTCATCAGATATTTTTCCAGCCATTCGATCGCAGCAAGGTCGAGGTGATTCGTCGGCTCATCCAGCAGCAGCAGATCCGGCTCAGCAATCAGCAGCTTCGCCAGCGCCAATCGCGACCGCTGTCCCCCGGAGAGCGTCGGCACCGGCTGTTCCCATGTCTTCTCGACCAGTCCGACCCCCAGCAGGGTCGCTTCCAGCTTATGCCGCCAGGCGTATCCGCCGCCGGTTTCAAAGTCGTGTTGAACCGTCTGGTACTTCTCGAGGATCTTGTCGAGCGCTTCGCCGGTCTGGACCGCCATCTCGTGCTCAAGCTCGCGCATCTTGTGCGAAAGCTCGTGAAGCTGCGAAAACGCCAGCTCCGCCTCGTCCATGACGGTATTGGCTTGATCGAAAACCGGATCCTGGGTGAGGTAGCCCACCTTGACGCTTTTCCCGATGGCCACGGTCCCCGCGTCCGGCGTCACCTGCCCGACCAGCATTTTGAAAAGTGTGGTTTTGCCGCTCCCGTTGGCTCCGACGAACCCGAGCCGCTCGCCTTTTTCGACATTGAAGTCGAGTCCCTTAAAGAGGATACGACTGCCGAGCGTCTTTTCGATGGCTTGTAAGGATGCGAGCGACACGCCGATAAAGATACGGCCGCGCCTCTGGGACGCAACTTCCGACGTATAATCCCCCGCGATGAACGAGCAGCCGCATACGACCGTCGATCCCGATCCTGTGGTGGAGGCTTACAAGCAGGACGTCGACATCACTCTGCTCCGCGAGAACTTGCGCCGGACGGTGACCCAGCGATTCGAGCGCCATGCGATGCTTCAGGAACTTGCAGACGAACTCCGTCGTGCCGGCCGCAAGCTGCGCAGTGGCAAATGAATGATTTTCGCAAGATTCTCGAGGCGCTGCGCAATGCCCGCGCGGAGTTCATCCTCATCGGAGGAATGGCTGGTATCGCTCATGGAGCTTCCCGCCTGACCGAAGATATCGACGTTGTCTATCTTCGTACGCCGGAAAACATCATTCGTGTTGTGACGGCGCTTGCCCCCTACTCCCCTTATCTGCGCGGCGTTCCGCCGGGACTTCCGTTTCAATGGGATGCGCGAGCCGTGCAACGCGGCCTGAACTTTACGTTGATCACCGACCTGGGCGCAATCGATCTGCTCGGAGAGATCACGGGCGGCGGCGGATTTGAGCAGCTGCTGCCCAAGTGCGTCGATCTGGAGGTCTTTGGCATTCCCTGCCGCTGTCTTTCCCTCGATGGATTGATCGAGACCAAACGCGCGGTGGGTCGGCCAAAAGACCTGCAGGCGATTGCGGAACTGCAGCTGCTCCGCGAAGCGCAACGGCCGTCAGATTAATGGGTCGCTTGTCACAACGCCGGCTCCTCCAGCGGCACCGGGCAAATATCCTTCCGTTTGCAACTCGGACACTGCCGGCCTTCCCACAAGGCGTTGAATTGCTCCAACACGCCATCGATCAGGCTTGCCGCGTCGGTCCAGATTCCCATCTCGAAATTGCGCCGCCCGTCCGCCTTGGCTCCCAGCCCCGCGCCGGTGAGATTCGCCGAGCCGAGATACATCTTCGCCGAGTCGATGATGACGGTCTTGGAGTGCAGCCGCGGGCAGCGGCGAATGGTGAGATTCTCGGGAAGCTCCGCCCGCAGTTCGCGCAGCGCCGCCGAGCTGGGCGTTCCCGCATGGAGCAGTCGGATTTCGACGCCCTTTGCCGCAAGGCGCCGGAAGACCTCGACGATGGATCGCGCCCGCCGGGAACTCATTTCGGGAATGAGCATCGCTTTGAAGTCGGCGGTCATGATGTCGACGCTGGTCTTCGCCGGCAGAATCCCTTCACGCACGATCCGAAGAAAATGCTGGCGATCCACGACCAGCTCGCATTGGCCGCTCGGAGCACTTTGCGGTGAAAAGGGGAGAACGGACAGGGCGCGTTTCACAGTTCATTGTCATCGACCGGCGGGGCCGATCGTGCTCAGGCGAAACCCCGTCGCTGCTACCCATTCGGAAAGAATGAGCCGGGACCGCGCCAATGGCCCCACAACGTATTTGTTGAGGAGCCTTTGCCTTTGCGTTAGATATGGCCCGGCTGGCTTAGCGGCTTGATAAGAAAATTGGGCACTTGCCAATGTATCATTACACAGACGGTGATGGGTTCAAGGCCATATCATCGCAGATCAACTGGACCTTCAAAGCCAAAAAGCCCCCGGGGCCGCATCCGCGCGGAGCATATTTCACTCCGCTGCCTCCAGATACGGTTGATCTGTGTACGATGCTGATGATCCCGAAGCGCAAGACGGAGTTTCTGTTCGAGTTCACGGGAGACGAAGGTCTGCAGCCAATTGACCAAGGGAAAGGCCGGGGAGCGTATGTTTTATACAGCCCCATCGATTACGTTGTCGAGAAAGCCCGCCAGCGGTTTCGGGACAAGACAGCGAACTATGGGTCGGAGGTGAAGCAATGATCGGCGGACAAGACATCCATCTGCCTGTGCGGTCGGGTCCGGAGGCGCTCGACTTTGCGGTGAGGGCAATTCTACGGCGTTGGAAGCACGCCGTGTTTGTCGCCAATAGACGTCCTGAAATGCTCACCTATGACCGCTTGGAATTTCACGACGAACACTTGGAAGTCATTGTTTATCGGGATCACGGGGCATGCGACTTGTGGCGGGAAAAGGGTTATGACGAGTCGCTGAGGGGCACGATGGTTTATCTGATCAGTGATCCTGAAGACCTGACGATCGTCGTCGAGGATGAGCCGTCAGCAGAGATCAAGTTGCTCTTGCAGACAATCCGCAATGGAATCGCGGTCACATTCGAGGGGAATCATTTCTACGCAGAGGTAGCATGAACCCTGCGAACGTCCATTCCTTGGAAGAACTCATTCGCCAAGTTGGGGAGGGATGGGTTTTGGACTGGCTGAAACCGGAAAAGGCCCGGTCGTATTTTGCTACCTTGCTCGAACGCGTCGGCGAGAGGGCACAACAAATTGTCCCCCACTCGAACCTGAAGTTCACGGAAGAGAACCTGTTAAGAGAGTATCAGCGTTCGCCCCATAAAGTCCGCGCGTTTATTCAAGCGCTTACCGAGTCGGATTCACCCGACATGCTCTTGATGGCTTGGCGGGTACTGCAGGGAATGGAAATCGAACGAGTCGAATTGAATTATATTCTCTCACAACGATTCGCTATCCGAGTGACGCTTCGTTCACCTTATGGCGATGAACCCGAGATCTATACGTCTGACGACATCGACGACGCCGCGCTGATTCGACATTTCGGCATCATGAAAATGGATGAGAAGCCGGTGTTCGACGGCTTTTATCCAAGTTCGTCCGCGAGATCTGGAAGCTAATCTGAACTCTTAGGCCGGAAGGATTCGGACGCGGACGGGCAAATTCGGGTTATCGCGCCCGGCCGTAACCGATGACGCGCACTCACGCCTTCGCCGGCGATCGCAGCGTGTCGAGCACCGACATCGGCGCTTCCGGCGGGGGGGTGACTTGCCGGGTCAGCTCCGATTCAATCGCCTCACGAACGCGGTCTTGCTTGGGATAGCGGATTTCGCGGTAGCCGGTCACTTCCTCGGGGCAGCGGAACACGCGGACGGCCTGGAAATAGCCGGCATCGTGGGTGAGATTGACGCGGCTGAGCAGGCCGACGTACCAGTCGCGGAAGGCGACTTCGCGGTAATGCCAGCGTGGAAGCTTGCGCAGCCATTTGCAATGGCGAACGATGTTGAGCATCCAGTCGGCGGTCGTGATCCGCAGGCGGATGCGGTGTTTGCCGATGTTGAATTCGGGATTCGTGTGATGGCGGTAGACGATGCGGTCGCCGTTGGAAACGTCGACGCCAAATTTTACGATGTCGCGCTGCTTCTTTTCGAAACGCGTAAGCAGGTACGAAACGTACGGCTCATCCTTGATCAGCGTGACCTTCGCCAGGTTCCAGATGACCGCGACGGTGGCGGCATAAGAGCGGTCGGCGGAGTCGCGGCGATAGACGCTGCGCACCATCTCGACATACCACTTGGCCAGAGGATAGTCGGCGTATTGAAGCACATCATAGATGCGCAGGGCCAGATCGTACTTCGTTTCTTCGGGGAGATCCCGCATCTGCTTCATCGCGCCCTGCACGAGCCGATCGAATTGCATCGCGACATTGCGGCCGGAGAGGGTGGTCTTGCGAAGAATGCGCACTTTGTTGGTAACCAGTTGCTCCCAGGTTTCGGGGACGGGTTTACGCGGCAGGGCCCGCGGCTCAAGGGCGAGCTTTCGGCCGATATTGAATGCTTTGAGATTCTTGCGGTGATCGCGGCGGATTGAATCCTTGATCGCCCAGGCGATCGATCGCGGGGAGACGGGGATCAGTCCGAGCTGGAACGCCACGCCGAGCATCAGGATATTCGCGTAAAGTTTGCTGCCGAGCCGCTGCTCGCACAGCTCAGAAATATTGCGGGCAAACGAGCGATCCGCCTGGCAATGCTCGAAGATTTCTTCCCGCAGGGCATCGGGGTCGAAATCGCTCTTGCCAAGCAGCGTGTAGACTGTCGGCTGCTTGTAGGTGTTCAGCACGGCTGCCGTATATTCGGTCGAAGCCACGCGAAATTCCTCGCGGGGATCGATGGCGCGGGCAGCTTCGAGAATATCCACGCCCAGCAGCAGGTCCGCCCGGCCGTAAGGGATGTGGCCAGTGGTTGGATAAGAGGGAGGGTTCAGGGTTCGGGGTTCAGGGTTCGAGTAAGGGTTCAGGGTTCGGGGTTCAGGGTTCAGGGAAGACGGGGGGACGCTGTCGCGAGAAAGTGGAGCAGGAGCGTTGTTGGCCGTAGAGGAAGCGATGCCGCCCGCATTTGCATTTCCTGAACCCTGAACCCTGAACCCTGAACCCTGCGGCCCCGGGCCGCCGAACCCTGAACCCTCTTCCGCGTCCCCGTCGTTGACGAACGTAATCTGCGAATAAACGCCGCCGTTGCGGATGGCCAGGCCTTTTTTGTCGGCGAAGACGACGCGGTAGCCCTGTTTGTGTCCGGCACGGACAAGAATGGCGTTGATCACGCCGATGCCCATGCCCCCGACGCCGGCCATGTGGCAACGCCACACGCCGCCCGGCTTGAGCATCTCGTGAGCGCGCGGCGGCTCCGGCAGCTTGTCCAGCCCCATGTGCGGCAACGTGTAGCGACGCCGGCGCTGACGAACGATCGTCACCTGCTCGAAACTCGGGCACGGCTTGACGCTCAGCCCAATTTCGTTGCTCACCCGCACCCGCTCGCAGGCGCCGTCGTTCACGCACCAGGTGAGATCGGTGTCGATCTTCTTGCCGTAGTCGGTGTCGGCGATCGTCAACCCGGGGCATGCGGTCTGCTTCGTGCATTCGAGGCAGTTCTCGCACACCTCCGTCGTGATGTTCATGTGCGTCTTTTTCGGGAGGTAGCCGTGTTTCTTGATCGTCTGCCGCTCTTCGCGCAGGACTTTGCGATGATGGGTGATGCCGCATTCCTTGTCCGCGATGACGACTTTCACTCCGTCGCGGAGGATGGTCGATTCGAGAACCTTCCGATAGCGCGAGCGGTTGGCCGGGGAGAGGCGTTCCACGGTGAGCGGGCTGGTGCCGGCCATGCCGCGAACAATGGCTTCGATGTCCTGGATGTAAGAGCGATTGCCGACCACGTCGAGTTCCGTGCCGGCATGTTCCTGATGGCCGGTCATCGCGGTCGTTTTGTTTTCCAGGATGATGTACGTGATGTTCTGGTTCGCCTTGATGGAGTTGGAGATGGCGATCTGCCCGGAGTGGAAGAAGGTGCCATCGCCCATGAAGACGATCTGCTTATTGGTGATGAACGGGTCGATTCCGCTTCCTGTACCGCCGCCGAGCCCCATGCCGGAATAGTTGTGCATGAGCTGTTCGGTGGGGGCGAACATCAGCATCGTGTAGCACCCGGTGTCGCCGTGCGCGACCAGGTCGACCGGACCCGACCCGTGATGCTCCTGCATGTATTTGGGGTCAGCGAGATTCTTGCGGAGTTCGAGGAGCGCGGCGGAGCTGTCGCGGTGCGGGCAGCCGGGGCAGAACGTGGCGGTGCGCGGAACGATTTTATCGGAGATGACCTGCAGCTTCGGCTTGCTGGCCTTGCGCAGCCGGTCCATTACCGCGGTGAGCCGACCGTTGCGTTGCTCGGCGGGAATCTGCTCGGTGGCCTTGATCAGTGGAATGAGAACCTGCGCCAGGACAGACGGATTGAGCCCGCGTGAGTCGGGAATCCCGGGCAGCCCGTGCGGAAACGCCTTGCCGTACATGCGGGTGACGATTTCGCCAGCCCGCTCGGCGGGGAACGCGCGGAAGAGCGAATCGCGGATTTGCTTTTCCAGGAAGCTGCGGCGCTCTTCGACGACGATCATCTGCCGGCAGCGCTCGGACAATTCCGCGACGAGCGTCACATCGGCCGGGTAGCTCATCCCCATTCGAAGAATCGGAAAAACGCCATCCAGCCCCAGGTCCGCCAACACGTGCTTGAGATACGGCGCAGCCATTCCCGTGGCGATAAATCCGAGCGGCGCCGGCGCACCATTGGCCGATTCGCGATGCCATTCGATACGATTCACGCCCAGCTCGCGGGCGGCCTTCATCGTCGTTTCGAAGCGGGCGGGAATCCGCAGCTCCTCGCGCCATGTTCGTGGCGGGAGCAGCACCCTGTTGAGATCGATCGACTGCGTTTCCAGCGCCTGCCGATGATGCGTATTGAGATCGGGAAACTGGTTGGGCCGGCAGATGACCGTGCCGCCGCCGTCGGCCTGGGCGGTGGTGACGATGTATCCGATGTAAAGCCCCGCCGCCGCGCTGAGCTTAAACGAAAGCCCGATCCAGTCCTTCAGTTCCTGCGGACCGCCCGGCTCGATCACCGGCATGCGCAAGTGCTCGCAGATGAATCGGCTGTCGGCGGGAACCTGCGTACTGTCGCACCAGGGATCCTCCCCCATGATGATGATCGCTCCCCCATTCGGATTCGCGCCGGCGAGATTTCCCAAAGCCAACGCGTCTGAGGCAACATGAACGCCGACGTTTTTCATCGTCGCGATGGCGCGGCAGGGGGCCATCTGCGAGCCGTTGACGGCGGCAACACCAAGCGCTTCGTTGTTCGACTGGAAGGCGCGAACGCCATGCGAATTGAGCAGGTCTTTGATGTCCCCCATCACGTCAAAGAACCCCGCGACGGGCGACCCGGGATAGCCGGTGAGCAGATGCACGCCCCCCTCGACTTCAAGGGCGCCCTTGATCAGCAGTTCGTTTCCGGTGAAGACTTCGCGGCCTGAATCGGCCAGGAAGCGAGGATCGGTAGCCATAAAGCTTCAGCCGTTCTGTGCGGGAATAGCGTAGCAAGCTGGAAGATCGAAACCGAGATGCGGTTCGACTCGATTCCGACTCTCCTCCAGAGCGCTATGTCTCGGCAGCGTGGCTTACGATCGCCGGTTCCTGTTCACCGCTTGCAACCGCAGGAGACGCTGGCTTTGAGCCGCCACAAGAGGGACTCTTGACCCCGCCGGGAATTCATGGCCGGCGGGACCGTCGTTTCTCCTCCATCGGACGATCGATGGCGAGTAAGCGAATATTGTAGCATCGATTACGTCCAAAGTGAGAAGTGTGCGGACAAAAAACGCCAGGGACCTCTCCGGACCGACTTCCCCCCAACTTTAGCCGCCCGCCTTGGCGGGCGCGTCCCGCGACGTACATCGCCCATTCGTGCGGCGAGGCGAACAACCTCAGCCGCCCTGAAATCATGGCTTCCGCAACGACGGGGCTCGCCTCGCAAGCTCCGAGGCTCGAGTAAGGCGTCGCGCACAATTATCCGAGCCTCGCAGCCTGCGCGGCTAGCCCCGACATCGCGACAGCGTCGTCGCGGAAGCCATATTTTCGGCGGCTCAGCGCATCCCGTCACGCTACTTCAGCCGCGTATCGCTGTTGCCAATGCCGCGCAGCGCCAGGCTCAGGGCATCCACGTTGCTCGCCAGACGCTTGGCCTCGGCGACGTCGATGATCTGCTTCTGAAACAGCTCGGTCAGGTGCTGGTCGAAGCTCTGCGACCCGGCTTCCCGGTTGCCGACCGTCCCTTTGAGCTTCTCAAATTCCCCCTCATAAATGTATTTGCGCACCAGCGGCGTAGCCATCATGATCTCGATGACCGGAACGCGTCCCTTCCCTTCGCGCTTCTTGGCCAGACGCTGGCAAACCACCGCGACGAGATTCAGCCCGAGCTGCGTCTGCTGCAATTCTTTCTGGTCCTTGTCGAAGAGCGAGACAAATCGGGAGATGGTCATCGGCGCGTTGGTCGCATGCACGGTGGTGAAGACCAGGTGCCCGGTGTCGGCCGCCCGCAGAGCCGTGGTCAGCGAAAACGAATCGCGTATTTCGCCGATCAGGATCACATCCGGATCCTGGCGCATCATCGCGCGCAGGGCGTAGTCGTAGCTGATCGAATCCTGCCCCACCTCCACCTGGCTCACCAGCGACTTGGCGTTCTCGTGCTGGAATTCGATGGGGTCTTCCACGGTGATGATTCGCTCCGCCCGGGTGCGGTTGATCTTGCCGATGATCGCCGCCAGCGAAGTCGATTTCCCGCTGCCAGTCGTGCCGGAAACGATCACGATCCCGCGGTGAACTTCGGCGAATGACTCCATCTGCGCGGGAAGATTGAGATCCGTGAAATCGGGGATCTTGGTGATGATGCGCCGCATCACGATGGCGTAGCGTTCCCGGCTGTGAAAGGCGTTCACGCGGAATCGGCCTGCCTCCGGTATCGCGTAGGCCAGGTCGACTGCGCCGTTTTCGCGCAGGAGTTTGCGTTTCTCTTCATTGCCCGCCAGGAGCTGCTCGATCATTTCCGCCATCGCCGCGTCGTCCGGCGGCGGGCAATCCAGAAATCGCGCCTTGCCATCGACACGGATCATCGGCGTCGAGGCCGCCTGCAGGTGGATATCCGAGCCGTTGATCTGAACGCACGTTTTCAGGAAGTCCTTCAGGGTGAACCGGCGAGGCGACACCTTGATTTCAACAGCCGGCGCGGGCGTCTGCGCCGCAGGCGCGGCGGACGGAGTGGTCGTATCCAAAGACATACGCAAATCCTCGTGAACGCGGTGCAACTGCATTGGATTATCCGGGCCGTGCCCGCGTTTGGCAACGCAAATCTGTTAAGTCAGCGACGGCGATTTTTCGGCGGCAGCGATGGTACTGACTGAAACGCTTCTCGTTCGAAGGGGTTGTCGAGATATCCATCCCGGCCGGTGAGGGAGAGCAGCAGCGAAGAAAGAAGATACGCCGGCACAAACAGCGGGCCCCATCGCTCGCATTGGCGAACGTGAACGCGCTCATGAGCGCGGGTTCGCCGCAGCGCCTCGCAGTCGCGGCCGAGAACAACGTGGCCGAGCGTCATGGCGGATGCGCCGCCGGGAAGCAGCGTGCCGTTGCGAAGGAAGGCGTCGATCAATCCGCCGTGCAATTCCAGCACACCGTCAACGACCTGCGTTCCGATGCGCCCGTGGGCGGCGCCAACGGCAAGACAAACCAATCCCAGCGTTGTGGTCGGCAGCGCCCAAAGGTAGAGCGGCCATCTCCATGCGGTCATCGAAGCACCCATCAGCGAACTGCTGAGAAGTCAGAAGCCAGGAGTCAGAAGAAGACAAAATGCGGTCGGTTCTTTCCTGACTTCTGGCTCCTGGCTCCTCTTCATTCTTCGAATTCAATTTGTCCCGGCCTCTCCACCGTCGGCTGTCATCAGGTGGGTTGGACAAGCGGTGGACAAGATGATATCGGACGTTGCGGGCGCGGCGTGAAGCGCGGCGGAAGAAGACAGGCGCTGCCAATTCGGCTGGTTGGCTGTTCGGAGGCCGGCATCCTCCGCTCGCGGCCGCGTCGGATCATGAACAAGGTATCCACATTCAGAGTCCGATAAGTATTGCCGTAAGGCATTTTTTCATCGGCACTTACGTTTTCCACATGGAAGTTATCCCCATTGCGCCAGCCCTCATTATCACTACTACTGTCTTGAAGCTTTCTATAACATATAGGTAGCGTTACAGTAGGCGACTTGGCAGTTTTGTGACGGAAAGGTCTCTCATGAAAGTGATTTGCAATCGGGGTGCACTGCTGGAAGCGTTGATCGTGGCGGGGAACGTCGTGCAATCGCGCACGCCCAAACCAGTGCTGCAATGCGTCAAAATTACCGCTGCCGATGATCGCCTGACCATCGCCGCGACGGATCTGGAAGTGGCCATTCGGTACACCGACAGCCAGGTCCAGATTGACCAGGCGGGCGAGACGCTGCTTCCCGCCGACAAATTGCGGGACATCGTTCGTGAAAGCGTGGATGACACGCTTTCGATCGAAGTGACCGGCGATAACGCCAACATCCGCGGGCAGGATTCGCATTTCAAAATCTTCACGCAGAAGGCCGCCGATTTTCCTCCCATTCCCGATTTCGATGGCGAGGCGGATTTCGAAGTCGCGGGCGGCCAGCTCAAACAGCTCATCGGCCAGACGCTCTTCGCCGCCGCTCGTGAGAGCACGCGATACGCGTTCAACGGTGTTCTGCTTTCGGCGAAAGCCAAAAAGATCAGCCTCGTCAGCACCGATGGCCGGCGTCTGGCGATGGCCAAGGGCGATTTGATTTCCGACAAGCTCACCAAAGATGGCGTGAAAGCGATCGTCCCAGCCAAGGCGCTGACGTTGCTCGACAAGCTGATTGACGATCCCGAAGAAGCGGTTGCGGTGAAGGTTCGGGAGAACCAGGTAATCTTTCACACGCCCAGCGCCACCCTGACCAGCAATCTCGTCGAGGGGCAGTTCCCGCCATACGAGGATGTGATTCCGAAGGACGTCGACAAGAAAATGATTGCGAGCACAGCCGATTTCCTCAGCGCGATTCGGCGTGCGGCATTGCTGACCACCGAGGAAAGCCGCGGCGTGCGGATGGCTTTCAACAAGAAGGGCCTTGTGCTGACCAGTCGTTCCCCCGAGGCCGGCGAAGCGACGGTGAATTTCCCCTGCAAGTTCGAGGGAACCGATGTCGAAATCGGTTTCAACCCGACGTTCGTCGTCGATGCCCTGCGGGTAGTCGACAGCGACGAAGTCTCGCTGGAGCTGACGGCCGCCAATCGGCCGGGACTGCTGCGCGGTGGGCCGAATTTTCTGTATGTGATTATGCCGGTGAGCTTGCAGTAGGCTTTCGGGAGTAATTTCAGAAGAAGGGACGAGGGGGCATATGCCGCCGACCACGGACAGGGATTTTCAGAAGGTGGCCGCCGCTCGTCTGTTTGCGGCAGAGACGCTGCTTCGAGAGAAACTCACGCTCGACGCTCAATATATCGGAGGCTACACTGTTGAGTGTTCATTGAAGGCGTTAATTTTGCATATGACTCCCGCTTCGAAAATGCGGCAGACACTGGATCGAATTACGCACGGGTCGCAGATGCACCGGATCGACATTTTACTAGGTGAATTGCGGGACATAGGAAGCTCGCTTCCTCCGCGGCTTGCCAAACGATTGAGGCGATTTGATTGGACCACTGACCTGCGATACGAAACCGGCAGACGTGATACCGGAGAGACTTTCGGATTTTTGAAGACAGCAAAAGCCATCCACCGCTGGGCGGGGAGCCAATTGCGATGACCAGCACCGTCGCACATGCATGGGAAACGAAGCGGACCAGGGAGACACGCAAGGTAGAGGACGTTCTGCGGCGCGCCGGTTTTGAGATGGTGGATGCGTACCGCTACAACTCGGCCTCGATTCGGCTTCGCGTGATAGATGCGAGATTCGAAGGATTATCTCTCGCGAAACGGGACGGGCTGGTAGAGCCGTCTATTGCGCAGCTTCCGGAAAAGACACAGGCGGACATCATCACCTTATTTACCTTCGCTCCCAAGGAACTGCGGCCGAAGTCCGGCATCTCCCGCGAGTTGCTCCAGAATGTAGAATTCGAAAATCCGAGTCCGTCAATTCTTTGACGGACATTGCGCTCCCCCGTGAGCGCGTTTGTTGCGATACCGCAACTAACCGATCCGGAGCTCGTCCGCCTGTCTCGTTGCAAACGCGCCTCCGCGTCGTTCCTCGGCCGGCAGGCGGCTGAGGCCGAGCAATGACCGCTATCGCGCGGCCGATACGTTGGACGGAGAAGCCATCCATGTCGCGATCCTCAACTGATCCGGTGATCGAACGTCTGGCTCGATACAAGTGCACCGATGCCCCGGCGACTCCGGCGCTCGGTCCGGAACTCTTGTCGTTTTTCAAGCATTCGGTCGAAAAGCGCCAGGCGAAGTTCGGGAAGATCGCCAACTATTGGACCGCATTGGTGCCCCAAACGCTGGCGGCGCATTGCTCGCTGGAATCCTTCTCGCGCGGCTCGCTGACGGTGCTGGTCGATAGTGCTTCGCATTTGTACGAACTGAAGCAACTTCTGCTGGCGGGATTGCAGCAGCAATTGCTGCTGGCGGCCAAGTCGGCGGGGTTGCAGAAGATCAGCCTGAAGCGCGGGCATTGGTGCGACGCCGATCAGCGCGTAGAGTTTGGCTCCGGGCCGCGACGCAACGAGCCGTTAACTGACACGTCGATTGCCCCTAAAGCCTATGTGCGGAATCGCCGGCGTCGTGACGTGGAGTGAGAAGTTTCGCATTCGGCGGGAAACGCTCGAAGCGATGTCAGCGCGGATCGCCCATCGGGGGCCGGATGCCGAGGGAATCTGGCTCAACCACGACGCACAGATTACGCCGGAGTATCCGCAGGTTGGGCTCGTTCATCGCCGGCTGGCGATTCTGGATCTGGATCCGCGGGCGAATCAGCCATTCACTGATCAAAGCGGCCGATGGATCGTCTTCAACGGCGAGATATACAACTTCGTCGAATTGCGCCGCGAGTTGCAGACGTTAAAGCCGGGTTATTCCTGGCGGACCACATGCGACACGGAAGTGTTGCTCGTCGCCTACGATGCCTGGGGCGAAGCGTGCGTCGAACATCTCAATGGCATGTTCGCCTTCGCTATCTGGGATCCGCTTTCCGGGAAACTGTTCTGCGCGATCGATCGGATGGGGCAGAAGCCGCTGTATTGGGCGGCGGCCGCGAACGGAGAAGCGGTGGCGTTTGCCAGCGAGCTGTCGGCGCTGCGGCAGGTGTCGTGGATTGATACCGAGAGCGACTCTGGGTCGCTCCGAACGTACCTCCAATGGGGATACATCCCCGCTCCGTCGACCATTTATCGGAACGTCTTCAAGTTTGAACCGGGAACCAGCGGCGCGCTCTCGCCCACCGCACAGCGGCTGGGAAGTTACTCAGAACTGAAGGTGTTCCGCCGCAAGTCCTACGGCGATGCAGCCGCGCGCACGACACGCGAGCTCGTATTGCAGACGGTGAAGCGCCAGCTTGTGTCAGATGTTCCGCTGGGTTGCTTCCTCTCCGGTGGAGTCGATAGTTCGGTCATCGCAGCCGGGATGGTGCGCGAAGTCCAGGGCTCGCGCGTGCGCACGTTTACGATTGGCTTCGATGATCCGCGATACGACGAAACACAGTTTGCCCTCGCGGTCGCCCAGCATCTGGGCACCGAGCATCACGAGTTTATCGTTCGGCCCAACGCGATTGAGGATTTGCCAAGGCTGGCCGGCGTCTTCGGAGAGCCGTTCGGGGATTCGTCGGCGCTGCCGACGCATTATCTCTCGCGGGAAACACGGGAATTCGTGAAAGTCGCGCTCAGCGGCGACGGTGGAGATGAGCTGTTTGGCGGATACGACCGTTATCGAGCCGTGCGGATTGCAGAGCGATTCAGATCCGCAGCCGGCTTCATTAAATCGATGCGGCCTCTTTGGCAGCTTCTGCCCGGAACGCATCCCAAGTCGCGCTCGACGCGACTCAAGCGTCTTCTCAGTTCGATCGGTTTGCCGCAAGGCGAGCGGTATATCAGCTATCTGCAATTATTCGACACGCGGCAGATCGACGAATTACTCATCACTCCCGACCTTCACGAGAGCACATCCTCACGGCAAATCATGCTCGAATTGTACGAGAACTTTGTGCGGTCGGCTGACGGCGTGCGCGCTGCCTTGGATGTCGACCGATGTTTCTATCTGCCGGGCGATCTGCTCGTCAAGCTCGATCGCGCGTCGATGCTGCATGCTCTGGAAGTCCGCTCGCCGTTCATGGATCACGAGCTGGTGGCGTTTGCTGCCGGCCTGACCACCGCCCAACTGCTCGACGGCGGCCCCAAGCGAATGTTGCGCGAGGCATTTGCCGACGATCTCCCGGCGTGGGTGTTCAAACGAAAGAAGATGGGATTTGCCGTCCCGATCGGCGAATGGTTTCGCGGCGAGCTGCGCGAAATGCTGCGCGATTCGCTCTTCGCCTCCGGCTCGTTCGCATCATCCCATTTTCAAAGGCCGGCGCTGGAAAAGCTCGTCCAGCAACACCAGCAAGAAACGGCCGATCATTCGCAACGGCTGTACGCGCTCCTGATGCTCGAATTGTGGAATCGCATCACCTCGTCGCGATGACCAGCACGAGCATGATCATGCCATTGTTGCGCGCGTCGAGCAGAAGGGGGAAGACAAACTGCTGGCGTGGGGGCCGACGCAAACTGGCCGTCTGCTCCAGGTCATCTTTGTTATGAAGTCCCCTGACGGCGTCGAGTTCGACGCGCTGACGATAGATGAATGGGCTGACCTGAATGAAAACGATCGAATCGTTCACGTAATACACGCGATGGACTTGACTCCGACAATGAAACGGTTGTATCGAAGGCGACGGAGGCGATCATGAAAAAAAAGCACTCAGGTGAGACTTTCGCAGAGCTCGACCGACAGGCACACAGAATCGATGACATCCGGCCCCTTTCGGCTGCGATGCGCAAACAGTGGGAGGCCGCAAAGCGAACCGGGGCCAAGGCCCGGCCCGGTCGGCCGCGAAAAGATCCGGAAAAAAAGTCACTCATAGTGCCTATCTCGATCGATCCGGTGCTATTGGAAGCGAGCGACAAATTCGCCAAATCCATCGGCGTCACCCGATCCAGGCTCGTCGCTGAAGGATTGCGGCTTCGAATGCGGAACTGAACGCGGCTCGAATTATGGAACCGCATCAGCTCGTCGCGACCACCAGTACCAGCATGATCATGCCGTTATTGAGCGCGTGGGCCGTGGCTGAGGCGACGATCGTTCCGCGCCATTCGCGGATGGCGGCCAAGGTAATGGCAATCATCGCCAGCGGCGGGATCGCGGCCCAGCCCTGCGGATGAATCGCGGCGAAGAGCAGGCTGACGATCAGTGCTGAGATCCACCATGCGTGGCGATGCCGGAGATGATGAAACAGCGCGCCGCGGAAGAGCGATTCTTCGGCAAGCGGAGCGAAGACACAAGCGAGGAGAAACAGTCGCAGCGCCGACTGAAGCCCCGCGGCCTGATTGACGATCGGATGCGCGGTTTGTGCGCCGCTGAGGCGCATGAGTACGACGGTTACCATGACGCCCGCCGCAAGGAGCGGGAGCCCTGCGATATAGCCAGTGATTCCGAGAAGCATCTCCCGTATCACGCCGGTTCCTGCATGCCAGCCCAGTCCGTAACGCAACTCCGACCATGAAATTCCACGGAGTAGCGGCCAGGCGAGTGCCGTCGCCACTGGCAAACAGCCCGCCACCAGATAGGCCGCGTTCAGCGTCAGATGCCCGGAAAATCGGCCGACGAGCGAAGAGACGACGATCATCAGCGCCAGGTAAATCGCAAATGCTTCGAGGAAGGGTCCCGTGTTGGTCGCGGCCGGAACGTACATCCTGCGGATCTTTCCATCGGTGAGTCGCACCAGCGCGATCACGAGCAGCACGAAGCCCGCGGTCAGCGCCATCAACCCGATTCCGCCCACAACAAGGATGACCGCCGTCGCCCGCACAGCGGCGTCTATTGCGATCTTTCGATCGGGATCGTTCGCATCCTTTGCGAAACCCAATGCCAGATGTCCAAACCAGCCGTAGCGGCGGACGACCCGTTGGCGTGCCTCGCCATTGAGCGTCTTGGAGCCACTGCTGTAAACGGACCGCAGGGCCGCTGCATCGGCGGCCAACGACGGTGAACGCAAAGCTGCTCCGAGCGCATCGATCCGCTGCAGCGCGGCCGATGCGCCGCGCAGTTCCCCGGCGACGATGGCAACGCATAGACGATCGGGCGTGCTTTTGGCCAGCGAATCAAGTTGCTGCAAATAAACGGCGGTCGGATCGATGAGCGTCTGCGGTCGTTGCTCCCGCAGATTGAAGAAATTGACACTGGTGCCCACGGCGTAGCGAGCGGTTATCTCCAACTGAACGTTGGGCGACAGCGCGTCTTTCGATTCCTCGGACGCACTCTGCTCCGAAGACACCCGATTGAGCGCGACGATCACGGCGACAGACGCGAGGATCACCATCCACGAACAGACGGCGCTGATGCGGCTGTGGTATTCGCAGTGAGCGGCGGCCAGACCGCCGCTCGGTGAATCGAGGTCCGCTGTTTGCGTCATGGCGCGCCCGCGGGTCCGCCGGCGTCGGGCGCGGGCGTGTCAGGTGAGGGCGGCTCGGCTTCTCCGGGCGCACTCTCTTCGACCGGTGCAGCATCGACCTTCGCCATGGCAACGAGTTTGTCTCCCTCGTCGAGCTTGATGAGCTTGACGCCGGCGGCGTTGCGGCCGGTCTCGCGGATTTCGGCGACGCGGGTGCGGATGAGAATTCCCTTTTCGGTGATGAGCATGAGCTCATCGTCGTCGCAGACCGCCTGCATGCCGACCACATCGCCGTTGCGATCGGTGGTCTTGATGTTGATGACGCCCTTGCCGCCGCGGCGGATGAGGCGGTAATCCTCGACGGGCGTGCGCTTGCCAAATCCGTTGACGCAGCCGGTGAGAACCATGCACGTTTCGGGCGCCTGGCCGTGCGGGACAACGATCATGCTGACCACCGCGTCGTCGGCTTCCAGTTCGATTCCCTTCACGCCGCCCGCCGGTCGTCCCATCGGGCGCGCGTCGGTTTCGTTGAAGCGGATGGCCATGCCGTGCCGGGTGCCGAGGAGAATCTGGTCCTTGCCGTCGGTGATCTCCACCCCGATCAGCTCGTCCCCTTCCTCCAGACCGATCGCGATAATGCCGCGCCGGTTGATGTTGCCGTAGGCTGCCAGCGCCGTCTTCTTCACCACACCTTTTCTCGTAGCGAAGAGGAGAAACTGTTCTCCCTTGTTGAAATCCTTGACCGCCAGGACGTTGGCGATCTTCTCGCCCTGCTGAAACTCCAGCAGATTCGCGACCGATCTTCCCTGGCTCGTTCGGCTCCCTTCCGGCACGTCGTAGACACGCCGCTCGTAAACGCGCCCCTGATTGGTGAAGAACAGCAGATAGTCGTGTGTGTTGGCGACGAACAGGTGCTCGACGAAATCCCCTTCCTTGCTCTCGGTCCCCTTGATTCCCCTGCCGCCGCGGGTCTGCGCGCGGTAAGTCCCGACGGGAAGACGCTTGATGTACCCCTCGTGACTCACCGTCACGACAACGTCCTCCTGCGCGATCAGGCTCTCCATGTTGAACGCGCTGACATCGCCGGTGATCTCGGTGCGGCGGGCGTCGCCGTACTTTTCCTTCAGCTCGAAAATGTCCTCGCGGATGATGTCCATCAGCACGGTCTCATCCCCGAGAATCCGCTGATAGCCGTCAATGTCCTCGGCGACCGATTTCAGTTCGTCGACCAGTTTCTCAAGCTCGAGGCCGACAAGTTGGATGAGCCGCAACGCGCCGATCGCTTCCGCCTGCACCGCCGTGAGGCGCATGGGTCGTTCCTGAGCGCCCACGTCGGGGAATACGCCCTCGGCGTAGCTTTGATACTTCTTCGGAACCAGAGTGGCAAAGCGATCCGTCGGACCCGTGACGGCGATGCGAAAGGCGCGCTGGCGCAACTTGGCGATGGCTTCCTCTCTGGTTTTGCTGCTGCGAATCAGCCGGACGACTTCGTCGATATCGCAGACGGCATAGATCAGCCCTTCGAGAATGTGCTCGCGCTGCTGCGCTTTTTTCAGGAGGAACTTCGTCCGCCGGGTGATGACTTCCCTGCGGTGCTCGATGAAATGCTGAATCAGCTCCTTGAGCCCCATCGTGCGCGGCTGACGATTCACCAGTGCGATGTTGATCATGCTCACCGTGATCTGGCACGGCGTGTACTGATAGAGCTGGTTGATGATCACGTTCGGATCCGCGTCGCGCTTCAGATCGACCACGATCCGCACCGCATGCTCGCGGCCGCTGTGATCGTTCACGTCGGAGATGTCCTTGATCCGATCCTCGCGCACGCAGTCGGCGATCGACTCAACGATGGTTTTGCGGATGATGCTGTAGGGCAGCTCCTCGATGACGATGATCTGCTTGTTGCTCCCCTTGACGTCCTCGACTTTGATCTTGGCGCGAAGCTGGAGCCTGCCTCGGCCGCTGGTGTAGCCTTCGACGATTCCGTCCCGGCCGCAGATGATCCCGCCGGTGGGAAAATCCGGACCCGGCACGATCGCCAGCAGATCGGCAATCGTGCACTCGGGATGATCGATCACGTGGACGATCGCGTCGCAGATTTCCCGCAGGTTGTGCGGGAGAAGATTGCAAGCCATGCCGACGGCGATCCCGGTGCTGCCGTTGACCAGCAGATTCGGAAATTTGCCGGGGAGGACCGTCGGCTCCGTGAGCCGGTCGTCGTAGTTCGGCTGATAATTGACCGTGTCGTATTCCAGATCCTGGAGCAGCTCCATGGCAATCGCGGTCATGCGGGCTTCGGTATATCGGGCGGCCGCCGGCGGATCGCCGTCGGTGGAGCCGAAGTTTCCCTGCGGATCGACGAGGGTATAACGCAGGTTCCACTCCTGTCCGAGTCGGACGAGCGTGGGGTAAACCACCTGGTCGCCATGAGGGTGGTAGTTGCCGCTGGTATCGCCCACGATCTTGGCGCACTTGTAATGCTTGGCGCGCGGCCCCAGGTTCAAATCATTCATCGCCACGAGAATGCGGCGTTGCGACGGCTTGAGCCCGTCACGGACATCGGGCAGCGCCCGGTCCATGATGGTGCTCATCGCATACGTGAGGTAGCTGTCCTGCAGCTCCTGTTCGATCTGAAGATCTTCCACCCGATCTGCCGGGGGATTTGCTTGCGTCATGACATTCCTCGTTTATACGCTTTGCGGATTAGACTGGGATTGTAAGGCAAACCGCCAGCGAAATCGACGCGCGCCGGCTCGGGGAACGGCTTGTTTTCGCGGTGACCCGCCATCGTCGATGCGGGGAATTTTCCGTGGCGATTCAGCGCCCCACCCTCCGCTTGTAAAGCCGCGACCATTGGTCGCGCCGGAACCGCCGGCCTCTCCACATCGCCCAATTCGCAAAGTCGCCGGCACCCTCGGCGTTCCCGGCGCGACCGATAGTCGCGACTCTGACGGGCTCACGCCAAGTCGTCATCGCAAGCGATTGATTCGCAACGGCCGCGCGCCTTTCGCGACGGGCTGCTAGGATTTCACCCAATGAAATCCCCACATCTGCTTCCACTGCTCATCGTGCTGGCCTTCGCACCGTTCACCCCAACCCGCGCAGCTGCCGAAGACTGGGGCGCTTACAGCCTCGTGCCCGCGGGCGCACCAGGTTTCGTGCTCGAAGCTGTCGATGCCGGGAGTGCACAGGGCACGCTGGTCTCGATCAACAAACCGGCCGGCAACCCCCGTCAAAGTTGGAACGTGGTGCCGAAGGAAGCGGGGTTTTATGCGATCGAGCCCGCCCATGAGCCGTCGCTCGCGCTCGCCGCGGCACAGGGCGGGGCGACGGTGGGGACGCCTATCGTCCTGGAGAAAGATGAGGGCAAGCCCTCCCAACTGTGGAAGCTGATCAAGCAGGAGAACGGCAGCTACAGCCTCACGCCCAAACACGCGCCCGGGATGGCCCTCGATCACTTCGGGGGCAAGCCGGAGCCCGGGGCGAAAATTGACCTTTGGACGTACAAAGCGAGCGACCCGCACTTGCAGTGGTTCATCCGCCCGCTCGCCGGCAGCGGCGTCTCCGAGGCCAAACC
>Ga0302325_10009497_pt1 | contig 21202 bp, 16 predicted proteins | sample Palsa_T0_2_FD_201948 | JGI IMG/M metagenome (GOLD analysis project Ga0302325, IMG submission 201948) | Peat permafrost microbial communities from Stordalen Mire near Abisko, Sweden - Palsa_T0_2 | ecosystem: Environmental > Terrestrial > Soil > Palsa > Peat permafrost | place: Sweden: Abisko...
GCCTTCCCGCAGTGTGGGCAGATCAGATTCCGGAGTTCCTCGCCGCGGTCGCGCTGCCGGCCGGCCCGCCGGTGCTGCTGCATACCGAGGTCATGCGCGAGCACCTGCTCGTCAGCGAAGGCCCCGGAGGTGCATGGCGGCTGACCGGGCTGATTGACTTCGAGCCAGCCATGCGCGGTGAGCGCGAGTACGAGTTCGTCGGCGTCGGAGTGTTCGTCGCCGAGTGCGATGCCCGGTTCCTGACCGGGACGCTGACCAGCTACGGCTATGACCGGGATCAGCTAGGCGCAGACCTGCGCCGGCGCCTGCTGGCCTGGGGCATCTTGCACAGATACAGCAATCTCAGATGGTGGATGCAGCGGCTGCCGGAGCCATCCCGCTCCACCCTCGATGCGCTCGCCGACCGCTGGTTCGCGACAAGCTGACCACGCCCCTTCACCAACGACGACGCCCGTCAGAACCCCGGCCAGCAAAACCGGACCACCAAAAGATGCCGAATTGGCGGTGCCGGACCGCCGCCAGGTCAGCCGGGTCAGCGGCGTGCTGGCAAATGCGACCCAACGAAGTGGCCTGCGCGGCCGTCTTAAGGGTTGCAGGCCCTCGGTTTCAGGCTAACGGCCGTCAGTCTGCAGAGCATCAGGACGCTGCCAGGACGGGAGGCACGGTGATGAAGCTCTCCGTTCACACACGGGGCCGCGGTGCCGCCAAGGCCGCGGCTGGTGCCGTTGTCGCTGGCGTTCTTACTCTTGCGGCCTGCACCGCGGGGTCAGCCTCGGGTCCGGCCGGGTCGTCGTCCAGTTCGCCGCCGGCCGGGACGGCGTCGCCGACCGGAAAGGCGTCGCCGGCTCCATCGCCGACATCGTCGCCGTCATCGTCGCCGGGCCCCTCGGAGACGCTGGCCGGGTTCCGGGTACTGTCCATGAGCTTCGTCTCCGACCAGCGCGGTTTCGCGCTGGGCACGGTCAGCTGCGCGACCGGCCGGTGCGTTGCGCTGCTTGGCACCCCGGACGGGGGCAGCAGCTGGGCTCAGCTGGCCGCGCCGACCAGGGCCGCCGGGGGCGTTTACAACACCTGCCCGGACGGCCAGCCCTGCGTGCAGCAGGTACGGTTCGCGACCCCGCTGACCGGCTACGCCTACGATCCTTCGCTGCTGGTCACGACCGACGGCGGCCGCCACTGGCGCCTGCCGAGCGGGGCGTACGTCAGCTCGCTGGAGACCGCGGCCGGGACCGTCGTCCGGGTCGCGTCCGCGGGTACCGGCTGCAGCGGTGGGCGTTACGACGTCGACGCCGCGCCGGTCGGCAGCACTGCGTGGCGGGCGCTTCCGGCTCCCGCGATCCCGGAGATCTGCCCGCCGGTCCTGTACCGGCAGGGGGAGCGGCTGGTCCTGGTCGGCTACGGCAATCCGGCCGGCGGCGTCCGCGCGACGGCGCAGATCGCCCGCTCGGGCAATGGTGGCCAGACCTGGGCCAGCGGACCGGATAGCTGCGGCGGCACGGATGGCTATGCCTCCGGTGTCGCCCTGACCCCGCCGGACGTGCTCGTGCTGCTCTGCCAGCACCAGATGCCCGGCGCGACTGGGGTGTTCGGGCCAGCCTGGGTCCGCGTCTCGGTCGATGGCGGCGCCAGCTTCGGCCCCAGCCAGACCGTGCCGCCCGGCCCGGCCGTGCCGCCGGGAACCATCCGGAGCTACCAGCTGGCCGCCGCCAGCGCGGGCCGGCTGCTGGTCGTCGAGTCAGGCCAGAACGGCAGCCGGGTCCTGCTCACCGAGAATGGCGGCCAGACCTGGTCGGCCACGCTGAACCTGGCGGCCAGCGGACCTGTCGTCCTGGTCGGCTACCAGGACCCGGTCACCGGCCGGATCGCTCAGAGCGACCTGGTCTGGACGACCCGCGACGGCGGCCGCACCTGGATCGCCGACCAGTTCTAGGTCAGCCCCTGACACCGCGTAAACACGGCCCCTCCGCGTAAACACGGCCCCTCCCTGCAAACACGGCCCCTCCCTGCAAACACGGCCCCTCCCTGCATACAAGGGCCCTCCACGCAAACAAGGCCCCCTCCATGTATGAGATGGAGGGAGCCTTGCTTTGGCCTCGCCGCCCCGGATCGGCCAGTTGCCCGGCCTCCCCGGCGCTGCGCGCCGCCCGCCAGTGCCAGGCACCCGTGCGATACACCGGTTTCCCGGTCCATTCTCACGTCTCCGAAGTTGCCCTCAGATGGTGCCCGTTTCCAACGGTGAAAGTATTTCTACGCCCTCTGCGAGTTGTCGCGCAAGGGTCTGCGGCCATTCATTCCAGGTTTCTTCTCTATCCACACGATGTCCACAGAACGAAGCCGCTTATCCGCAAACCTCACGCCAGTTATCCACCGCTTCTGCACAAGAAATCCACAGGTTACATGATGTAACTTAACAAGCACCATTATGCTGTAGTCCCGTGTGATCGCTTAGTCTTTCCCTGGCCACGTCGGGTGATCAGTTCCCTGCCGCGAGGACCTGAATATTTACATCAGAACGTGCCCGAATTGGCGCTGCCGGACCGCTGCCAGGTCGGCCGTGGCGATGGTGGCCCGGCACCGGGACGCGTTAGGCTGGCTCGCCCGTTCCCACGGCTTGCCCGTGTCCAGCGAAGGGAGGCAGGCTGTGACTACCGCGCGTCCGGCGTCCAGCCGGGTCGATGTCTTCTCTCTGGGCGGGACGATCGCGATGAAACGGGAACCTGGCGGCAGCGCCGGTGCCGTCCCGGCGCTGAGCGGGGAGCAGCTGCTGGCGGCGGTGCCCGGACTCGCGCGGACAGGAACCGATGTCACGGTCCATGATGTGCGGCAGGTTCCCGGCGCCTCGCTGGAAATCGCCGATGTCATCGAACTGGCCAGGCTGATCCGCGCGTCGGTCAACTCCGGCGCGGCCGGGGTCGTCGTGACGCAGGGAACCGACACGATCGAGGAGACCGTCTTCCTGCTCGACCTGCTCTACGACGGCCAGGCGCCAGTGGCCGTCACCGGGGCCATGCGCAACCCGGCACTGGCCGGTCACGACGGCCCGGCCAACATCCTCGCCGCCATCCAGGTAGCCGCCAGCCCGGCGTGCCGGGGGATCGGCTGCGTCGTGGTATTCGCCGATGAGATTCACGCCGCACGCTGGGTGTCCAAGACACACGCCACGAGCCTGACCGCGTTTACCTCACCCTCGACCGGGCCGGCCGGATACGTCACCGAAGGCTGTCCCCGGCTGCTGTGGCACCCAGAACGCCTGCCGGCCCAGCCGCTCGGTTTCCCGGTGCCGGCGTATCCGCCCGGTTTCCCGGTGCCCGCCCAGCTGCCCGGTGTCCCGGCCAGGCCGGCCAGCCCGGCCCGCCCGGTGCGGGTCGGGATCGTGACCATGGCCCTCGGCGATGACGGCGAGATGCTACGCGCCGCCGAAGGACGGTTCGACGGCCTGGTCGTCGCCGCGTTCGGTGCCGGACACGTGCCCGCCGTGACCGTTCCTGTCCTGGCCGGGCTGGCCGGGCAGATCCCGGTGGTGCTGGCCTCCCGTACCGGAGCTGGCAGCGTCCTGGCCGCCACCTACGGCTTCTCCGGATCCGAACAGGACCTGCTCGGCAAAGGGTTGATCAGCGCCGGTTTCCTCGCTCCGCTCAAGGCACGGCTGCTGCTGCACCTCCTGCTGTCCGGCGGCGCTGACCGTGACCGGATCACCACGGCGTTCGACGCCTTCGGCGTGCGCAATGGCCAGCGCTGAACAACCAAAGTACCGGGGGCTGCAAGACGGGCACGGTGGCTGCTAGAGGTGGCCGACCGCCGCGCCGACGTCGGACAGCGCCGTGCGGAGCTCCTTGCGGGAGCCGACCCCGAGCTTTCCGAACACCTTGCTCAGGTGCCACTCCACCGTGCGCGGACTGAGGAACAGCTGGGCACCGATCTCCGGGTTCGTCTGCCCGCCGGCCGCCAGCCGCGCGACCTGGACCTCCTGCGGGGTCAGCTCGTCGAGCGTCTCGACCGTGCGCTTGCGCACGGTCTCGCCGGTGGCCAGCAGCTCGCGGTGGGCGCGCTCGGCGAACGCCTCCATGCCCATGTCCGAGAGCATCGCGTACGCGACTCGGAGCTGCTCGCGCGCGTCGACGCGACGGTGCTCGCGCCGCAGCCATTCGCCGTACAGCAGGTGCGCGCGGGCCAGCGTCGCACGGGTTCTGATGTGCGTCAGCCGTTCGATCGCCTCGCGGTAGAGCCGCTCGGCCGTGGCCCCCTCGGCCAGCATCGCCGCCGCGCGCGCGTGGGTCCCGAGCGCCCAGTCCGTGCCGGCCGCCTGCGCGATCTCGGCGAGCTGGGCGAGCGAGCCGGTTCCGCGCTCCGCCTGGCCGCTGCGCGCGGCGGCCTCGATCAGCTCCGCGAGCAGCAAGATCGCCGGCCCCAGCCCGCTTGCGGCATCGGCGGCTCGCTCGGCCGCGGCCAGCGCGTCCTCGTAGAGACCGAGCCCGTTATAGCGAATCGCGCTGCCCCAGTCGTTGGCGGCGAGCCAGAGCCCCTCGCCGCGTCGCAGCACATCCTCCCGTTGCGCCTCGATGAGGGCCAGCGCCTCGGCGTCCCGTCCCCGCCAGTTCGCCAGCACGATCGAGGTGCGCAGCGTCAGGTGACTGCCGGTGGCCTCGACGACGGCGTCCGACTCGGCGGCCAGCGACATGGCCACCCCGGTCCGGCCGCAGAACAGCTCGACCAGCGTGCGGTCGGTCAGCGCGACGGGCAGCGCGGCGAAGGCGCCGGCCCGGCGCGCCACATCGAGATGCCGCGCGGTGAGTTCGTCCCACGCCTCATCATCGGCCAGCGCCCGGGCGATGCGGCAGGCCAGCCACAGCCAGCGCAGCTCGTCCTCATCCGACAGCGCCTCGTCCCGGAACGCCCGCAGCGCGACCTTCAACGCCGGCGCCGCCGCGACGTAGCCCTGGCAGGTGAGGACGGCGAGCCCGTCGAGCAGCAGATCGCACGCGCGGGTGGAGGGCTCCCAGCCGGCCGCCAGCACGGCCGCGGCGACCTCGCGCGCATCGCCCCCGCGCACCAGGCGGTCGGCCGAGAATGCGGCCGCGAACGCCTCGAGGTAGGTCTCGCGGGCGAGCCTCGGATCCAGCGGCTCGAGCTGCCTGGCCGCCTCGAGCAGCAGCGGGGGAGCGTCGCGGCCGCGCGTCATCGCGAACGTGATCTGCGCGTGCAACAGTTGCGCGCGGGCGCGCTCGAGGGAGTCCAGCGGCCCCGCCTGCGCCATCGCCAGCATCCGGAGCGCTGCGTCGGGCGCGCCGGCTTGGTGCTTGCCTTGGGCGGCGAGCAGCGCACGCTGGGCCCGGCGCCTCGGATCGGGCGTCAGCTCGACCGCGCGCTGGTGAAATGCCGCGCCCGCCGCCAGGCCACCGCGCGCCCGCGCTCGCCCGGCCGAGCGCTCCAGCTCGGCGGCGATGTCCTCGTCGAGTCCGGCGGCCGCCTGCGCGCAGTGCCAGGCGCGGCGATCCGGATCAACGTCGGCGTCGGTGGCCTCGGCGAGCGCGCGGTGCACGCGCCGGCGGTCCTCCGGCGAGCTAGCGCCGTAGACCGCCGAACGCACCAGCGAATGGCCGAAGCGCATCTGCGCGCCGGAATCAACTAGTCCCACGGCGGCGGCCGACGCGGCCGCGTCTGGCCCGATGCCGAGCCCGGCGGCCGCCCGCCACACCAGCACCGGATCCCCTGTCGGCTCAGCCGCCGCGACGAGAAGAAAGAGCCGCGTCGACGACGGGAGCGGCGCCAGCCGCTCCCGGAAGCTCTGCTCGATCCGCCTCGACACCGCCGGGCCGCCGGTCAGCCCGAACCCGCCCGCGAGCTCGGCGGGCGTCCGGCCACGGGGCAGCTCAAGCAGCGCCAGCGGGTTGCCGCTCGTCTCGGCCACGATCCGATCGCGCACCTGCTTATCGAGCGGACCGGCGAGCACCGTCCCGAGCAGCTCCTGCGCATCAGCGTCGTCGAGCCCGCCCACGGTGAGCTCGGGCAGGCCCTCAAGATTCCCCTCGCCGGCCGGCTCGCGCACGGCGAAGACCAGCCCGACCGACTCCGCGCCGAGACGGCGCGCGACGAAGGCCAGCGCCTGAGCGGAGGCCGCGTCGAGCCACTGCGCGTCGTCCACCACGCAGACGAGCGGCCGCTTGGCCGCGACGTCCGACAGCAGGCTCAGCACCGCCAGGCCGACGAGGAACCGATCCGGCGCGCCGCCGTCGCGCAGGCCGAACGCGGTGCCGAGCGCACCGCGCTGCGGGCCGGGCAGGCGCTCCAGCCGATCCAGGAACGGTTTGCACAGCTGCTGCAGCCCCGCGTACGCGAGCTCCATCTCCGATTCGACGCCGCCCGCCCGGGCGATGCCGCACCCGGACGCATGCCGCACCAGGTACTCCAGCAACGCGCTCTTGCCGACCCCGGCCTCCCCGCGCAGCACCAGCGCCCGGCTCGGACCAGCGCGCACACTCGCCACCAGCTGATCCAGCGCCGCGCACTCGCTGCGCCGGCCAAGCAGCCGCCGCCCCGAAACAGAAGCCGACATTGCCACTAACCGAGCCTCATCCACCGAACCTAGGAACGGCACTCCCCGCTGCCACTCGGCACCGCGGACCCGTGACCCCGGGATCGGTCACCCCGGGGGTCTGCACCAGGGATCTTACCGGGCGCGACGGGCAGGCGCCGAGATCACCCTGAAGACATCACCACGACGAAGACCCATCGAAGTCTTCCCTTGCGAAAGAAGCGTCATGCCAAGCAATACCCAGGAGGCAGCCATGAGCGCCACCGAAGAAACCAGCGTCAGGCAGGTCGACATGCACCTCGAGGTCGACATCATCCCCGTGTCCGACGTCGACCGAGCCAAGGAGTTCTACCAGCGCCTGGGCTGGCGGCTCGACGACGACGTCGCCCCGCTCGACGGCCTTCGCATCGTCCAGTTCACGGCCCCGGGCTCCGCGACCTCGATCACGTTCGGCACCGGACTCACGACGGCGGCCCCCGGCTCGGCCGAGGCAGGGCTGACCGTCTCCGACATCGAAGCAGCCCATGACGAACTCACCGGCCGCGGCATCGACACGAGCGAGATCTGGCACGGCCCGCCGTTCCCCGTCGAGGCCCGGCAGCCCGGTACCGACCCCGAGCGCACCAGCTACGGATCGTTCTGCTCCTTCAGCGATCCCGACGGGAATACCTGGCTGGTCCAGGAGGTCACGACGCGGCTCCCCGGCCGGATCGCCGCTGACACGGCATACGCATCCGCGGCGGACCTGGTAGGCGCGCTGCAGCGGGCCGAGGCCGCCCACGTCGAGCACCAGAAGCGCACCGGGCGGTCGCACCTTTTCCACCGGTCAGCGCAGGACGAGAACTGGCCCGCCTGGTACGCCGCCTACATGACGGCGGAGCAGGCCGGGACCGACCTGCCCAGCTGACCGATTTCGGGTTCGCCGCAATCGCGACGCCACAAACGGATCACTGAATGGAGAGCTTCAATGCCCACAGTCAAGGTCGGAACTGAGAACAGCGCCGACATCGAGGTCTATTACGAGGATCATGGCGCCGGCCAGCCCGTCGTGCTGATCCACGGCTACCCGCTCAGCGGCCGCGGCTGGGACAAGCAGGTCCCGGCCCTGCTGGACGCCGGGTACCGGGTCATCACCTATGACCGGCGCGGATTCGGCCAGTCCAGCCAGCCCACCGCCGGCTATGACTACGACACCTTCGCCGCCGACCTGTCCGCCCTGCTCGAGCACCTGGACCTGCGCGACGCGGTCCTGGCCGGGCACTCGATGGGCACCGGCGAGGTCACCCGCTACCTGGGCCGGTACGGATCGGCCCGGGTAGCCAAGGGCGTGCTCGTCGCCCCGATCCCGCCCTACTTGCTGCAGACGCCCGACAACCCCGACGGGGTCCCGCAGAGCCTGTTCGACGGGTTCGCCGCCGCCGCCCGGGCCGACACCCCGGCCTGGATGAAGGGATTCCTGGACAACTTCTACAACATGGACACGCTGCGGGGCACCCTGGTCAGCGACCAGGCCTTCCAGACGAGCTGGAACCTGGCCGTGACCGCCTCGGCCACCGCCGCGGTGGCCTGCATCGGCACCTGGGCCACCGACTTCCGCGGTGACCTGCCCGAGATCGACGTACCCATCCTGGTCATCCAGGGCGACGCGGACCAGGTGCTGCCGCTGGACAAGACCGGCCGGCGGCTGCCGGGCCTGATCAAGGACGCGCACCTCGTCGTGGTCGAGGGCGGCCCGCACGCCATCCCCTGGACCCACGCCGACCAGGTCAACACCGCCCTGCTCGCCTTCGTCCGCAGCTGAACCCATCTCATGCCGTCGCGGCCGGACCTAAGCCCACGCTGGTCCGGCCGCGGCACCGCCGATCCTGACCATTACCGACAACGGAGCCACCATGTCTAACCATTTCAGCGCCGACAAGCTCAAGTTCCCCGGCGACGACCGCCGCCTCGACCTCACCGACGTCTTCCTGTTCACCTCGCCCGACGACGCGGACAAGACCGTGCTGATCATGGACTCGAACCCGACCAGCGCCCCGCCCCCCATCCCCGCCCCGGTGACCGGCCCGGAGTTCTACCCCGGAGCCGTCTACCGGATCAACATCGACACCGACGGCGACCACCACGCCGACATCGCGTTCACCTTCACCTTCTCCGAGTACGACAACGGCCGCCAGACCGGCACCGCCTGGTACGCCACCGGCGCCGACGCCCGCCAGCCCGGCCCGGCCGGCCAGGTGCTCGCCGAGAACGTCCCGGTCAGCTTCGACGGCACGGTACGGCCCGTCCAGGTCGGAGGGTCGGGCCGGATCCGGCTGTCCGCCGGGCTGCGCAGCGACCCGTTCTTCGCCGACGTCGAAGGCGCCCTGCACGGCTTCGCCTGGACCGGCCACGACGACTTCGCCGCCAACAACGTCGACTCCATCGCCCTCGAGGTGCCCGCCGACATGCTCGGCGGTCCGGTCATCGGCGTGTGGGCCTCGATCAGCCGGCCCAGCAACGGCGTACTCGAGCAGCTGGACCGCGGCGGGAACCCGACCATCAACCCGTTCATCAACCCGGACGGCGAAAAGAACCTGTTCAACTCCCGCCAGCCCGCCGACGACATCGCCAACTACCTGGAACTGTGGTCGGTGATCCTGCAGAACGCCGGCGGCTACACCACCGAGCAGGCCACGGCGGCCGCCCTGCAGGTCCTGCCCGACATCCTGCACTACGACCGCACCCAGCCCGCCACCTACCCCAACGGCCGCATCCTCACCGACGACGTGTACAGCGCCCGCTTCGCCTGGCTGACCAACGGCAAGGTCCCGCCCACCGGCCTCAAACCCCACGACGACCTGCTGCCCCACTTCCCCTACCTCGGCCCCCCCAACCCCAGCCGCTAAGACACCCCTCCAGGCCGGCGACGTCGCCGATCCGTCGCCGGCCCGCAGGTCCACCGGACTCCACCTCGTCACAACGACCACCCACGGGTTCCGCGACTCGGTCGGCTCGGGAACCAGCGAGTTCCGCGACTCGGTCGGGTCGGCGCGGCGTCTCGCGGGTAGTCTCCAGTCGTGTCTGCCGATCCGCGGCCAGCACCTGTTGTGCTGGGTAGCTGGCCGACCCCGCTGGAGCCTGCTCCGCGTCTGGCCGCTGCGGTGGGGCTGGCCGCTGATGCCTTGTGGGTTAAGCGTGATGATCTGACCGGGCTCGGCGGCGGCGGCAACAAGGTCCGGAAGCTTCAGTACACCTGCGCGCAGGCGCTGGCCGCCGGGGCGACGACGCTGATCACCAGCGGCGCGCCGCAAAGTAACCATGCCCGGGTGACCGCGGCCGCTGCCGCGCGTCTGGGATTGCGTTCGGTGCTGGTGCTGCAAGGAGGGGAGCCGGAAGTCCCGGCTGGCAACCTGGTGCTGGATTTGCTGGCCGGCGCCCGGCTCGTCTGGACCGGGCCGGCCACGGCCGAACAGGCGCGCCGCGAGGTCGAGCGGCAGGCCGAGAAGGTGCGAGAGGACGGCGGGATCCCGCATGTCATCCCGCACGGTGGCTCTAACTCCTATGCCGCGCAGGCTTACGTGGACTGCAGTGGCGAGCTGCTCGCCCAGCTGCCTGGCCTGGACCATGTCATCGTCGCGTTCGGGTCCGGCGCAACCATGGCCGGACTGGTCGCCGGGCTTGATGCCGACCGGGTCATCGGCATCGACACTGGTGCCGTGGCCGACCCCGGCGCGAAGCTCGATGAGCTTCTCGACGGCATGCCGGGTGTCCGGGTACGGCGTTCGGACCTGCAGCTCGACGACGGCCAGGTAGGCGCCGGCTATGCCGCGGTGACTCCCGCCGCGCGGGAGGCGATGAGGCTGGCCGCCCGCACCGAAGGCATCTTCCTCGACCCCACCTATACCGCACGTGCCCTGGCCGGCCTGATCGCGCGCGTCGCCAGCGGACGCATCAAGCGCAAAGACCGCACTGTCTTCATGCACACCGGAGGCTTGCCGGGCTTGTTCGGTCATCCCGACTTCCAGGCCTGACCGTTCCCGGTCGAGTCCACCTCCGGCCGCGCGGTATCTCCTGTCTCGACACCCCTGACTTGCTTAACCGGAACTCATTTCCGTATACTTCCGGAATAATGTTCCGCTTAATACGCCTTGTGTCATTGGTCGAGCCGCCATCGCGCCTCGATCACTAAAGGAGAGACCGCATGCAGTACCGCACCCTCGGCCGGACCGGCATCAAGGTCAGCCCCTACGCGCTCGGCGCGATGATGTTCGGACCCTTCGGCAACCCCGACCACGACGACTCGATCCGCATCATCCACAAAGCACTCGACGCGGGGATCAACTTCGTCGACACAGCCGACCGGTACTCCGCCGGGGAGTCCGAAGAGATCGTGGGCAAGGCGCTCAAGGGGCGGCGCGACGACATCGTGCTGGCGACCAAGGTGCACGGCCCGATGGGCGATGACCCCAACCAGCGGGGCAACTCGCGGCGCTGGATCGTGACCGAGGTCGAGAACTCGCTGCGCCGCCTGCAGACCGACCACATCGACCTGTACCAGATCCACCGGCCGGACCCCGACACCGACATCGAGGAGACGCTGTCCGCGCTGTCGGACCTGGTCCACGCCGGCAAAGTCCGGGTGATCGGCTCCTCCACGATGCCCGCCTCCGACATCGTCGAAGCCCAGTGGGTGGCCGAGCGCCGCGGCCTGGAACGGTTCCGCACCGAGCAGCCGCCCTACTCCATTCTTAACCGCGGCATCGAGGCCGAGGTGCTGCCCGTGGCCCAGCGCTACGGGATGGGCACGCTGGTATGGAGCCCGCTCGCGAAGGGCATGCTCACCGGGCGCATCCGCAAGGGCGAGCAGACCGACCTCCGTCGCGCCGCCATCTTTTCCAGCTTCAGTGACGAGCCCCGGCTCGACGCCGTGGAGGAGATCATCCCGCTGGCCGACGAGGCGGGCCTGCCGATGACGCACCTGGCGATGGCGTTCGCGATCGCTCATCCGGGCGTGACCAGCGCGATTATCGGGCCGCGGACGATGGAGCAGCTCGATGACCTGCTGGCCGGCGTCGACGTCAGGCTCACCGACGAGATCCTCGACCGGATCGACGAGATCGTCCCGCCCGGCACCGATGTCGGCGCGCCCGACCAGGCCGCCTACCTGCCCCCGGCCCTCCTGCACCCGGACCTCCGCCGCCGCCCCGTCAACGAACGCGCCGCCGCCTGAACAGCACAGCTAGCAGCGCCCGCCAGCTACCTTCCCGACAGCGCGTCTGCGCTGCGCCTGCGGGGGCTGGCCGATAAGCCCAGCGAGACGGTCCATAGTTCCTGCGCGGCGGTGGAGTCGATCGCCTTACACGTCGTGCTGCATCCAGACGTTCGGCTGCGCCCGGAGCGCCGGTCCGTCAAGAGCACCTGCAAGTCGGCATGCTGCGGGAACAACGCGCCGAAGTAGCGGCCGGTGTGGTTGCCGTGCTCGTTGTACACCGGCCACAGGCCCTTGAAGAGCCCGTCGTCACGCGCCTGCGCCCACAAGTCCGGCCGCTCCGCCGCGGTAAAGGCTTCCAGCCAATCGGGCGCTCCCGATGGTGCCTGCACCCTGCGAACCCTAGCAACGTCCTCAGCTCGACGCGGCCTGCTGGAGCAGCCGCCACAGCTCCGAGACGTCAGCCCGTTCTGTCCGCTCGGCTCCGATCGAGACCCGGACCGCCCAGGTGCCGCCCAGCAGGGACGGCGTCACCAGGGCCGCGCCCGAGGTGTTGACCGCGTCCACCCAGGAGAGCGTGTGCGCGTTCAGCGCGTCGACGTCCAGCACCGCGCCGGCCGCCGAGACCAGGCCGGCCGGTTCGTGCCTGAGCACGACGGTCTGCAGGTTGACCCGGGCCAGCACCCGCCAGCCGGGGGTCGCGGCCACCTGCTCGGCGAGCCAGCGGGCGTTGTCCAGGTCCCGCCGGAGCCGGGCCCGGATGGCCTCGGCCCCGTCCAGCCGCAGGTGGAACCACAGCTTGAGCGCCCGGAACCGCCGGCCGAGCGGGATGCCCCAGTCCTTGTACTGTGTCACCTCGCCGTCCACGGCCGAACGGAGATAGGACGGGCTGGTCGACATGACCCGGATCAAGTGCTGCGGGTCGGCGACATAAAGCAAAGAGCAATCCAGAACGGTACCCAGCCATTTGTGCGGATTCCAGGCTAGTGAGTCCGCGCCTTCCACCCCGGCGACGAGCCAGCGCATCTCCGGCAACAGCAGCGCCGAGCCTGCCATCGCCGCGTCGACGTGCACCCACATCCCGTACTGCCGCGCCAGCGGGATGATCTGGGCCAGCGGGTCCACGGCCGTGGTGCCGGTGGTGCCGACGCTGGCCACCACGGCGGCCGGGCGCCGGCCGGCCGCCACGTCCGCCTCCAGGGCCGCCGCCAGCGCCTCGGCGCGCATGGCGTAGCTGACCGGGTCGACGTCGACGAACCTCAGGTTGTCCCGCCCGAAGCCGGCCAGGGCCACGGCCTTCGGGATCGAGGAGTGCGCGTGTTCGGTGGTGTAGACGGTCAGCGGCGCGGGTTCCGCCTGCATCCCGCCGCGTTTCTCGGAGTAGTCCGTCGCGCGCTCGCGCGCCGCGAGCAGGGCGACCAGGCACCCGCTGGACGCCGTGTCCTGGATGACGCCCCGCCACGACGGAGGCAGCGCCGTCAGCTCGCGCAGCCACTCGACCACGACCTCCTCGACCTCGGTCAGCGCCGGGGCGGACTGCCAGGTGATCCCGAGCGCTCCGAGCCCAGACGTGGCCAGGTCGCCCAGCACGGAGCTGAGGGTCGCGTTGGAGGGGAACCAGCCGAAGAAGCGCGGGTGCTGCACCTGGGTCACGCCCGGGACCACGACGGCTTCGAGGTCGGCGAGCACCCGGCTGAACGGCTCCGCCTGCTCCGGTGCCCGGCCCGGCAGCTTCCCCGCCACTTCGCCCGGCTTCACCTGTGCCTGGACCGGCAGCTGCGGGATCCGGGCCCGGTAGTCCGCGATCCAGTCGATCAGCTCATGACCAGCCGCCCGGAACTCCTCAGCGTCCATCTCGCCTCTTCTCCCTAGCGTGCCGGCTGACCTTATCGCGTACTTGTTTCCCAATCATCGAGCTGGCCCGGCAGTTCCTCCGCCGACGTGAACCTGACTGCCTGCAGCCCCAGCGCCGCGGCCGCCAGCACGTTCTCGGCCCGGTCGTCGATAAAGAGTACGGACTGCGGCGCTGCCCCTAGGTCATCGAGCACTGCTTCGTATACCGCGGCGTCGGGCTTGGCCAGTCCTAGCCGGCAGCTATAGAAACGACGATCGAAGCTGGCCGACCATCCACTGTGGTCGATCGCGGTGGCGAGCGCTTCCGGGGCATTCGAGAGCAAGGCGAGCCGCACGCCTGGGTGAGTCCCGAACTTGATCAGCGCGGGAAGCGTCGCCGGGTTGAGCGTCATCCACCCGGCGATGTCCACCTGGACCATCGCCTCCACTAGTCGCGGCTCAGCCTGGAGCTCGCGGCCAACGACAGCTGACCAGTAAGCCCGGTCGGACTGGCCGAGGTCATAGGGCGGGCGGAATTTCCAGTACCGGTCGCGAAACTCGTCCGCCTGCTGCCCGGCGAGATCCGCCAGTTCACCGATGGTCGCAGTAGGCAGAGGATTCGAGATCACCTCGCCAAAGTCAGCCAGGACCCAGCGCGTCATGGCGTGCCGTCAGATCCGGCCGGAGCGGCTGGTCCTTGCGGAGCGTCACGCAATGCCCGGGACAGCAGGGCGCCGACGGCCACGAACGCGGTCAAGAAGGGCAGCAGACCGAGCGCCACCGGCAGCGAGGCGACTGACGCAAGGTGACCGATCAATGGCGGGCCGCAGACGAAACCCGTCCAGCCGCAGGCCGACACGGTCGCGACGGCCGTGCCGGGGTGCAGTCCAGCAATCCGGCCCGCGGCGCTGAACACGGCGGGTACCACGGAGGCCAGGCCAATTCCGAGGAAGACGAAGCCCGCGATCGCGGCCGCCGGACGGCCGATCGCGAGTCCGGCCGCAAATCCGGCTGTCGCCACGGCCGCCAGCACCGGCAGCAGGCGGGCCGGCCTGAAGCGCCTGAGCAGGCGGTTGCCCGACAGCCGCACGGTGACCATCGCGAGCGCGAAGGCCGCATAGCCCAGGCCCGGCACAACGCCAGTGGCGTGCAGCGGTCCCGATAGATAGACCGACGCCCAATCGGCGCTGGCCCCCTCGCAGAGCATCCCGGCGAACGCGATCGCCCCGAGCAGAATCATTCCGCCGGACCAGCGGGAGGCAGACCGCGCGTCGGTCTTCGGCCGTTCGTCCGGGCCCGGATGCCCGATCGCATCCGGGAGCATTCGTGCTGTGAGCAGGCCGGCCCCGAGCAGGGCGATCGTGCCGAGGACGAGGAGCTGCGGGGTCAGGCCCAGCCCGGCGCCCACGGCCAGCGCGCCGATCCCGGCTCCGGCAAATGAGCCGATGCTCCAGCTTCCGTGCAGGCCCGACATCAGTATGCTCCGGTCGGCTCGCTCCACCGCGATCGCCTGGGTGTTCATGGCCACGTCAAGCGTCCCCTGGAACGCGCCCCAGATGAAAAGGGCGCCGAACAGGGCGGCCAGGCTGCCCGTGAGACCGACCAGCGGCCCGGTCAGGCAGTAGCCGACGAGGGCGACTTGGACCACCCGGCGGCTGCCGAGCCTCGGAATCAGGTACGACGCCAGCAGCATCGCCGTGACCGATCCAACCGGCGCCCCGAGCAGCGCGATGCCCAGTGTCCCGTCGGTCAGCCCGAGGTGCCGCATGACGTGCGGGATATGCGCCGTCCACGAGGCGAACAGCAGTCCGTGCGCCACGAACACGGCCGTTACCGCGATGCGCGGCAACCGGCTTCGGGCCGGCCGGGCGCGGGGCGCCATCACCAGCGTGCGGCTAGACACGCCGGACCTCCACCCCGGCGGCCTCGAGCTGCGCGAGCGGCTCGCTCGGGGCGGACGAGTCGGTCACCAGGATGTCGAACGCGGCCAGCTCGCCGGTCACCGCCAGGGCCGATCGTCCGAACTTCGCAGCGTCTGCGACGAGGATCCTTCGCCCGCCCGCCGCGAACAGCGCCTGCTTCACCGCGGCATCACCAAGATCGTGAGCCATGACGTGTCCATCGGCGGAGATCCCGCAGCAGCCCAGGACCACCGTGTCGAACCGCAGTGCCGCGATGCTAGCCAGGGCGAGCGGGCCGACCATCGCCAGCTCGCCCGGGCGGGTTTCGCCGCCCGGCATCATCAGGCGCACAGAGGCCGAGCCGGCCAGCGCCATCGCGGCATGAAGTGACAGCGGCATGGCCGTCAGCCGCCGGCCGGCCAGCACGCGGGCGACTTCCACGACGGTGGTGCCGCTATCCAGCCCGACCGCCTCACCCTCGGCGATCAGGCCCGCGACATCGCCGGCGATGCGCTTCTTCGCGTCAAGGGCGTCGAGCTCCCTCATGGCGAACGGCAGTTCCTCGCCGCGCATCATCAGGTTGACCGCACCGCCGCGTACCCGTCGTGCGACTCCGCGCTCGACCAGGACATCGAGGTCTCGCCGGACCGTCATCTCGGCGGTACCGAACTCAGCGGCCGCCGTCGCCACGTCGACCCGGCCATGCACCCGCAGTGCCTCGACGAGCTGGTTGATCCGTGCTGCTGCGTCCATGATTCCAACGTACATCATCAATGTTCGTACGCACAAAGATTTTGTGCGCACGACTCCGCCGATCAGGCCAGACCACCTGGCGTTCCGAAGACCTCCCGGCCGAACGCAGCTGCACGGTACGGCGGAACGGACAAGGCCGACGGGCAGCGGGACCTAGCGTTGGCCCCCTCGGCCGATGGTGCCCCTTATTTCCGCAAAGCGATGCAGGCGGCAATCGCGTTTGCGAAGAATTGCATGTACATTCCGATAAGAGCGTTTATTTCCCGACTAACGTCGGTCAGGTTGACCGGCCGCATCGGTTCTTCGTTCTCCTGCAAGCGCAGCGATCTGTTGCTATTCTGGCTCCTGTCACCCGACTCTGTTATCAGTCCACGAAGCGCCCGAGAGGATAACCGTCCTGTGTCTGTGGCTGCGAAGCTGTGAGGGCGCGGTCGTTATCTACGCCGACCTCAGTCGGCGAAAGGCACTGACGACCAGATAGTGACGCGTACTGCCACCCAAGCGATCAGGACCAGAGTGAAGAGATGAAGATCGCATGCATCGGCGGAGGGCCAGCGGGCCTTTATTTCGCCCTTTCGATGAAACTGCGTGACCCGCGGCATGACATCACTGTCTACGACAGGAATGAAGCGGGATCAAGTTTCGGCTGGGGAATAACGTTCGAGCCCGGTCTGCTGCAGGAGCTGTACAGGAATGACCCCGAGTCGGCGCGAGAGATCGAGCAGGCCGCCTTCGTCTGGCGCGAGCAGATCATTGATATACACGGTGAGCGAATACTGTATGACGCCGGGCGGGATATGTACAATTTTAACCGGCCGGATATGGTGCAACTCCTTTCCGCTAGGGCGCAGCAGCTCGGTGTCCACATCGAGTACGGCCACGAGGTGCTGAGCGTAGCTCAGTTGCCGGAGGTCGATCTGATCCTCGCGGCTGACGGCGCGAATAGTCGGATACGACAGGCGAATCCAAATTTCGGTACTGGCATCCGGATGAGCCAAGATAAATATATTTGGCTGGGTACGGATAGGATATTCGATGCCTTCGCCTTCCACTTTGTCCAGACCAGTGGCGGCTGGCTGTGGGCGGCTACCTACGGAGTAGGCTCGAAGTTGAGCACGTTCGTCGTGCAGACTTCGCCGGAAACCTGGACGGCTCTGGGCTTTGACACCATGCAGGCAGCTGAGAGCCTGGCCATCCTCGAGGAGCTCTTCAAAGATCAACTCAAGGGCCATCGCCTGATGGGGCAGGTCGGGGACGCTGCCAACGCCCGATGGCTGAACTTTCGGAACGTCAGCAACCAAAGCTGGCATGACGGCAAGGTCGTCCTAGCCGGAGACAGCGCCCACACTACCCACTTCTCGATCGGGCAGGGTACCGGACTGGCCATCGAGGATGCCATCGCTCTCGCCGAGAATGTGCACCGCTGCGATGATCTTGAGCTAGCGCTTGAGTCATATGAGCAGCAGCGCCGGGCTGAAATGCGGCTCGCGCAAAGCAAGGCTCGTCTCAGCGGCCAGTGGTTTGAGAACCTTTCTCGCTACGTTGCTCTCGAACCCCGTCAGTTCGCCGTGTTGTTGCATGCGCGCTGCTCTCCGCTGCTCCCGCTGCTGCCACCTCGGCTGTTCTATCAACTCCAGCGTGCTTCCCAGGAGGTCGTCATCCTCCGGAAACTGCGCAAGCGTCAAAAGGCAGTGGTGAAAAGAGCGTTACCGCCGGCCAGCTGGGTCAATTCACAATTGGCGGCCACGGCGCTCAGCGATCACGCAGGTCTCGGATACCGAGGACCGGCAGGCATTCGGCGACGCCGATGAGTTCGATGTCGTCGCGCCGCCCGGTGGACCATGTGTCCCGGGTCAGCCTCCACCGGTTGATCTCGGCCGCATCGCCGCGGCGAGTGGACCAGTCGACACCGTTGGGCTGGTAACCCAGGGCCCGCGAAACCCGGTTGGAAGCGTGGTTGTCAAAGAATGCCCCGCTGTCGGCCTGCCGCGCTCCAAGTCCTGCAAAGGCCAGCTGCAACGCTGCTTGACGCATTTCCTTGCCCAGGCCACGGCCACGTACATCGGGGCCGAGCCAGGAGAATGTTTCAACCGTCCTGAACGCGGAGAAATTGGTGCCGATCAGGTCTTGCATGCCCACCGGCTCGTCGTCGACGACCACCACGAAATACAATCGCCAGAAGCTGTCACTGACCTTTGCGCGGCCTGCCCACACCCCTCGGAGCCATGCCCACTCCCGCTCCGGGCTGTCCCTGTACAAGGACATAGGGTCATCGAAGGGCCACGGCGCCACCGTGACCACTCCCTTGCGGACCACCGGCACGAGCCGCTCCAGAAGTTCATCTGTCGCTCCCAGCAACGACAGCCGGGGCGTGTGCACCTGCACGTTCAGCGGTGGATATGAGGATATGGACACGGAGGTCGCCGCCATGGGCGCAACCCTAGAACGCGTCGACCGAACCTGCATCCGAATATTTCCGCACGAGTCCGAGATCACCTGCGCCAAGCTCGCCGTCGGTACCCAAAATTTCATGAGCCGGAACGGGCCGTGGTTCCCGCCCCCGGCCAGCCCTTCCCGCCCCCGGCCATGCGAATACCGTAAATTCGTGCGCTCATCGGCCATATCAGCCAAACATCTGCCTGCCATATAGTGACATAACCGGCAAACCACCCGGAGAAGCCTCGCCTCCACCGGAACGACGTCGAGAACCGGCTGATCTAGGCCTCGGCGAACCGCGCGATCTCGACCCTGGAGCGCAGGCCGGTCTTCTGCAGGATGTGCGAGACGTGGGTCTGCACCGTTCGCGGTGACACGAACAGCCGGGTGCCGATCTCCCGGTTGGTCAGCCCGTCGCGCACCAGTGCGGCGATCCTGACCTCGCTCGCGGTCAGGCCGGCCCAGCCGTGGTCCACGTCACGATGGGCCTCCCGGGAACTCCGGCGGATGCCCAGCGCCCGCATGCGTCCCAGGGCGCGATCGCGGTCGGGGACGGCGCCCATCCGCAGGTATCCGGCCAGAGCCGTCTCCAGGGCAGCGGCCGCGCGGTCCCGGTCCCCGTGTGCGGCGGCCGCGCAGGCGGCTTCCTCGCGGGCGAATGCCTCTGCGGTCAGGCGGCCGGTCCCGGCGAGTTCCGCTGCCGCTTCGTCGATCGCGTCCGGGTCAGTGGTGATCATGCCGTCTACCAGGCGAGACACATCGGGTGGGCACAGCGCTGACACGTCGTCGCCGATCTGGCCGGCCAGGCGGCGATCCATCCCGGCCAGGGCGATCCGGGTCACGTCGGGGGCGAGGTCGGCGGCCCAGGGGCCGGGATTGCTCCGGGCTGCGGACCACAGCGTCCTGGCGAGCGTGCCCGCCGCCTGGATCGCCCCCTCGGCTTCCAGTACGGCCAGCTCGGCCCAGCCGGGCCGGTCGTGCCCGAACTGGAGCGGGAGGCCGCGGTGCCGGAAGGATTCCAGCCGGGCCCGGGCCGGGCCGGTGCGGCCGCGGTGGGCGTCGATGTAGGACCGGATCCCGACCGGTATCGAGACCCAGCCCGTGCTGGTCTCTTCGGCCACCTCCAGCGCGGAGTCCAGTTCCGCCACCGCGCCGTCCCAGTCACCGGCGGCGAACGCGACCGCGCCGGCCACGAAACCGAGGAACGGGTCGACCCACGCGGCGCGAGCGTCCGCGCTCAGCCGCCGCGCCCGGTCGACGGCGGCCTGCGCGGACCGGGGCCCGGAGCCGGCCAGCTCGAACATGGCCGGAAGGGCAAGCGCGGACGAGCGGGACCGGAAGCTGTCTAGGTCGGCGATCAGATCCTCCCGGGTGCGCATCAAGCCCAGCGCCGTGTCCGGGCGGCCGGACAGGAACGCGACGCTGGCGATAGTCGCCAGCACCGAGGCCTGGGCGTCCTTATCGCCCGCCGCGGCGAAGCGAGCCATCATCGCGTCCAGCTCGGCGGCAGGCTGAGCCTGCCCGGCCAAGACCAGCAGCCATGACCGGACCGCCTCCAGCTGCCGAAACGTAGCGCCAGGCAGCCCGGCGATACCTGTGGTCTGCCCAATGGCCGCGAGAGCAGCCGCCGTCTCCCCGCGGTTCGTCAGGGAACGGATCAGGGTCAGCTGCAGCTGCGCCGCTATAGCGGGATCGGTTACCGTCGTGATCCGCTCCCGGATCAGCGTTTCCGCGGCTTCACCGCGACCCCGCAGGAACAGGGCCTCGACCCGGTGCCGCAGCAACGGCTCGGACATGTCCGGCCCGCTGATCGCGGCCACGTCGCTGAGCAGATCGGCGGTGACCTCCGGTGCGTACAGGCGGGTCGCCGCGACGGCCTCATGCAGCGCGGTCACGAGCGCCGTGTCGATACCGGAGGTCTCGGATGTCTCGGAGGTACTGGAGGTCTCGGAAGCCCGCAGCAGATGGTCCGCGACGAGGGACGGGCTGTAGCCGGCCGCCGCGAGCACCTGCGCGGCTCGCCGGTGCACCGCGCGCCGCCGGGGGGCAGGCAGCCCGGCGTACACCGCCTCGCGGAACAGATCGTGGGCGAAACCGATAGTGCCGGCGGCCTCGCGCCGGATCAGGCCGGACGATATAGCCCGCTCGATCAGCTCGTCCAGGCCGTCAGCCGGGCTGAACAGCATGGCGGCCAGGTCGCCCACGCCAATGTCGGTTCCCCACACCGCCGCGGCCGCGAGCACGTCGAGCGTCGGCTCGTCCAGCTGCCGGAGCTGCGCCCGGATCATCTCGTCCAGGCCGGTGGCCTGCGGGCCGAGTTCAAGCCGGGCCTCGATGGTGTCCGGTCCGGCTTCCGCCAGGGCGCCTGCGCTCTGGTAGGCGCGCAGCAGCTCGGCTACGAAGAGCGGATTTCCGGCCGCCTGCCCCAAGATGCGGCGTAGCTGCGGGCCAGGCCATCGGCCGGTCCGGTCGAACACCAGGCGTTCGACCATCATCCGGCTCATCGGGGGCAGCCACAGCCGTAGCTGCGCCTGCCGGATGAGCATGGTCAGCTGCTCG
>Ga0302325_10009498_pt1 | contig 21201 bp, 17 predicted proteins | sample Palsa_T0_2_FD_201948 | JGI IMG/M metagenome (GOLD analysis project Ga0302325, IMG submission 201948) | Peat permafrost microbial communities from Stordalen Mire near Abisko, Sweden - Palsa_T0_2 | ecosystem: Environmental > Terrestrial > Soil > Palsa > Peat permafrost | place: Sweden: Abisko...
GCCCCTTGTTCGGTAGCGTTGAAATAGTGGTCGGGATAGCCGTGGACGGGCTGGAGAAAAGGCCAATCGACGACGACCCGGCCACCGGGCTTGACCACTCGTACGAGTTCTTCGGCTACGACCAACGGTTCCGGGACGTGCTCGAGAACGGCCAGACAGGCGACACCGTCAAAGGTGTCATCGTCGAAGGGCATTGCATCTCCGAAGCAGAGAATGTCCGTCGAAGGCAGCATGGCGATCTCGGCGTTTACGACGTTTGACCGATACTCGCGGCGCAGTCCCGCACCCATATCGAGAAAGAGCGACGTCGAGTTCTCCTCGAACACGGCGTCGAGGTCGGGGTCGTACACGTTGTAGCTGATCAGGTCGTAAGGCACGGGCAAACGGTCGTCCCCGGCAACCTTCATGAGCTCGGCCTTGTGTCCGCAGAATGTGGTGGTCGCTGCTTCAAGACGTCCCCCTGAACCGGGCGAACGCTCATGGAGCAGCGCCAGCTTGGTATCGCGGACCTTCGCCACTTGGTCCAGGCACTGCGTCAGGAGCTGGTACCGATGTTCGAGTCTCCCGAAGATCTCGAAGTGTTGGCGGCCTAGGGAGTCATCGGTATGAGCCTCTCCCAACGCAGCCACATCTCGGTTGAACCAGAGATAGCCCTCCTCATCGAAAGTTTCGACGGTGGCCTCTTGCAAGAGCGGGATCACCGCAGTCGTTCTCATCGCGGACATGAACTCCACGAGAAATCGTTTGTAATAAACAACGTCGTCGTCGGCTCCATGCTATTGAGGGTAGTTCCGAGGAATATCTGCGTCGCGGTCATGTTCGGACTGGGTTCAGCGGCGATCGACCAAGGGTCGTTCACTCAGGCCACGGAGACGAGCCGGCGCTCGATTAAGCGTGGTTGCGAGGATACGACGGGTGTCGGAAGGGTCAATGACGTCGTCGACTTCGAGATGGCCGGCCACGTTGAGGGCTCGGCCATGCTCGTAGGCAACTGCGATCATGTGCGCCTCCGCAGCGGCTCGCTCGGTGGGATCGGCAATCGCGTTCAACTCCTTGCGGAATCCCAGCCGTACCGCTCCCTCAAGCCCCATCCCGCCCAATTCTGCCTGGGGCCACGCCACCGTCAGGAGCGGGGTCGTGAAGCTGCCCCCGCACATCGCCTGGGCACCGAGACCGTAGCCACGGCGGGTGATCACGGCGACTATCGGCACGCTGAGTGCGGCGCCGGCCACGAATAGGCGACCCACATGACGGACAAGACCGGTCGCTTCAGCCTCGGGTCCAACCATGAATCCCGGCGAATCGACGAGGCTCACTACGGGGAGGCCCCAGGCATTGGCGAGTTGGAAGAGCCGCGCGGCCTTATCCGCCGCAGGCGCGTCAATGGCTCCGGCATTCACGATCGGGTTGTAAGCCACGATGGCGATGGGACGCCCTTCGAGTCGAGCAAAGGCCGTGACGATGGCACCACCGAAGACGGGACGCAACTCCACTAATGACTCGGGATCGACGAAGGCTTCGAGGAGTCGATGCACGTCGTAGGCGCGGCGGCGATCTTCGGGCAGGATGGCATGCATTGCTGCAGAGCGATCGCTGTTGACGAGCGCCGTCTGCACTCCGTCGGCTGCCAAAAGCACCTTCGCCAATCGGATAGCATCGGCTTCATCGTGAGCGACCAAGTCGACCGAACCCGCCGAGGCGTGGACCGCCACGGGTCCGACGGCGTCCGGCTCGACGATCCCGAGGCCGCCGCCCTCAATCATGGCCGGTCCGCCCATGCCGATGGAGGCGCCTTCGACCGCAATGGTGATGTCGCAGCAGCCGAAGAGAGCGGCATTGCCGGCAAAACACCGACCGGCGGCGATCCCAATCGTCCGGACCTCCCCTGACAGGGCCGCGAAGGCATGGAAGGCTTCCGTGTTGAGCCCGGTTACCACCGGATGGTCTGTGTCCCCGGGTCGACCTCCTCCACCCTCGGTGAAGAATACGACGGGCAGTCCCTGGCGCCGGACAAGGTCGAAGAGCCGATCCTTCTTCTGATGGTTGCGTTGACCTTGTGTCCCGGCCAGAACCATGGCGTCGTAAGAGAGCACGGCCACAGGCCTCCCATCGACCGTGGCCGTGCCGCAAATGAGTCCATCACCCGGCGTCTTGGCGATCAGGTCCTCGACGCTTCGCCGCTTGGTTTGTGCGGCATAGGTAAAGCGGCCGTATTCGATCAGGGAGCCGGGATCGATGAGGTCAGCGAGGTTCTCTCTGGCGGTCCGGAGCCCTCGGCTATGACGTTTGGCTACAGCGTCGGGCCGAGCCCCATCCTGAAGCAGTCTGGTGCGATCCATCAGCTCGCCGACTCGATCAGGTATGGCCTCTGCTGTCGGTATCTCGGCGGCAACACCTTGCACTGCGGCTGGTGCGCAGCGCACTTCCAAGAGGATGGTCCCCTCCTCCACGGGTTCGCCGGTACGGACCGCAACCGAGGTCACGATGCCGTCGTGGCCGGCGTAAACCGGATGCTCCATCTTCATCGATTCGATGAGGACGACCACCGTGTCAGGAGTCACCGAGACGGAGGGCTCGGTGACCATGACGATGGTCCCCACGAAGGGCGAGCGCAGCTGGACGAAGCTGGCGTCGGCCATCGCCATATTCTAAAGGCAATCCAGTCACCCTTGAAAGGTGCCGATGATGATACGCGTCGTCCAACTTAGGGCCGACGCAACTCGGGGTCGTGCGGAAGCTTGTCCGGCCTCCAAGTGGGCAACGTGGTAGCCCGGCTCTCGAGGGCGGTGAAGCCGAACTTTCCTGGCTGGGCGGTTCTGTGGATTCGGCCGAACAGACGGCGAAAGCGTCTGCTGGTGTGGTGCCCGAGAGTGAAGCTCGGCGGGAGAAGGCTTGTCTCGCCGTCGGTACCACGGGGGCCGCGACCACCGGATCTCGCTCTCGACGGCTGGACCACAGTTCTGCCTTCGCCTTCCAACGGGAGCCGGGGGCGGGACGATGGTGGCAGGCACAGGCTCGTGACAAGCAGGAAACGTGTCGGAGGCCCTCGCGCAAGCTCATGCGCTATCGGTGCAGACTGGGCACATGGGCGATCCGGCCATCCGACGCGTAAATTTCGGCTACTTCGTCCGCCCAGCCGAGGAGACGGGTACCGGCGCCAGTCGCGTCGAGCCCGTCTTGGGATACCTGGTTGAGCATGCCGACGGCCTGGTACTCGTGGACACCGGCATGGGCAGTCATCCGGAGGTTGATGCCCACTACCGCACTCGTCGTCGATCGATGCCCGCTGCGCTCGCCGCGGCGGGGGCCAGCGCCGACGAGGTGACGTTGGTAGTGAACTGTCACCTGCACTTCGACCACTGCGGCGGCAACCCGTTGCTGGCGGGCTGTCCGATCGTCGCCCAGCGGGTAGAACTGGAGTTGGCCCGACGCTCTGGTTATACCCTCCCTGAGCTTATAGACGCTCCCGGACTGCACTACCTCGAGTTGGAAGGGGAGGCCGAGGTTCTTCCCGGGTTGACCGTGGTCCCTACGCCGGGTCATACCGCAGGGCATCAGTCGCTCGTCGTCCGGCTCGGCGACGGGACTGTGGTGGTGGCCGGACAGAGCCACGATTCGGCCAGCGCCTACGGCGCGGACGTGCTCGCCTGGCGGGCGCATCGCGACCGTCACGACGCTCTTGTGCCCCTGGCGCCGGCGTGGATCGAACGACTGGAGCAACTCGATCCCCGCCGGGTGGTGTTTGCTCATGACCACGCCGTCTGGGAGCCTTGAGCCGCACAGATCCCAGAATTCAATTGCCCTGAAGGTGTGTACCAAGCCGGCTACCGTCGCCGACGCCACGGCTGAGTGGTCGGAGAGCCCCGACCCCGATGATCACCGTCGAGGATCGGTCAACGGCCGGTGACGCCGTCGAGAGCCTCTCGAAGCAGGTCGGCGTGGCCGTTGTGCCGGGCATACTCTCCGATCACATGCACGTAGATTATCCGCAGTGACATCGCATAGCCCTCCGCGTCGACCTCGTGCGTAAATGGCACTGACGCAACTGCCTCATCGGCCAACCGCCACTCCTGACGCAGTAGCTCCACCTCGTGTTCTGCACGCGCAGCGTCGATCTCCTGGAAGTCTGTGTCATTGCCGGGGCCGCCGTACAACGACGCCACTTCCTGGCCGGCGGCCCGCTGACGCAGCCAGATCCGCTCGACCTTCGCCAGATGACGCACCAGCCCGAGGAGCGACAGCGTAGAAGGAGGCATCGCCCGCTCGGCCAGTTGCTCTGCGTTGAGACCCGCGCACACGTTGAGCAAGGTTGATCGCTGCCACGCCAGGTATCCCTCGAGGATGCCGCGGTCATCGCCGGTCATCGGTCCGTCCACGAGATCGGGTGGGGGCGACGTCCAAGGCACAGCAATACTCTGCCAGACGCTCTCTCGTGCCGAGCGACGCCGAGCGCTCCGGACCGCCGGAGGCGCCTCTTGCTTATCCGTAACCCCATGCAATCGGGGCGATAACGGTTGACGGAGGATGATTCGCGAGTTCTGAGCAGGCATGACGCGGTGCTGAGCACTTGATAGGACGGCCCGATTCCCCCTGGCGATCTTAGGGCCGCCCCCCTCGGATCTCCGTGGGTCTTCGAGCGCCTGTCCCACCAGCTCAGGACCGGTGCGGTATGCCGCACCGTGCGCCCCGTGGCTAAGGTCCTTTGAGTGCCCGTAGTAGTGCTCGTCCCCGGCTACGGCGGCCGCCTCCGGGCTGTCGAGAGATGGCGGATGGCAGTGGCGGTGCGGACTCTGGCAACGCATGGCGGCGGCACTCTCGTGGTGAGCGGGCACCAGAGAGAGGCTGAGAGACTGGCCCTGCTTGCTCCGCGAAACCATGTCGTCGTAGAGCCAACAGCGCGAACGACCTGGGAAAACGTGGAGCGGTCCATTCCATATTTGGAGCAGGCCCCGCAATTGGCTGTCGCCTCTAATTGGTTCCACGCTCGCCGAGCCAGCCAGTACCTGTGGCCGTTACGTCCCGACCTCAGCACGCGTCTGGTCCCCGCCGAACGACAGTGGTGGCGAGGGTGGTGGATTCAAGCAGCAGGGGCGGCTTACGAGGTGGTCCTCGGAACGCGACGTCTCGCGAGGTCGGCGCGATAGGGGACCGGGTTCTGATTGGAGGGAGAGTCGGTCACGGAGGAGCAAGCGCCCTCCATCCTTGGTGGCCAGGTCGACTTCCTGTTCCTCCAATGAGGAGGTTAGGCGAGGATCTTGGTCTTGGCCCTGTCGAACTCGGCCTCAGTAATGGCCCCCTTGGACCTGAGATCAGCCAGCTTGGTCAGCTCATCGGCGGTGCTCACATGTGCCGCGCCCGCTTGGACCCACGATCGCAACGCCTGGTCTTGCGCTTGGCCGATTCTCACGTCCCTCTCGTGCATCGAGCCGCCCCGAGCGACGACATACACGAATACACCGAGGAACGGGAGAACGAGGATGAAGAACAACCAGCCCGCTTTGCCCAACCCACCGAGGTCGTGGCTACGAAAGATGTCCCAGATCACCCGGAAGAGGATCATGAGCCAAAGGAAGAAGACGAAAAAATAGAGGATGGTCCAGAACGTATTGAGAAGTGGATAGGTAGATCCGAACACCTGTTGCCCCCTTTGCTTTGATGACTACTCTGCAGCGGCCCCATTTGAGGTCAGATCAGCGCGGCCCGTCGAGTCCAGGTCCCGTCGGGTTCGGAATCTCGGGATAAGCCGACCACCGAGCGCACCGACCGCTGGCCGGCGGGGTACGAGGCCAGTCGTGACCCCGTAGGGCGAAGCTGGCGCGACGGCCTCGGGTGGCGACGCCGGTCCCGTCGAACTCGTTCCCCATGAGCACGTGGAATGATGTCGCCAACCGTCAAGTGGATTCGGGCTGCAACCGCCACCCGGTGAGACTCGGGCGTGTTTTGGTGGGGCTCTCGAATGCAAACCCATTGTCTTGACCGATCCACGACGGCGTTGCACTGACAGTGGTTGCCTCGGCGCCCGGAGACGGCGACCCAGGTGGACAACGAGACGGCGTCGATTATCGACACGGTGTTACCTTTCTAGTGCACTTCAGAAGGCGAACGGAGCCAGCTATGGGAGCTCCTGAGGATCAAGAAAGAGCTGTTGATCGTGCCAATGGCTCGTTTCTTGCCATCAGGCGGCCGCGTCTATACAGCAAAAGGCGCCGGCTCTTCGGGCGCCGTCGCTGGCTCTTCAGACGGACTTATGAAAACCTCTGGCCATTCGCTTCCGCCTGGTCGGCGGTCTGCACCCTGTCGGCACTCGCCGACGGACACGCGGCTTCCGGGGCTCTTCCCCTTTTCATTGACGGACTCGCCGCTTACCACAGGTCTCATGGTGCAGTGTTCAGCGAGTCGGGTCCCCTCGGCTACGAGTCCTGCGTGGTACCGCCCTTGGGGACAGGTGGCGCCCTTTACTTCGATGACAACGCTTGGCTCGCTCTGGCCCTGATGCGACATCACGAGATCAACGGTGACCTTCGGGCTCTTGCCCTCGCACAGCGTCTCTTCGAGTTCGTACTCACCGGGTGGTCGAATGAGCAGTCCTGGAGCCATCCCGGTGGCATCCGCTGGAAGCAGCCGACTTCGAACACTTCGAGAAACGCCTGCTCGAACGCTCCCGTGGCCCAACTGGGTGCCCTCGTCCATCTACGAACGGGGGACGAGGACGCCCTCATATGGGCGATTCGGATCTACGAGTGGGTTCGCGAGGTCCTCCTCAGTCCCGATGGTTTGTATTTCGACCAGGTCGACCCCGTAGGACGACTCAACACCGATGTGTGGTCGTACAACCAAGGCACGATGATCGGGGCGGGCGTGCTGCTACACAGAATCACTGGAGAGCAGAACTACCTCAGACAAGCTTCGGTGACCGCCGCCGCGTCCATGACGCGATTTCCCGCCGAGGCACTCGCAGGACGCGACGCGGCGTTTCATGCCGTCTTCTTCCGCAACCTGTTCATGCTCGATCAGGTCATGCCCGATTCTTCGTACCGCCAACTGGCGCTTACCTACGGGAACGGCATGTGGGAGCAATTTCGGGACCCCTCAACTGGTTTGTTCAACGGCAACATGTCTCAGCTCAACAACTCGGCGCCTCTGGTTGAGATTTACGCACTGCTCGCTGGGGCGCCTCTGCACCCCTGATCCGTGGCCAAGGGTGGAGGTTATCCACCGGTCTGCGGTGCAGTGATTTGTCCGCCCGCTACCGCTGTATGGCGCTCGATATCTGCATTGAGCTCGCCGCCGGCGAGCACCGCCAAGCCTGTCAGATACAACCAGAAGATGAGGATGGCAACGCCGGCAAAGGCGCCGTAGGTCTTCCCGTATGAACCAAACCGTGTCACGTAGAACGAGAAGGCGAGCGAGGCCAAGAGAAATGCCACGGTGGCAAGGACGCCGCCGATGCTCACCCATTGAATCCTCGGTAGCCTTCGGTTCGGCCCCGAATAGTAGAAGATTGAGAAGAGTGCCGAAATGGCGACAAAGGTTACCGCCCACCTCGCGATGGTCCACAGAACAAGGAATGTGACCCCGTGTACGGGCACATGACCCTCGATCCCGGCCCCTATCGGCGCACCGAGCACGGCTAGTGCAGCCCCGGCTCCACCCAGTACGAGAGTCGCTGCCATGAGCGGAATGGAGTGAACCCGCCGGGCGAGGAACTTGCGATCGACGGGCACATCGTAGGCAACGTCGAGGGACTGTTGAAGGGCCGACATGCCACCGGAGGCACTCCAGATTGCGACCACGATCCCTATGACGACGGCACCCACCGAGCCCGATCTCCTAGCCGTCGCTGCCGTCACGGCACCGCGGAAGACTCCGGAGACCCCCGACGGCAGCGCCTTCTCGATAGCGTGAGTCAGGCTTGTCACGCCGTGGGCGTCAATGCGGACAAGGGAGAGGAAGCCGAGGATGGCGATGATCGCCGGGAAAATCGCCAAGAACCAGTGATAGGCGAGACTCCCAGCTGACATCGAGATCCGGTGGCGGACAAGCTGTTCGGAGGTACGCTTGATCGTTGCTCGCCAGTTGGAGGTGCCGGCCAACGCCGGACTCGTACCAGCGTTACCTTCCTGCGGTTGGACGGCGGAGTTGCCAACTGGCAATCCATCGCTCTCGGTCGTCGAGGTACTGGCGATGGCACGATCTCCATTCTCGATACCGCTGGCTGCCATCAATTCTATCTGAAGTCACTCCATGGCATCCCTGATCACCGCAACCGGGCAGTGCCGGGGACCTGGTTCGGTTTACCGGCGTTCATCGCGCCGGAAACGCGGGTCGGGCCCTGAGAACATGCAGGTCTATTCGGCCCTGAGCTCCGTCAGAAAGTGCAGGAGAGAGGTGCGTAGGCCCTCCAACTCCTCGGGGCTGGTTAGCTCCGACCAATGCTCCTCGACGAGCGTGGCCGTGGCGTGAGTGACGGGTCTGACGGATGCGCCGCGCTCGGTGAGGAACACCAACCGCGAACGGCCGTCGCCGGGGTTCGGGCGACGCTCTACGTAACCCATGCGCTCGAGCTGGTCGACGGCCTCTGCCATGGTCTGTTTGCGGACACGGGCGAGCTCGGCGAGTCCCGAGACGCTGATGCCCTCCGGCGGCACGAACGGGAACACGTTGGCGTGGGCGGGACGCAGATCGTCGAATCCCGCCTCGCGTAGCGCGGCATCGATCTCCTTGGCGTACTCCTGGTAGAGGAGACGTAGCAGGAGCCCGATGAGCGGCCGGGTCGGGAAGTGTGGGTCCACAGGATAGACAGGACCCTGTCTAGTTGGTAAGATAGTCAGGCACCTGTCGATCCTAGGAGAACGGAGCCTGAAATGACAGCACCGACGAACTCTTACAGCCAGTTCGGCCGAACCCTGGCCTTCGCTGAGCGCGCGTTGACCGGCGTCCTGCGCCAACACCTCGCCGAGCGCGAAGTCACGCCCGAGACCTGGTACGCCCTTCAGCTGATCGCCACTGGCGGCCCCGGGCTTGCCCGGAAAGTGTTGACCGCCGACCTCGAAGGTTCCCGAACCCTGAACGCCGATTCGACTCGTCAACTACTCGCTGGCTTGGAAGCGAAGGGGTTGATTCGAGGGGACGCTGAGCTGGACCTGACGGCTCGGGGAGAGACCCTGTATCGCAACCTGCGGGAGTACGTCACTGGCGGCGCGGCCAAGCTGTTGAGTCAGTTCGACGTTGAAGACATCGAGACGACTGTGCGCACCCTGCAGGCCATTACGCAGCGGGTGACGGAGGATGCCGTCGTCTCCCGTTGATGCTCTCAACCACCTAGGCGGGGGATGAACTGCCGGAGTTTCCCGGCGGCCAGCCGTTCTAGACGACCGACCGCTTCAATGTCGACCTCGGGATCCCTGAGCCCGGCCGTCTGCAACGTCCGCACCAGTCGGTCCCTCATCTCGTTGAGCTCGTCGGGACGCTCGGTGACGACCTTCACCGAGAGCCCGCGCGTCGTCTGACGCACCTGATACTCGGTAACGTGTCGCTCTTCATGGAGCTCGATTCGCAGAACCATCGGATGTACCCGCACCCCGCCGGCGTAGTCGAAAACGATGTCAGCTCGTCCCGTCAGATTGGCGATACGTCGGTGGGCTGAACCGCAGGAACAGGCGTCGTCGAAGAGGGTCAGCCCGTCGGCGATCTCGAAACGAATGAGAGGCTGGGTGAGGTTGTAGAGATTGGTGAGGTACAGCTTGGCCGCCGGCTCACCGGGCGCCACCGGTTGGCCGGCCAGATCGACCGGTTCGATGATCACGAGGTCGTCAGCGAGATGCATGACCTGGCCGGCGGAGCAGGAATAGGCGTATGCCCCTTCGACCACGGCCCAGGAATCATCGATCTCCACACCCCAGAGCTCGCGTACGGCCAGACGGGTCTTCTCCATGAGTAGCTCGCCCCCGGTCTCCACGTACCGTGGAGAGATCCGCAGTCGGCCCGCCTGTGCTTCGCGCACGACGAGGTCGATAGCCGACGGATAGCCCATCAGGAGTTCGGGCTGCGTCTCGTTCAAACCCCGGACTACATCGGCCACCGGAAGGGTCATGGGCAGGTGGTGCAAAGGGTCACCGGGCTCGGCCAGAAAGGTACGCAGGACCTTTGTCAGATGCGCTCCCTCGCCGGCGAAGAGACTGGCAGTGGCCGATCCCGGCGGGCGGGGGTGGTTGTCGGCCGTGCCCAGCCGGGGACGACTGAGCATGAGTGACAGGGTCGTCCATTCGTCCCAGTCGTACACGAAGACGCCCCGACGGCCACTCGACCCGGACGATGTGACGGCCCGGAAGCGATCGAACAGATAGTCGTTCTCGTCCACGTGGGCAACGTGATCTTCGACAGCACCGATCGTGAGCCGGGCATCAGTGACCACCGAAGAGAACTCAGACATGAGGTCCTCTTTGGTCATCGATGGCAGCGATGTCAACTGCTCCTCGGTGAAGCTCGTCGGATCGATCCCGGCCAACCGGTCAGCGTGAAAGGGGGAGTGCTCGACGGCGTAGGCCAGGAGGTGACGCAGCCTGTCCTGGCGTTCGGATTCGATCCGGGACTTTGACCACCTCAGTCTCTTGGCATGCGCCAGCAGTCCGGCCGTCACATCGGCGCGGTGGGCGCGGCACAGCTCCTCCTGATTCCTGGAAGCGATCAGCACGGCGGCCTCTCGGTAGTCGGACATTACGAACGCTCGACGGACGCGTCGAAGACTTGGAGCCGAGCGGCAGAGGTCGGGGGATTGCCCGGGAGAGCGAGCCATGTCGTCCCCATGGCGGGCTCGTGCTCCGGCACCTTCTTGGCCATCTCGATGAATGTTCGATTCACGACGCTCCCGATGTGCCGGTCTTCATTCCCTGCCGAACCTGCAGGCGGATAATGGCAATATCGGACCGGGCGAGCGGGATCTGAAGCCCGGTGTTTGCCGATCTCGTCGCCGATCGTCGTCACCAGCCCGCTCCGGGCCGAAACGGGGTCCGGTGAGCGTCGCCACGGCCCGAGAAGGGTCTCGTCATCGAAGGCCCTCGTCGTGGAGACCGGGTACCGCTGAAGGACATCCGTCGTTCGACCGAATTGGGTAGCTCTGGGGGTGACCAGGGTCGAGGCGCCGGGGATCTGACCGGAGAGGTCGGCGCCAACCTCGGGTGGACTTACCATTGGAAGATGGATGATCTCCACATCTTCCGCGTCACAGTGCGAGGAAGATTCTTCGAGCTGAGCCAATCGCGACGCCAACAACTGGTCGAGGCGCTCGATGACTACCACGTGACGAAGTCGGCCTATACCGGTGAGGGTACCTTCACATACGACTCGAATATCTATGCCTTCAGCCTTCGCTATGAGATTCGAGTCGATGGTGACCGTCCAGACGCCGCCGCGGCCGAACTCGGGTTGAGCCAGGCCGAAGCGTTTCTCCGTACCCTGGATATTGGCTACCAGAAACTGAAGGTCACAACGACGGACATGCAGTCCATGTGGGACGCCGCGGCAAAACGCAGAGGGAGGTAACTCCACCCACGGACGACTCGACCAGCCAACTGGTGCATGTCGCCGGCCCCTATTCCTGGTGGAGGGCCGGCAAGTGCTGTCAGACTGGCGTAGGGGTAGCCGACGAGGGAGAATTCTCTCTCTCACTGGGCGAGTCACCATCGACAAGTTTCTGTCCCTCGACCTGCTAAGTGAGCGGAGACCATCACCATGTCGGGTATGAGCACGCGAATCTCGGTCACCGGGGGTGCCACCCGTGTTTCTGCGTTGAGGATTTCGGCAGAAGGGAGGCCCGCCGGCTCCATTCCGAGCACCTTCATTTCGACAGGACATGTGGCCGGCGCGGCCGAGGTGGCTGGATCGGTAGGGATGTGACCGGACCAGGGAGACCCCGACCGCGCCGGAAGATGCACACCGAGGAAATCGAGGTTGACGGCGATCTCGTCCGGGGCCTCGTCAGCGACCAGTTCCCCCGGTGGGCCGGCCTTTCTCTAGAGCCGATAGCCTCCACCGGCACCGACAACGCCATCTACCGCCTGGGTCGCCATCTCGGGATCCGGCTGCCCCGCATTCACTGGGCGGTTTCGCAGATCGCGAAGGAGTCCCAATGGCTTCCCCGGCTGGCATCCCACCTGCCCGCCGCTCTGCCCGTGCCGGTGGCCCAAGGGGTCCCTGGCCGTGGATATCCGTTTCCTTGGCTCGTCTACCAGTGGCTGGAGGGCGAGGATGCCCTGACGGCAACGGTGGGGGACTGGTGTGACCTGGGCCACGACGTCGCTGGCTTCGTCTCGGCGCTCCAGCGCGTCGATCCTGCGGGCGCCCCGCCGGCCGGCTACCGCGCCGGCCCTCTCGTTCCCCAAGACGAGAACACCCGTCGCTGCATCACCCACCTCGATGGCCTTATCGATGTCGGGCGAGCGATGTCGGTCTGGGACGCCGCTCTCAGCGCCGAACCCTGGTCCGGACCGGCTGTGTGGGTACATGGTGACCTCCTCCCGGGCAATGTGCTGACGCGGGAGGGGAGGCTCACCGGCATCATCGATTGGAGCGCCGCCGGGATCGGCGATCCCGCCTGTGAGGCGATGCTGGCCTGGGCGATGCCCGCTGAAGCCCGCGCCGTGTACCGGGCCGAACTCGACATGGACGATGCCACATGGGCCCGGGGTCGGGGATGGGCGCTCCAGCAGGCCGTGCAGTTCATCCCCTACTACGAGGAGACAATTCCCGACGGGGTGGCCGCGGCCAAGCGCCGACTGGCGGCACTTCTGAACGAGGACGACGATCCCGGCTCACCTACTTAGGCCTGACCCGCGTCATATGACCCGGCCATCTACCGGCGCCATGCCTATGGTGGTCGGTGTCGGATACCACGAGCTGGGGAGGCGGCGATGTCTATAGGGATCCGCCGGCCGTGGCAGGCCGTGGACTATGTCGAGGTGGCCCGGTTGTTCCCTCCGCCCCCGGAATACTTCGAGAGCGAGTGGTACGTCGAACCTGACGACATCGACCGGGTGAAGCTGGGGCGGTTGCGCCACCGGGCGGACCGGGCGTTCCGCGTTCCCTTCTTCCGGCGGCGGTGGTCGGCTGCCGGGTTCGATCCCCGGGACCTCCGACAGCTCTCCGACCTGATCGGTGTTCCCATCTACACGGTGGACGACCTCCGTCGAAGCATCGAGGAACATCCCCCCTATGGCGACTACCAGGGCGTGACCGTCGACGGGATCCTGCGCGAACCGCTGCGGATCCACATGTCGGGGGGAACCACAGGCGTGCCTCGACCCACGCTGTACACGGAATGGGACCGCGCCGCTACGGGGGTGCGGGCGGCACGGGGTATGTACCTGCAGGGCCTGCGGCCGGGGGACGTCGTGCTCAACAGCTGGGCTTACGCGTTACATAATGGCGCATTCGCCTTCGACGAAGCGCTCTATCGATGGCTCAACTGTCTGGTTCTGACAACAGGCACGACCACGACCACGCGCAAGCAGGTCGAACTGGCGCGAGAGTATGGCGCGGCGGCCATCCTGACCACCGGGGACTACCTCTTGCGCATCGCCGACGAGGTGCGGAGTATGGGCCTCGACCCGAGGGCCGATTTAGCCCTCCGGTCGCTCGCCACCAATATCGGCAACGAGGAGGAACTCGAGAAGGTCTTCGGAATTCCTGCCTATGCCACCTATGGCTTCCATGAGGTCGGCTACGTGGCGGCCGAATGCCCGGCCAGGGCCGGTCTGCACATCTTTGAGGATGCCTTCCACGTCGAGGTGGTCGATCCCGAAACGGGCGAAGCGGTGCCCGACGGGGAGACCGGTTCCCTCGTCATCACCGAGTTCTACAAGACTGGGAGTCCGCAGTTCCGATACAACATCATGGACTTGTCATATCTCTATCCGCGTGAGCAATGCGCCTGCGGCAGCTGGCTGCGTCGGATGGGCAAGTTCGCCGGGCGTGCCGACAACATGGTCAAACTCCGCGGGGTCAACGTGTGGCCTGAAGCCGTGGGCCGTGTGGCCACGGCCGTCGAGGGGGCGACGACCGAGTACTTCGTCCGTGCCATTCGGGTCGATGGGCACGACGAGCTGGTTGTGTCGGTGGCGAGTGACCGCCACCCGTCGCAGTGGGAGATGTTGAGCCAGAGCATCGCCGAACGACTGCACCAGCAACTCGGCGTGAGGATCACGGCCGTTGTCGTGGGTCCGGGGGATCTCGATGCTCTGACCGAGGTGTCCTCATCACCCAAAGCGAAGCGCTTTCGCGACGAGCGACGTTCAGGCGGTCCGACGGCCTGAGTGTGCCGATGCTCGTCTACGCCCGTCCTTGGCGCCGTGGGGGCGGGAGATTTAGCTTGGGGCGCATCGGAGGTGCCTCGACACCGATTCCCCGCTTCTCGCACGCATTCACTGCGTATCCCCGATCCGTCAACGACTCCTCGGTACGGTTGTGGAAATGGACGATGCGCCGAAGCGCAGCCAGGACGACGTCGTCGCCTGGGGTGTCGCGTCACACGGCGAGCCCCGCTGGCCGGTCCTTCTGGCCGTTGTGGGCGCCATTGCCCTCCAGCTCATCCTCCCCGACAGCCTCATCCGAGGGATGGGGAACCGGGCCCTGATCCCGGCCTTGGAAGGGGCACTGATCGTGGTCCTCCTCATCGCCAATCCCGGGCATATATCCGCTGAGCAGTCACGGCTCCGGATCATCGGTGTCGCCTTGATCGCTCTCACGTCTGTCGCCAACGGGATCTCGCTCACCGAGTTGATCCACGCCCTCCTCTACGGCAGCAGGGCAGGAGGTCGCCCCCTGGTGTACGCGTCGGTTCCCATCTGGTTGACCAACGTCATCGTGTTCGGTCTGTGGTATTGGGAGCTCGATCGTGGCGGACCTGCGTCCCGCCAGTCTCCGGGTCACCGCCGGCCCGATTTTCTCTTCCCCCAGATGTCGACTCCAGGAGTCTCACCGCAGTGGGTACCGGGTTTCTTCGACTACTTCTACACATCGTTCACCAATGCCACCGCGTTCAGCCCGACCGATACGATGCCGCTCACAGACTGGGCGAAGCTGCTGATGATGCTCCAGTCGCTTGCCTCGCTCGTGACCGTCGCTATCGTGGTCTCGCGGGCCGTGAACATCCTGAGCTGAAAGGCCCCCAAAGGGGTTAGCCCTTATCGACCTTCTTCATGGCCCCGTAGCCACGTTCGATGGCGGCGGTGATGATGGCCTCGAAGTCCTTTTCGGTCAACACGTGAGGGGTCCCCATAGAAGACGCTCGCCAGAACAATTCGGCCAGCCACTCGAGAAGCTCCAGACTCTCGACCGCCTTATCCATGGTTGCGCCGTAGGCGACCGAGCCGTGGTTCTGCATCATGGCGGCGTTGCGCCCTTTGAGTGCTTCGATGACGTTGTCGGCCAGTTCCTGGGAGCCGAACGTCGCATAGGCAGCGGTGCGGGGAGGACCGCCCAGTCCCAGACAGCTGTAGTGCAATGCCGGTAACTCGTCGTAGCAGCACGAGAGAGCCGTCGACGCCATGGCGTGCGCGTGGGTTATGGCCAGGGCATTGGTGGCGGCGTAGATGCCGGTGTGCAGGGGTACTTCCGAGGTGGGGGCGAGGTCGCCATCTACGACGTTCCCGGCCATATCGATGACCGTGACCATCTCCGCCGTCACCGTTCCCAGGTCGGACCCCGTCGGGGTGACGGCAACCAGGTCCCCCTGTCGGGCGGAGATGTTGCCGGCGGTGCCGATGACGAGCCCTCTCTCGGCCAGATGGCGACTCGCACTCGCCACGGCCTCTCGTTCCGCTGCTAGGAGCAGGTCGCTCATTCCTGGTTCCTTTCCGAAGGATTCGGGGTCACGTTAGATCCACTCGCCTCAAGCGTGCATATCGGATGTCCTTCCGAAGGGCAGAGGTCAGTCGACACGCATTCCCGGGCATGAGTGATCCCGTGATCGGGACAGGAATTGGCTCGTACGGTCAGTCGATGACTTCGTCCTCGATGAGGCGATCGATGTCGGTCTGCGTGAGCCCCCACTGCAGGAGCTCCCCCGTGGCGTGGACACCGGGGCCCGGTGACGGAGTGGGACGAGGGGAAGGCGTGCGGCTGAAGCGTGGCGCCGGCGCCGGCTCTACCACCCCTCCGACTTCGACGAACGTGGCCCGGGCGCGGTTGTGGGGGTGGGTGGGCGCGTCACCGAGCGACAGCACGGGGGTGACACAGGCATCGGTACCGCCGAACGTTTCCAGCCACTCGACACGCGTCCGGGATCGGAAGATCTCGGCGATCCGTTCTTTGAGATTCCTCCACTGCGACTGGTCGTCCTTGGGAGGGATCGTCTCGTCTGAGAAGCCGAGACCCAACATGAACGACCGGTAGAACTGCGGCTCCATGGCTCCGACGGACACGAACTCACCGTCAGAGGTCTCATAGACGTTGTAGTAATGGGCGCCGGTGTCCATGGAATTGGTTCCCCGTTCGTCGTTCCACAGAGAGAGGTTCCGGATCTCGTGGAACATCGTCGTGAGCAGGGCGGCGCCGTCGACCATGGCGGCGTCGACCACCTGGCCGAGGCCGGACCGGGTCCGTTCGTAGACGGCGGCCAGGATCCCCATGGCCAGCAGCATCCCTCCACCACCGAAGTCGGCCACCAGATTCAGCGGCGGCACCGGCGCTTCGCCCTGCCGGCCGATGGGGGCAAGGGCGCCGGCAAGGGAGATGTAATTGATGTCATGGCCGGCATCGGCGGCCAGAGGACCCTCTCGTCCGTACCCGGTGATCCGCCCGTAGATCAACCGGGGATTGCGCTGCAGGCAGACGGTCGGACCGAGCCCGATCCGCTCGAGGACACCGGGGCGGAATCCCTCGAGCAGGACGTCGGCGTCTTCGATCATCCGCAACACCAAATCGACCCCCTGCTGGTGCTTGAGGTCTACGCCGATGGCCGGGCGCCCCCGGGTGAGCACCTGACGACGGTCCACCACGCCCTGCCCTGCGGTCATAGCCACCCGTTCGAGACGAATCACCTCGGCTCCGAGGTCGGCCAGCACCATGGCGCAGAACGGCCCCGGTCCGAGACCGGCGAGCTCGACAACCCGGAGTCCGGCGAGCGGACCTGTAGTCGATTGACTCGAACCGGTACGACCCTCCCAGGCCGACGCGCTCACGAACTGGTCAGGTAGCGGTCGATCATTCGATGCATGTGCAGGACGTTGCTCTCCTGCCGACGGTTGAGGCGCAGGCCCGAGCCTCCTCGCGATTTCATGCCGATCTGCACGTGTTCCATGTTGGCATAATCCTGGTTTGTGATGATCCCCCAGTCCCGCTCGGTCCAATCCGGGAAGAAGCGTCGCTCGGCCCGCTTGTGGGCCACACCCGGGGGCGGCCATTCGAGGAACCATGTGTCTTTAATGGAGCTGTCCGGATCGAGCCCGTGGGGGCGCACTCGGAAGATGATGGCGGTGCCCGGATAGATCGGCCCGACCATGTTGGGAAAGAAGAACACATCGTCCGCACTCGTCAGCTGGTCGTCGGCGAACTCGTCCACGGACACGCCCTGCTTCTCCAACAGTTGGCGTCGACCCTTCTGATAGCGGCTGAGCAAATTCTCGCCGTCCGGAGGCGCCGAGCGGATCCGTTCGATGAGAGCCTGCTCGTCGTCGTAGAAGAGGCCTCCCAGACCGGCGACGAATGAGGCCAGGACCTCGCCTTCGTCGTAGTCACCCTCAGCCAGCCCGAGCCGTGGGCTCGGGCGCAGTGCCCGCCGTGCGTTGGGGAGACGGCCGTAGTGGGAGTGGATCCCCAGAGGTTCGTAGTCGAGGCTGACGTCATCGGTCCAGAGCAGGATCTGGGGGTGGGTGCCTTGGACGTGGTACCCCTCGTTGAAGGCGTCGACGACAACCTTCCAATTGGCGGGAAGGACGGTCGAAAGATAAGCCCGCATCCTCATCCGTTCGAGATGGTACGGGTTCAACAGCGTGGGCAGGGGATCGAGGTACTCGAGCAGCGGCGGTGCTGCGGGGTCCAAACACACCCACACGAAGCCACCCCACCGGTCGACGTGGACCTGACCGAGGCAGAGCTCCGGTGGCAGTGGCCCGAACTCGTGAGGGTCGACCACCTCGATGAGCCTGCCACCGAAGTCGTAACGCCAGGCGTGGTACCGGCAGCGGATGCAATCGTTCTCGAAATGACCGCTCCCGGCGGCCAGTCGCGTCCCACGGTGCAGACAGGTGTTGTGGTAGGCGCGGACAGTCTCCGGTGTCGCACGCACCACCAGGATCGACTGATCGCCGATCAGATACTCGCAGAAGTCGCCAACCTCGGCGATCTCCTCTTCTCGGCAGGCCACCTGCCATACCCGTCCCCACAGCCGTTCGAACTCGAGCGCCGCGAATTGGCTGCTGGTGTAACGGACGCGGTCGACCACGTCGTCATCACCGATCAGAACGCTGTCGAGGTCGAAATCGGTCACTGGTGGCCGGGAAGGCGGTGGCCGTCCTGTGCTGCTCGCCGTCCCCTTCGTTTCTCACTGCGCCGATTACCTTCTGCCACGTCGCCATGTTATGCCGGGTCGGGTACCCTGGTCCGGCGTCACCACCCCTCGGGCGTGGCAGAATTCGAGACCCTATACTCGCCGGTTCGACAGCCATCGATGCCCGGCGAAGGCCCGGGCCAGAGGGATGGAACATGACAGAGCCCGTGATCGTCGAGGCCGTGCGGACCCCTATCGGCAAGCGCAAAGGGGCGCTGTCCGGAGTACACGCCGCCGAATTGCTCGGAGCCGCACAGATCGAGTTGATCAAACGGACCGGTTTCGAACCCTCAGAGGTCGAGCAGATCTTCGGGGGGTGCGTCACCCAGGCCGGTGAGCAAGCGTTCAACATCACCCGGACGGCGTGGCTCAGCCAGGGCCTTCCCTATGAGGTGGCCGCCACCACCATCGATTGCCAGTGCGGTTCGTCTCAGCAGGCCAATCACCTGGCGGCCGGCCTCATCGCCGGCGGCGCCGTGGACGTGGCCATCGCCTGCGGTGTTGAGGCCATGAGCAGGGTCGGCCTGGGGCAGAACGTCGTCAACGGTCCGGGGCGGCCGTTTCCTCGCGAGTTCCCCTATGACACGCCGGACCAGTTCGGCGCCGCCGAACGCATCGCCGAGAAGTACTCGGTCAGCCGCACCGATGCCGATGCCCTGGGTCTCGAGTCGCAACGAAAGGCCGCCCAGGCCTGGGCTGAAGGTCGCTTCGAGCGTGAAGTCTTCGCCGTGGAGGCGCCCATCGTGGGGCCCGACGGCCCCACCGGCGAACTCCAGGTCGTGGACCGGGACCAGGGTCTGCGAGAAACAACCGAATCGGGGCTCGCCGCTCTCAAGCCTGTGCTCCCTGACGGCATCCATACCGCCGGGAGCTCTTCTCAGATCTCCGATGGTGCCGCCGCTGTCCTGTGGATGTCGGCCGACAGGGCCAAGGCGGCGGGACTGCGGCCGCGGGCCAGGGTCCGAGCTCAGGTTCTGGTGGGATCCGACCCCTATTACCAACTCGATGGCCCCATCGCCGCCACGGCCAAGGTTCTGGCCAAGGCGGGTATGACTGTCAGTGATATGGACATTTTCGAGGTCAACGAGGCTTTCGCCTCCGTCGTGTGCTCGTGGCAGAAGGTCCATGGCGCTGACTGGGACAAGGTGAACGTCAATGGTGGAGCCATCGCCCTCGGTCATCCTGTGGGGGCCACGGGTAGCCGGCTCATCACCACCGCCCTGCACGAACTCGAGCGCAGCGACGGCAACCTGGCCTTGATATCGATGTGCTGTGGGGGTGGTCTGGCCACAGGAACGATCCTGGAGCGGGTCTGATCAACCGAGCGGTTGAGGCCCGGCCATGCCGGCACCGGCCCGGCTCGGCGGAGCGGCTCGAGAGGGTGGCATCGTCGCACTATGACTCCGATCTCCTGACGTGGCCCGTCATCTTCAGCTCGCCCCACCTCTCAGTGAGGTGGCCCTTCCCGCTCCGAACGTCGCCTCCTTGTTGAGGCGAAACGGCCTCGACCCCGCCTACGCCGATCGCCCCGCCCTTCGGTTCAGAGATCAGGTATGGACCCACGGAGAGCTTCTCCGTGAAGCCGAGAGGTTCGCCTCGCTCTACCGCGGCCGGCTCGACCCTGACCGACCGCCCCATGTGGCCGTCCTCCTCGAGAACACTCCGGACTACGTGTTCGCCCTGTGCGGTGCCGGTCTCGTCGGAGCCGCACTGGTGGGGCTGAACCACACTCGCCGCGACGAGCACCTGGCCCGGGACATCTCTCACACCGACGGGCAGCTCCTGATCACCGAGCCCCGCTTCCAGGCCGTGCTCCGACGCGCCACCGAGGGGTGGGACCTGCCCGGTGGCATCCTCGTCTCGGACCGCTTCGTCGATGCCGGTGATCCGCCCCGGTCGATGGGTGAGTCGCTGGAGGATGCTCTCGAGGACGCCGGGAACGGTGACCAGCCGGGGCCAGGTTCCGCCAGGGACCAGCCGGCGGGGTGTGAGCCGGACGTCCTGTGGGCGCTGCTGTTCACCTCGGGCACGTCCGACGCCCCCAAAGCGGTGCGTTGCACACAACGAAGGTTGCTCACGACGGGCCAGAGGATGACCACCATGTTGGGCGTCGGGCCTGATGACATCGGGTACGCGGCCATGCCGCTGTTCCACGCCAATTCGCTGATGTCCGGTCTGGCGCCGGCTCTCGTCGCCGGTGCATCGCTGTCTCTGGCCCGACGCTTCAGCGCCTCCCGGTTCCTGGCCGACGTGCGCTACCACCGGGCCACCTGGTTCAACTACACGGGCAAGGTCCTGGCCTACCTGCTCGCCACACCCGAACAGAGCGACGATGCCGATAACACCTTGAGGATCGCCTTCGGCAACGAAGGGTCGCCTCATGTCGTGGAAGCGGCGGCCAGGCGCTTCGGCATCACCATCGTCGACGTCTTCGGCTCCACGGAAGGCGCCATCGCCCTGGACCGCTCCGGCAGCCCACCCCGGGGCTCCGTGGGACGTCTGCGCCAAGGGATCGCCGTCGTCGACGCCGACATCGAAGTTCCGCGGGCTCGCTTCGACAGCGAGGGGCGGCTGTTGAACGCCCACGAGTGTGTGGGCGAGATCGTCAACACGCTCGGTGTGGGCCCCTTCGAGGGGTACTACCGCAACGAGGACGC